>Ga0206682_10000166_pt1 | contig 68820 bp, 105 predicted proteins | sample M240m12015metaG_FD_155444 | JGI IMG/M metagenome (GOLD analysis project Ga0206682, IMG submission 155444) | Ammonia-oxidizing marine archaeal communities from Monterey Bay, California, United States - M2 40m 12015 | ecosystem: Environmental > Aquatic > Marine > Intertidal zone | place: USA... | reverse complement strand
ACACTGGTACAAGTGGTGTTGGATATACTCACATGGGTATATTCTTTGATATCACCGATGAGAAGTGGAAACTGGTTGATGAGTATGACTCAACACCAACAGGAACAATTAACACTGCGGATGGTTCGTTCAGTCTTGCGACTCTGGTTGCGAGTAACTTTGAAGGTAATCTGACTGGTGCGGTAACAGGTAATGCCTCTACTGCAACAGCACTTGCAGCTGGACAGAACTTCTCCATATCTGGTGACGTGACTGCATCCAACGTATCCTTTGATGGTACTGGTGCAGTAACACTCAGTGCAGCGATTACTTCGGATACAATCATTAACGCAGACATCAAGTCTGATGCCGCAATTGCAGATACCAAACTCGCAACCATTAGTACTGCGGGTAAGGTAAACAACTCTGCGACTACTGCTACTGCCGCAAACACTGGTTCTGCAATCATTGCCCGTGACGCAAGTGGTAACTTTGCGGGTGGTACATTCACTGGTGAAGTGAACCGTGATGCACAGACTACGGTAACTGCGGGAACATACGGTTCTGCCACTGCAATACCTGTACTGACAATTGACGCAAATGGTTTCGTTGATAGTGCGGGGACAATCGGTGTATCGGGTATTACTGGTGTAAACTTTGATAGTTCAAACGGAACACTTACTATCGCAACAAGTGGAGATGACTTCACTGATGTGATTACTCTTGCCCCATTCACTACTGCAAACTTGAGTGAGAATACTAATCTCTACTACACTGACGCAAGAGCAAGAGCATCTGTTTCCGTAACCGATGCTGGTGGTGATGGAAGTCTATCGTACAATAACTCTACGGGTGTACTGACATACACTGGCCCAAGTGCATCTCAGGTAAGAGCGCATCTGACTGCAAACAAGGGTCTAAGTGTGGACTCAGACGGTGAGTTTAACCTAGACTCTGCCAATGTCAAGGGAATGTTTGCTGGTAACAAGGGTCTATCATATTCAGACGGAACCTTTAATATTGACTCTGCCAATGTCAAGGCAATGTTTAGTGGTGGTACAGGTATTACGTATAGTAATGGTGCAATCTCTACTACAGATGGAGACATTGTCCACGATAACTTGAGTGGATTCGTTGCGAACGAACACATTGACCATAGTTCAGTATCCGTTATTGCGGGTGCGGGGTTAACTGGTGGTGGTACAATCGCCGCAGACAGAACCATAAACGTGGTTGGTGGTAATGGTATTCATGTTAACGCAAACAATATTCAGATTGATGACTCGGATGTCAGAGCTATATTCTCTGCTGGTGGTGACATTTCATACAACTCAGGAACAGGTGCATTCTCATTCAGTGAAACCTATTCAAGTGCCGCAGAATTGATGACTGCAATTAAGACAGTGGACGGTACTGGAACTGGATTGGACGCAGACTTACTTGATGGTCAACATGGTTCACACTACAGAATTAATGTTTATAACAACTCAGGTACGTTGTTAAACTAAGGATAAATAAGTACAATGTCAAACTATCAAAAAATAATGAGTAGGAATGATTTCGTAGACTACTGTTTACGTAGACTAGGTCATCCTGTAATAGAAATTAATGTCGATGATGAACAAATCGAAGACCGTGTCAATGATGCACTCGAAATGTTTATGGAATATCTTGGAGAAGGTAGCTACAGGTTATACCAACCAGTAACTATCACACAAACCATGATAGATGCTGGTTTCATTGATTTTGATACTGATGTAACTGGAATAAATTCTGCGAACATACTCAGTGTTGTTAGGGTATTACCTATAAAAGATTCTGCAACTGGTATTGGTATGTTTGATGTACAGTATCAAATGCGTCTCAATGACATGTGGGATTTGACCTCTGGAATGCAAGGTATTCAGTACTACGAACACATGCAACAGTATGTGTCAATGCTTGATATGAAACTAACAGGAACACCCCAAATCCAGTTCATTAAGGCCGCAAACACTCTACAGATTTTTGGTGACCTTGGTTCAGGTGGTGACCTAAAAGTCGGTGACAAAGTCATGGTAGAAATGTATATCGGCACAGACGGAAATTCTAATGGTAAGGTTTATAACAACATCTTCTTGAAAGAATACGCAACCGCACTTATTAAAGAACAGTGGGGTCAGAACCTTATTAAATTTGAAGGAATGACATTACCTGGCGGTATACAGTTGAATGGTAGACAGATACTAGAAGACGCAAAACAAGAAATAGAAGCTGCACGTCAACGGATATATAATGAGTATGACACACCCCCAGACTTCTTTGTAGGATAACATAATGGCAACGAACCCATACTTTAAACAAGGTGTTCGTTCTGAACAAAACGTCTATGAGGACATCATCATTGAAGCCCTCCAGATGTATGGACAGGATGTATATTACCTCCCACGAGAAATTATCAATAAAGATTCTGTCTTCCTTGATGACGTACCGTCACGTTTTGGTTCTGCCTATAAGGTAGAGATGTATATCGAAAACACCGAAGCGTTTGATGGTGAAGGTGACCTGTTTACTAAGTTTGGTATCGAACTGCGAGACCAAGCTAACTTTATTGTTTCCAGAAAAAGATGGAAACAACTTGTGGGTAATAGACTTGCGGAGAATAATTTCCGTCCCCGTGAAGGCGACCTAATTTATTTAACACTATCTCAATCTATATTTGAGGTACGTAGAGTAGAGACAGAGACTCCATTCTATCAATTACAGAACCTACCCACATTCCGTATGCAGTGTGAGTTGTTCGAGTACAATGATGAAGACTTGGATACTGGTATCACAGATATTGATGTCGTGGAATTCGAAGGTGCATATCAGTATGCACTGACTATGGACTCTGCTGACCAAGGTTATATCGTAGGTGAACAGGTAAGACAAGAGTTCAATGGTTATAACATGATTGGTGAAATTACCGATTGGTCAGACTCAGATAAAGTGATGCAACTTGCACATGTTGGTGCAACCGATGGTAAATATCACACCTTTGCTACTAACGTACAATTGAAAGGTCTCACGTCACTTTCTCTCGCATCACCGACACTGATACAAGAACTGCAAGAGATTCAGGCCGATGCACAGAATAAAATCTTTGATGACTTCGAGAGTGACTTCCTTGACTTCTCAGAGTCTAATCCGTTTGGAGACTTATAATGTTTGGAACATGGTTTTATCATAAGAGAGTAAGAACTGCGGTATCAATCTTTGGTTCGTTGTTTAATAATCTTAACGTACTCAGACATAATAGTTCGGGAGAGACTATCTCTCAAGTGAAAGTTCCTCTGTCCTATGCACCCAAGAGAAATTTCATCTCTCGACTGGAAGAGATGTCTAAGGGTGAGAACGCAGAACGTAGAGTTGCAATGAAACTTCCTCGTATGTCTTTTGAGATTACGAGTATGACCTATGACCCCACTCGACAATTACCTAAAGTAAATAAGATATCTAAGGCGAGTAACGCAATAACAAAACGTCAGAAGATTTATACTGCGACTCCATACATAATCACATTTGAACTCAACGTGTATGCAAAATCACAGGACGATGCATTACAGATTGTTGAACAGATTCTACCATACTTTGCACCACAATATACTGCAACAATTAAACCATTTGCAGATATCCCAACCTTGACCGAAGATGTTCCAATCTCTTTGACAGGTACGGCATTCTCAGATGATTTTGAAGGTGCGCTCGAACAACGTAGAACCATCATCTACACATTAAGTTTCGATATGAAAATATCTCTATATGGCCCACAAGGCGATGGTGAGATTATTCGTGATGTTCGTAACAACTTCTTCTTACAAGAAGCTGGTAGTTCTGACAGTGATGTTTACCTAAATACACTACAGACCACACCAACACCGTCCAGTGTAACTGCGGATAGTGACTATGGATTCTTAACAACTAATATAGATAGTGCATAATGACTGATAAGAATGAAAAGAACGTTAAAGATGATTACGAATACTCTCGTGATACCTACTATGATATCTTAGAGAAGGGTAAAGAGAGTATGGAATTAATGATTGAAGTTGCAAGGGAAAGTGAACACCCTCGTGCATTTGAAGTGTTGTCTGGCATGATGAAGAACATGGCAGATGTGAATGATAAGTTGATGGATTTAAATAAGAAGAATAAAGATATCAATCAGAAAGACGAACCCAAACAACTGGGTAACACGACAAACAATCTATTTGTAGGGACTACTACAGACCTACAAAGGCTTATACAAAATGAATCTCAAGTGGAAAAAGTAATTGATGTCGAACCCGAACCAAAGTGAAACTTATCTCGGTAACATAAATGTTAAACGGGACGGAGTACAACACAACTTTACTGAAGAGGAAATCAAGGAATACATCAAGTGTTCTAAAGACCCTGTACACTTCTGTAAAACATATCTAAAGGTAATTTCTCTTGATGAGGGTCTAGTACCCTTTTCGTTATATCCATATCAAGAGAAAATGTTCGACCATTTCAATAACAATCGTTTCTCCATTGTTCTTGCATGTAGACAGTCTGGTAAGTCGATTAGTTCAGTAGGATACATAATCTGGTATGCTTGTTTTCATAGTGAGAAGACTATCGCAATTCTGGCAAACAAAGGTGCGACTGCAAGAGAGATGCTTGCACGTGTCACACTCATGTTGGAGAACCTACCATTCTTTTTGCAGCCTGGCACGAAAGCACTCAACAAAGGTTCGATTGAGTTTAGCAATAACTCTCGTATCATTGCCGCTGCTACCTCTGGTAGTTCCATTCGTGGTATGTCTGTTAACCTACTATTTCTTGACGAGTTTGCCTTTGTGGAAAGAGCGAATGAGTTCTATACTTCTACCTATCCTGTTATCTCTGCGGGTAAGGATACGAAGGTTATTATCACTTCAACCGCTAACGGGATTGGTAATACATTTCATAAGATTTGGGAAGGTGCTGTTCAGAAGGTGAACGAATTCGTCCCCTTTACGGTGAACTGGTACGATGTCCCAGGCCGTGACGAGGATTGGAAGAAACAAACCATTGCGAATACATCGCAATTGCAGTTTGACCAAGAGTTCGGTAACACCTTTTTTGGTACAGGCGATACCTTAATCAATGCCGAAACATTGTTATCATTTAGAGCGCACAACCCTCAAGAATACCTCGAAGGGGGTGACTTATTAATATATGACCGTCCCAAAAAAGAAAATGAATATCTTATGATGGTAGACGTATCAAAAGGAAGAGGTCAGGATTATTCTACGTTTAACGTTATCGACATTAGCACGAGACCTTTCAAACAGGTTGCTGTCTATCGCAATAATACTATATCTCCAATACTCTTTCCTAATATTATATATAAGTACGCAAAACTCTGGAATGAAGCATATGTGGTAATTGAGTCCAATGACCAAGGAACATTGGTTTGTAATGGACTGTATCAAGACTTAGAGTATGAGAATATCCATATGGAATCTGCAATTAAAGCAGACCGTATTGGTATCGAAATGAATCGTAAAGTCAAACGTCTCGGTTGCTCTGCAATCAAGGATATCCTCGAAAACAATAAGCTGGATATCGTAGATGAAAATACTGTCATGGAGATATCTACTTTTGTTTCTAGAGGACAATCATACGAAGCATCTGACGGTAACCATGATGATTTAATGATGAATCTAGTGATGTTCGGATACTTTGTATCATCACAATTCTTTTCTGATATGACAGATATCAACCTCAAGGAGATGATGTTTGCAAAGAAAATGAAAGAAATAGATGATGATGTGCCACCTATAGGGTTCATTGATGATGGTTTAGATGATATTCGTATGGAAGAAGAACAAAAATCAATGGGTTGGCACAACTTCGATGGCCTCGAAACAGGTGTTGAAGAATGGTAAAATCCCAATAATTATAAATAAAAGCATTGAAACTAAACCGTATTATGATTAACTTATAATTAGATAAACGAAAAAAAGGATAAAGTTATGGCACTTTTCACACCCTCTGCTTCTCCTGCTGTAACCGTTAAAGAGATTGACCTGACGGGCGTAGTGCCTAATGTTCAAACTTCAACGGGTGCATTTGTAGGAAAATTCGGATGGGGGCCCGTTGGCGTAACCACTCTAGTCTCAGATGAAACTGGATTGGTAAGTACGTTCTCAAGCCCCGACTCAACTAACACAGTGGACTTTCACACCGCTGCATACTTCTTGCGATATTCAAACTCTTTACAGGTTGTAAGAGAGATTGATGACTCGTTTGCAAAAAATGGACTCGCTAACAACGATACTTTGGGTTCTCTTACCCCCCGTGTCTACGGAAATCTAGATGCATTTGATAGTGCAGCTCTAGACTCCTCAGACGGAGCCTTCATTGCAAAATATCCAGGCTCTCTTGGTAACTCACTAGGTGTATCAATTTTTGGTACTGCTACTGGAGAAACTGATGACGCTGCCACGAAGACAACTGCATTTGGCGCTTGGACGTTCAACGATAAATTTGACGGCATTCCAAATACATCACCATCAATCGCTGCACTAGATGGTGTGAGCGATGAGATTCACGTTGTCGTATACGACAAAAAAGGTGATATCACGGGTAGTGCTAATACAGTACTAGAAACATTCCCGTATGTATCTGTTGCATCAAACGCTAAGAATGCTGATGGTTCATCAAACTACTATAAAGAAATCTTGAGAACTCAATCTGATTGGGTATATGCGAGTGGTCATTTCCACGACACAGGTTTTGTACAAGACAGTGCTGGAGATGTTCTATTATCAAAAGATTTTGCAAATAAAGCTACATGGCATACTGCTGCTACAAAAGGTACTGTAAAGAACTTTGCAGCTAGTACAACCCGTGGTTCTCAAGTTGATTGGGGATTCACTGGAGGTCTAAATGACTCATCTGGCGAAGCATTACCTAAATCGGCAATCGTTCGTGGTTTTACTAAATTCAATGATGCTGATAACATCGAAATTGATTTCCTAATTGCACCGTTCTCAAAGACTAACGCTGACGCAAAGACTATTGTTAACGACTTAGTCGCAATAGCGGGTTCGTCTCGTAAAGACTGTGTTGCAGTTGCATCACCATCTTTTGATGCAATTACGGCGGGTACTAATACTGCTGTTATCACCAACAACAAAGAATATACCAAGTCATCATACTTGGTTCAAGACAACAACTTCTTGAAAGTCTTTGATAAGTACAATGATAAGTATATCAAAATTCCTGCTTCATCTTCAACTGCGGGTCTCATGGCTGCAACCGACTTAGTCGCTGCACCTTGGTTCTCACCTGCTGGTGCTAGACGTGGTAGATATCTTGGTGTTACTGACATCGCTCTTTCTCCGACTAAGGCAGAAAGAGATGCATTGTACAAGGTAGGCATCAACCCAATCGCAAACATCCCAGGCGAAGGTATCATCCTTTATGGGGATAAGACTAACGAATCAAGACCATCTGCATTTGATAGAATCAATGTACGTAGATTGTTCCTTGGTATCGAAAGAGCAATTGGTATTGCTGGACGTAATGTAATGTTCGAATTCAATGACGAGTTTACTCGTGCAGAGTTCGTGAACATTGTTGAACCTTTCTTACGAGAGATTCAAGGTCGAAGAGGTATTACAGACTTTAAAGTTATCTGTGATGAGACCAACAATACTTCCGCAGTTGTCGCCCGTAACGAATTTATTGCAAACATCTTCATCAAACCAGCACGTTCAATCAACTACGTAACTCTAAACTTCGTAGCTGTTAGAACTGGTGTTGACTTTGAAGAAGTCGTTGGCACAGTATAAGGAGTATTGAAAAATGGCAATTTTAGGCGTAGATGATTTTAAATCAAAACTCAGAGGGGGCGGTGCTCGCCCTAACCTGTTCAAAGCGACAATTAACTTTCCTGGCTATGCGGGGGGAGATGTAGAACTTACATCCTTCCTTTGTAAGGCAGCACAGTTACCAGCGTCGATTATGAACGTATTCGAAGTACCTTTCCGTGGTAGACAGTTGAAAATGGCGGGTGACCGTACATTTGAACCTTGGACGGTAACTATCCTTAATGACACCGACTTCGTCATTCGTAACGCTATGGAGCGATGGATGAACGGTATCAATGGTCATCAATCAAATACTGGTCTGGTTAATCCTGTGGATTACCAAGCAGACTTGATTGTTGAACAGTTGGATAGAGACGGAGAATCTGTAAAAACTTATAACTTCCGTGGTTGTTTCCCAACTAATGTCAGTGCAATTGATGTTAACTACGAAACTAACGATGTTATCGAAGAGTTTACAGTAGACTTCCAAGTACAGTACTGGGAATCTGATACCACTAGTTAATCTAGTTATAGATAGAGGGGTAAGGGAATAGTCCCTTACCTCTTTATTATAAGCATTTGAAGGTAATTACATGGCAGAACAAGACAACAGTATTCTCAAACTTTTTGGTTTTGAGCTCAAAAGGCAAGAAAAACAAGAGAAAGAGAAAGACAAATTAAAGTCGATTGTTGCTCCCACCGATGATGATGGTGCGGGGTATGTTACTGCGTCTGGTAGTCACTATGGTCAATACATTGACATGGAAGGCAACAAGGCAAAGGACAACCAACAACTAATTGTCAAATATCGTGGTGTCGCAACACATCCTGAAGTCGATGCTGCAATCGAAGATATCGTAAACGAATCAATCATTGGTTCTGAGATGGATATCTCATGTGAAATCAATCTGGACAAAGTAGAAGCTCCAGACAATATCAAAAAACAAATGACCGAAGAGTTCAACAACGTCTATGGTATGTTGAAGTTTACTGAACTTGGTCATGACATATTCCGTTCATTCTATGTTGATGGTCGTATCTATCACCACCTCGTAGTGAATGAATCAAATCTAAAGGCAGGTATTCAGGAAATTCGTCCTATTGATGCCGCCAAGATTCGTAAAGTAAAAGAAGTAAAACACGAAAAAGACCCTGTCACTGGCGCAAAGGTGGTCAAACAGGTAAAAGAATTTTATATCTTCCAAGAGAAAGCAGGAACCAATCAAGGCGTAAGACTTTCTCCAGATAGTGTTTCATATGTCTCTAGTGGTCTGTTAGACCCAAGTAAGAAACAGGTTGTGTCCTACTTACACAAGTCATTGAAACCAATTAACCAATTACGCATGATGGAAGATTCACTTGTAATCTACCGTCTTGCACGTGCGCCTGAACGTAGAATATTCTACATTGACGTGGGTAACATGCCACGTAACAAATCAGAAGCGTACATGAAAGACATCATGTCTAAGTATCGAAACAAGATTGTTTACGATTCTAACACTGGACAATTGAAAGATGACCGTAAGCACATGTCAATGCTCGAAGACTTCTGGTTACCTCGTAGAGAAGGTGGTCGTGGTACAGAGATAAGTACATTGCCAGGCGGTGAGAATCTTGGCCAGATTGATGACATCCTGTACTTCCAGAAGAGACTGTATCGTTCATTGAACGTACCAGTATCTCGTTTGGAACAGGAAGCACAGTTTACATTAGGCCGTTCGACTGAAATTTCAAGGGATGAAGTTAAGTTCCAGAAGTTCATTGACCGTCTACGTAAACGTTTCTCTACGTTGTTTACTGGTATACTCAAGAAACAACTCATACTGAAAGGTATTATCACCGAACAGGATTGGGATGAGTGGAAGAGTTTTATCACAGTAGACTTCCAGAGAGACAACCACTTTACTGAGTTAAAGAATGCTGAACTGTTACAAAACAGACTACAGACTCTTGACCAAGTATCTCAGTATGTGGGTGAGTACTTCTCCCGTGAGTGGGCAATGAAGAACGTAATGATGATGTCTGATGAGGACATCGAAGAAATGAAAAAACAAGTCGAAGGCGAAAACTCCGTTGAAGACGAAGATGAGGAAATCTAATAATGAGTGAAGTAGAAAATCAAGAAGTTGAAACCGTAGAACCTACTGCGGTAGAAGAACTAATCAATCAAATCGCTGATGGTGACTTGAGTAAGGCTGAGGGTTCTTTCCACTCTCTTGTCCAAGATAAGATGGTAGATGCACTAGAAGCGCAACGTATTGCGACTGCACAGGCAATCTTTAATGGTCAAGACGATGATGTTGAGGATATCGAAGACGAAGAAGTCACATTAGAAGACGAAGACGATACGTCAGAAGATGAAACAGACATTGAGACAGAAGAAGAAGTTGAAGAAGTTGACGGTGACGAAGAAGAAGTCATCGAAGACGAAGAAACAACAAATTAAGTCGTTCTATAAAACTTTATTTGTATAAATAATACTATGAAAAGTTATAAAGACATTTTATCTGAACTCAATGAACGCAAAGGTGTTCTTGACAAAGGTGAACTAGTACTTAATAAAAAAATTAAACGAATTCCCGTACAGATTTATAAACAGTCTAAGGGGAATCTTCCTTTTGTGGCATATGTGGATGGCGATAAGTTAGATGCATTTAAATCACAGAAGGACGCAGAGAAATCTGTCAATCAAGTAATAAAGGAATTAACCTAATGAAGTTAATTACAGAATTTACCGAAAACGAAACTCTACAGTGTATCGTAGAGAAGAAAGAGAATGGCGAAAAGAACTACGTCATCGAAGGCGTTTTCGCACAGGCAGATAAGAAGAATAGAAACGGACGTGTCTACCCCAAACCAATTATGGAGAAGGCGGTAGGTAAGTACGTAAAAGAACAAGTATCTAAGAAACGGGCAGTAGGGGAACTAAACCATCCCGAAGGGCCGACAGTTAACTTAGACAAAGTTTCACACCTCATCACAGACCTCAAGTTTGAGGGAAATGATGTGGTAGGAAAGGCACAAATATTGGATACTCCAATGGGTAAGATTGTAAAAGGTCTTCTTGAAGGTGGTGTTCAACTAGGCGTGTCAACTCGTGGTATGGGTAGCCTTGAGAACCGAAATGGCGCAATGGTCGTCAAAGACGACTTTATTCTTAGTACGGTTGACATCGTACAAGACCCTAGCGCACCTGAAGCTTTCGTTAATGGTATAATGGAAGGTGTAGACTGGGTTTGGAATAACGGTGTTTTGTGTCCTCAAGTAATTGAAAAAATGGAGACTGAAATTAAAACTGCTCCGAAAACTGTCTTATATGAGACAAGTGTTCGAGAGTTCAAAAATTTCCTCTCGTTAATTAAATCTAATATGTAAGGAGTCAATTATGACTGAAGAAAGTAAAGTCGAAGTTGAACTTCACGATGAAGACATTAACGACATTGTGGAAGAAACTCTCGAAGAAGGAAGCGCTCCTGCTCCTAAAGGGAAACCTGATACAAATGCAACTGACGAAGAAGAGTCTATTGCATCTGTAGATAAAGCAGCGGACGCAACCAAAGCAAAACAAGCTCCTGCACCGAAAACAAAAGCGGGCATGATTAATGCAATGAGCATGAAGTTACATTCTATGAAAAAAGATGAACTGACTGCATCATACGGTAAGATGATGGGCGAAGATGTTGAAGTATCAGAAGATGCAATCGTGGAAACACAGATTGACACTTCTGCTGAACTAGACGCATTAGTCGAGTCTGAAGCTACTCTCAGTGATGAGTTTAAAGCTAAAACCGCAGTAATTTTCGAAGCAGCTGTAAAATCAAAACTGTCTGAAGAAGTAGACAGAATTGAAGCACAGTATAAGGAAGAATTAGCAGAAGAAATCTCTTCTACTAAGGCAGACCTTGTAGAGAAAGTAGACAGCTACCTTAACTATGTAGTTGAATCTTGGATGGAAGAAAATCAAGTTGCAATCCAGAGCGGACTCCGCACTGAAATTGCCGAGACTTTCATGGACAAAATGAAAGACCTGTTTACAGAGTCTTACATTGACGTACCTGAATCCAAAGTTGACCTAGTTGACGAACTTGCTGAGTCAGTAGAAGAACTAGAGACTCGTCTCAACGAAACTACTCAGAAAGTAATTGATACTACTGGTGAACTGGAAGCTTACAAGCGTGAATCTGTTATCAGAGAAGCGTCACGTGACCTTGCAGAAACACAAGTAGTTAAATTGAAGTCGCTCGTAGAAGACATTGACTTTGAAGACGAAGACCAATTCGCCTCTAAAGTTAAAATTGTTGTCGAGTCCCACTTCGCAAAAGAAATCACAAATAGTGATGAGGTAGAACAAGTTGTAGAAGATGCTGACCAAGAAGTTGAAGTATCATCTGTAATGGAACAATACCTTGCAACTATTCGTAAAACAACACCTAAAAGATAAGGATAATTAAAATGCAATCTTACGATAGTTTAATCGAAAAATGGGCTCCCGTTCTAAACGAAGAGTCTGCTGGCGTGATTCAAGACAATCACCGCCGTGCAGTTACCGCTGCAATCTTGGAGAACCAAGAAAAAGCAATCGCTGAAGAGCGTTCTGCTTCTCAAGGTTTTCTTTCTGAAAACGCTGCTGCTGGTGCGAACAACACTGGTTCAGTAAACAACTTTGACCCTGTGTTAATCTCATTGGTCAGACGTGCTATGCCTAACCTCATCGCTTATGATGTGTGTGGTGTACAACCTATGAATGGCCCAACTGGTCTCATCTTTGCGATGAAATCACGTTACCAAGGTGGTTCTACTTCTAACCGTGAAGCACTATTCAACGAAGCTGAAACTCAGTTCTCTGGTGATAGTTCTGGTACTCACGATTCAGATAACGCATCTGGTTGGAACGGAATTGATTCAGAAGGCGCTCGTCTTACTGGTCTTGCTGCTGGCGGAATGCCAACTGAAGACGCAGAAGCACTTGGTCGTACTGGTGGTTCATCTTTCAACGAAATGGGTTTCACCATTGAAAGACAAACTGTTACTGCTAAGTCACGTGCTCTGAAAGCAGAATACACTCTTGAACTTGCTCAAGACCTTAAAGCAATCCACGGTTTGGATGCTGAAACTGAATTGGCAAACATCTTGTCAACTGAGATTCTTGCAGAAATCAACCGTGAAGTAATCAGAACTGTTAACAGCCAAGCTAAAACTGGTGCTCAACAGTCTAACGTTACTGCTAAAGGTATTTTCAACATGTCATCTGATACAGATGGTCGTTGGTCTGCTGAGAAGTTCAAAGGTCTAACTGTACAGATTGACCGTGAATGTAACGTTATTGCTAAAGAGACTCGTAGAGGTAAAGGTAACGTAGTAATCTGTTCTTCAGATGTTGCTACTGCTCTTGCAGCTGCTGGTTCTTTGGACTATAGTCCTGCTATCAGCAACAACCTACAGGTTGACGATACTGGTAATACTTTTGCTGGTGTATTAAACGGACGTATCCGTGTATACATCGACCCATATGCTAACACTGATTACATCACTGTTGGTTACAAAGGTCAGAACCCATATGACAGTGGTGTATTCTACTGCCCATACGTTCCTTTGCAAATGGTTAAAGCAGTTGGTGAAGATGACTTCCAACCACGTATCGGGTTTAAAACTCGTTACGGTATGGCTTCAAACCCATTCGTTGGTTCTACACCTTCTGACGGTCTTGCTACTGCTAAGACTAACCAGTACTACAGAATCTTCAAGGTTACTAACATCTTGACATAAGTCTGTAATAAGAAGAGTGAGGTTAACTCACCATTCTTTAAAGGGTCTCTTCGGAGACCCTTTTTTTTGTCTTATAAATAAGTGTGTTCACGAACTGAACAAAGTAGTAAGGTCGGTATTACTGCACGGTATTATCGGGGTATCTGGTTATCCAGTAATCTAGAAACAGGAGAGTACTATGCGTATCATTGCAATTGCATTCGCATTAGTTTTGTCTGCTTGTTCCACCGTTGATGCAACCATTGACGGTACTGGTGGTGTTATTAAAGGTGTCGGTTCAGATGTCTTTGGTGTTACCGCAGGCGTATTGGATGTAACATCTAATCTTATTAAAGATGTTGCAGACAAGACTGGAACTGCCGCAACTAAGCCAGAAGAAGAATAAAGGAAAGGGGACGTTAAGTCCCCTTTTTTTGTGATTGGAGCGGAGAGGTAGAATTGCACTACCACCTCTAGGTTGGAAACCTAATGTTCTACTCGTTGAACTATCTCCGCATTGTTTGTATATAGTACCAGACTATACAGTTAAAGTCAAGCCGCTTTTACCAATTCTTTTAAACTTTCTTTTCCACGTTCTTGTGGTAGAAACCCAATCATGTTCAAAGGAAAGATTTTTAGTCCACACTGTTGCAAGTCACGTCTGTGTTGTTCCAACTGTTTCATGAACTTTTTTCTTTTAGTTTCTAGAGTCGCCTTTGCAGTTGGAGCACCCACGTGTCCAACCAAATCGGTATATTTACCCGTTTCCACGTAACGTGTGATAGCTTGCATGATAACACGATACTGGTAACCTTCACCAATACACACACCATAGGTATCGGCTTCTGGGTTAAACTCACCACCGATTTTATGTTCTACCGATGAGTGGTTATCAATCCAGTCCTGTATCTTAGGAACGGATGTGTATATAATGTATGGTTGAGGCGTCCCCGTCTCTTCCATAACCATCTTCACAACACGATTCCTAACAGACTTATCACGGGTCTTACCGTAGATACGAATGAACTCATCGCTGATTGACTTCTCAGAGTTTTTAATAAGTCCTCTAGAAACTTTAGAACTTAGGTATTTACGCATATCAACTTCTTTGTTGAGACGTTTTACATATCCTTCGTTTTCTCTTGCTTGGACATCTTTCATCTGTTCTAGTGTACCAGAAAACAAAGTAAATATCCACGACTTCGTTCCAAGTGCTCGAATCGCTTCGGAACGACCATATCCATATACCAAGACATATCTTTTGTCATGTCCTTCACCACGGTCATATACCGCTGGAGGAAACTCCATTGTGTCAACTCCACCAGCAAAAGATAAACGAAGTTGTTCAATCTCTTGTGCGGTGTGTGTTTCCACTTTGGTGTACTGACCATCAATATCATCAATATGAATATCTTTGAAGTCGAGTTTTATATTTTTTACAGATGTTACACCAAGGTCCGGTGTAGTCGGGTAACGCAATTGCGTCAGGGTGGGTGTTATGAAAATCACTGTACGTGACATAACGTGTAGGCATAGCCATAGTATTTCTCCTATTGGATTAAATTAAGTGAAGTAGAAGACTCAATGAGAATCCTAAAACACAATAGTATATATAAGACTTTTATCTTATAATATCAATATCGTCTGCGTTTGTATTCCAAGTCTCTATAACAGAACGCAAACGTCCATCTGCTTTTAGAGTTTCGTATCGATTGGTCGCCTTCTTACGCCACCAATCTGTCACACCCTCAAGACTGAACCTATCAAAGTTATCTGCTTTGACAATGGTATCCGACTCAAGGTTGAGATACTTCTTCACACTCTCACGGTCATATCCCATGCAAGAGTAGTATGAATTCTTTTGTTGTGTTAGTCCCTTTGCATCAATAAAGGTTTGACAGAACTTGCTGTATGCATTCATGTCATATTCCTTCAGAGAGTTCTTAATGATAGACACCATCTTCTGTTGTGTCTTCAACTTACGGGATGATGCATCCTTTGGTACAAGAGACTCACCGTTGTTACGTTGTATGAACCAGTCACTCAATGTACGATAGTTGTTATCATTGATGAGTGGTGCAAAGTTAGAGTCAGTCTGACCATTACCAATCAGTAACGGTTTCATACCTGAGTACATAGACACACCACCCTTGGCATTACCGTATAAGGATGTTGTCTCGAACATACAGATGTTTGCATCATACTTCTTATTGAGTGCATCACGTACAGTATGTGAGGTACATATAGATGCAAGTAACTTACCACCGAGGTAGTTGAATCCGAATGGTTGTACTGGTACGATATTGAATCCCATGATACAGGACTCGTTGAATCGTTTCATGACCTCTGCATTCATTGTGTCTAGAGGTTTACCTAACCATTCATTACGTGGTCTACTATTAATAGTGGGTGACCCGAATCGAATCATACCAATGACCATACCTGTGTTCTTCTCACGTACTACCCAATTCATCATCTTGCCTGGAATTGACGCTTCTACGGGTGCGGATGTTGTGATATCCATATAGGACATGAATTGGTCACGTTTCGCTTCTGCGATAGTGAACTCCATATCTTGGGGGTGCATGTCAAACTTATTGAACAGGTCTTCCTCTGGGCCCATGCCAGGCAGAGTGAACGGCATAGAGTCCATCCGTTCTAGTTTAATCTGTCTCATATAGTCATCAATACGGTCAAAGTTCGCAAAGAACTCTGTAAAGATGTTTGCAGCGTATTCTGCATCTGTTTTGGATAAAATCATGTATATCTCTCAGTTATGTGTACCACTATACAGTATATAGCAATTAATGTCAAGCGGTAAATTAATTGAAAAAAAGTGTTGCCAAAACCTGTTTCTGTTGTTATAATAACAAGGTAAAGTCAAAAAACAAGAGAGAAAATTATGACCGCATTTAATAAAGAAGAGTTCACGTGGGACGGTATGTACTTGATGTACCGTGGTAGACACACTGAGAGTGTGAACATGGAGGTCGCAAGACCAAACTGTCACCCATCTTGGGTTGGTTTACCACAACCCGCCTTCATCGCAAGGTTCAAGTATGGTTACAAACCTTGGAAGGCATGGGTCAACTTCCTAGTGAAGAACGTGACCGTTGAGAAGTATCTTGAACTGTCTAACCATGACAACAAGTTCTACTCTGAGAAGTACGGTTACGAAGTTAGTGGTTCTCCTGTCTATGCAATGGAAGCCCTTGGTTACAAGGGTAAGAAATAATGGAGTACTTACAAGAGGTCACTGATTGGGGAGATACAAAAGTCTCCAATCACACCTACATCGTGAACAAACAGGGTCAACTAGCTGGGTATATCAAGGTAGGTACTACCGAAGAAATCTGGTTCAAGAAACCCATGAAACAGTGGTCAAAGGCGAGAAGAAAGTTTAAAAAACTTGTTGCCAAAACTAGTTAAGTATAGTATAATACTTGTATTGATAATGAGGAATGGTTATGAGAATTATTGAAGTGAATATCAACGAAGTCAAAAACTTCCGTGCGGGTTTCGAGTTAGTCGAATACGAGAACGGTACTGACCCAATGGACGGTTTTGTCCTGTTAGGTTTTGACGAAGTCGGTCAATTTTGTAAAGAACCCAAATACGCATTTATCGGAGAGTAATATGAAGATTGTAATCCAAACCCAAATCCTTGAGAACTATGCCGCTCATTATGAGAACTATTCTCATGGGGTCGATGAGGCATACTGGAAGGCCAAGGGTGGTAACACCTACGTGGTCGAGGGTGTATCTATTGAGGACGCACAGTCCGAGGGTTACTACGATACCATCTTCGATTTAATCACCGAGAACAACGAGTCGTTCCAAGAGTACATCTTGGGTTCCGACTTGATTGATGACGTGGACTTCGTTGAGTCTGACCACAAACAACCGTGGGAATCAATCACCTATATCACCCAAGAGGGTGAACAGTTCAGTGCAACCAAGACCGTGGAGAACGGTGAGTATGGTTACATGAGGAAGGAAATCGCAAAAGTGGTCGAGTCCTATGTAATGAAAGATAGGGACTTTGATGGTGCGAATTCTTTCTTCGAGAACGGAACATTCCGTAAACAGTTCCATCTCGTTGATGGTAGGGTTTGCGATAACAGTAGTGATTTTTTAAATGCAGTAGGAGCATAGTATGGAAAAGTTTGAAGTAAGATTAGCGAACACGGGTCAAGCGTGTTTCAAGTGGTACAGGTTTGATACCGCTAAAGAAGCAGTGAAGTTTGTTTTGAAACAACTGCATGAAGTTGGGTTTACCGTTGATGGTAAAACCTATGAAGAGAAGTTCGAGGAAATCGAATGGGTAGGAAAAGGGAGAATAGTCAATGTATGATTATCATAGATTAATTGCAGCAGCCATGGTTGCACAACAACGTGGCAAGTCTGACTGGTGTAAAAAGTATTGGGGTGAGGTCGTTGACAAACTCGTAAAAAATATGCGTGAACAGGACACTGTACACTAAAAATCTCTTATAAATAGAAGTATAATATAAGAGGTAGTTATGCCAGTAAATAGTAAAGTTCAGATATCCGATGAGGAACTGACAACCAATCTAAACTACTTACAACCCACAGGGTTTAAGGTAGTTATCGACAGAACGAAGTATCCTAATATGGAATACTTTGTTCAATCCGTATCACATCCAGGCGCTTCACTGGCACCTGTCGAACTTCCTGTACGCAGAATAACATCCGTCCCATTAGCTGGTGACAAGATGACTTTCACCGAAGTCTCGTTCTCAATTATCTTGGACGAAAACATGAAGTCATATAAAGAGATGTTTAACTGGATGACCCGAATTGTTAATGACGGTCAAGTCAGTGGATTGGAGAGAGGTACGGGAACACCTACCTATGCAGACATAACGTTGCATGTTCTGTCCAGTCACAACAACACTACTCAGAAGGTTAGGTATCTAGATTGTGTACCTACGTCTCTGGGTAATATTGAATTTACTTCTACAACAGGAGATGTTACCTATCTGACATTTGATGCGTCATTTAGGTTCTCACAATTCGAGATAGTTTAACCCTATATAATTTTACAGTATGGAGAATATATTATGATTGACTTGGAAAGTATCCTTGCAGAATGGAAAGAAGACTGTGAGATATCCAAACATCAATTGGATGAAACATCACGTGTGACCCCAGCGTTACACTCAAAATACCTTGAGTACCTTTCGTTGACTAAGTTGCGTCTTAAACAGGCGGAGTTTAAACAGAAAGTTTTACTCAAAGACAAATACCTCTATTACGAAGGCAAGATGTCACAAGAAGACATCGAGTCTCGTGGGTGGGCGTATGACCCATACGAAGGTCTTAGTGCGACCACCAAAAACTTCAAAGAGTACTACTACGATTCGGATAAGGAAATCCAAGACTCTGAAATGAAGATACAGTATCTAAAAACAATTATAGATACACTTACGGAGATAGTCAATAATCTTAATTGGCGTCACCAAACAATTGGAAACATGATTCGTTGGAGGGCCTTTGAAGCAGGTCAATAAACCATATGTTAAAAGAAATGAAAGAAACGTTTACGGTTAATAAAATTTACCAATCCCGATGGGTGTGGTATCATACCATCCTTGCGTTTGAAATTTTCCTAACCAATATTCTACTGATAGCTATTCTCGTTAAAATATGAGTCTACCTAATACCATACGTGTGGGTTTGAAAGATAACTCCATGATGTTGATTGATGCGGAAGCACACCAGATTCCTGAGTTGCGAGATTACTTCTCGTTTTATGTTCCTGGCCATAAATTTATGCCCGCATTCAAATCCCGCAAATGGGATGGGAAGATAAAGTTATTCAACCAAATCACACGTGAACTCAATGTAGGTCTTTATGCACATCTGAAGAAATTCTGTGCAAACAGAATGTACCCTATTGAGTTGATTGATAATGATGAGTACGGACACCCCGAAGAAAAGAACCATGTCCAACACCAGAACCTTGTTAAGTTCCAGAGTGGACTGGAGATGCCATTCCCTTTACGTGATTATCAGTATGATGCGGTAACACACGGTATCGAAAAGAAACGGGCAATACTGTTGTCACCGACAGGTAGTGGTAAGTCGTTCATCATCTACAATCTAATGCGTTGGTATATGGACAACTTTGATAAACAGATACTCGTTGTTGTTCCGACAACAAGTCTGGTAGAACAGATGTATAAGGACTTCGAGGACTATGGTTATGATGTACAGAATAATGTACATCGTATCTACAGTGGTAAGGACAAGACAACCGACAAATCCATTATCATCTCTACATGGCAGTCTATCTACAAGTTTCCGAAGGAGTGGTTCGAGCAGTTTGGTTGTGTGTTCGGTGACGAGGTACATCTATTCAAGGCAAAGTCACTGTCTGGTATTATGAATAAGTGTACAAAAGCACCATATAGATTTGGTACAACTGGTACTTTAGATGGCACCGAGACCAACAAACTGGTACTAGAAGGATTGTTTGGCCCGACATATAAAGTGACCGCAACTCGTGACCTACAGGAGAAGGGTACACTTGCGAAGATAGACATCTCTGTCTTGTTACTGCGTTACCATAATGATGTGTGTCATATGTTGAAGGACGCAACCTATCAAGAAGAACTGGACTACATCGTTACCAATGAGAAACGCAATAAGTTAATCACGAACCTTGCATTAGACCAGAAGGGTAATACTCTGGTATTGTTTCAGTTCGTAGAGAAACACGGTAAGATTCTCTTTGATATGATGAGAGATAAAGCAAAGGATGGCCGCAAAATATTCTATGTGTCGGGGGAAGTAGACGCCGCTGACCGTGAACAAATTCGTGGCATCGTGGAGGGTCAAAATGATGCAATTATTGTTGCTAGTTTGGGTACTTTCAGTACTGGTATTAATATTAGGAATCTTCATAACATAGTATTCGCATCACCTAGTAAGAGTCAGGTTAAGGTACTACAGTCCATAGGGCGTGGTCTGAGACAGTCTGATGACGGCTCTGTGACTAAGTTATACGATATTGCGGATGATTTACATATCCGCAGTCATAAAAACTTTACACTGCGTCACAGTGCAGAAAGAATTAAGATATATACTAAAGAACAATTCCCTTATAAGATACATCAATTGGATTTAAAATGACAAAAAACATAGACGTAGACGTTCGACAATTTAAACTTGCTAACGGAGAAGAGATACTGTGTGAGGTTGTCCAGTGGAGTGAACACATGGAGGAGATTGAAATCCTAACACGTAAAGCGATGCGATTAATCATGCAAGAGAATGGTGATGGATTTAAGTATTATGCTTTTCGACCTTGGATGGTTTACCAAGAATCCGATGAGGATTTAATCATCCTCAATTCAAATCATGTTGTAGGTATTGCATTCCCAACCCGTACACTCTTGTTACAATACTACGAAGCTGTAGCCGACATGAGTGATATGCACAGAGTGAGAGAAAGTGAATACGAAGAAGAACATGTCCGACCAACCAAGGGGGACAAGATTGATGACTATCTAAGTCGTATGGATAGTGGTTCAAATGTTATTGATATGTTTTCGGATAAAAAGTTGCACTGATGAACAATTTTGAAACGAAGATTAGAACTCGTGAAACTATGGACGAGTATATCTTCACTAAATATATTGATGACGAGGAAATGAATGAAGGCATCATACGAGGTATCCGTGAGACGGGTGATGAAACAAATCATCTCAGTAATCTAAAACACGATACTACTCTGGGATTCATGCATATGAAGTATCCAGATTCGTTTGGTAAGTTGGTAACGTATATCGAAGACTTCTGTAAGTCTTCTTCTTTACAGAGGAACTACGAAAACCCCCATCACGCACATAGACCAGATATTCCGATGTGGAAGGAAGCATACATAGATAATCAGAGAGTCAATGTAATGTGGGGTGCAAGGGCAGAGAGTGGACAAATTGCGACACCGCACGACCACTGGCCCACGATATGGACTTTTTGTTATTACATCCAACCGCCCGAAGGATGTTCAGGATTATATTTTAGAAATTCGGATTATGAATTACCTGTTGAACATGGACTATTGGTTATATTTAATAGTAACCTTATACACGAAACACTTTCTAGAGAATTTACAGGTGAACGATTTTGTGTGTCAGGAACAGTAGTATCCAACCCTCTCTGACCGCAAAGCTAATTATACAGTCGGTTACAACTTTTGTCAAGCCCTAATTTGAGAAATATTATGAAAATACATACCAAAGGATTTACTTGTTCCGCATTCGATTTGTTCCATGCGGGGCATGTCGCAATGTTAAAGGAAGCAAAACAACAGTGTGATTACCTTATCGTGGGTCTACAGACTGACCCGTCTTTTGACCGACCTGAGAAGAACAAACCATTACAGTCTATATCAGAAAGATATATACAACTGAATGCCTGTAAGTATGTAGATGAGATTATTCCCTACGAGTCAGAAGAGGACTTGCTGAGGCTTATGCAGTTGATTGACTTCGATGTACGTATCATTGGTGAAGAGTATGAAGAAAAAGATTTCACGGGCAAGGATTATGCTCTTGCCAATTTCATCCAAGTATACTATAATAAAAGACATCACAACCTCTCAACCAGTAATTTGAGATATAAAATGGAAAATGAAAATGGCAAAGATTAAACCAAAAGACAAACCACACTATGTGAACAATGCACAGTTTTCACAAGCAGTGGTTGATTATGTTACCGACCTCAATGGTGCGAGAGAAGCAATGGTCAAGTTACCAAAAGTACCCGACTATATTGCAATGTGTTTCTTAAAGATTTGTGAGGGTCTATCCCACAAGTCCAACTTCGTTCGTTACACCTATCGGGAAGAGATGGTGATGGATGCAGTAGAGAACTGTCTAAAAGCAATTGAGAACTATAACCTAGAAGCCGCAACCCGTACAGGTAAACCTAATGCGTTTGCATACTTCACACAGATTTCATGGTTCGCATTCTTACGTAGAATTGAGAAAGAGAAGAAACAACAAGATATCAAGATGCGTTATATGGAACAGTCTGGTATTGAAACCTTCCTTGACCAAGAACTAGGTGACGCACAATCTAGGGCAGTTGCCTCTGCGTTTGTTGACCAACTCCGTATGCGTATTGATGAAATCAAAGACAAAGATACTGAGTGGAAAGCAATCGTTAAGAAAGAACGTAAGAGACGTACTGTCAAGGCAGACTCAGACCTAACTGATTTTATAGTTGACTAATCCTGTGGAGTAATGTATAATGGACAAGTATAAAGAAAGAAAAAGTGAAATGAAACGGCTTCGTAAGAAGGCAATTAAAATGCAAAACAATTCTGCGGGTAAACTACCTATGGCAGATGCAATGAGATTGGTAAGAAAAGATAATGAAAATAGCAATATTAAATGACACCCATGCGGGTTGTCGAAACTCATCTGACATTTTCATGGATTATCAAGAACAGTTCTATCGGGACGTGTTCTTTCCGTATTTGTTAGAACATGATATCAAACAGATTGTACACTTGGGTGATTACTACGATAACCGCAAGACTATCAACTTCAAGGCACTGCAACACAACCGTAAGATATTCCTTGAACCTATGCGTAAACATGGTATCACTATGGATATCATTCCTGGCAACCATGACGTGTACTATAAGAACACCAATGAGTTGAACGCACTGAAGGAACTACAAGGTCACTACATGAATGAAGTGAATCTTATTATGGAACCAACAGTGATGAACTATGGTGGCACCGAAGTTGCAATGGTTCCTTGGATTAATCCAGAGAACGAGAAAGACACACTGGAGTTTCTGAAGAACACTAGTGCGGAGATTGTGGGCGCTCACTTGGAACTACAAGGTTTCGAGATGTCTAAGGGCCAAGTGTGTATGGAAGGTATGAGTAGAAAACACTTCGATAGATTCGATATGGTGTTGACTGGTCATTTCCATGCAAAGTCTAGTATGGATAACATTCACTACTTGGGTAGTCAGATGGAGTTCTTCTGGAACGATTGTGATGACCCCAAACATTTCCATATCCTTGATACCGAAACAAGAGAACTGACTGCGGTTCAGAATCCTATTCGTATCTACGAGAAGATTTATTACGACCACGAGAACATGAACAAGTTCAAAGACCTCAAGTATCTGGACAGTAAGTTCGTCAAGGTTATTGTTACCAACAAGGGTGACCCATATGAATTCGAACGATTCATTGACCGTGTACAGGCACAGAAGATTCACGAACTAAAGATTGCGGAAGACTTCGCAGAGTTTATCGGTTCTAATGTCAACGATGACAACATATCGGTTGACGATACCGAGACACTTGTATACGACTATGTTGACAACGTTATTACAGACCTAGATAAAGGACGTATCAAGAAAGAGATTTCTCACTTGATGAAAGAAGCACAAAGTATGGAGATTGTCTAATGGCAACCAAGAACGATATAACTGGTGACTCCATCCAGACCAAACATGGTGGTAAAGACTACTCTGATGGCTGGGATAGAATTTTTGGTGATAAGGGTGATAAGAATCAGAAACACAAACAACAGGACTTGACCGAACTAAATGGTGACGGTAATCGTGACCGTGGACGTTATGGTGAAGACTTGATTAAGGCAACACCAGAGGATTTGGCAAGAGAAAATCCTTTCCCTTTTTGGGAACACTACTGCACCGTTGAATCTAGTTTGATAGGTGTGGCAAAAGGTGAACCTTGTAATTGGTGTGGACTTGAAGAGTGACTTTACTGTAGCTGAGATTGAATATAACGATGCGAAATCTATAATTGTATCCAATCATTATCTTGGTAAAATATATGATGAACATAATGAGTTTGTTCATGACTACAAATATTATGGATTATTTGAGAGAGGAAATCTAACAGGTGCAATTCAATATACGTCTTATTGCCCAAAGAAATGTAACCGACACTGGTTACGATTCTACTACGGGTGTGAACTCACCGACTATTCCAAATTCTATGAAATATCCAGACTGGCGGTAGACAGTAAGGAGTATAATATCACCTCGTGGTTTGTATCCAGAACCATGAAGATGATTGACGCTGATTACATCTGCACGTCCACTGATAGTAGAATGCACGATGGTACAATCTATTCTGCATGTAATATGAACTATCACGGGACAATGACAGATAGGGCGAAAGGTTATATGGATATACCATTTAACGTTTTCTCTAGGATATACCGAGATGATATTGAACAATACTGGGAGAAGAAACGGCTTGACTTTTATTGATGAGAATGGTATTATTACACGATGATAAATTTTAGAAAACTACGGTTTAAAAACTTCCTGTCTACAGGAAACAATTTTACAGAGATAGCATTCGACACAACTCCGACCACATTGGTGGTGGGTCATAACGGTGCGGGTAAGTCAACTATGTTGGATGCCCTGTCGTTTGGTCTATTCGGTAAACCACATCGAAAGATATCTAAAAACCAACTAATCAACACAATCAATGCCAAGGGTACTTTGGTAGAGGTTGAGTTCTCTATTGGTAAACAGAACTATAAAGTTATCCGTGGTATCAAGCCTAATAAGTTTGAAATCTGGGTCAACGGTAATATGGTTAACCAAGACTCTCATGCAAAAGAATATCAGTCTATGCTTGAGAAAAACATTCTTATGTTGTCTCACAAATCATTCCACCAGATTGTGGTACTGGGGTCATCATCCTTTGTACCGTTCATGCAGTTGGCGGGTGGTTCTAGACGTGAGGTGATTGAGGACTTACTTGATATCAACATGTTCTCTAAGATGAACGGACTTCTCAAAGAGAAGATGTCTATTCTTAAAGACCAGATTGGTAACAACGTTCATCAACTAAATTTGGTTGACACTAAGATTAATTCACAGAAGAAGTATCTGCGTGACCTGAGTGAGATTACTGCGTATCAGAAGAACGAGAAACTGGCGAGTATCAAAAGTCTACAGAGTGACATCCGTGAACTGAACGAGGCGAACCAAAAAGTTTCACTGGATGTTGCGGAGTCTAAGTCGGTCACTACTGATATGGTTACGACACAGAAGGAACTGAGTTCTCTGAATGAGTTCGCTGCGGGATTCAAGGCACAACAGAAGGACGTGGTCAAACAGGCAAAGTTCTTTGAAGATAATGATACCTGTCCTACATGTGACCAACAGATTGATACCAAACTCAAAGAGTGGCACCTGAACAAATGTAAGACCAAAGCGGGTACTATCGCAAACGCACTAACGTTACACAAGACACGTTCCGAAACTTTAGAAGCCAAGGTTGAGGAACTGGGTAGGGAACTTGAACAGGTTCGTAACTGGCAATCCAAGGTGGACGCAAACACTCAAGAGATTAGTCGTATCAATCGTAACATTGATAAGTTAAATGATGAAATCTCTCGTATTGATAATGAGAGTGGTGACATGTCAGAAGCAAACTCTGCACTAGAAGAATTACGTGCAGAGAAAGAAACCCTACAGGAAACGAAGTATAAACTCAACGAACAACATTCTTATAACCAAGTGTATGCAGAGTTACTAAAAGACACTGGTATCAAGACCAAGATTATTAAACAGTACTTACCAGTCATCAATCAATTGACTAACAAGTACCTACAGATTCTAGACTTCTTTGTACACTTTGATTTGGATGAAAGTTTCGTAGAGACTATTCGTTCAAGACATCGTGATAACTTTTCGTATGACTCATTCTCTGAGGGTGAGAAACAACGGATTGACCTGTCCCTACTATTCACGTGGAGACAGATTGCAAAGATGAAGAATAGTGTGGCCACTAATCTACTAGTCCTTGATGAGACATTTGACTCGTCACTGGATGAAGAGGGTATCGAAAACCTCATGAAGATTATCTCTACACTAGGTGAGGATACAAACGTGTTTGTTATCTCACACAAGAGTGAACTCGAAGATGCACATTTCCATCGTAAGATTGAGTTCGTAAAAGAAAAGAACTTTAGTAAAATAAAAGCTTGACTTTAAATGAAACCTGTGTTATCATACACTTTATAAATTAGAAAACCGAGAGGAATATATTATGGAATTATCCGATACAACGTTGAACGTTCTCAAGAACTATTCAACAATTAACCCCAACATTGTTATCACTGAAGGTAGCACTGTGAAGACAATCTCCGTTGCACGGAACGTCTTATCTAAAGCTGAACTCACCGAAGAGTTCCCTGCCTCATTTGGCATCTATGACCTGACAGAGTTTCTAAACGTTCTGTCATTGGTTGACTCACCACGACTCAAGTTCGAGAAGGACTATGTGACTGTGGGTGATTCTACTGGTCGTTCCTCAGTGAAGTACTTCTTCTCTGACCCTGAGATGTTGACATCGCCAGGCAAGGATATCAATATGCCAGATGCGGAAGTTAAGTTTACCCTAGATACTGATACGTTGGGTAAAGTAAAACGTGCAGCTGCCGCCCTTGGTCATGATGAGATTTCTATCTCTCCGACTACTGGTGCAGTTCGTCTGTCTGTCATTGATAGTAAAGACGCAACGTCTAATGCATTCTCTATTGACGTAGAGGGTACATACCCCGATGGAGTTGATTTCAACTTTATCATGAATGTTGCCAACTTAAAGGTTGTCAACGAGGACTTTGAGGTAGGTATCAGTTCGAAACTCATCTCACAGTTTACAAGTAAACAATCAGCGATTGAATACTTTATTGCGCTTGAAAAATCATCGACATACGGAGCATAACAATGGCAAAACCACAAGCAAACCAAAAAGACCACTCATCAATCTACGAACTCGGTAATAGAGTTTCCCGAAGTACAGTTGCAGTAATTGATACTGTTGTACAACGTGGTGGATTTAAGGGTGAAGAACTATCAACCATTGGTCAACTAAGAGACCAAGCAGTTCAGATTATTCAACTCTGTGAAGAGTATCAGTCTGAACAAGGCGTTGAAGAGTAAACGTTACGTTCCTCGTGACGTGGGGGTGTGAGAGTTCCTTTCCTCTCCACCCCCGAATTTTTACTTGACTTTTTGTTTCATATAATGTACAATGTACAACTTATGAAACACTTTTTAATTATGGAGACTATATGTCTAACGAATTCCTCTGGGTGGAGAAGTATCGCCCACACCTAGTCCAAGACACTATTCTTAGTGAGGACGCAAAGACTACATTCCAATCTATTGTAGACTCTGGAGAAATCCCAAACATGATGTTCACTGGTACTGCGGGTACTGGTAAAACCACAATCGCTCGTGCGATATGTGACGAACTAGGACTTGACTATATTGTCATCAACGGTTCGGAAGAAGGGAACATCGACACCCTACGTGGTAAAATCAAACAGTTCGCCTCATCCGTTTCTCTCTCAGGCGGTTACAAGGTTGTTATCCTTGATGAGGCGGACTACCTTAATGCACAGTCAACCCAACCCGCACTGCGTGGTTTTATCGAAGAGTTCTCTCAGAACTGTCGATTCATTCTGACTTGCAACTTTAAGAACAAAGTAATCGAACCCCTACACTCTCGTTGTAGTGTGTATGAGTTCAACACGTCCAAGAAAATCATGGCAAGTTTGTGTGGTCAGTTCATGACCCGACTACAAACTATCCTTGATGGTGAGGGTGTGACCTATAACAATGATGTCATTGCTGGACTGATTGGTAAGTATGCACCAGACTGGAGACGTGTACTCAACGAGGCACAGCGTCATTCTATCTCTGGTAAATTGGAAACTGGAGTACTCATTAATGATAGTAATGGTAACTATAGTGGTCTTTTCCAATCATTAAAGAACAAGGACTTCAAGAAGATGCGTAGTTGGGTGGTCAACAATATGGACACCGAACCAGCCGCAGTCTTCCGTGGCATCTATGATGCGATGGAAGGTAATGTACAACCCCAATCTATCCCCCAACTGGTATTGATTCTCGCTGATTATCAATACAAGAATGCCTTCGTTGCAGACCACGAACTAAACCTCGTTGCTTGTCTGACCGAGTGTATGGCAAATGTGGAGTTTTTATAAATACCTTTGTCGAAACTGGAGACAAGATGTTGAAGAAATGGTGGAGGATTTGGGCTAAAAGTCTTGGTGAGAAAGTCGGTGAGACTGACCAACAAGCAAACACCATAGCAGTCATTCGGACTGTTTGGTGGTTAACACACATGGCAACATGTATTTTTATTATTTTAAATGCGATAGCAAATCACGGTTGGAACTTATTATGAGTGGATTTTATCAAGAACAAGTAGAACAGTTCATGATGCAAGGGGAACAGACGTTCCCCCAAGATATCAAATCGGACATGGCAGACCTGTACATGTCTTTAATCACAGAAGAATACAACGAGACATGGGAAGCGTTCCATAAACGAGACATCGTAGAAGTTGCGGATGGTCTTGCGGATATGGTATGGGTCATCATGGGTATGGCTTCGGTACTGAATATTCCGTTCGATGCCGTCTGGAACGAAGTCCGTGCATCCAATATGTCTAAGTTTGTTGATGGTAAAGTTGTCAAGGATGACAACGGTAAAATTATGAAACCTGACGGATACTTCCGTCCAAACATTGCGAAGGTGTTAAATGATTAAATATATCAGACACACTGACACTCTTGAAGAGTGCCTCAGTACAGACGAATATGGTAACAAGATTCACAAAGCAAGTGGTGAGTATGTTATTGTTGTTGAACCAAGTAAAGAACTCCCTGAGTATAAACCTATGTCATTGACCAAGTTCGGTGGTGAGTGGGTTCCTATGCAGATGGAATTCGATTTTGGATAAGTGGGATAACGCACATCTAGAAACTGCAAAGGTCTATGCCGAGTTATCATCTGCTCGAAGGATGAAGGTAGGGTGTGTAATTGTAAAGGATAACCGTATAATCTCTATTGGATACAACGGTATGCCAGCTGGATGGGATAATAACTGCGAACACGAAATAAAATCTGGTAACACTGGATACGGTAGACAACTCAAAACTAAGGAAGAGGTAATACATGCGGAATCGAATGCAATCACGAAGGTTGCAAAATCAACGGAATCGGCGGAGGGTGCAGTTCTATACTCAACGTGTGCTCCCTGTATCGACTGTGCCAAACTCATCCACCAAAGTGGAATCACACGAGTTGTTTACGGACATAACTACAAATCAGAAGAAGGATTGACTTTCCTTGATAAGTGTGGTATAGTACTGGAAACAACCGAAGATACTGACCCTAGTGACTTACCTTGGAAACGGAGAATATTTCCCTAATGAACCCTTTTGATTATGTAAATGCGATTAACTATTCCAAGAAAGATATCATGGTGACCCGTGAAGATGAGAAGGCTTATGCCTCTTTCATGGTCAATCGTTCACTATCTTATTTCTCGGACACGGTAGCTATCGCCAATGAGATGAACAAGAACCACCACATAGACTCCCGTCTACAATTCTCGTTTCTTATAAATATAATTAGGAAACGAAAACGTTTCTCTAAATGGGTAAAACCTGAAATAGAAAATGACCTTGAGTCGGTGAAAACATATTATGGATATAGTAATGAAAAGGCACGCCAAATACTATCCCTTTTATCACCTTCCCAAATCAAAACAATAAAGGAAAAGGTGAATAAAGGTGGAAGAAAATAATTTAGTTGCATGGAGTCCGTTGAATATGCTAGAGATAACTCTAGCTGAACCTGATGACTTCCTCAAAGTTCGTGAAACTCTGACCCGTATCGGTGTCGCATCACGTAAAGAAAACAAACTGTTTCAATCATGTCACATCTTGCATAAGCAGGGACGATACTATGTTGTCCATTTTAAAGAACTGTTTATCCTTGATGGCAAGAAAGCAAACCTAGAACAATCAGATATCGAAAGACGTAATACTATTGCGACTCTATTATCTGACTGGGGTTTGGTCGAGATTCAAAACAAAGAAGTTGCACAAGACTGTGCGCCTCTCAGACAAATTAAAATTATCGGTTATAAAGAGAAGGAAGAGTGGGAACTCTGTCCTAAGTATAATATAGGTAATAAATGAGTCAGTGGATATTTGATAAGTTGTCGCCTTATGCTATTCGATTTAGAGAATGGTCTAAGGGTAAGACATGGATACAAATACCGTTGTGGATTCTTATTGCGTGGATGTTGGGATTCGCTAATCCTTACTGGTGTGTATATCCTGTTTGTTGGATTCAATAATGTTTGAAGAACATAGGGAAGAGATTCGCAATAAGAAACACTGGTGGTCTAAGGTAGATATCAACATGTCTTGGAATGATATCATGCCTATGGTCGATACTCATCCAGAGAAACTTTACGATTGGAATCGTGAGAAACAAAGACTGGGGATGAACTCGTTTCATGAACGAGGTTCTGCACCAACCCTTGCGAAAGACATTGTAAAAGAGATGCGGGAGTTTTTTGTAGACCCCGCACCAAAGAAGTTTGAATACGAGAAGGGAGCTCCCCAAATCACTAACATTGCGTTTTGTGGGTTTGGTCAGTTCTCTGGTTCGTATCCAAGACATAAGGACAGTATGGATGTATTTCTTGTCCAAGTAATCAGTGAGTGTAAAATCACTATTGGTTATACGGAAGAACCAACGAATGCAGACCAGATTGTTGTTATGAAACCAGGCGATTGTGTATATATCCCAAGGGGTACATGGCATCAACTGGAACCATCTGTGTCAAGAGTTACCTTCTCGTTTGGTTTTGAGAGTGACCCTGATACAGACCCAAAATACTTTATATAAAGCTTGATTTATAGAAATTAATTCTTATATATAGTAGCGTGAGAATAATTCTCACGTATGTGAATGCCGTTAATCGGGTTCACATCCATCTTGCTAAATTAATATAGGAGATAAAGCAACATGACAAATCTAAAAGTAGGTAAACAACTTTTTCCACGTTCAGCATTCATTGGTTTCGACCATCTATTTAACGAACTGGAATACGCAACCAAACACGCTAACGACCATTACCCACCTCACAACATTGTGAAGGTAGGTGAAGACGAGTTCGTTATTGAGGTAGCCGTTGCGGGATTCAAACAGGACGAAATAGCTGTTGAACAAAAAGAACGCTCATTGACCATTAGTGGTTCACATGAATCTAGAGACCGTGAAGTAATTCACAGAGGTATCTCTACAAAAGCGTTCAGGAGACAATTCAGACTTTCTGAGTATGTTCTAGTAACTGGTGCTTCCCTCAAAGACGGTATCCTTGCAGTTACATTGAAGACTGAAATCCCAAAAGAGAAGCAGCCTCGTAAAATTAAAATCTCTTAATTTAAACGAGGAAAAAATGAAAATGACAACCGAAGCCAAAATGGAGTTGGGGTTGTTTGTAGGAACCATGATGCTCATGGTGATTGCATTGCAACCACTACTCTAGAAGAGAGAAGGGGGTGGGTAACTGCCCCTTTCATTACAGTATGAAAGCATATATGATTGCAGACCTGAACAATCCTGTCTCTGTGAAGTATACAGAGATTGCATTGGAATCATGGTCAAAACAAAACCTTCTTGACATTGAAGTCGTTCAGTGTTATACTCCCGATACTATTTCAGAATTAGAACCCCAATACAATTGGCGGGCGTTACTTCATGGAATGCAGAAGAATAAACAAAGCACCAAGAGTGAACGTGCGGGTGATATCACCCATTGGCAGTTCATAAAGAAACGTGCAGAGAGTAGAGAAAGATTCTTCGTGATGGAACATGATTCATATCTCGAAGACCCCCAAGAGTTTGAACGACAATTCGACTTCACTATGGAACATGGACTTGACTATGCCAACCTTGGTTTATTCATGTCTTGTTATTCATTCTCTCGCAGAGCTGCGTTGTGTATGAATGACTTGTTGTTAAAGCATGAGTTTCCATTAAATGGTGGGCCTTATGGTTGTGTAGAACGACTAGTAAAGACCTATCTGAGTGGTGAGGGTAAAGGACAGAATCGTCAGTATACATTCATGACCCATCACCCTAACACCGAGTGTGTCAGTGTTGGTAAGACCGCAAAAGAATTGTATGAAGTATACAACTTTCATGGTACGAATTGTAGTTTCACTAGGTCAACAACTCAAGTCATCTCTAAGTCTCTGGGTATCACCCAAGAACATGATGGAATGAAAAAAAGACCTGAAGATAGACATAACGGTTTTAAAATTATTCCTTGACATTCTCCACAAGTGCCTGTATAATGAAATTAATCATGAGGAGAACCAATGGATTTCTATACATCAATTGACCGATACGGTTCCACGCTTTTATATCGTGGATACTCTGGCGGTCAACGAGTTAAAAAACGCATCCCATTCAAACCGACTATGTACGTCAATGCAAAGTCGCCATCACAAGGTACATGGAAGACCCTTGATGGTAGACCTGTTGCACCCATAGAGTTTGAAACAATGAAGGAAGCTACCGAGTTTACCAAACGGTATCAACACGTAGATAACTTCAAGGTCTACGGACAGAACAATTTCATCTCACAGTTTATTGCACAGAAGTTCCCCCACGACATTAAGTTTGACCGTGAACTACCTGTAATCACCACCATTGATATTGAGGTTGCATCTGACGAGGGTTTCCCCGAACCCGATAAGGCAGACTATCCTGTTATCTCTATATGCACCAAGTCCAGTAAGGAAGACTTCTTCCGTGTCTGGGGTCTGGGTGACTATGAGACCAACGGTGAGAAATCAATCTATGTCAAGTGTGATTCAGAGTTGCAGTTATTGGATAAGTTCCTTGACTACTGGCAGAATCATGGGTCACCTGACATCGTGACTGGTTGGAACTCAAAACAGTTTGATATCCCCTATCTTGTTAACAGAACAAGAAAGGTAATCGGTGAGGAATCCGTCAAGAGATATTCCCCGTGGGGTGTAGTGTCCTCTCGTACCGTTCGTGGTAAGATGGGTATGAAAGATGTTGATACCTATGACCTAATGGGTATTGCACAGTTGGATTACTATGACCTGTTTCGTAAGTTCACTTACAACACACTGGGTCAACAAGAGTCATATCGACTAGACCATATCGCACACGTGGTACTGGGTGAACGCAAACTATCCTATGAAGAACACGGTAATCTACACACACTATACAAGGAAGACCACCAGAAGTTTATTGACTACAACATTCGTGACGTAGAACTGGTTGACCTCTTGGAAGAGAAACTAGGATTGATTACTCTTGCAATGACCATGGCTTATCGTGGTGGTACTAACTACGAGGAAGTATTTGGTACGACTACTATATGGGATACCATCATCTATCGTATTCTAAATCTCAAGAAGATTGCGGTGCCATCCAAAGAAGAGAAACCCAAGGGTGATTTTGCGGGTGGGTATGTGAAGGAACCCCAAGTTGGTTCTCATGAGTGGGTGACATCCTTTGACTTGAACTCACTGTATCCTATGATTATTGTACAATACAATATGTCACCTGAGACTGTAGTGGATGGTTTGGTTGATACTGACGTACAACGTATGTTGCACGGGGTAACCAATACATCTGGCCCCTATACCGTTGCACCCTCTGGTGTTCGATTCACCAAAGAGAAAGAGGGTATCATCCCTAGTGTGATTCGACAGTATTATGCCGAACGTAAAGACATCAAGAGAAAGATGTTGGATGCACAACAGGAGTATGAACAGACTCCGACCAAGGCATTGTCCAACACAATCGCAACACTGAACAATCAACAGATGTCTATCAAGATTCTTATGAACAGTCTCTATGGTGCATTGGGTAACCGATGGTTCAGATACTTTGACCAACGTGTTGCGGAGTCTATTACTCTTGCGGGTCAGTTGTCTATCCTATGGGCAGAACGAGCAGTCAATCGTGAGATGAATACTCTACTCAATACGGAAGAGGACTATGTTATTGCAATTGATACTGACTCGGTTTATATGCGTATGTCTTCTCTTGTAGATAAGTTTTCCCCCAAAGACCCTGTTAAGTTTCTGGACAAGATATGTTCTGAACACTTCGAACCTGTACTGACCAAGGCATATGCTGACCTTGCTGACTATACAAATGCGTATGTCAATCGTATGGAGATGGGACGTGAGGTAATCGCTGACCGTGGTATCTGGGTTGCAAAGAAACGATACATTCTCAATGTACACAACAACGAGGGTGTCCAATACAAAGAACCCAAACTCAAGATGATGGGTATCGAGGCGGTCAAGTCATCGACCCCACAGGTTGTGCGTGACAAGTTCAAAGAAGTATTCGGTGTTATCATCAACGGGACTGAGAATGAGACCCAAGGATATATTCGTGACTTCCGTAATAAGTTTACCAGTCTACCCGCAGAAGATGTATCATTCCCACGTGGGGTGAGTGACATCAAGAAGTGGTCAGACCGCAAGACCATCTACAAGAAGGCTTGTCCTATTCATGTGCGTGGTGCTTTGTTATACAACAAGCATACCAAAGGAATGCGTCATGAGGAAATCAAGAATGGTGAGAAGATTAAGTTTGTCTATCTCAAGACACCTAATCCTATCAAAGAAAATGTAATCTCGTATCCACAGAACTTGCCTCGTGAGTTGCAACTGGAGAAGTATGTGGACTATGATAAGATGTTCTCCAAGACATTCCTTGACCCACTCGAACCAATACTGGATGCGGTAGGGTGGACTGCTGAACCCCAAGCTTCATTGGAAGACTTTTTCTCTTGACATTAACTGGCCACTGTGGTACTATTACATAATGAAATATTCTCTTACTATATTTAAGAATACGTATGATAACCAGACCCACCGTGGTATGGACATCAAGACGTGGTCAGAGTTTGAGGAATTACTATATTATATGTTCGATAAGGAGGGTAGTAAAGGTGGTAGAGATTCTAGTGTGCTCATTAGTCCTGCTCGGTATTATGTGGATACTACGAGGAGTAATAAAAATGTTTCTAGTTGGGGTGGTTGGGCTGCTCTTGATGTGGATGATTTTGTACTACGTCCTGATTCCAATGTCAATCCTGCTGACTCATTAAAAGAACAACTTGCAGAGAGGTATGGTCGTTTTCATTATATATGTTACAACACTGCATCATCTACTGTAGAACAACCCAAGTTTCGACTGGTGTTTCCGTTGACCCGAATCGTGGATAGGAAAGAACTGCCACACTTCTGGTTTGCTATGCAGAAACAATTCGATGGTGTGGGTGACGAACAAACAAAAGATTTATCACGGATGTACTATGTCCCCGCACAGTATCCGAATGCATACAGTTTCATATTCAAAAACACGGGTGTACATCTAGACCCTGATATGTTGATGAATAAGTACTCGTTTGTCGAACCACAAGGTAAGACATTCATGGATAGACTGCCTCCAGAGTTACAACAAGCCGTGATGCAACATCGTAAGAATTCACTGGACAATACAGATATCACATGGACATCATATCGTGACTGTCCGTTCTTCCCTCGTAGATTGGAGAACGAGTATCGTGCAATTACTGGTACGGGTTGGTATCACAAGATGTATCAGATTATGATTGCTCTTGCTGGTAATGCAATTGCAAAGGGTTATCCTATCTCTCCGAATCAGATTGCACAGATGTGTACTGAGTTGGATATGGAGACTGGTAACTGGTATGAGAACAGACCTCTAGATAAAGAGGCAGACAGAGCATTGGAGTATATTTACAGAAATGGTTAAGAAGTTTGAAATGGTTCAAGGTCGTAAGTCTGAGAAAGACAAGATTCTTTTATTTTATGGCCATGCAATTGCGTTTGAAGACGTAGCTAAAATATGCATCTTCTTTATGGGTAATGAAGATAATCTGTATCCACCATCCAAGGGATTGAAAGGTGCGGAGATGTTTAAAGACTATATAAAGGAAGTCCTAGAGACTAGGAGAGTTCCTACCGATAGTAAATACGCTATCAGAAAAAATCACGGTGTGGTGAAAGTAAATGGGTAATAGAAAAATATTAATTACGGGTGCGGCTGGATTCATTGGGTCTCATCTTGCAGATTCATTGTTGGAAGACGGGTTTGACGTTGTCGGTGTTGATAACTATAATAACTACTATGACCCCCAACTCAAACTAGACAGAGTGGAATACTTTGGTCATCGTGTTATTAGGTGTGACCTGAAGGACTTCGACCAGTTGGATATGGTGTTCAACAAAGAAATGCCAGATATCGTCATGCACTTGGCCGCACGTGCGGGTGTACGTGACTCTGTTGGTAATGAACAACTATACCACAATGACAACATCATCGCTACACAGAATCTTATTCAAGTGTGTAAGATGTATGATGTACCCAAGGTAGTCTATGCATCTACCAGTTCGGTCTATGGTGGTACACCTATCCCTGAGACTGGATGGACTGAGGACGAGGTTACTGGTCACCAGTTGAATCCATATGCATATACAAAATACTGTAACGAATGTCAGTTCAAAATCTCTGGACTAAACAATGTAGGACTAAGGTTCTTCACTGTCTATGGGCCATGGGGTAGACCTGATATGGCATTGTATCAGTTCACAGACAAGATTTCTCATGGACATCCTATCGAAGCATTTAACTACGGTAAGATGAAAAGAGACTTTACCTACATTGGTGATATCATTGAAGGTATAAAGATTGCACTATTCTCCGATATAGATTCGAATGAAATTTATAATATCGGTAGAGGAAAGCAAGTAGACCTTATGCATTTTATTGATTGCATAAGTAAAGAACTGGAGACAGAGGCAGATGTATTTCTCGCCCCTAGACATCCAGCGGACACTCTAGAGACTTGGAGTGACACATATAAGTTGAGGCAATTGGGGTACAAACCCAAGGTGAATATCGAAGTGGGTGTGAAAGCATTTGTTCGATGGTTTAAAGGATATTACGGAGTAAAGTAATGAGTGAAGAAGTAACAAATATTAGGCCCGAAGAGGGTTACCCCAAGATGCGTATCGGTATCGTGGGACATGGTTTCGTTGGGGGTGCAGTGGACTATGCATTTACCCATCCAGACATCGTAAAGTTTTATGTAGACCCAAAGCACGATACTACTATTGATGACTTGGTAGAGTGGCAACCCCACGTATCATTTATCTGCGCCCCGACTCCAATGTCGGAGAATGGGTTTGTGGATGCATCTATTGTAGAAGACGCTGCCTTGAAACTACTGGAACATACTGAGGGTGGAGTTGTTATCAAATCAACAATCACACCTGATATCGTTGACCGATTGTATCAATCAATCTTTGAAGATGACGTAAAACGTCTGACTATCAACCCTGAGTTTTTGACTGAGTCAAATGCAAAGGAACAGTTCGTCAATGCTGAGTATCATGTTATCGGTGGCCACCCTGACGCATGTCAAGGTCTTGCACAACTGTATGAGGTGTATAGTCTATGTATCGCTAGTGAGTTCTTATTCTGTAGTGGTTCTGAGGCTGCATTCGTTAAGTATGGGGTTAACTCATATCTTGCGACCAAGGTAACATTCTTTAACCAGTTATACGATTCCATTCAGAAGTTTGGTTGTAACTATCCTACTGTTGTGAACGCAATTGGTAAAGATAAAAGAATTGGTCTGGGTCACACTCGTGTGCCTGGCTATGATGGTAAACGTGGTTTTGGTGGTGCATGTTTCCCTAAAGACACAAAAGCCTTCACTTTATTCGATGAAGACTTGACTTTAATTGATAAGTGTGTTAATATTAACAACAATTACAGAAATGAATATGAATTAGACGAACGTGAGGAGTCAAATAATGTCAAGTATAATGGACAAACTGAAGAAGAACAGCAAAATCAAGACAACGGAGATTCTGAGTCAGAGTAAATTTTTTACCGAATCAGACATGGTGCCAACCAATGTTCCAATGGTGAACGTTGCGTTGAGTGGAAGTATTGACGGTGGTGTCACGCCAGGATTAACAGTCCTCGCAGGCCCTTCTAAGCACTTCAAAACCTCTTTCGCACTGCTTATGGCAGGGGCGTATCTAGAGGCAAAGAAGGACGCAGTACTGCTCTTTTACGATAGTGAGTTTGGTAGTCCCCAATCTTACTTCGAGCAGTTCGGGGTAGACACCTCACGGGTGTTACACACACCCATCGCCAATGTCGAAGAACTCAAGTTCGACTTAATTGCACAACTTGAGAATATCGACAGAAAAGATGACGTGATTATCGTTATTGATTCAATTGGCAATCTCGCATCCAAGAAAGAGTTGGAGGATGCAATTAACGAGAAGTCGGTGGCAGATATGTCCCGTGCCAAAGCATTGAAGGGTCTCTTTAGGATGTGTACTCCATATCTGACTATGAAGAATATCCCTATGCTTGCCGTCAACCACACATATAAAGAGATTGGACTATTCCCTAAAGACATCGTAGGTGGTGGTACTGGTATTTACTACAGTGCAGATAACATCTGGATTCTGGGAAGACAACAGGATAAACAAGGAACTGAGATTAAGGGTTACAGGTTTATCATTAATGTGGATAAATCAAGATATGTTAAAGAAAAATCTAAAATCCCTATCACAGTATCTTGGGAAGGTGGCATCGCAGCTTACAGCGGTTTGTTGGATGTTGCTCTCGCTGGTGGTTATGTCGCTAAGCCTTCTAACGGTTGGTATTGTCCTGTCGATAGGAACACTGGCGAACTATCTGCTCCTAAAGTTCGAGAGAAGGACACTCTTCAGAAAGAGTTCTGGGAACCAATCTTCGAAACAACAGACTTCGCAGAGTTCATCAAGTCCCAGTATTCTATCGGGTTGGCGCAGAAAGTAGACATGGAAGAGATTGTCAATGCAGAATGAGATTGAATCCAAACTAAGTGAGAATGTCCATTACGAGATTATTCCATCCGATGATAAACACGGGTGGAATATTCGTCTCATGGAGGAATTCCCTGAGACGGTGCTTTCGTTTGACGTGATTGAACTTGTTGAAGATGAGGAACAGATTAGTTTTAACTTTACAATTGTTTACACTCCAGACACAGATTTATCTGTAGAGAGCTTGCCATTACAGGAGTATACTGGTAGAATACTTACTAGTTTACTGGAAGTTGCTGTATCAGACGGTACTCTTGTAGCACAAGACAAGAAGACTGGTGACGTTTTGGCATCAAATGAATTACAAGATGAAATGGAGGAAATATATAATGAATATCAATCTGGAACAAACGATTCTGAGGAATCTACTAACGAATGATGAGTACATGCGAAAGGTTGGCGCCTTTCTTGCACCTGACTATTTCCAAGGGCCCTACAAAGGACTATTCAAAGAAGTAACCAAGTTCGTTGCCAAATACAACAAACTCCCATCTCTCGAAGCATTTAAGATTGAGATTGATGAGAACAATACAATGGGTGAAGATGACTACCGTCAAGGTGTTGACCTTCTTCCTGACCTTTTTACACCAGAACCCGAAAACCTTGATTGGTTAATTGAACGCACCGAGAAGTGGTGTCAAGACCGTGCTGTGTTCAATGCAGTGATGGAGTCTATCTCTATCATTGATGGTAAACACGCAACCATGCAAAAGAACGCAATCCCCGATGTCTTATCTAAGGCATTGGGTGTTTCGTTTGACACTAACATTGGTCACGACTATCTAGAGAACGTGGATGGTCGTTATGATTTCTACCACGAACAAGAAGAGAGGATACCCTTTGACCTTGATTACTTTAACCAGATTACTAAAGGCGGTTTGCCGAACAAGACTCTTAACATCGCCTTGGCTGGTACTGGTGTTGGTAAGTCTCTGTTTATGTGTCATGTCGCTGCCAGTGCATTAAGTCAAGGACGCAATGCCCTGTACATCACAATGGAGATGGCAGAAGAACGTATCGCAGAACGTATTGACGCAAACTTATTGAACGTACCGATTGACCAGTTGGAGAATCTATCTAAGGATATGTTCACCGACAAGGTTCAACAGATTGCAGCTAAGACTCAAGGTAAACTTATTATTAAAGAGTATCCGACTGGACAGGCAAACACTAGTCACTTCCGTGCATTGTTGAATGAACTGAAACTCAAGAAGAACTTTGTACCTGAGATTATCTTTATTGATTATCTAAATATCTGTGCGTCAAGTAGAATGAAAGGAATGGGTGGTGCTATCAACTCTTATTCTTATATCAAGAGTATCGCAGAAGAACTACGTGGTCTTGCGGTTGAGTTCAATGTACCTATCATGTCTGCTACCCAGACTACTCGTTCTGGTTACAGTAATGATGATGTTGGTCTGGAGGACACATCTGAATCCTTTGGTCTACCCGCAACTGCTGACTTGATGTTCGCATTGATATCTAATGATGAACTAAATAACCTTGGTAAGATAATGGTTAAACAGTTGAAGAATCGTTACAATGACCCGACACGTCACAACCGATTCACTGTCAAGGTTGACCGTAGTAAGATGCGTCTGACCGATGATGATGATGAAGAGATGATACCTAGTGCTGACCCCGATAAGGGATGGGATGACAAACCAATCTTTGATAACAGTTCTGCTGGTCAGAGAATGAGTCAAGAACAAAAATTTAAAAACTTTAGGATGGAATGATGGAAAATTACGTATGGCCTCTAGTCACTACACTGTTGATGTTCGTATCATTCTGGGTGGGTAAAATTACATCCTTTGCTGATGGGTTTGACGAAGGTCATGATGAAGGTGTCATGGTTGGCAGTAAAGCAACTGCAAGAGTCGTTATGGAATATATGAGAGACAAATACGATTTGAAGGTAAGTGACCCTGAGATTCGTAATGTGATTGATAACATTAGTATAGATTTTGTAGAAAAAGAATGATATACGCAAAGGAAATAACTACCCCCGACACTTTTTGTGTCGAGATTAGGAAGACGTGTCTACAATGGGCAAAAGAAGTTCTTGAAGAACCATCTCTTGAACACCCACATTTAAAACGAAGAGCCTTGAAACATAGTATTATCAACTCCACCCCTTGGTCGGATTGGGATAAGATTATTGAATTGGTTGGTAGTGAAGAAGCAAGAGAAATAAAACGCAGACAAATAAAAATGTTGCGTAAGTATGGTGAGGTGGATAGGATTGTTATACAACAGTACGATTTACCTGAAGATGTATCTAAAGTGATACAGGATGAGGTCTTTGAACATTGGGGTATCCCACATTCAGAGACAATGCCAATCTTACAAATACAACACGGAGGTGAGTTACTGCACCCCCATAAAGGTCACGCAAGAAAGTCAAGTATGTTCTGTTTATTATCTGGAGAGGGAGAAGTTACTAAGTGGTATGATTGTAAAGAAGACTTAAACATACCGAAGTCATTTCACATTCCTGATATGGATAAACTAACCGTAGTTGAGGAACACGCCTTGAGAGAAGATAAGTGGACACTATTCAACCATGAAGCATGGCATAGTGTTCATAGGAACAGTACAGTAGGAACTAGAATTAACATTGGTGTTGATTTTAAAACAATGAATATTAACGAGTGCATGGAGTATTTTAATGAGTGAAGTAAATTTGGTAGCAATTTCAAAACCAAGTGCTACAACGGATTGTTACACTGCGAGCGAGTTGGTCGCATATACGGCTAGGGTGAGTAATCCTGCTAACCAGAGTAACACGAAGACTGCACCCAAGTTGTTAAACTATTTGATTAAAGAGAATCATTGGTCGCCATTTGAGATGGTGCATATGACTATGGAGATTAAGACTACTCGTGACATTGCACGGCAGATTCTACGACATCGTTCGTTTGCATTCCAAGAGTTCTCTCAACGGTATGCGGTGAGTGAGAACATTGATGTGGTACGTGAAGCACGTCTACAGGATGAGAAGAATCGACAGAACTCTGTTGTGACGGATGACAAACATATTCAACATGAATGGGGTCACGCTCAAGCAAGAATGCGTAACTTCGCAAAGAAAGAGTATGCGGCTGCCCTCAAGTTGGGTATCGCAAAAGAACAAGCACGTGCATTGTTACCCGAAGGTCTGACCGAAACTACACTCTATATGGCAGGTAGTCTACGCAGTTGGATACACTACTGTGACCTTAGACGTGCAAATGGTACGCAGAAAGAACACATGATTGTTGCAGAACAGTGTTGGAGAGTTGTGGAGGCACATTTTCCAGAGATTACGGATATGACCAATGACTGAGATAGTAATCAGAAACAAGGAACTATTGGCGACTCTGGATAAGACCGTCAACATGTTCCTTGAACATCGTGAACTCTGTACAGAGTTATCAGATAACTTACAGAAAGACGTTCCTGTTGAAGAATGGGAGAAGTTCTGTCAAGAAGATTATCTACACGAGATGATTGCGAAAGGTGATGAACATCAAGGATTCCCCGAAAGGGGTTATGGTTTCCAAGTAGCCTATGGTGCAACCCATAGACCCGATGTTTTTGGGCCCCTGAAGATGTGGACTAAGAATGAACTCCCCATGCAATTTGGTGCGAGGTCAAACTCCCTGACATCTTACTATCCACCTAATGGATTTGTGGGATGGCATACTAACTGGAATGCATCTGCATATCAAATCATTCTCACGTGGAGTGAGGAAGGTGACGGATACTTCTCTTATTATGATAGAAAGTCTGATACGATTATAACTGAACCAGATGTCAAAGGATGGCAAGCACGATGGTACAGGTTTGGTGCAAAGGACGAACCCCAACATCATTGTTGGCACACTGCGTGGACTAACTGTCCTCGTTTCACACTCGCATTCAAATTTCCATACTTGGTCGGTGGTACTCGGTATGAGGACGAAGCTATGGTTGCAATCCAAGAATTTATTGAAGATTTAGAATTTAGTACTTGACTTTTCACCACAGTGGTGTTATACTGTGTACATGATGATAAAAAAACTAGCGATGGTATCTACTGCACTGTTTGTATTAACAGGTGCAACCTCTCATGACATTGAAATACACGAGGCATTTCAAATGCACTCGCCTAATGACGTTCAATGTCTCGCACTCAACATATATCACGAATCACGTAATGAATCCCTTGCGGGACAAGTTGCGGTTGCGGATGTCACAGTGAATCGAATGTTCGACACTAGGTATCCCAATACGATATGTGGTGTAGTGTATCAAGCAAAACTAAGTGAATGGCACCTTGAACAAGGACGTGAAGTTCCCGCAAGGAATAAATGCCAGTTCTCTTGGTATTGTGATGGGAAGTCTGACGAACCTAAAGATGGTGACAGTTGGGAATCCGCAAAACTAATAGCATCGAACTTCTTAACTTATGGGGAGTATCGGGGCATAACTGAAGGTGCAACACACTACCATGCAGGCTATGTCAATCCGTATTGGATACATGACAGAGGTATGCAGAGAGTGGGTAGTATCGGTGAACATATATTTTATAGGTGGAACTAATGGCGAAAATAGATTACAAATACAATGAAGACAAGGCAATCAGAGAATTGTCTGATTACATTGATGGGACGTATGCACAACACTATTCGAAGAATAAGTTTCAGGCAACTGAGTTTATTATTGATGGTGGTCATGGTGATGGTTTCTGTATCGGAAACATCATGAAGTATGCACAACGTTATGGTAACAAGAATGGTTACAATCGTGATGACTTGATGAAGGTGTTACACTACGCCATCATCCAACTACACGTACACGACCATTACGAGAGGTAATTATGTTAGAGTTGTTGTATCAGTTCATAGGGCTTGTAATTGTTTTGGTGGGATTCACCATGTTGTATGTGTCCGCCCATGTTCAAGAAGAACAACGTAAAGGTAAGAAGATACCGTTGTTCTGGGAGAAAGGTAGTTGGTTACGTAAGGTCAAACGAAAGATATTTGACAAGTCAGATATCAAATATCGTGACGGTGATAATACCTAAAAATAATTTAAAAAACGCTTGCCTTTTGATGCTGTTGTTGTTATAATAAGTATATAATCAAGAAAGGAGAGATTATGAAAGTATTGACAAAACACGGATTATTAGATTGGGACTTCATTGGCCCAATACTAGGGTTGACAGTTTTATTGGTTATTGGAGAATTGGTATGAATATATTAGAATATGATGTTTACGAGTCATTCAACAAGAATGGTTCATCAAGGAAAGGTGAGATTACCACCACCTACGATACACTTTATAATCTCTTTGGTAAACCGTCTTACACAGACGCAGACCCATATGAGAAGGTATCTTGTGAGTGGGTTCTGAATGTCAAAGTCGAAGACGAAGATGACTACACCTATGAACAGGTTTCCATCTATGCATGGAAGTACGGTAGAATTCCTACCGAAGAATGTCAGTGGAACATCGGTGGTTTCAACTACGATGCAGATGCGATTGTCGAAACAATTATTGAAAAGGGTATTGAACCCGCATATAGTGAGGTAGCGTAATGAGTCAGATGGGACAGTTTGTTTTTGAATGTCAGGAGATTGCGGAAAGCAATTATAATGAACGCAAAGAAGTGGTGGTTGCTGAGGTTGAGAAGACCTTCATCAAACGACCACAATTAATTTCGATGGCAATGACGGCAACGTTAGACCATTGGGAAGAGATTCAATCAGATATGGGAAACTATTTCTGATTGGTAATATTAACCTTAACTAAGGAACTATGAGAAAAACATTTCATAATAGGAGACCACAACGTCCTAAACCAAAAGTGTGGCCTAAAGACGGTGCTAGGCAAGTCACCGTCAGATACGATGATGTCGAGACTGCATTAAAGATTTTCAAGAAGAAAATAAAGAAGTCTAACATTCTCTTAGATTTGAAGAAGAACGAATTCTTTGAAACTAGGAACGAGAAGAGAAGGATTGCAAAGAACAAGGCAATCCGCAGAGTCAAGAACCAGAGAAGGAAAGACGCTGAACTCGCAGAGAGAATGAAGTTCCGTTACAGATAAGTCACTTTACTGTCACAAAACTGTAACAATCCATATAAATAAAAGTATATGGAGAAAGATATGTGGAAGAAATTTCATAAAATGATGAAGTCAGCTAGACTGCACAAAGTCATAAATATGTCAATAGGTTAGTCGCTTCAAATAGACTCGTGTCACCCCAACGGTTAGGGTGACCTTTTTAACTAAGGAGTGTGTCATGAAAAAGACTGATAAACGAATTAAGTCTCGTCATGGTAGGGTGTTGTTTGACAACGACAGTCCTTTCAAACACAAGGTTGTGCCTGACAAGACAAAATACAATCGGAAGAAGAATCCCCGCAAAGACGGGGATTTTTTTTATCTGTCGATACGGTTAATAATCATTCCACCAATATCGTGTTTATGGAATGACTTTGCACGTTGATTCTCATGATGTTGTTTATGGAATCCTTCACCGAAGGTAATCATTCCTACCCACCAATCACTATGTGCTTCCCCTTTTCGATGGGAGTAACTGAACACCAGTGACCCAATTAGTTTAGCAAATCCAGCAGGCGCTAACCAAGCATAGACTAATGCTGACGGGTCAGTCAGTGTGAGTAACAATGCCCACGCACCGATTATTGTCCAGTAGAACTTTACTTGTATTCGGTATCTCGGAACCTTTAACATATCCCTCACATACTTAAATTCTATCTGGGTGAGTACCTGTAGGAAGTGTGCATAAAAGTACCCTTTGTGTTTAGGTGAGTGTGGGTCTTTATCTGTGTCGGTAAACTTGTGGTGTTGTCTATGATTCGCAACCCATACGATAGCAGGCCCTATCATCATGATATGTGCAAAGAACAACATGATGTACTCAAACCATAATGGTGATTTGAATACCCTATGTGAAAAGTATCGGTGGTATCCCATTGTAAGACCAAAGGTCATGATACCAAAATACATTACCGCAGTGATTCCCCACTGCCATGGTTCTGCGTATAGTATCATCGGGATTATACTTAGTTGTGCAAGGATTTGTCCTGTTAGCAGTTCTAGTGGTAGTCTCATTGGTCTCTTCTCAAATGTCTGAATTTTCTGACACTACCATGATAGAATAACATTTTGTACCAAGGGGTATCTCGTTTCATGCGAGGGATTGTGTATTCCATCTTTTCCCCATCTGGTCGTATCCACACTACATGATATCCTATCCATCTCGTAGACGGATACCATTCGGCTCTTCCACCATGTCTTATAATGTTTTCTAACGTATAGAAGTAACAATTGTTTTTTGTAGTGAATAGACGATATGGCCAACTCCAAAAAAAGATTAACATTAGAAAGAAAGTGAATATTTTCCTATATTTGTGGTTCATGATTGTATCTTACATTTTGTAACTTTCACGATTATTTATACGTCTCTGGAGGCTAGTTTGTATAAATAAAGACATGGATATATTTACCCTAATAAAAGAATTAGGGTTCCCTATCGCATCCGCCTTAATCGGTGGATTCTTTATGTTTCTGACACTCAAGTATATAATGGACGGTGTAATTGGTCAGGTGAAATCCCTCAAAGGGATAGTAGGTAGCCTTGATAACCGTGTAAAAACTATGAACCATGATATGGTTCGTATGGATACTACCATGTGTGTTGTTCTCGGAATAAGACCTGATTTAAACAGGATAAGTCGAGCAGACGGCAAAGAGGATGCGAGGAGAGACTAGTTGATAGACCCTATTACAGCAGTTGCTACGGCAACAGCAGCGTTTAATGGAATTAGGAAAATGGTCGAAGCGGGACAAAACATTGAGTCCACCTTTGGTCAAATTGGTAAGTGGTACGGAGCAGTTGCTGACTTCAATGAAGCAAAGAGACAAGCAGAGAACCCACCACTTTTTAAAAGATTAGTAAACAAAACTTCTGTTGAAGAAGAGGCAATGAATGTCTATATTCAACAGAAGAAGATTAAAGAACAGGAAACACAATTACGTGAACTCTTACTCTACATGTATGGCCCAGAAGCATACCGTGAGTTGACTGAGTTACGAAGAACCATAAAGGAAAAACGAGAAAAGACTGTATACGCACAAGCGAGAAGACGTAAGGCATTCTTCTGGAACGTGGTTGGTTGGTGTACGGTTGGTGTTCTCGGAACTGGGTTATGGATGATTGTTGCGTGGATGTTAAGTTATGGTGGGTGATGGAAGTAGATATAGTAACACAGGTTAAAGACTTTGGATTTCCAGTAGTTGCAGCGGTAGGAATGCTCTACATGATTTACTTCGTCTGGAAAACAATAACCACCAAAGTAGAAGAAGGGTTGGAAGAAGCAACCACTAAACTGATAGGATTAATTGACCGAATCAGAATGTTGGATAACGACATAATACGATTACAACAAAAGTTAGATACTGTAATCGAAATGCGGAGAAAAGAGGATGAGACTAACGAAAAGAACTAAATTTTGGACAAACGATAAAATCATATCCGTTTTGTTGATAGGATATTTTGCCTTCATAGGAGTCGGGTTTGTCCAAGCTGCACCCATCGAACATAAGTTCAAATCCCCTTCCTTTTCAGGTATCAATACCAGTTCACATTATCTTACAATTGAGAACCAAGAACACTCAAGAAAGAAAGCGTTAAAGCAAGAGATAAAAGAATTAAAGGAACAGATGGAGAGGGACGCAGAGAATACTACACTTGCGAAATTTATTCGTAACGTAGAAAGTAGAATTTACTCTACACTGTCAAGACAGATAGTAGATGGTATGTTTGGAGAGAACCCAAGTGATACGGGTTCATTCAACATAGAAGGAACAGGTATATCATATGTTAGAGATGGCGATAGTGTGGTATTAACTATAACGGATGAGAATGGCAATGTCACGGTTATTACTATTCCCCTTGGTGATTTTGGTATCTAGTTGTGCTTCGATTGGCGGAGGTCAATTTGAAATACCAACAAGAGAAGAACCAGAAGTTCAGTACACTCTGTTACAAGAGGCACTGATTAATGTAGGGAAACCCAAGAGGAGACCCACACTTGCGGTTTACCAGTTTACTGACCAAACGGGACAGAAGAAACAGAACAGTAGTGGTGGAACGAGTTTTAGTTCTGCGGTTACACAAGCACCAGATGTATATCTGATACGTGCTTTGACTCGTGCGAGTAACGGAAAATTCTTCCGTGTTGTAGACCGTCAAATTCTCGACCATCTGACGAGAGAACGACAGTTAATACGTCAAACTCGTCAATCTTATGAGGGAAATGACTCTCAGAAGCTGCCAGCACTCACATTTGCTGGTATGATAATTGCAGGAGGTATAGTAGGATACGATACTTCCGTTGACACTGGAGGAGCTGGCGCCCGTTATCTTGGCATCGGAACTTCCCGTGAATTTAGTAGAGACACTGTGACAATTAATATACGATTGGTGTCTGTAGCAACAGGTGAGGTTTTATTAGATGTTATCTCTAATAAGACCATACTCTCGACTGGGGTCGGTGGAGACGTGTTTAAATTTATAGAACAGGGTACTGAACTGGTGGAGATAGAATCAGGGATGACTCAAAACGAATCAGTTTCTATTGCGACACAACGTGCGATTGAAGCTGGAGTTCTGGAACTTATTAGACTTGGATTGTTAAAAGGGTTCTGGGAAATAAACGGAGAAAAAGAAAATGAACGTTAAGCATTTATCATTTGCTATGATGTTCTTGATTGGTGCTGCTTATGCAGACAACGAAATCTATATCGACCAAGTTGGTTCGAGTGCTGTCATTGAAGTTGTTCAAGACGGTTCTGGAAACAAAGTAGGTGGGTCTACAAGTGATACAACAAAACTGTTACTTGACGGTAACAACATGGATTTCAATGTCAATATGAGTGGAGGGTCTAATAATCTGATTGGTTCGATTATTGGTACTTCTACTGTTGATATTGATATTGATGGTTCCTCGAACGACTTGTTGTTTGACGTAGACAAGGACAATTCCTATGGAGCTGTCGGTGGAGATTTTGTGATAGACATTACTGGCGGAAATAACGCATTAGATTTTGATTTTGGTTCACTGGATACTGCTAATGACTTAGACTTTGATTTTGTCTTAGACGGTGACTTCAATGAAGCAGACATCAACATTGATGCATCAAGCCTTACTTTTGACTTGGACACTGTGGGTGACAACAACTCATTACTATATAACGCAAGTGGTTATGACAACCACAACTTTGTGTTAACTGGTACAGGTAGTTATTGGGATATTGAAGTAAATCAAGAATCAACTTTACAGTCTGATTCATTGGAGATAGAATATGATGGTTCAGGAACGAGTACGACAGATGCAACTATATGTATTACTCAGTCTGACTCTGGTCTTAATACCAACTGCGGCAACTAGTCAGGACGTAGGTTCTGTAGATAAGGCAGTTGGATGGAGACAGATTGTCCGTGATTTGGACAAGATTGAACCCAATCAAGGTCAAGACGTAATATCTAGAGACGACCTTCGCACAGGTGAGGGGCGTCTTCAGGTAAGATTTGTTGACGATAGTAAACTTAGGATGACCGAACACACACGTATTGTGATTGACAATGTGGTGTTCGATGAAGACCCAAGTAAGTCTGACTTGGCGATGACTTTTGCTCAGGGTACGGCCAGATTTATATCTGGTCAACTGGGTAAGGTTGATAAGGAAAATATCAGACTGAAGACACCGACTGCATCTATCGGTATTCGTGGCACGGATTTCACGGTCACGGTAGATGAATTCGGCAAAACTTTGGTGGTACTTCTTCCAGACGTAAACGGAATTTCGTCTGGTGAGATTATTGTTTCTACGATGACTGGTGAGGTAGTCTTGAACAAGCCGTTCGAGTCTACCACAACCACAGTTATGGAAACCCCACCGAGTGCTCCAGCAATTCTAGATTTGACCCTAGAGATGTTGAACAACATTATGATTATCAATCCGCCTAAAGAGAAACAGACTCAAGAAGAGTTTATGTCGAGCGTCAATGCGTCCAAGAATCTAAACCCCTTAGATATTGACTTTCTGGATGAAGACTTACTTGTGGATGAAGAACTGGATAAAGATTATCTGGAATTCAACGAACTAGATATTAACTATCTGGATGTTGACCTACTGGAAGATTTGTTAGATTCTTTTGACTCTCTGGGTGAAGAGATGTTACAGGAGAAACAGAGTACTGGTGAGTTATCACTTCAAGGTACAGAAGAAGGATTCGATTCGGTAACTCAAGTTGCGACCATTGTAGAAGGCGATAAGGTAAAGGTACAAAGGAATGTCAGTGATATTGTAGAGATATCAGTAGACAAGAGTGCAGCTACTCTTATCAGTATAGAACAAGACGGTAAAGAACTTGACCCAATCAAGATTAACGGTCAAGATACGGAGATAAAAATAGTGCAATAATGAGATACTTAACAATTCTTTTGTTATCATTTCCCGCTTACTCATTAGACCTTACAATACCAGAACTACCTTACGACTACGAAGTCGAACCCATAATCGACAAAAGACTACTCAATCTTGGTGATTACCAAGAACCCCCGACCAGAGGACAACTCATATACTTCTGGTCAGTAAATATACTAGATGTGTGGACAACTCACAGAGGGATGAAACATAGTCCATATGTAAAAGAGTTAAATCCCTTACTACCAGAAAGACCAGAACTCGAAGAACTCATATTACAAAAACTAATCGTGGGTGGACTTATACATAGATATGGAAGTGAAGATTACATAACTTTCATGAATGTAGGAATATCCTACGCTGTATTGAATAACTACGAGATAATATATAATTAATGAAAACATGGCACGTCCTTATCACTTTGGGGTTGTTGGTAGGATTAAGATTACTTGACCCCTTCCTATTAGAGAGTGCCAGACTCTCATTCTTTGATTCTCTACAGAGAGGACACGGTACTCATGTGTCTGAACAGATTGTACTGGTAGATATAGATGAGGAAACCCTAGACAAGTTTGGTCAATATCCTATTCCCCGTAAGATAATGGCTGATGAGATTGATAAGATTGATAACAGTATCATTGCTTTCAATATCTTGTTTTCAGAAGAAGACAGACAGGGTGGTGACGAATACTTTGCAGATGTCCTTGCATGGAAACAAGTGGTAGTTGCCATTGCACCATCCAACAGAACCAACACAGACTACAGACCACCTCGTATCGGGACTGCGACATTCGGCGACAAGGATGCAGAGGACTTCCGTCCAGAACTTGAAGGCATGTTGTTTGCACAACCAATCATTCATGACAATGCATTTGGTTACGGTACAATATCATCCGCACAGGACGTTGATGGTATCATTCGTAGACAACCACTACTAGAGAACTTTGATGGTAGACTGTATCCCGCATTTGCACTAGACATACTCAGAATTGCAGCTGGTGATTCGTCCTACCAGATATCCACGGATGACTATGGTATTCAGTTCGTCCGTATACCTAAGTTCGCACCAATCACTACAGATGTAAATGGTAACGTTACAATCGCATACTGGAATAAGTTTCAAAGATACTCATTCACGGAACTAGACCAAATACCCGAAGGTTCAATCGCAATCGTTGGTGCAACGTTCGAGGGTTCTAATGTGGTTAGTACACCAATGGGTGCAATGTACCCCCATGATGTTCAGGCAAACCTAGTCAAGACAATGATTGATGGTGTGGTTTTAAAACGACAGTCTGAGTTCATGTTATATGAGGTTGTCGCAACTGTCATACTTTCTGTCATACTTCTTGCATTCATAACTCTTGCACCAATATCTGTATCTGGTATGACGTTTGGTGTCATACTCGCTGGGATATACTATTTTGTAACCGATACATTCTCAACATACTTCCTATTGTTTGACCCCGTATTCCCGATACTGACCTTGGTGATAGTATTCGCCCACGGTTCCTTTGTACAGTTCTATACACAGTTCAAAGCGAAACAGATGATTAAGGGACAGTTCGGTACATACCTATCACCCGACATGGTGGATATGTTGGCCAAAGACCCAAGTCTCATGAAGTTGGGTGGTGAACGTAAAGAGATGACATTCTTATTCATGGACATATGTGGTTTCACCCCCATATCAGAACACTACAAAAACAGGGACGATGCAGAGGGTTTGGTCACACTTATTAATAACTATCTCAATGAAATGACTAAGATTATCCTAAATAACGGTGGAACAATCGACAAATATATGGGTGACTGTATCATGGCATTCTGGAATGCCCCGTTACCTTGTGACAATCATGCAGAGATGGCAGTGAAGTCTGCCATAGAGATAGAAGAAAAAACCAATGAACTCAGAGAACGATATAGCGAACAGGGTCTACCCCCCATCAATGTTGGAACTGGCATCAATACAGGTACTTGCATTGTTGGTAATATGGGTAGTGAGTCAAGGTTTGATTATTCAGTCATCGGAGACGCAGTCAACCTCGCAGCCCGACTCGAAGCAACTGCCGCTCGAGGAGACTACCTCGAATACAAGACCATCTACTCTAGTTTCACAATGGAACAACTTACCGACATTGAATCGAGACCGATAGGTCAGATTAAAGTCAAGGGTAAGGAAGAGATGATTGACATATTCACTTTCGTTCCATATACGAAAAAGTTCTAAAAAACTCCCTTCATATAACTAATCGGTCTACTTATTATCAAAATAAGTGTTGACGAAACGTGCCTGTTCGACTATAATGTATATGTAAAGTCGAGTTGAGAGAGAGAATTATGGGTTATCAAGTTGGAGAGAAAGTCTGGGTCAAGTGCGTTGGTACTGACTGTTGGGTGACTGGTGTTGTCACTGCAATGACCCCCAAACGAATCCGAGTCCACAATGAGGTTCGTTGTCTTGAAGGTTTGTATGCTCCCCAAAATGTTATGAAACAAGAGGTGAAGTAATGAATGAAGTTTATGTTTACATAGTCCGAACAATGCATGATGATGTTGAAGTTGCTCGTTTTGACCGAATCCAAGATGCGTTCAAGTGGCGCATGGAGAATGACCTACTGAATGATGCTTGGATTGACCATGCTGTTGTGGAGGTTGCGTAATGAATTTAGTTTACGGTTTAGTTGGAGGATTCTGTGTGATGGGTGCTGTCGGTGGTCTGGAACAAGGCACGATGACCATTGCTGAGTGTTTGTTTTGGTCTTGCGTTGGTTTCACCTTTGCTGGTTACGCTATTAGGGAGTCAGTATAATGGGGTATTACACTCAAACTGTAGACCCGATTGGATGTTTTACAGAGAAAGAAGTAGGTAACTACTTTGAGTATTCCTTGAACGATGACCCATTCAATTGGTGTGAGGACTTTCCTCACAAAGTCTGGGTCGGTGACCAGATTGGTATGCCCTATCGTTATGCGATAGTCAAGAAGACCGTTGCTTATGTCGCTGTAGACGAAGACGAGTTTGGTTTGCCTGTGTTGGAAAAATGGTTTCTTAAAAAGAATGTGGAGTATATTTTATGATTAATGAAAATGGTATCGAAGTAATCCCTACCCATATCGGAGGTGTGTGGAATATCACACATTCCTTTACAGAGTCCAAGACAAATGTCTCGGAATACTACTACAACCCCGAGCTGGATATCTTTGGTAACAAGGATGACTGGGTCTGCAAAGACGGTTGGGAACGTATTGTCGTTGATGAGACTCTGTCCGCCCAAGAAGTTGACAAAATCTTTTTTGACTTATTTTCAAAATAACGCTTGCCTTTTACTGGTGTTGTTGTTATAATAAGTGTATGTTAAATAAGAAAGGGAAAAAAATGAAAGTAACCAATAACGCTGCCTTGCCTGGCGGCATTTACCACGGGGACGGAGTCCCTATAACAAACGGACTAATCGGAACGCACCTTGCGACTGATACTCCTGTTACAATCCATCTCAACTACAAAGAGATGCAACTTGCAATGGCGACAAACAAAATCGACACTGCATGGGAGATGATGAACGATGCGGTTCTTGAGAGAACTGGTACGGAAATCATTGGTCAAATTGAATTAGATTACATCGTTGTTAACGGTGTAAAGAAAACTTTCCACTAGGAGGATATTATGGGAATTCACGTAAACATTTATAAACAGGCACCGTATGGTGACCCGTTCTTCGATAACATGGACTGCACCGCTGGTGGTGAGTCTAGTTATGCAAAAGGTTTCACTGTGGTAAACGCAGAAGGGCCTTTCGAACCGTGTGAGGATTATCCTGCCGCAGAACTTGTGATGGCAGAACCTATCGGTGGTAGAAAAATTCTGAGACTGATTCCAGTTTCCAAGAAAGGAAAGTGGACTATGTTCGGTGGGAACTATGCGGGTTGTTCTGACTCAAGGTTCTCAAGACTTTGTGACCAACTACTCGGTGGTTCGTTCTACGGTGCGGTTGCGGTTCACGATAGAGTGGAAGGTTGAAAATAAAGCTTGCCATTTGCTGTACTTGTTGTTATAATAAGTACATAATTAATTGAAAGGAAAATATATTATGATTAGTAAAACACTAAAACAGGAACTCCTCTCCCTGAACTCTGTATCAGAGTTGAATGAGGTCTTTGCATTCGCAAAGGAAGTAGTCGCAATGAAGGCGAAGTCCTCGATTGAAGTCGGGTCTAAAGTCTACGTTGTACAGAAGACCAAGAAGACCCTTGGTGAAGTTGTCAAAGTAAATATCAAGAAGGCGATTGTTATGTTGCCTGAAGGTAGATACTCTGTACCATTAACAATGTTGGAGGTGGCGTAATGAGTCATGAAGTAGAAATGGTAGATGGTGTTGCACAGATGGCCTATGCTGGGGATGTCCCTTGGCATGGTCTGGGAACCAAAGTTGCTGCGGATTTATCCCCAGCACAAATCCAGCAACAAGCAGGACTTGATTGGACTGTTGAAAAAGAAACTATGACCACTGCGTCTGGTGTTGAGATTGAAGGTAAGAAAGCACTTGTGCGTTCTTCTGACAATAAGGTACTTGATGTTGTTGGTGATAACTGGAACCCCGTACAGAACAGTGAAGCGTTTGAGTTCTTCTCAGAGTACTGTCTTGCGGGTGATATGGAAATGCATACTGCTGGTTCACTGAAAGGTGGTCAGATGGTATGGGCACTTGCGAAAGTCAAGGAGTCATTCGACATCCTTGGTGGTGACCAAGTCGATTCATATCTCTTGTTCTCAAACCCACACAAATACGGTAAGGCAATTGATGTTCGATTCACCCCAATCCGTGTAGTGTGCAACAACACTCTATCCATGTCATTGGGTCAGAATGTTGCAAACTCTGTATCATTGAACCACCGTACTGCGTTCAACCCTGAGTCTGTTAAAGAGACAATGGGTATTGCACACGAGAAGTTTGCGATGTACAAAGAGACTTGTGAGTTTCTTGCGTCCAAACAGTTCTCTATGGATTCACTGATTCAGTACTACAACGAAGTCTTCCCACGTACCTACCAAGGTAAGAAAGAAGTCTCCGTTAAAGGTTACGAAGACCTGACCAACAATGCTCAGAAAGCGTTCTCTTTCCTAGAGACTCAGCCTGGTGCAGAGTTCGGTGCTGGTTCATGGTGGTCTGCACTAAACAGTGTGACTTACCTGACTGACCACCAGATGGGTCGTGAAGCTGATTCACGTCTGACATCTGCATGGTTCGGTGCTAACCAGACTCGTAAAGTGAAGGCAGTTGAGAAAGCAGTAGAGTTCGCACTCGCCTCTTAATCAACTGATATATAATCGGGTAGGGGTAAAACCCTACCCATTTTTTTATAGGAATTGAAAATGAAAAAGAATGACATTGTTTCAGTAATGACCGCATATGGTGAATATGTCGGTAAGTATGATTCTAATTGTGACCTTGTTGTCACTCTAAAAGACCCACGAATGATTGTCCAGACCGAACAAGGTATGGGATTCGCTCACGGGATTTGTGCAACAGGTAAACCCGATGTGTTATCAGTTGATATTCAGATGGCACAAGTAGTGTTCATTACCGAAGTAAATGAGAATATTGAAAAGGAGTATCGTAAGGTTACAAGTGGATTGATAGTGTAATGAGTGACAAACGTAGGATTCTGTGCGTAGACTACGGTCTATGCAATTTCCACAATCTGCGTATACTGGCGGAGTCTGGTCACACTGTGTTTGTGACCAACACTACCCCTAGGCATCCACATAGGGCGCCAATCGAATATTACAAATCACTGGGTATCACCTTATTGGATAGTCCCGAAGTAACTGAACGTGAGAGCGTTGCACGTAAGTTCGTGGAAGATAACAATATTGATACCATTATAAACTCTTGGCCCATGTATCCCGTTCCAGCAAAATGGAGACGGGAACTGGACTACATTGGACTGACTAAAGAGTCTGCATGGTTAGAATGTCGAAAACTCTGGACAAGGGAACACATCGAAAAACTTGGAGTCAAACTTCCTAAGTTACTATCAGAACTTGAAGTACCTTGTGTTGTTAAACCAGTTCGGACAAGTAACATTGCTGGTGACAGTGCGTCCATTGTCCTTACCGAGAAACATCGCCAGTGGGTTATTAAGAAACAACCAGATTACTATGTTGAGGAATACATCTCGGATAACATTGAGACCAATGTTGAGTTTGTCATCTCTGGTGGTAAGTGGTCTATCTACCATCATCAACAGGTAATGGGTGAGGACGAGGCAAAGATGGCTGGTGGGTTTACTCACTGGACTCGGTTTGCGGGATATAGTAAACTGTCCGACAAACATCGTGACCTGACTCTAGAGAATGCGAAGACTATTCTGGACTGGGCCGCAACACTGGGTGGTGACTATATTGGTCAGATTACTGGTCTCATCAAAGATGGTGAGTGGTACTTCTGTGAGATAAATGTCAGACCAGAACAATCAAACAGTCTACCCTACTTCATTACTGGGGATGAGTGGTTGGAAGCAATGCATGGGAAACCTGAGATAATCGGAGACTCGTATGGTGAGGTTCAGAAGGTGGTACTACAACCTGACGCTCCAGATGTCCCATATCCATTCCATCTGCATGAGAAATATGGGGTCAATATCCCCTGTGGATTAGACATCGAACAAGGTAAACATCGACTTTCTCATCAATTTAGGGGTAGGTCACCTGACCGTTGTATCGGAATCATCGTTGTTGACCGCAAAATACCCACGGATTTCATTGATGAGATTGAAAATAATTCCAAATATTCTGTAAGTCATTGTTTTCTATAGGAATCTTATTTTCGAAATAAGTTGACAAAAGATGCCCCATCGACTATAATGTATATGTAAAGTCGAGTTGAGAGAGAAAATTATGCATTATGTGTCTGAACGATTTGTCGGTGTTGTCGGTGGTAACAAATACCAACGAGAGATAGTCCAGAAAGTCGCTGACTATGCCCTCACCAGAATGATGCCCCGAATGAAACGTCTTGAAGTCGTGATTACCCTAAAGGGTCTCAAGTCTGAGGGTGTCGAAGGTTGGTGCATGGAGGTGAACAACCGATTGTTTGATGTCGAGGTAGAACGTACCCTGAGTATCAAAGAGTTGGTTACTTGTGTGTGTCACGAACTGGTTCACGTCAAACAGTATGCTCGTAGAGAGATGGTTGACTACTATGACGCAAAGAAGATGGCTCGTAAGATTCGTTGGAAAAAATGTGTCTATGGTTACGGTACTGCATACTCTCGTATGCCATGGGAGAAAGAAGCCTTCCGAATGCAAGAGACCCTTGCGAATGAAATCTGGGAAAAGGGGATTATATAATGGAACAGTTGAAAATGCGTTACCAAACCTACCTGTTGAAGCACGAACTGAAACAGAACAAGGGTGCGAAGTCCAAAGACTCAGAACGTACCAAAACCTATCAAGCGGAGTGGATGTTCCAACGTCAGATTCAAGATGTGAACTTTGCTGATATTACAGAGGCGCAGAAGTTCGCCAAAAAGATTTACAAGTCCAAGACTTGGCAGAAGTTGTGGCAAGAATCTATCAACGATAATGTTGCGAAGATTTTTGATGCGACTCCAAGTATTGTTGCGATGAACGCTCGTAATAAGAAGAACTCTGGTTACACCAATGGTCGCACTGTGACCCTTGCTGAGTCTGGTTTGAATCGTTACACTCTACTGCACGAACTGACCCACTGTCTTGGACATATGCATCATGGTCGTTCATTCCGACAGACTCTATTGAAAATGGTCGGTGTGTTCATGGGTGCGGAAGAGAAGGCGATTCTCAAGAATGAATTCAAACGCAAGGGTCTTGCTTCTGGTAATGCTCGTAAACCAATGAGTTACGAGAACTGGGTTGCGTCAGTAAAACGTATGGAGAAAATTCGTGGTGAGTAAAGCAAAAAAACAAATAGAAAAAATTGATTCGATGATGGCAGAAGCCCAGATTATCAATGAAGAGATGGAGACGATGGAGAAACAGCTACCGTCACTCGAAGAGATTGCAAACAGTAACCGATGGTTCAAGTCTGCAACTCCGAAACAAACACTCGACTGGTATATCAAGTGGGTAGCATCTGCGATGTTACTCGCTGGTATGTCAATGCGTGGTATTGATGGATTGCAAATATATGACTTGACAATTAGTATCACAGGTGTTATACTCTGGCTATGGGTTTCGATATTGTGGAAAGACCGTGCATTGATTGTGGTCAACTCGGTTGGATTGTTACTCTTGGTACGAAACTTAATAACTATGTTGAATGGATAAACTATGAATTTTATACACGAACAAATTGAACTGACTGAAATGGATGCGGTCACTACCGACACTGGGCGTCAATACAAGACTCCAGAAGGAATCAACCTACCATCTATTACTACAGTACTGTCGATACTGTCTCGTGATTCTATTGCAAAATGGCGTGCTCGTGTGGGTGAGGAAGAGGCGAATCGTGTCTCTTACCGTGCATCTACCCGTGGTACTTCGGTTCACGAAATCTGTGAGAAGTATGTCAACAATGACCCTGACTACAAGAAGGGTTACACTCCAGATATTATCTCTTCTTTCCTTGACCTCAAACCTATCCTTGATGAACGTTTGACTAAGGTCTATGCACAAGAAGCACCTCTCTACTCTACCCATCTGGGTGTTGCGGGTCGTGTTGACTGTGTGGGTATCTTTGATGGTAAACTATCCATCATTGACTACAAGACCTCGATGAAACCCAAGAAGAAAGACTGGGTAAAGAACTACTTCATGCAAGAAGCTGGTTATGCTGTAATGTGGGAAGAACGTACAGGTATGCCAATTACTCAGTTGGTTACCATCATTTCAGTTGATAACAACGAACCCCAAGTGTTTGTTGAACATCGTGATAACTGGATTAACACATTAAAAAATACTATTAAACAGTATAATGAGGAAAATTCGACTTCCATTTTGTTATAAATAGATGTATAATACAACTTTATAACCTATGGGAATATTCGAATAATGCTCAAGTTCAACACATTTGTTTCTGAAGCGGCATTCAATGTGGGTCACTCATCATCCGATGATACCGACATTCAGAAACTAATATCATATTTACAGGGTGGTCAAAAAGACCAACTTGTTATGGTGTCCACGGGTGACCTAAAAAAATATAAGATTAAACGTGCATTCCAAGACGATGCTGCCGATATTCGTAAGTTTGTAAAGGACAACGGGTTGTCAGTTCCGTTCGCATCATCTATGTTTGGTGATGGTTCTATTGGTGAAGGTGGTAAGAAAGTTCCTACCGAAGTCCAAGAGATGATGACTGCGTGTCTGGTTCTCTTGAAATACAAGGGTGGTTCGACACTCAGTGAAGAAGAGGCGATTGACCTTATCGAAAGGTCTAAGAAGATTTATTCGAAGGTTGATGGTTCAGACCGTAGACCTGACTTCCTAGATTTCTTTCAAGGTAACTTCGATGACCTTGCAACCGCAGTATCAGCCGCAAACTATATCCTCAATGAAGTAGGAACCGCATCCAAAGTCTACTGGACTGGTAAAGGTTGGGATAAAGACATTGAGAAGTTTAACCCTAAACTGGGTCGCATCAAAGACTACAACTCATCTGACATCGTAGTCAAGTCAAGTTCGGGTAAGTTCTATGGATACTCTCTCAAGAAGAAGGGTTCTGTTAAATCCCCTGACCCCACACTCATCAACAAACCTATCACTGGTAAAGAAAGTGTACTACAGGACATTGTTGGTGCGGATACAATCCTGATTGAGAACGCAAAGAAGATATTCTTTGAACGAGTTCTCATGGATAAGTTGAAGTTATCACAACAAGATATTCGTAAGATGAAACCTCTGGAGTACTCCAAGGCAATCAACAAGATTCCTGTCAAAGTCTGGGGTGCAGAACTCAAGAAACCCACTAACATTTTCTTCAAGAAAGTATTCAATGTCATCAAGTCACACGATAAAGACTTTGTTGAGAAGTTCCTTGAACTTGTATTCAGAACAAAACTGGATGACACCTTAAACGCAGCAGAGTTTCAATTTACTCTATTGACAGGTATTGGTAGATTTGTTCGTGGTCGATTAGAGATTGAAGATGCACAGGGACAAGAACTAAGTAACATTGTAACCGCACTTCAAGACTTGTATAACAGTAAGCTTGAAGTTAAGAGAACTTCTGGTAAAATAGGTGCATGGGAAAAGGGTGCTGGTGCTGCCAAGGTCTTCCTAACAATATACTCCGATGGTTCACCCATCCTTGATATTGAAGTAAGATACAAAGGTAGTTACTCCGCAAACCCACAGTTCCAAGCAATGGCAACCGCAGACTTTAAAAAGATATTCAAATGAAGTTTAACGAATTTATAACAGAACAGAAGAACACCCACATGACCCACATTGAGGACAAGGTTCTCTATGGGGGTGTGAATGGTACACGTCAGGCAATCAATGCACTACGTGAACTCCGTGACATGTTAGCTGGTCAGACTAGTTCTAAACTGTCAACCAAGTGGGACGGTGCGCCTGCAATTTTCTGCGGTCAAGACCCTAGTGATGGTGAGTTCTTTGTTGCCAAGAAGGGTGTGTTCGCCAAGAACCCAAAGGTCTACAAGACTGAAGCGGACATTGAAGCGGACATCAAGAGTGGTGACCTTGCAGACAAGATGAAACTTGCATTGAAACATCTACCAGAACTTGGTATCAAGGGTGTTATTCAAGGGGACTTCTTGTTTTCAAAACCAGACCTGAGTACTGATACCATTGATGGTCAGAAGTATGTGACCTTTCATCCTAACACTATCATCTATGCAGTACCCTATGACCAAGCCGATGCAGTCCGTAAGGCAAAGATTGGTATTGTATGGCACACTACATATACTGGTAAAGACTTTATGTCGATGAAAGCATCATATGGTGTAAACGTGTCGAAATTTAAGAGTTCTGTAAACGTATGGTCACAGGATGCAATGTTGCGTGATGTGTCTGGTGCGACTATGAATAAGAAGGAAACCGCAGAGGTGACCAAGTATTTGTCAGATGCGGGTAAGATATTCAATAAGATATCTGGTTCTACTCTACGTGAGTTAGAAGGTAATCAAGACCTCGCAACCCTGATTGAACAGTACAATAACACTTTTGTGCGGGCTCAAACTGTGATTGGTAACACTAATACGCACGTAACGGGTCTTTTGAAGTGGTTGAACGATAAGTTTCAGAAAGAGAAAGATAAGAGAAGTACCGAGAAGGGTAAGGCAACCCAACAGAAGAAGTTGGACGAATTGATGAAGTTCTTCTCTCCAAGAAATAAAAAGAACCTAGTTATGATGTTTGATTTGCAAAAAAGTTTGGTTCTTGCAAAATTAAAACTTATAAATAAACTTAATAGTATAAGTTCATATGATACCTTCGTTCAGACTAAGACTGGTTATAAGGTCAAGACAGGAGCCGAAGGATTCGTTGCTATTGACAAATTAGGTGGTGATGCGGTCAAGTTGGTTGACCGTCTAGAATTTTCGTATAATAACTTCAGTCCAGATATTCTGAAGGGATGGGATAAACCAAAGAGGTAAACCAATGTCCAAACCAATGGGACTCAAAGAATTCATAAAGGTGTCCGAAACACCTGACGAGGCGTTAAATATGCAACAGCGTATGAAACTCGCCCGTTCTCTAAAGAAAAACAAAGCTAAAATTGCAATTGGTCGTAAACGTGCGGCACGTAAAGTTGCGTCTATGGACGTACTAAAGAAACGTGCAAACAAACAAGCACGTATGACCATCATGAAAAAAATCACTAAGGGTGTGGAAAAGGGTGACCTGTCTATGGGTCGCAGAGCGTCTATTGAAAAACGCCTAGATAAGATGAAACCAAAAATACAGAAACTCGCAAAGAAATTACTTCCAAAAGTTCGTAAGGGTGAATTGGAACGTAAACGAGGTGGAAAAAAGAGTGATTAAAGATTTTAAATCGTACTTAACCGAAGAAGCAAAGGAAGTTTATTTTACATTTGGTAGAATGAACCCACCTACTATCGGACACGGAAAAGTATTAGATACAATTGCAAAGAAAGCAAGTGGTGCAGACTGGAAGGTCTACGTATCACAATCAGTTGGGCCTAAAGACCCACTGTCCTATTCAGATAAAGTAAAACACCTCCGCAAGATGTTACCCAAGTATGGTCGCAACATCATGGTGGACAAAGGTGTCAAGAACGTATTCGATATCGCAGCGAAGTTGTATGACCAAGGATATAAACGAATCACTATGGTAGTCGGGGAAGACCGTCTACGTTAGTTCGATGTCCTGTTAAACAAGTACAACGGTAAGAAGGCACGTCACGGATTCTATAACTTTGAGTCAATCAGAGTCGTATCTGCGGGTCGTAGAGACCCTGATGCAGAAGGTGTAGAAGGAATGTCTGCATCTAAACAACGTGCAAACGCAAAAGATAATAACTACACAGCATTCACACAGGGTGTTCCTAAGTCTATGTCAGACAAGGATACTCGTAAGTTGTTCAATGACGTAAGGAAGGGTCTCGGTCTCAAGGAAGAGACATCCTTCAAAAGACACATCGCATTACCAAAAGTATCAGATATCAGAGAACAATTCGTCAAAGGTGAGTTGTTTGAACTGGGTGATACTGTTGTTATCAAAGAAAGCGAAGAAGTAGGTATCGTATCCGTACTGGGTTCGAACTACGTCATCGTAGAATGCGGTGATAAGAAAGTTCGTAAGTGGTTGGATGCAGTAGAACTGGTCGAGAAGAAGGCACCTCAAGATTCTGACATTAAAGACAAAGAAGGTACTCAACCTAAGAAGTACTATGCGGGTCTGAAGAAAGGAACCAAGGACAAGAGAGATGCACATTTCAAGAAGCACGGTAAGAAGGCAGACGATGATGATTCCGCCTATAAACCAGCTCCAGGCGATGCAACGGCGAAAACGAAACCTTCCAAGTATACCAAACAGTTCAAAGACATGTTCGAAGAAGTCAGTCAGAAACAACTCAATGACCTTGAGAAGTTCGCAGACAGACTACTCAAGAAGTTCGATGTCGATGTCGAGTTCACACGTCATTTCGCTGACCGTATGAATGACAAACGCAACAAACCTGCTATCACAGTTTCAGAATTGCAACGTGTGTTTAAGAAGATTGCGAAGAACAAGGCAAAGAACATTAGACAGAATCCTGATAGTGAAGCAGTCATTAAAGACTTACAAATGGATTTGAACCTACCTGTTGTTATCAAGTATGACCGCAACAAGGATGAGTTCGAGGTAGTCAACAAGACTATCATGCGTAAGAAAGATTTCAAGACTACCTCTAAGACCATCACCACCGAAGATAATGGTGCTGGAGATGAGGGTACTGATAAGTTAGTCAAGAAGTACAAGAAAGATACCCCGATGCAAACTGAAGCATTTGGTAAATATATCGACTTCAATGACCCTGTATTCGGTAAGATTCTTGATAAGTATGCGAATGCTGATATATACAAAAAAGTAATTCGCAAGTATCTGGATATCAGACGTAAGAATCCTAAACAGGGACAACAACTACTGACTAAGATTTCTACACAACATGGATTGTCTGCACGTAAGGTACAGGACGCATTCTTCAGAATGATAGACAAGGGTGCATTACCCCAACATCTTGATTGGAGTAATCGTAAAGACCTCAAAGCGTCAGTCGAAGAAGATGCGGTAAAAGATGCACAAGACCGTATCAAACGTGAGAAAGAACAAGATAAGAAGAAACACGACTCACTACTTGACCGTGCTAGACTTGCACGTGCAAGAGCAAAGAATAGGAAAACCAAATGATTAAAATGGCATTGACAAAACGTGCGGGAGAACTCGTTGAGGGCGCTCTTGCGGATAAGTCAAAGAAGTCTGGTATCTCTGTTGATACATTAAGAAAAGTTTATAACCGTGGTGTTGCCGCATGGAAGACTGGTCACAGGCCAGGCACTACCCCCCAACAGTGGGGATATGCACGTGTTAATGCCTTCATAGTCAAAAAGAAAAAAGGTGGTCTGAACCACGATAAGGATTTAGCGTAATGAAAACAATTAAACAAATACTTGAAGGTAAAGACTTCGAACCTCATATGATGTATGACCCCAAGACTGGAAAGGGTTATAAGGCAGAGAAACCTGAAGACCATGAACGTATGAAGAAGATGGGTTACTCCCACGACAAACCAGAAATCAAAGAAGATGTGTCAACCGCAATCTTTGGTTCAATGCTTCTCACACTTGTACCATTTATGTACATAGCAGGAAAAGCAATGGCAGATGACCTAAAAAAGTTGAAGGCAAAATCTGCAAAGAAAGGATTCAAACCTAGTAAAGAAGACCAAAGTCTTTTACAAAAGTTTATTGCAATGGTTAAACGCAAAAAACCTGATGCGGTTAAGGATGCAATGAAGAAGGCAAACGAGTCGGTTGAACTAGAAGAAGCAAAGTCCTCATCTGGTTACGAACTCTATCACCGTGACTTCTCTGGTGCAATGCAAACCGCATATGCCCATGCCAAGAAGAAAGGTTTCATCGTAGACAAAGATGACATTGACCACAAGGTTGCAATGGGGCCGAAGAGACCATCCAGTGGCAAGACCAATAAGTATATCCTAGATACCAATAAGAAACAGAAACTTCATGTACAGGTTGCAAACCTAGACAACAAACGATATGAGTTGAATATGTACATTGAGAGTGTACAACTAGACGAGTCTGTAATCGCTGATGTCAAAGACATTGTTGCGAAGAAACAGGCAAAGAAAATCCAAGGTGTCATGGTTGATATGTTTACTGCATCTGCCATCTCTCAGATTTACGACAAGGTAAATGATACCAACAAGGCAAAGATGGACAAGTTAAAGATTACTAAACTTGCTGACCTTGCAATGAAACTCATGAAGAGAGAAGACCTCGAAGAGTCTCGAAGCGAAAGAGCAAGACGTGATGCAATGCGTGCTATGGGTAAACGTGGTAAGGATTCCGCTGACATAGATACAGATGCAACAGATGATGACCGCAAGGCCGCATCTAAGAACGTTCTTATGCAAGTCCGTAAAGCATCTGACCTACCTAAAGGTGGTGAGATTGAATTCCCTGATACTAATAAGAAGGGTAAGATATCACAGGATGATGCGAAGAAAATTGTCAGAATGTTTGACATGTTGAAGAAACCACAAGACAAAGCAAAGTTCCAGAAAGTAATTTCAAAGGACTTAAACGCAATCAAAGGATTGTTAAAAAGGTTAGGAAGATGAAAAATTTAAAAGATATTATATCAGAGGCAAAAGCGCCAAAGTCGAAAGGACTATCTATCTACGGTTCTGAAATCTCTGGACTAAAACAAAAGGGAAAGATGGGAACCTATACCGCCAAACCTGTAGTAAATAAAGGTAAGTTGGCATACCGAGTTGTAGACGAGTTTGGTTCGTTTGACACTCTTGACCTTAAAACATTCGCAAAGATGTATGGATAATGAAAAGATTTAATGAACACTGCAACTGCGGTAAAGAATCAACTCTGATTGAGGGTAACGTTTATCGGGTTGGTTCCGAAAAATACTTTGAATACTTCCGAAATATCCGTAAGGAATATTACGAAGGTAACGTAATGGTCGAACCACATGAAATGGATATCATTGAGGGTAACCTTGGTGAGTTCGCACAATTCAATGGTGAGAACGTTGCACTGGATTGCATCTTTGAAGAAGAGAAACAACCAGAACTGAACAAACCAAAGAAGGGTGGGTCAAAGAAATACTACGTGTATGTAAAAGGGCCTGACGGAAAGATTAAAAAGATTTCTTGGGGTGATACATCTGGACTCAAAGTCAAGTTGAATGACCCTGCCGCACGTAAGTCATTTGTTGCACGTCATAAGTGTGAGACAAAGAACGATAAGATGACTGCGGGATACTGGGCATGTAGATTGCCTCGTTATGCAAAACAATTGGGACTATCTGGAGGAGGAAGTTTCTTTTGGTAAAACCCTATATGGAGTTAAAGGTTCGTAATGGTAAGATAAGGGTTTTTAGACAAGATGTCAGAGAAGAAGATTTAATCTGGCACAGAGACACTAAAGACCGTAAATTAGTTGTACTAGAAGGATATGGTTGGCAGTTACAGATAGATAATGAAGTACCTATGGACTTATTGGAAGGACATAGTTATAGTATCGACAAGATGGAATATCACCGTGTAATAAAAGGTGAAGGTGATTTGGTAGTTAGAATATATGAAGGTAATTAATGTAATTTATCGTGGTGGTGCTGGTGGTGAATTCTTTGGTGGACTGTTACAAGAACTAGACGGAGTCGCAACCAAACCATTAGTACACAATTCTACTACCGAAAGATGGTTTTTGCAAAGGGAAGATTATCAGTCACATGAATCAGAAGTGACAAGGAATGACCCTAGAGAAGTGCAGAAGCCAGAATGGAATAAAGAACTGTGGAATATTAGATTAGACCACGGTTACGGTTTTCCGATTAACCAAGAGTTCTGGACAGATTATTGTTGGAACGATTGGGATGAGACGAAGACCATTGTGTTTATATCTAAGACCAAAGAGTCATTAGATTATACACAGACACTCGCTAAGTGTAAGTTGGTTCGAGAAGAAGACCACAAGGCGGGTGAAGATATGATTAAGGATGGTATCCTTGATTATGAACAATTTTGGAATAGACCGTGGGAATCACAGGCAGACTTATTTGCCTTATGGATGGATACAATACCCACCGAACATTCCGTACTGTTGGTTGACCCTTGTGAGTTATTGTTTAACAACAAGGGAGAAACCAAAAGAGAACTTAAAAGAGTCGTTGATTATCTGGATACTAAATGTCCGAGCAACTGGCAAAATAAGATAGAAAGTTACAGAGTTAAGAATAGAAGTCTTATAAATAACACTATAACTTAATTAATGGGAAACATGTAATGGCAACAGAGACGCAAGCAGTCAAACTAACGAGGATAGAAGCAGAATCTACCGCTCGATTTGACCGTATCGAAAATAAAATTGATAAACTTGCTGAAGCATTAGTTGCCTTAGCCCGTGTTGAAGAGAAGATGTTAAACTTGGAAAAGAACAACAATAATAACTTCGACAGGATGAACAGATTCTCCCAGAAGTTAGATGAAATAGAAAAGAAGGTTGATGACAATGCACATACCGTTGCTATCATTAACAAAGTAGTATACCTAATTAGTGCGGCGATAATCGCTGGACTAGTCAAATTTATGTGGATGTAGGAGAACACCATGCGAACAAAAGATATGAATAAATTAATGGATGCCTACAACCAAGTCATCCTCGGTGAGTCAGTAGAAATTGACGAAGCACGTCAAATGAAAGACCCTAAGAAAGACTCTATGGTCTCTAAGGGTGGTAAGACAATCGTAATCGACAAATCAAAAGAGAAAGAATACCTCAAGAAAGGTTGGACTCTCGCAGAGAAAGCTAAACTCGACCCTGTTGATGACAAAGCAAACGACAAGAAATTCAAAGACCGCAAAGACAAAGACATCGACAACGATGGTGATGTAGATAGTTCAGACGAATATCTGCACAAGAAACGTGCGGCTACTGACGATGCAATTGACGGTGGTAAGAAACCTGCTAAGAACGTCAAGAAAGAAGAAGACGAAGAAGAGTCTGACGAACCTAAGAAGAAGAAACCTTTCCCACCCAAGAAAGACGGTGAAGAAAAGGATGACGAAGATAAAGGTGAAGAAGAGTCAGATGACGAAGAAGAGAAGGAAGTACCCAAAGTTGCTGGCAAGAAAGATGACAAGAAGAAAGTTGCATCTAATGCCAAGACTGCGGAAATCTCTAAGA
>Ga0206682_10000161_pt1 | contig 69530 bp, 39 predicted proteins | sample M240m12015metaG_FD_155444 | JGI IMG/M metagenome (GOLD analysis project Ga0206682, IMG submission 155444) | Ammonia-oxidizing marine archaeal communities from Monterey Bay, California, United States - M2 40m 12015 | ecosystem: Environmental > Aquatic > Marine > Intertidal zone | place: USA... | reverse complement strand
TAATATTCTTTATAAGTACGCACAGTACTGTATCAATAAGTCTAATAACAAGGAGTTTATGGATTACCCCATATGGAAAATGAAGATAGGTCAAATAGATCTATTTAAGTTACATCATTGGGATAACCCGGCTAAACGTTCTAGTCTTAAGTGGATACAATACAGTATGGACTGGCAGAATATATTGGACATGCCTATAAATCATACAACTGAGATTAAAACTCTTGAGGAGATTGATACTATCATTGAATATAATGTTAATGATGTCCAGTCAACTAAAGAAATATTTAATAGGTCAAAGTCACAGATTAAACTACGTAAGGAGCTAACAGATACTTATGGTATTAATCTATACAGTGCATCTGAACCAAGGATTAGCAAGGAACTCTTTGGATATTATCTGACACAAAAGTTAAACATTCAAAAGAGAGACTTGAGGCAGATGAGAACCAGAAGAGATAGCATCAAAATATCTGATATCATATTACCTTATATTAAGTTTACGTCTCCTGAATTCCAGACATTACATGAAAGGTTTAAATCTCTAGAAGTTGATGGATCAAGACTTAAGGGTAACTTTAAGTATAGCGTCAACTATAAGAATGTGAAAACAGATTTTGGTTTAGGTGGTGTTCATGGTGCTGCTAGCAAAGGTGTGTATGAATCAGATGATGATATGGTTATAATGTCATCAGATGTTACTAGTTTTTATCCTAATCTAGCTATTAGAAATAAGTTTTCACCAGGTCACTTTCCTAAAGAAGAGTTTTGCAATCAGTATGAGTGGTTCTTTAATGAAAGAAAAAAGATTCCTAAGAGCAACCCAATGAACTATGTATATAAGATTATACTTAATTCAACTTTTGGTCTTAGTAATGATGAGAACAGTTTCTTTTATGATCCAGAGTTATGTTTAAAGATTACTATTAATGGTCAGCTAACTTTAATGATGCTTTATGAGCAAATTATGGAAAGGATACCAAATGCAATTCCTTTATTACATAACACAGATGGTGTAGAAACAATCATTCCTAGAGAACACACAGATTTATATATGCAAATATGTGAAGAGTGGGAGAAAAATACCAATCTAGAATTAGAACATGATGAATATCAAAAACTAGTTCTTTCTGATGTAAATAATTACATAGGCGTAAATAATTTTGTAGAAGTAGATATAACAAAGTGGAGAGAGATCAAGCAGAGTCAACCTCATTATGTATTTAAAGTAGATAATGATAAGTTTAGCTTTGCTCCTGTAAAACTAAAAGGACGTTTTGATTTCCATGATCTACAGTTACATAAGAACAAGTCTAAACTCGTAATACCAAAGGCTATTTATGAATACTTTGTAAATAATGTCTTGCCTCATGATTATCTAGATACAAATAAGAATATTTTAGATTATTGTATTGGTGGTAAATCTAAAGGTGATTGGAAACAAGTGGCTAGATCTATTGAAAATGGTGTTCTTAAAGAAGAAGATCTACAAAAGATTAATAGATACTTTATTTCTAAGTCAGGTGTTAAGATTACAAAAGTAAATAAGAAAGATGGTAGAGAGATACAACTAGAAGCAGGCCGCTGGTTGCAAACAGTATATAATGATATGAAAGTAGAACCTAAATGGGAAAACTATAATATCAATAAAGTTTACTACTTGCAAGCAATTGAGTCTGAGATAGATAGTATATTATCTGTATCAGCTAATCAATTAAAATTATTTTAATGATTAAAGTCCAAAAGACTAAGACTTTAGTTACTAAACCAAATAACAATAGTGCAAACTGCATAGCTCCAAACATCATTTATGGTTGCTTTGGTGGCTGTGTAGACACTTATTGTTATATGTCAAGGTATAATGGTAAAAGAGTCTTTGTCAATGAAAACGTTGATGAAATATTTCAGTCTGTTGTTGAATGGGAAAAAGGTTACTTTAAGAATCCTGATCAGCAAGACCCTATATATACTATGGTAGATGTAGCATGTAACTCAGATTTAGTTATGATGCAAAAACATATGCCAGAACCGTTGATTGATTATCTTAAACGTTATGATGATCACCCGCAGCTTAATACTACTATGGCTACAAAGTATCCAGGTTTATTGAAGTTAGATGTAAATCATTTTAATAAACCACCAAGGGTTCGTGTTAGTCTTATGCCTCAGAAGTATTCTAATATATTAGAACCTAAGATGCAGGCAATAGAGAGCCGTATAACTGATGTTAATAGACTCAAGAAATTGGGCTGGGAAGTACATTTAAATTATAGCCCTCTTGTCTTTTATCCAGGTTGGAAAGAAGAGTACAATGATTTGTTTTCTGAAGTAAATGCATATGCAGGCATAAATAAGTGTGAGGTAATAGCATTAACTAATCATAAGCATCAAATGGCCAAGGCTTCACCAGAAGCAAAGGAGTTGATGAGACGCTCAAGTGAAGTTAAGAATCAAACCGGTGTAATGAGGTATCCTTTAGAGCATAAAGGTAGATTGTTACATGAATTTAAGAAGATATATCAGAAGTATTTTCCTTTAGAAACAATAAGATATATATTTTAATTTGCTGAGTCAGATTAATTTAGTATATTTACACTAAATAAGTTTACAATATGGGATACACAAAACCAAAAGAAGTTACTAGAGCATATCTAGAAAATGAACCTTTACCAGTACACGGTAAATCTTATACAGTTATATCACACAAAGAAGTGATAGATAACGCAAAGAATCTACTTAAAACAAGTGGATTCTCTATAATTAATGAAGTCTATAGATCTAATATGAATGCTAATGTAGCACAGGGGATCTATTATTTAAGGCCAACAAACCCGGATGATACTGCAATGCAGGAAGAAGAGCTGGGTATGATGTTTGCCTGGACCAACTCTTATGACAAGAGTACTAGATTCCAATGTAGTGTTGGTGCATATGTAAAAGTATGTGGTAACGGTATGATTGCAGGTGACATGATGAATTATAATAGAAAACATACTGGTACAGCCAATATGGATACTAAGATTCATATGTCAGACCAAATAAAGAATGCTGAGAAGTATTACAAAAGGTTGATTGCTGATAAAGAATATCTTAAATCTATAAATATTAGTTGTAAAGAACAGTCAGAGCTAGTAGGAAGATTGTTTATTGATGAGGATCTTCTTGACACACAGCAAACATCCATGATTAAGAAAGAGATGGACAAACCATCTTTTGATTATGGTCAGGGTAATTACAGTGCATGGGCCTTTTATAATCATGTAACGCATGCATTAAAGAAAGCACACCCACGGGACTGGTTAAATGATCAACAGAACTTTCATGATTTTATTACAGTGGAATTGATTAACAAGAATTTGTATAATGGTGTAGAGTTAAATACAGATCCACAGTTAATAGATATAACAATGGAAGACGCAGTTGATATAGTCATTGATGAAGATATCACAAGCAAGAGACTGATTCATGAAATGTATATGGGTAGATTATGAGTCCTTGGCAAACAGTAACTATTATAATACTTACTATAGCCATTGGATATTTAATCTTCAATAAAAAACTGGGTGAATAAATAAGGGAGGCAAAACCAACCATACAAAGAGGCGTATGCCAATTAATAATTATTAAATGTTTTTAACCTTTGTATGGGCCTCCTCACCTGTTTAATTATGAATTGGAAAAATACTCTAATGACAGAACCGGAACAAAGAGCAAACAGCATATATGAAAAGCTGGGCCCTATTGATGGGCATATACATATCCTACAGTTGCAGTACTTCTGTGAAAATATGAAGCATGATTTGCTCATAGATTATTGGAGTGAAGTTATGGTGATATTCATAACTATAAAGAGTTCTAGTAGAGAAAGTATAAGAGATTGGTTAGCATGAAAAAGTTTTTAGAATTTGCATTAATATGGTACAGTCAGCAAATGGCAATACCGTTCTGGATCGTTGGACATATACATCTAAGCGTAAATGTTTATAAAGATATCCATGAAATTATAGTAAGTCTAGGATTGAACATGCTCGTCCTAATTGGATTTATACTTGATTACCGTAAAAATAAAGATAAATGAAAGCAGAAGAAAGAAAAGAAAGACCAGTCTTTACTGGCGTATTAAAATATTTTCCCAAAGCTATTATGGAAATAGCTCGTGTATCATTACAAGGGAACAAACAGCATCATCCTGATAAGCCATTGCATTGGGATCGTAATAAGTCTACTGATGACTATGATGCATTAGCTAGGCATCTGATTGATGCAGGTACTATAGATGATGATGGCATTCGTCATACTGCAAAAGTAGCATGGCGTGCTCTTGCGTGTTTAGAAAAAGAACTAGAAAATGAAAGATGATTTAGTAATAATCTGGCCTTCTTAGTCTTTACTCTCAAAGTTACCTGATAGTATACCGTACATATTACTTGTACTAGTTTGACCACCAGTTGCAAAACCTCCATTACCTGTTGACTTATCAACTACTACTGAGCCACCAGCCTTTACTTTAGGGCTGTGTGGGCTCATTGGGTCAGTTGCTTTATTTGTTACTTGCTTTGACATATTCTATTAATTTTTGATTTAACCATTCGTAATCAGGATGCTTCTTTGTTGCCATCAATCTGAAAGAAATCTCATCAGCTAATTTTTCAGCTGATGCAAGATCATCTATTGTTATATGATCTTTAAAATCTCTATTTCTATTATACTGATCTACAACCCAGTCCAGTCCTTTATCATTATATGGAAGATCTCTTATTATCATTATAGTATTAAACCGTGATCTAATAATGCTGCTTTAAAAGCATTAAAATAATATGAACCTGGATTAGCAGAACTATTACTTACTACACCAAGATAGCCATTATGTGTGAATCCTACTTCCGTAGTTGGATAAGGTCTTATTGCTTTGATTCCACTCCCTCCTGCATAATTACTATATAGAGTATCTACACTTGTACCTTGATAGGCAGTTGCAGGTATTGCAGCACTAGCAACTGTAGGGTCAGAGAAAGGGATAGGAGTATTAAGACCCACAGTAAATGCACCATTATAACCCCATATACCTGTCATTGCTGGTCCAGCGTTAGGTTCCATATTCATACAAATACCTCTCAAAGTTACAGAGTTAGATGTATTATTAAATGTATTAACCACTCTCTGTGTATCACCTACAGTATCACCACCTGTACTTGTATTTCTTGTATCCCAAAAATTGAAATATCTATTACCACCACAACAAGACTCATCATAAATTGCAAACATAAAAATTTGAGTGGCATCAAAGAACCAATCTGCGTTTGCTAAAGAGGTATCTGAAACTGGTCCAACATCTAAAGCACCGTTACCAGCTTGACCTAAACCCCTGTTAGCTAAACCATCTATAGGGTGTTCAGTAGCATCATGACACCATATAATGTGTGAATTATATCCATCTACACCATTTGTTGCTGAATTATGCGGTACACCAGCTGCTGTTTCTTGAGCATATGTTTGACCTGTAGCATAAAAGTCTTGGAATGTATTTCTTAAATTATTTATATCAGTATAATCAGCACCTATCATTGTAGCAGTTAACTCAAATGTTAACTCTGTATTTGCAGCTACAGTATGAATTATAGCGTTTCCACCGGCATCCTCTAGTGTCATTTGCCCCGGTATAGCAGTAAAGTTTGTAGCTGCAACAAACGTTCCTGGTAGAATTCCTGGACCTGATACACTCATACCTGGTCTTACACACCACCATGAAGAATTTCCATTAGTTGAACTACTATTCCATCCAGCAGCAACATTTAGTGGAACGTCAACTCTTCTTAGACCACCTATGCCGGGATTCATTTGAAGAGTACTTGTTCCTGTACCTGTACCACCAGTATCTGATTGAGAATATACTCTTGCTAAACTTGAGTTTGATGCTATTGTATTTACAATATCATCCATTGATCCTGATAGATCAAACCAGAAATTAAAGAATGTATCCTTATCTGGGACAAGACCTGCTATATTACAAACTTGACCTGTAGAGTTAGCAGGAGTATCAGTATCTGTTACTGTCAAGGCTAATGTGAATACACCACCTGTTACAGGATAAGTTCCTGTTATAGTACCAGTACAGTCATTATTATACGTATTAGTTAGCCATGTAGCCGGAAGACCAGTAGCATTATCTGTTAAAGTAAAACTTACACTGAGTTGGTTACATGCGTGATCTGGATCACTTACTGTATAATTATATGTATAAACATCTCCTGCTATAAGACTACTTGTGTCAGGACATGAGCTAGTCCATATAGGTGGTTCAGCTACTGCATTAACAATAATTGTTACAGTAATAGGATCTGTTGTACAATATCCATCAGTTGCTGTATAAGTAAATTGATCTGTACCAAAATAATTAGTAGCTGGAGTATATGTATATTGACCAGTAGTTGTATTGAAATTTAATGTACCATTACTAACATTAGTTTGTAATGCATAAGTAAGACCATATCCACCAAAGCCATCATCAACAACTACAGCTTGACTTGATATAGCTATATTTTCATCTGTTGTAAGTGTTTGATTTGTTCCTACAGGACATTGATTAGATGAATAAAGTTTACAACAAGCATCCCAAAATAAAACATTATTTGCTTGACCGGGTGCTTGGTAGTTTATATATTTAAATTTAAGTGTCTCACCAAATAACAGTGTATCTGTATCTTTATATCCATTCATACCATTGGCACCTATTGTCCATGATACCTGATTGTTCCATAGTTCACCCGGAATACCCCAACCATTTGGGAATCTAATAGCATCTTGTGCTAGAAGAGCACCACTCTTTACATTTTCTGCAATGACGTGTCCTTCTTGACCATCTGTTAATCCTGTCATACCACCAATACGCATATATGCTACACTTGTATCATCAAGAGGTACATATGCATTAAGGTAAGTTTGTGTCCAGTCATTAACATCACTCATCACAAGTGTATCAAATCCTACAGGAGGAACAATTGTAGCTACATCTCTAAACTTAACTTCATTAGAAGCACCTGTGTCTCTTACTAATACTTCTGTAAGAGTATCATCTTGTGCTACTGTATCTAAGAATAATTCTTTTGTTTGTTGTAGCTTACCATCATTAGTAATCTTAGTAGCAGGCGTTGTTGAGTTACCATCCTGTATTAATAAAGAACAACCTAATGTATTTGAATCAGGTGTCCATAAAGGAATTCTATATACAGCACATATTTCACCTACAATTGCAGCAGGATTATCTTGCCATGCAAAAGTAGTACCATCAGAAATAAGAATCTGATCTGCTGTTCCAATAGGTAACTCTTGTTTTAAATTGTTTATATTACCTTGCCATAAGCTTCCATAAGTCAAAGCTTCTACAACATCATCATCTGACCATATAACTCTTCCGTCACCTAAACCTACAAGTACTTGAGATAATTGACCTACATTTCCTTGTGAGTCAGTTACTGGTCCATTAAGTATAATATTTGAATTTAAAGTTGTAGTAGTTGTTGGAACATTTGGGGATGCTGTAATACTACCATGTTGTACATTTACTAATGCAGTAAATGTAACTCCATCCATTGTAAAGTTACCATCATCTTCTAATACACCTCCTGGTCCTACAATAACAACACGGTCTTCTGTTAATGTTGGAGTTGTTATAGTACCTTGTACATATAAGTCACCTGCAATATTAATAGTATCACCTACTGCATTTTGTGTTATGATAGAATCCATTAATGTATCCCATGCACATGAGCCTTCTGGTGTTGTATACACAGGAACAACTCCTAAATTACCTGAGCCAGGTTGTGTTCTTGTTAAGTTCTCAGTAACTTCACATACTAAGTCACCAAACTTCACAACAAAAGGTTCCATCTTAGGGTTATAAGCCGCACCTGTATTCAGGGAACTGTTATTATAAAGTTTACCAAACTCAAAATGATCTCTCATTTTGTCTAGTTTTGTCTTCTTTTTATTTCTTTTTAGTAGCCCTAAGACCTCTTGTATATAAACACTCATTTCTTTTTATTTTAGTTTTATTATATAGTATTTAATCCAACATCATAAATTACAACGTTAACTAAAGTAGCTGCCGGTATATTTGGATTAGTAATATTATTTGTACCAATTATACAACTGGTTGTAGTCTTTAGTCTAACATATGTATGAAAAGCTGTGGTTGAACTTTCAGTTGTTAAACATACTAAATAATTTGTTCCTGATAATGGAGTTGTCCAACTTAAAGTAGATGATGCTGTACCATTACTAGTTACTGATAATGTACCTATTCCTGATCTACCTGAATTTGTAAATATGCTTCCACCTGTATCAAAAGAACACCATGCTGCAGCCTGAGCAAAAGTACTTCTAGATACCATTCTATCTAGTAAATCAGCAATTACTAATTCTTTTACCTCATCAATTCCTAAACCTCCTGAGTCTACATCATTATATATTATTGTATCTTTTTCAAGATCTACATTTTCTTTAATACCATTTGCAGCACAGTTAATTACGTTTGTTGCTAAAGGTCCATATTCTACACTTACTGTACTACCATTTTTATTAATACCACAACCTGCAATAATAGATGTACTACCCGGCTCAGACCATTGACCTGTTGCATCTAAATAAAACTTTTGGCTACCAGGATCAGAACCATATGATGGTACATGTCCTACATTAGTCCCTCCAGTAAATACATTTGATGTTAAGTTTAGAGCTTGACCATTAATGATCCCACTTAAAGGAGCACCTGTACTTGTTCCTAAATTAAAGTTTACAGCAGTAACTCCACCTCCAGTACCGTTAGCAGCAGCAGTAATATGCCCCATATTATCTATAGTAATATTAGCATTAGTATAACTTCCTGCTGTAACACCTGATGTATCATGTGTAAATACTACCTCATCTGTAGCTTGTGCAAACGTGCTAATAGGAGCTGTTCCTATTAAGTTTAACTTATCTCCATTTGTTATAACCTGATCTGTACCACCATCAGCCTGTACTGTCCATGATGTCATACCACCTCCTCCAGTTCCGTTAGATGCTACAGTAATTTGCCCTTGAGCATTTACTGTAATGTCTGCATTGGTATAAGACCCGGCTGTTACACCAGTATTATCTAAGTCTATAGCTACTGTATTAATAACTGGAGTTGAGCCAGCAGTAGTAGCATTAGTTGTAATACCTGTTCCTCCTTCAATATTTAATTCAAAATCTGTTGGGGAAGCAAGACCACTACCTGTATTTAAATTATCTCCTCTTGTCCAGAAACCTGCATAGTATCCTGGCATTAAATAAAACTGTTGCTTATAAAGTTGATCACCCCCGTTAGTATCACTAAACATAAAGTAATCTAAACTAGCAATACCCGCAAGAGTAGGTCTAGCCATAATTAGATTGTCAGCACCTACTGTATCAACACCTATAGTAACAGTGTCCGTTCCAGTTACATCAATTGTTAAACCTCCTCCAGCTGAACCTGTTGCTGCAGAGAAAGTTATAGTATTAGCATCTTCAACTTCTTCAGTTGTAACACCATCTGTTATAAAGAAGCTTGACATTGATCCACCTCCTCCGGTGCCATTTGCTGCTGCTGTTATTCTACCTTGTGCATCTACAGTTATATCTGCATTAGTATAGGCTCCTGCAGTTACTGCTGTATTATCTAAGTCTAATGTTAAAACATTAGTACCAGATGTTGAAGAAGTAAGAGCAACACCACCTTGTATAAGAGCTATATCACCATTACCTATATTTTTAGCTGCTCCTATATCACCTTGTAAATCCCAACCGGCTGAACCAATATTAACAATATCACTAATTGAAGCATTAAATACCATAGGTGTAGCACCTGATGCTTCTGACCAGTTTATTAATGATGTTGCATCTGGGGCTTTAAGGCTAGTTAAGTATATATAGTTATCTGTTCCTGAGTAATCTAGTCCTATCTTATTAGTTGTATTATCAACTGTAATACCAGGGTCATTTGTATAAATTGTATCAGGTATTGTAACTACTATATTATCTGGAGTTGGTTCTGTTAATGTTACACCTGCTCCTACAAAATCAATTGATTGAACTGCAGCTGTTAATGATGTACCATTATCTAGTATAGTAACTGCTCCTGAAGCATATTGAGGAACATTTAAAGTATTACCAACTAAAGTAGCAGCACCACTAGTTCCTGTTGTAGTTAATATTAGGTTGGTTGGTATTGAGGTTAATAAAGCTAAATTACCTGCACCGTCTACATATTGTGTAGCATCACCTGCCCATGTAAAATCTAGAGCAGGAGTACTTGTTGGGTTTGCAACTAACACATCTAAAGCATCTCCTGCTGTTGTAGATGAAACACTTGTTACTGTTCCTATGTTACCATCAATTCTAAAATCACTTCCAGTATTTGTTAATGTTATACCAGTACCCGCTATTACTGATACTACATCTGATGTACCATCTGAACCATTTAATGTAAGATCTATATCAGATAAATTTTGTACAGAAGATAAAGTATATGTTGTGTCATTATCTGCCGGGATAGTTGCCCAAGTATTATCACCTCTTAAATATTTACTAGAGTCAGGAGTTCCTGTTGCAGATAACTCTGCTGTGATGGTTCCTGCTGAAGTTATTACCCCACCTGATACATCTACAAATACACCATTAGATGTATCTACTGATGTAACTGTTCCTGTAAATTGATCAGTTGAATTAACTGTAACTATTCCTTGTCCATTTATTGGAGTAATGCTTATGTTTGTTCCTGCTATAATTTGTTGAACACCAGAAGCATTATCAGGTAGATCAGAAACCTTAACTTTCTTTATATTATTATCTGATGCATCACTAAACCATAAGTAATCATTATCTGTAATTACTTCTGTAGGTGCAACTATAATTGCATTATCTACACCCGCATAGTCTATATTGACTATTGGATCTGCCGCTGTTCCAGTTAAGTTGATACCAACACCACCAGTCACACTTTCTACAAGACCAAGATTAGTTATATATTCATATACATCGTCTCCTGTTACTAACCAAGTATTATTATCACCAACTGCTCCTGTAATAGTGTTTACAGTTGGATCTTGTGCTGTTCCTCCAATAGATATTGTATCAGGAGTATCAGTACCAACACTAGTAACGCCTGTTATAGTAGGCATTGTTACATTCTTAGTATTAACATCTGTAATGTGACCTGTTGCATCTGACACTATAGTATCTATAACAGAAAACTGGACACCAGGTCCAGGAGTTACAGAAGAAGTAGTATCTGTTCTAGTTGTATTATCGTGATTAACTGTTACTGTATTTGCAATATTTACTGTGCTTATTTTAGCACCTCCTGCTATATCTACTGTATTATTATCTGACACTACAGATGATGCAGCATTGTCAGCAGTTAAGTTCCATGAAGACATTGACCCGGTACCATTTGTAGTCCACTCTAAGGTATTACCAGCACCTACTGTAAGAACCTGACCAACAGACCCTGTACCATTAGATGTGTCTATGACAGCTGGGTTTGCTGCCATACTTAACCAAGCAACTTTAAATTTCTTATTGTTGATTAATTCATATTGATTAGCACCATCATAAACAAGCTCACTCTCACCAAGAGAACAAGTACCACCATCCCACATTGGGATAACATTGGCTGTATTAGATCCAGTACATTCTACCCAAGTTCCTGATGTAACACTAAGTTCTACATCAGATCCATTACTTACAACGGTTATTCCTGTTTTTCCAACAAGACTTACTGTATCTACAGTACCATCTGAACCAGTCAGGTTAAGATTAGTTTTACCAGCTAGATCCACATTTGCAAAATCATAAGTGGTATTTCCTGCACCATTGATAGCAGAAGCAAGATCAAATATTGAAATCAATTCTTGATCTAGTTTAGGCAGATATGCCATAACATTTAAAGAACTATCTTGTTTAGTAGATAAAACTAAGTAATCTTCCTTACCATCTGTATTTACATCATATGGTTTTGGTGCATATTTTTTCTTGGAAAATAATCCAATTACATCTTGTAATAATGAGCCCATTGTTTTTTATTTATAAGTACAGTGCAGATAGTTTAATACTAGCCGTTCCTGAACATGTTATTGTTATATTACCATCAACATCATTAAAAGCATCAACTTCAAAAGGTCCTAAGAACCCTTCTTGATTAGCAGCTAATGTTAAAACAGCATCTTCTTTTGTAAGTACTCCTAACAAAGGATCTACAACAGTAGTAACTACAGGAACAACTGTAGCTGTTACTGATGAACCACTGGCATTTTCAATATGAAAAAATTGCTTTCCTGTATTTGCAAGTTTATCACCTGCTGGTTCAGGAGTTACTGTTACAGGTACTATACCCGCTTGAGTTATTTGTTGTGCTGTTAATGTTGCCATAGTAATTTATTTTTTACCGTTTCTATATCCATTTTTAAAAGCTTCTGATTGAACTGGTTCAGATGCTCTAGTAGACATACGTTTAATCTCAACTCCTTGTGCAGCTAGTCTCATTCTAGTTGCAGTAGCAGTTGCATTCTTTTTTGCTTGAATTTTTGCTGGTATAGAAGTTGGGTCAAAATACCCATTCTCTACCTTTCCGTCTCCCATTGGGAATGATATTTTTTTAGCCATGATTATTATTTTTTAAGCAAGTGAGATCCATCACAAGTACCATCAGCACTTTGTGTATTTCCACATGCACATTGTTGTCTATTATTATTCATATTTTATTTTTTATATGCTCTACGTGCAGTTTTTCTAACCATACCTTTTTTGGTACCTTTCTTTTTCTTTACTGAGCCACCTCTTCTCATTTGCATTTCACTAGAACCTTGGATTACATCCATTACGTCTGTAGTTCCCATAGCACCACCCATTTTAGCAAACATATTTTGGTATGAATAATCCATACCACCATCTCCATAAGAGTCTTTTTTCTTTCTAGCTCCTCCTACCTTGTAGGAATTTTTCATATTATTTTGCATAATTTTTATTTTTTATTAATTGTTGTATATTTTTCAAATCCACGTGACCCAAAATAAGCTACATAAATTGTAACTAACAAGGTCTTTAATAATTCTACCCAACTATCATCTATATCAAATGCTATATCTAATGAGTCAAGAATAATGTACAAGGACGTAATAACAGTTAAATAAATTAATGTCATAGGTCTTGTATTTTTAGAGAGCCATGAATCTGATTTCATGTCTGACTCCCATCTTTTACTAACTTCTTGAAGTTCTATCTGATCTAATTCTAAAAGTTTTAAAGCTTTCTCTTTGTCTTCTGGTGGCATAGCAGGATCTTTATCTATAAGATTCTTTACTATACCAAGAACACCAGAGTCTGGTAATAAATCTCCTACTGTATCTACAATAGCAGAACCATTACCAACAAGGAACTTTCCTACCTTGGTATCTCTAAACTTCTTTCTGGGTTTTTTATCACTCATTATATTTATTTTATGGGTAAATTCTAACTTTTAACATTGTACCACCCAATCTATCATCTTCAAGTACACTTGTTGAAGGCTCACCACATATAACATTAATCCAGTTATTGCCTACACTTACTATATTAGCAAATGATGGACCTGCTTTAAAAGTTTGTGATATTTCAAAAGTAGCTTTAGTTGAGTCAATTGGTGTAGCCCATGTTCCTCTATACTGTCCTGCTGATAATCTGGTCCAAGTTAATGAGTTTGCTGGAGATAAATCATTATACTTTACTTCTTCCGTTGGAACACCCGTGCCAACTTGGCTTAATATACCTACATATGATTCATAATAATGATCTAATGCTATTGCTACTGACTTAGGATTAGCTGTTGAACCTAAAGGAACACCAGTTACTGTTCCTACTCCATTACGTCCCCAAAATAAAACATTATCTGCATCATTTACAGTAAAGCCTGGTCCTGCACCACCTGGATTCTCATCATATACATTGAAGCTAGTCATACCACCACCGCCACCACCAGCTGCATCAATTGTTACCTCATTTGATCCTGAGTCAGATAAAACTATATTATTACCTGCAACTAATTTTACATTACCTAATGATCCATCAGAACCGGTTAGTTTTAAGTCTACATTAACACCTGATTGAGAACTAGTATAAGTATATGTTGTGTTATTATCTGTAGCATTTATAGTGATCTCATTTGTTGATTCACCAATAGTAATCCCATTACCCTCAACTAATGTTCTGAAGTTAAGTGTCTCACCAACTTTATCTTTCCATACTTTTTTACCACTACCAACATTAGCTGCTAAGTTTGGTTCTCCTTCTGAATCAAACTCAATATAATCATCATCTGCTGATAGTTTTATAGAAAGGTTTGGGCTCATTGAATATAGACCCCTAAAAAAGCTTGTACACTTTCCAGTTGCTGGATCTATATCTTCTTTTTTAAATACACCAACAGAGTCACTTACCTTAATGATGTTCTCATTAACGCAGTTTTCAGATGAAGCAAGGTCTTTGACTTTAATCAGCTTAACTGACTTATATGGTATAGGAGAAGCAACACCTGTCATTTCAGGTTTCTCATTCCACATACCTAATACAACAACGTCATCTTTTCCTGCAACGTTAGTAAACTTCCCTCTTTGTATTAAACTTAGTATGTCAGTTAATATATTCATATCTTATTTTCCTGAGTGGGTCCAACCACCTAATTTATATGACTGCATTTTTGATGTGCCATCAGCAGAAGATGCAACTCTTTTAGCATCTCCACCTTTAGTCATCTTTTGCTCCATAGAGCTCATCATAATATTATCCATTGCTGCTTCACCACCCTCAGCCATTTTACAAAGTAGTTTGGCTTTTTGTCTTGTCATTTTTTGAGCTTTTAGGCCTCCACCTTTTTTATTTTTCTTCATGATACATCAAATGTTAATGTTGCTATGAGCAAGTAAAGTTTAACTGTAGTATAATCAGCTGTCTCATCTGGTGCAATGTAATCCCAGCCCAAGGCTAGTCTATTATGTGGCCAGTGAAAAGCTATTTCTAATTGCCAATCGTTCATTATATATTGCTTTTAGTTTTTTTACATAGTCCATCACGGCAATGCCCTAAACATAATCTACCACCTGATAACCATTGTATTAATAAACATACTTGTCTCATTACTTCTTTTTACCTTTAAGTGCTTTTACTGCAGCTTTAGTTCTTTTCTTAGTTTCTTTAGCACCAGCAATAACTTTTTCGTCAACTTCTGTCTTAGACCAGGCCCATTTCCAATAGTCCTGTAGGCTAAATGTCCATACTACGTGTAAAATTTTCTTGATCATCATTTTTAATTTACATTACTATACTAATAATATACAAATTTTAAAGAACCTAATCAAATATAATAGTATATTTGTAAATAGTTGGTCAGAAATGTATATAGATAATATACAAAATTTCTCTTAAAAAAATCTATAAATCTTTTAATAACAAACATATGAATAAAGTAGATCCAATAATTTTTAAAAATAAATTCAGCATTGAGTTTTTACCTACTGAGACACTCCTTGGTTTAAAAACTATTAATTGTGAAGTACTGTGTGAAGACAATGAATACCGTTGGGTAAATGGTATTGAGATAGGTCTTATATTTTTTACATTCACTTATGCAAATATGAAGTCATAAATTTTATTGTCTAAAAAATTTTGACTAAATTATACTTACCTAGCTGCACTCTTTTCAGGGTGTGGCTTTTTAATCCTTAATAAATAACCTTATGAACAAAGACATCTTTAAACCTAGAACAAATATATTGCCTTATGAGTATCCCCAACTATTAGCATATAAAGATGCTATAAGACATTCTTACTGGATAGATACAGAATTTAATTTTACAGAAGACATACAAGACTTTAAGGTAACTATATCTAAAGAAGAAAAAGATGTAATTAAAAAAACAATGCTTGCTATTGCACAAATAGAAGTTAATGTTAAAACCTTTTGGGGAGATCTTTATAAGAGAATGCCAATCACAGAAGTAGGTGATGTAGGCTTTACTTTTGCTGAGTCAGAAGTAAGACACAAAGATGCTTATGCTAGGCTACTTAGAATACTAGGATTAGAGAAAGAATTTCAATCAGTAGTTGAAGTACCTGCAATAGAAGGTAGACTTAAGTATTTAAAAAAGTACTTAGATGGTACACGTTCTAGAGATAATAAAATGTATACTAAGTCTGTATTGCTGTTCTCTTTATTTATAGAGCATGTAAGTCTATTTAGTCAGTTCTTAATTATGATGAGTTTCAATAAAGAAAAAAATGTACTTAAAGGTATATCTAATGTTGTTGAGGCCACTAGCAAAGAAGAAGAAATACACGGAAACTTTGGTGCTGAGATTATCAATATTATTAAAAAAGAAAACCCTGAGTGGTTTGATGCAGAGTTTGAGGAGCTTATTTATTCTGCATGTAGAAAAGCATATAGAGCAGAATGTGGTATACTAGATTGGATCTTTGAGCAAGGGGAATTAGATTTCCTACCAAAGCAAACTATCTACCACTTTATAAAAAACAGATTTAATAACTCTCTAGAAAAGATAGGTATGAAACCAATCTTTGAAGTAGATAGAGAAATATTAAAATCAGTAGAATGGTTTGACATAGAGATAACTGGAACCAAAGAAGGAGACTTCTTTTACAAAAAGAGTGTAGACTATAATAAAAAAAGTAAGAGCATCACAGTTGATGACTTATTCTAATAAACCAACAATAATGGAATATAATAAATACTACTGGCTAAATGAAGATAGCCGCACATTTTTATCAAGAGGATATATATCAGAAAGCCCTGAACAAAGAATCAAAGACATTGCTATAAAAGCAGAAAAGTATTTGAATATAAAAGGCTTTGCAGAAAAGTTTGAGGACTACATGGCAAGAGGGTTTTACTCTCTGTCTACTCCTGTATGGATTAACTTTGGTAAACAAAAAGGTTTGCCTATAAGCTGTTACGGATCTAATGTTGATGACAACTTAGATAGCATATTAAATGCAGGGCGTGAAATTGGAATGATGAGTAAATATGGGGGAGGTACAAGTGCTTTTATTGGAAACATTAGAGCAAGAGGAACAGAAATATCTACAGGTGGTTTTGCTGATGGGCCAGTTCATTATGCTAAGATTTATGATACAGTAGTAGATGTATGCAAGCAATCTGAGGCAAGACGTGGTGCTTGTGCAGTATACCTACCAGTTGAACATCCAGACATCTCAGAGTTCTTAGACATAGGAACAGAAGGTAACCCTATACAAAACTTACAGTATGGAGTTACAGTTACAGATCAGTGGATGAATGAAATGAAAGAAGGAGATAAAAGTAAGCGTAAGGTGTGGGCAAAAATTATTCAGAACAGAAGTGAGTTTGGCTTTCCTTATATTATGTTTAAAGACAACTCTAATAATAACTCTCCTTACAAAGAACTTGGAATGGAGATCACAGCATCAAACTTATGTTCAGAGATTCAACTTCCTACAGATAGTTATAACTCTTTTGTATGCTGCCTTGGGTCTATTAACTTATTACACTGGGATCAGATAAAAGAAACTGATGCAATTGAAACATATGTGTATTTCTTAAATGCAGTAATGGATGAATTCATTATTAAATCTGAGACTATGCCAGGCATGAAGAGAGCATTTAACTTTGCTGAAAAACATAGAGCAATTGGTCTTGGTGTGTTAGGGTATCACTCATTGTTTCAATCTAAGCTTCTTGAGTTTGACTCACTACAAGCTAAAGGATTAAATAGTGAAATCTTTAGAACACTAAAAGACAGAAGTGAGATTGCTTCTAGAGAGTTGCATAATGACTACGGATACACATCTCTAAGAGAAGGATATGCTAACACTACTCTTATGGCTATTGCTCCTACTAAGTCTAGTTCTTTTATACATGGTGCTGTATCTATGGGTATAGAGCCTATCAAGTCTAATTACTTTATTAAAGATCTTGCTAAGTCTAAGACTATCTATAAGAACCCGTTTTTAGAAGAGGAGCTTGAGAAGTATGGTCTAAATACAGACAAGACTTGGAAGTCTATACTAAAGAAAGATGGTAGTGTTCAACACTTAGACTTTCCTACTAAAGAAGTATTTAAATCATTTGTAGAGATATCTCCAAAAGAGATTGTGTTGCAGGCAGCACAAAGACAAAAGTATATTGATCAATCACAGTCATTAAACTTAATGATAGATCCATCTGTCTCAGCTAAAGATATAAATAAGTTATATATGTATGCCTGGGAAGAAGGTGTAAAAACTTTATACTATCAGTTTAGTAAGAGTAGTGCACAAGACTTTGCAAGAAACATTTTAGAATGTAGTAGTTGTGAAGGTTAGTGTATTATTACTGTTGGTTTGCCTAGGTTGCAAGCCACAGTATAATCCTGATAAGGATCCGGATGTATTAGACTGGTATGTTGATGAAGGTAAAACTATTATCTATACTAAGCAAGACTCAATACAAGATGCATATGATAGAGCTAAATATATTGACTCATTAAAAAAGGACTCTATTTTCTAAGTCCTTTGTGATTGTCAATTCTATCTAAAATTTTATTAAGCTCTGCTGTCTTTATTAGGCCTGCCATAGAAGCATTCTTCAAAGCACTTATAAGTTGTAGTATCATGAAAGGTACTACAACCACCTCGGATAGCCAACCTGTTCCTGCAAAACCTCTCTCTACCATAAGGATGACAGTCAGAATAGCTATCCACACAAAGGTGTTTCTAGTAATTCTTAATGCTTTATAAGTTTTAAACCCTTCTCTTTTACAGCCAGCCCATACTCCAAATATTCCGTCTAGCCATAATACTGAACAAACAGCTAAGTATTGTTCCATGTTTGCCATTGATAAATCAAAAAAGTACGTACACAGGTACGTACAGAATGCTGTTATACTCACTATAGATAATTTAGTTGTCATTGATTAGTCTTATTATGCTTTAATCCTAAAGGTTTATACTATAATATAAACAATATATGTGGCATCTTCTAGATTTAAACCTGTTAATTTTATTATTTAATATAAAAGTCATTATTTTTTTCAAAGGAAAAGAATTTTTGTATTGAATAAAGTAGAGGTAAAACATCATACCAGTTCTTTGCTAATTTTAATTCACCCTTTCTTGGTTTGTTTTGATAAACAATACTGCTATCCTGCATGAACTCTTCGTCAGATAAAATTAACCACTTAACAGGAGTCTGTACACTTAACTCCATTGCTTCACCAAGTTCACCCAAGGTTCTTGTAGATGCAATAGGTGTTTTGGCCATTTGATATAATTGTTGAAATCCACCAAGTCCTGGTAGTGGAACAAACATTACCATTTCTTGCTTAGATCTATCTGCAGTATAAGCTATAAAGTTTTTAAGTTTTCTTTCTAATCCTTCATCATCATCATCTGCACCTTTTAATATTGATGTTAAAATAAATAAGTTCATTATTAAAAATGCTTCACCTAATGTTCTGTATACATTTTTAAGTAGCATGGTTCCTTTATTTGCATCATAGAATTCTTCACCGCTTAAGTTTTCTGTATAACCATATGCTTCCTTAAAGCCTGCACCTAGGTTTGCTCCGTATGATCCCATGCCTTGCTCTTGCATTACTCTATTGCCATAGTAAGTCACACCACCCATATATTTTATAAACTTATACAGAGACTTGTATCTACCTTCAATCCAACCTAAATTCTGATCATAGTATTGTTGTTGGAACCTTGCTCTAAATGCAGGCATAACCCACTTATGAAACTGTGCTATAAGTATACCTAAGAAGTTATTTTGAATTACCATTCTATCTTCTCTTGCATAGTTACCGTGAATTTGCTTATTAACTTCACGTATTCTGTTTCTTAATCTTGCTCTGTAAGTATCATTGTAAGGCTGTGTAAATCCAGATCTTTTATCTATAACTGTATCAAAACCTTCTTTTAAAGTTGCTGTTTGAGTTTCAGCATCCCAATCCCATGCTTCACGTATACTCAACGTCTCATTACCATCTGTTAAAAAGGTACTATATAGTATGGCATGACCTACTGTACTCTGTGCATAGTACTCAGCACCTTGGTTAAATGAATAACCAAAGCTTGTAAATCTTTCCCATAGAGTGCCACTATCTTCTCTACCACTAAATGTTTCTCTAATATCTGCATCATTATCCATCATGTAATAATGATCTGATAACCACTCATATAATGACAATGGCTTCTTAATATCATAATTACCTTTCTTTAGCTTAACTTTATTTAAAGTTGCAACTCTACCAGTAAAGTCTGCAAAGTCTCCTATAGCATCAGGAGTTCTTTGAATTATTCCTTGTACTGCTGTATAAGCAAAGTCTTGTTGTGCTCTCTTATATCCTTGTCCCGTAAAGTATAAACCACCCATTGCTTCAATTGCATTATTCAACTGACCAATAGTAAGGTTATTAAAGTTACCAAACACGTTAAAAGCTACATATGCTAATGAAGATGCATTTACTAGTAAGTTTGTAGTTTTTTCTATAGCACCTTGAGTAATCTGATCATTATCATAAAACGTCATCTTCATATAATGATGAGCCCTTCTAGCTGCATTACTTTGTAAACCATCATAGTTTTTCTTACCAACCTCTTTTGTTATAGAACCTTTTGCCTTATCAATCATTTTACCAACATAGGTAACTGCTCCCGGTGCTTGATACTGTCTCATCTCTATAACCTTAATTATAGCCTGAAGTGAATCTTCTATTTCACTCATTGCTTCAAAGTTCTCAGCCATTGTACTAAACTTAATCATACTTTTGACCATATCTTTTTCAAGCTGACCTTTTGTAGGCTTGTTTCTCAATGATGCAAACTGTGCCTCTAGCAGTGCTCTTTTCTTTTCATATACATTTAAAGTAATTTTACCTTCTTTTCTTTCTTGTCTAAGCACATCCATCTCATTCTGTACCTGCTCCAATGCACCATCAACCCCTGCTGAGCCAGTATAATAGATAGGCAAAGTATCTATCAGATTTCCATCATTATCTACTTGAACAATTCTTTGTGTTGACGTTGTTGTAAAAAACTGTCTAACACTTCTTACCATTCTAGGGAAAAGTTTTGTAAATATTGGTGGTCTTTCTGTAAGATCTCTAACTAAGTTATTTCTTATAATTGGCACTTTACCTAACATCTTATTCCTCACTGATTTAGGTAAGGAATCCAGCATAGACTCATAATCATTTATAAATATTTCATAGAAGTTTTTTCTGGCTTGTCCTAATGCATCAGTAGGATTCATTATGGCCTCATACTTTTTATTGAGTAAAGAAACCTCATTACCTTTAGCATCTATATATGAATCTTTTGTTTCTACATACTCTGGTCTTACAGAAGGATATGATTGATTTTCTAATACAACTCCTGTAGGATCTTTTTGATCATCCTTATACATTTTTGTATATGGTTGTTCTTGATAATATTTTCTTCTAAATGATTCATAGGCTAGTTTAGAAACACCTGATTTTTTTACCCAGTTGCCTCCTTCACCATTAGACCAAGGTTGAAAGTACTCAAACTTTGCTCTTATCTTAATAAAATCATCTGTATACTTATGATACTTGCCAGAACGGAGTTGTCCATCTTCATAAATTTCTGCATTCATAAAATCTCCAAATGCTTTTCTTTTAAGATAGACTTGTTTGTTCCAGTCTAGATCTTTTTGTTTAGCATTAACTAAAGAATATACAGGTCTATATTTAATTGGCTTGCCATTAATATCATATAACTGATCTCTTAAAGCAGTCTTCTGTGAATAGTATTGTTGCCCTATTCTTTGTGTATACAACCCTGTAAAGTTACCATCCTCATCAAACTCTAACATAAAGTCATACAGCTTTTGTAAATCTGTTTCTGTATCTAAGGAAAGTAGTGCTGCACCTCCTTCTCTAAGTTTCTTTTCTCTAAGCTTAACTTTATCTAAAAATTCAATTCTTTTAATTTTAAATAATTTATCCATAGAAGATAAAAGAAAATCAGCTGATGTAGCTAGATCTTTTGAATACAGTTCTGCTCCATCAACATCTGGAACCATCTTAAGTATATCTTCTATATCATCAACAGTAAATGTCTTTCCACTATGTGACTGTAGTATGTTGTTTTTGTCTTGGCTCATTCCATCTTGAGACAATTGTAAAGTCAAATCATGAACATAATTAAGAATGGCTTTGTTTACTATACCTTCTCCTTGTCCATTTCCTTTTATTGTTGGTGCACCTAATAGCTTTACAAGTTCAATATTAATCTGACCTATTAAAGATCTTTGTGTTGCATTAATATCAGTGTTGTTTTCTATCAAATAAAGCCCATCAAATGTGGTTAAGAACTTATTAAAGTTCATTACATATCTAATATAATTTGGATCTTCAGCAACACTCTTTGGATCAACAACATAAGCAGAAAACTTTTTCATTTCAGACAATGAGTCCCTAAGTATTTTAGTATATGCAACAGACTGAGCCACAGGACCTTCTGCCTTAGCAACATTAATATATGCTAGCGTGTTAGCAATTGTTTCTTTATGATCTGCCTTAGATCTATCACTAAATATATTTGCTTCAGTCATTTCCCTAACTCTAGCTTCATCCACTAAAGCTTCATAATAATTATCTAATGCTACACTAATAGTGCTTTCTGCAGGATATAATGATGGGTCAACTTGCTCAGCTAGGGTTTCTATTTCAGAATCCTTTCTGTCTATATCATAAAGTCCTTCTTCTAAATCTTTAGATAATTTCTTTACTTCATCATCTGATACAGTATATGCAGCATATGGTATTACAGAATCTACGTGATTATCATTTTGAAATTGAGGATGAGATATATGACCATGAAATTGTAATGCTTTACCTTTATAGCTTAATATTAAACTTTGTACAGCATTATCTCCATACACAATATCATATCCTTGATTTTGTGCCATTCTTCTAACTAAACCTACCTCTACCTGATCTTGAACTGACAAGGTTAATTTATCATCCTTTAATAAGTTTCCTTCTTCTAAGTCAATTTTATCTTGATAGTATGAGCTTTTTTCTATGTCTTGTTTTAATACACCTTTAATCCAAGACTTTGGATTTTTGGTCATCACATTAGCCTCATTAATTTGTAGCTTTAATATTTTAAAATGACCAACTCTATTTAATATAACCACATCAGCAACACCTGCTGTGTCAGTTAATTGATCATAGAATACTACATTTGTTAGCATTCTATCAGTTGAGTTCATTGTAGTATGTAATTCTTCTACTAGATTATTAAATGCTTTTTGAGCAAACTCAGGTGTTAAACCAACAAATTTGTCTTGAATGCTTTCAAATGATTCATCAATTGCAATTGCATCTAACATTAAGCTTATATCTTGTTTAACTTCAATTGTCTTTTGAGAATCTTTCTTTCTACCAACAACATCTGAGACTGACTTAACTTGTTTTCTATTTGTTAGGTTGTAAAATTTACCATCTTTTTTATTTAAAATAACTAGTGGATCACTATTTTGTATAGCTACTTCAGGGCCTGCACTAACAGATAATGAATCAGCTTCTTGTTTTGAAGCATTTACTTTATGTGTTAGTCTATCAATAATACGTTTTTGTAATTCATTTGATTTTCCCTTTACTCCATCTACCACCTTTTGTTTTCTAGGAGATAAGTTATATTTTACTTTACCGTTAGTTTGTGATGTATCTATATTAAATACTATACCTGTTGTATTTAATAATTTAGCAATATCAGATAAGCTAGCTCGTTCAGATATATTATCTATATTGATAGTTCTACCGGTAATTACTTCATTTAAGTTTTTAATTATTGCTGACAACCACTCTAATAATTCACGGATCTTATCCATAAAACTTTGTGGTGGAGTTTCCTCATACTCATTATTATAATGTCTAGATAATGCTTGGGTAATTAATTCCATCTCTCTATCTACCGCACTAACATTTCTTTTGCTATTATAAGCATCATCTATTTGCTGTTTCATAACAGGAAATGCTTTACCTGCTTCTGATAATAAACCTTCAAATAATTTTATATTACTTACCCTTACTGCTTCCACAAATGGGTGAAGCACCTCTTCTATTGCTATCTCATCGGTAACCCTACCCTTTATAAGAATAACATTATTCTCTACATAAAATGAATTAATTTGATCAAAAGGAACTTTTGACTTTCTCCACTGTGGTATTTTTTCATAAAGTGCTTTTGCTTCACTTACTGATTTCATAGAAACATTCAATCCAGGAATCAGTTTCATTAAATGCATAACTACATGTCTTGTTCTAGGTTTGTCCCAAGCTCTTGATGACTCAAGCATATCTATTGGACTAAACATAGTGCTGTCTATACTAACAGTATATGTCTTTGGTGTTTTAGAAATAAGCACTGACTCAGCTGGAATATTATTTATATCTAAATATTTTTCTAACCTTTTTCTATTTGCTTCAACTAATTCATTGCTTGGTTGTAAAGTATCTCTATCAGTATTATTTATAAAATACTTACCTTGAAAGCTATGTATAATGCTAAGTCTTCTTAAGTTGTTTAGTAATGACTGACCAAAATCTAATTGCTTTAAGTTATAAAGTGTTTGTTTATTAGTAATAAATTCTATTGCTTCTGCAACAGTAGGTACTGTATCAGTTTTTGTAAATGCTTGATACTGATCAATTATATTTCCTGTAGCCGCATCTGTACCATACTCTTGTTTTAAAGACTGGTATTCTGCTGTATTTTTGTTATGACATCTACTCATTGCTTTCTATTAAATTCCTAATATACATTTCTTTACATAATCCTCAAAAGCCTGCTCTGATTCAAACTCAGTAGTTGGACTATTATAAAACTCTACCATAGCTTCAAGAGAATCTAAATTATTATTTTCTAATATATCTCTTTGAGCAACTATATCTCCTCCAACACCAGGCACTGTAAAGATACTATTATAAAATGAAGTAATTGTAGGATATTGATCACTAATCTCTTGATCAAAGTTTAACGTCATTTGTTGTTCACTTTCATTTAAGATTGGCATATCTGCCTGTGCATCTAATATACCTGTTGCTTCATCTACAACATTTAGCTCAGCTCTAGTTTGATTATTAATTTCAGATAATACTGCACTGCTAACATTCATTCCTTGGGCTATCGTATTAAATAAGTCTGCACCTATTTGTTTAGCATTTTCTTTTCTTTCATCTTTGCTTAACTTCTTGTTGTCTTCTGCAATTTGATCTACAGTTCTACCATCTCTTTCTCCTACTGGATTTCTTTTTGCATACTCTAGTGCAAATTTATTTGCTGATTGCTCAGCAGTTTGATTTTCTAAAGAACCTTCTTTAGTTTTTAACCATGCTGAAACTAAATTACTTATGTTAGATTCAACAGGCTTTGCAACTTTATTATTTTGTTTTTTCAAGCCTAAGAGATTATCTAATGCACCTGTGTCAGCAATATTAATAGCATTTGCTGTATCTTCTGCAGTAAAGGTAATCTCATTCTCAGTTGCTTCAAACGTTGCATTTTCATTTGCTAATGCTTGATTTTGTGGTGAATTTACAGGAGGTGCCATCTGCTCTATTGTCATTGCACCAAATGATTCTGCACCGTAAGCACTTTTCATTTCACCTCTATTCCTGATGTTGTCTCTATTCTCTAAAGTAGTAGGTCTTTTTCCAAACATAAACCCAATACCATTTTGATAATAAGAACCTTCTAATTGGCTTTGTACATAACTTGCCTTTTTCTTATCTATATTATCTAGTACATATAGCTGGCTAAAACCAGTTATAGCATCTGCAAAATTTATGTATCTAGGTAATGCATTTACGTTATCATCTTTGTCTAGAGTATAAATTACATTACCTTCTTTTGATGTGTAACGTGAGTTTATATCTAAAGGATCATTAACCATAACGGTTTTAACTTTTGAGTTAGATGTTGCAGATTTAAAATAACCGTTCTCAAAATAATCAACTAAGTCATCACGCTCAGCACCAAATGTTTCTAACCAACCTTTATTAGTTAGAAAAACATCACTGACATTGTTAATTTGTTGTAAGTATTCATCCATCACAAATGGAGAAATAGCATCCAATAAACTTCCCTTAGCTGCCTGTAAACCATCTTTAACCATTATGTAGTTGACTATGGTCATAGCATCTTTTCTTAAAAGAGGGTTGCCGTAAAGCTTAGTAAATGAAGTTTGTAAATCAACCTTTTGTTCTTTATCTAATCCTCTCCATGTGTTAGCTTGTAATAAATTCATACCTGTCATGTTTGTTTCTGCAAACATAGGTACCATAGTAACAAAGCTTTCTAAGAAGAAGTTCCCTTTATCTGCTTGACTCAATCTATTAACTGCTTCAAATATTGAATTATCAAATTCATTAGGATATAGTAATTGATTTGTAAGTGTTGCACCATCTTTTACTTCAGACTCTTTAGTCTTTTGTCTATAAGCTTGTATAGTAAAGAAAGAAAGCATATCTCTTTTTACTTTCTGTTGATCTAATACAGTAAACGTTTTTTTGTTATTGCTTAAATTTCTAGAAATCTTATTATATATTTCATTAAATGCCGGAGTACCTGAAATAAATGTGGCAGGAATTAAATTACCAGCAATTTCATTAAATACATCTATATTTGATTTAACCCAACTGCTTTCTAGTATAGGAGTAATATCTATTATAGGTTTTTGTACAGGGCCATTTACTCTTTGGATTACACCTATATCATAAAAATCATCAAGTCTTTTTTGTATATCACTAAAGTTAGATCCAATACCACGGCCAGACATAGAAGTTATAGAAGCCATTTTACCAGTAAAACCTGATATAGTATTTAAATTGCTTATAACAAGCAGTATAGATTTTTGTTCTTTTTTAGTAAGCTCTTCTCCTCTTACAGATTTTTCTATTGTTTCTAATCCAACCTCTGCGTTAGCTTTAACATTCTTTAAACCTTTAAGTTGTTGTTTCACTAATGTTGTAAAGCTTGCATCAAACTTATCTACTTTGTTATTAGCTTCTGCAAATAAGTCTCTAACTATTTTACCATTTAATAATAAAACAGCATCTGATAAAGGTACACCTAAGGCAACTGCATTTACTGCAAGACCAACTGCTGATGGATGCATTCCTAATTTAGCAACATAGTTTTCTTTTGAGTTATCTGTAAGCATTGTTATTATAGAAGATATCTCATCTTGAAGTCTATTACCATAAGTATTTAGCTCTGTACCAAAACTATCATATATTTCCCCTCTTAAGTTAAATCCTAAACCTCCTACATTAATTTTATACTCACCTAATAAACTTAAGTATAAGTTTGGTGATACAGCTCTACCAATAGCAGCTCCTTTGTTTACTTCAAAAGATATTGCTTTACCTGTAATACTATCAACATCAATGTTTTCATTATCTAATCTAGCAACATATTCTGGTGCTGCAGTTTTTAATTCATCATAGGCTTGTTCTATAGCAACTAATGTAGCAGGTGTAACTGAAATTTCTTTTACAGCTTCATTACCCATTAGTGCATACTTATAATCTAAGACATTATTATTTAAAGGTGCTTGATATGGCTCACCATTTTTATTTACATAATTTTGATACTGTGATTTTGTGATTGGAAGTCCTAATCTTGAGGCAGCCTTTAATGCTCTATCTGAAAAATCAGAGTCTATAAGTTCAGCATCAGTGTATGAATCTTCTAACTTACTACCTTGATCAGTAAAAGAAGCTGCAGCCTGTGAATATATTGTATCCTTATTTACAGCTTGATTTATATATCTTACGTAATCTGAATATTCTCTACCTTTTGTATCTCCATAGGCATAAAACTTCTTATCATTTTGATCATAGTAAGATTCTTTTATTTGTACGTATGCTGTATCTATATCAAAGTCTGCTCCTGATATCTCAATAAGTTCAGCAGGAAACATTGCAGAAGACCCATAGTATGCAGGCATAAAATCTACAAGTTTAACATTCATACTTGAATGATTATCTTGTGAAGGAATACGTACAGCAAACATTTTACCTATAGAATCTGGTATAGCAACATTAGGTTTGTTTTGTAATTCACTATATATATCAGCACTATGTGCAGCAAATACACCTTCACTATAATATTGTCCAGTACGTTTTCCATTCTGATCATACTCAGCTAACTGATATCTTAATCTATCTCTTACTAAAATTCCTTTTCCATCAGATGGGAACTTAAAGTCAGCACCTAGGCTATCTACTTCAAGATTTAAAACGGTTTCACCTTCTGGTACACTACCTCTTATAACTTCATTTCTACCTAACCTGCCGTTATCCTCCATACTAAAGACACGTCTAAGTACAGTATAGCCTTTATCTGATACTAAAGCTAAACCGTGACCAGGTATTTTCTCTTGGAATACACCTTGACTAAAGTAACTCATAAATAACTGTTCAGCTTTAGCAATACTAATAGGATTGTTTATATTGTATTTTACTTCACCAGTTGTAGGATCAACAGTAAAAAACTCCATAAGATTTGTGCTAGCCTTAGATGCTTTTAATGAGTTTAGTGCATACTTTAAAAAGACTTGTAGGTTAGGTGTAATAGAATCTTTACTCTTGCTTAATGAAAACTCAGACATTAAACCATCAAAAGTATATATAAGATTTCTTTTGTCTTTAAACTTTAGTACAATCCTTCTACTTAACGTCTCATTATACAGCCTTTTTACATCACCAATATTTTTAACATTGGGCATTCCTTTTATTTGTATAGGTGTGCTATCTATCTGTTCAGATGTAGCCAAAGCTTTTATTTGAGATTGCTCTGTTATTATATCTTTATTGGTTTTTGTTTTTACTTGCTCTCTAAAATATCTTGCATCTAATTGTATTGATGGTTCTATTATATCACTACCTAATGATTGTACATTAGTCTTTAACATTTTAAAAGCACTCTTTGGTCCAGCAAAAGTAATATCACCTAAGTTTCTTTCCATTGCTTCCATGTTTAATCTTAATCTATTTAGATCAGGATTATTTTTTGTAAGATCCTCCGTTAAAGCAATAGCAGAAAACTTTACATAAGTCTTACCATCAAAGTAAACATACTTCTTAGAGTTCAGCATTTGATTAGTTTTAGCTAAACCTTGAGGTCCATATAACTCTTCTGCAGTAAGAGGTGTGCCATCCTCAATTTTGTCTAATGCCAGTGCTCCAGCTCTTGTTAAATTTCCTAATGAGGATTGTGCATGTCTATGAAACTTGAGTGTTGTAAATACTTGTGCATCTGCACTATCTATTGATTGACCACTGAACTCAGAAAATATTGTTGGCTCATTTAATATTATAGCATTTATATTTTCAGTACTTTCAAATACACCAAATTCAGGATTAGGTACTGGAGAATATATACTGTCTCCAGCAGCATTCTGTCCTTTAGCTCTTTTAATTTGCTTTATAGAATCTTCAAGTATTACAGCTTGATCACCTAATAATAATTCATTTAATGACTTAGTGTTTAAATAATCATTTAAGAATATTTGTTTTAAGTTATGGGTTTTATTATCTGTTAAGTTGAGTTTTCTAGATGCTGCTCTTGCTTTTTGTTGTGCTACAGCCCCTTCAACTCCATCTAATAAACCTTTCTCTAAAAGTCTAGATACTTTACTATCTACTTCTAAAGTATTTACCATCTCCATAAAAGATTCAAACTTTTTATCAAGCTGAGCTTCTATTATTGTGTTTATACTCTGACTACCTAAAGCTTCTTTAACTGCCTTATCAAAAGAAGGTGGGTTTTCTTGTATAGCAGATACCTCCAGTGAATCTTTTAGCTCTTGGGAGATTAAATCTTTTGCATTAAACATAAGATTCATTCTCATTAAACCATCCTGATCTGGAACATTGTAACCTTCTATTGTTTTTGGGATCTGTATTACATCACCTGTCTTAGTAGTAATTTCTTGAAAAGGTAAATTTCCTTCTTCACTATTTTCTCTGACAATTCTATTATACTCATTCTCTATAAAATCAGATATATGACCTAAGTAGTCAGGAGATATTCTTAAACCTTCATCCACTGCTTTTACAACAGGTAATAATACTTGATCATTTGTATTAGAAGATTCCATTATCCTAATTAAGATTGGTGCTACTGCAGCAGAATCCATTTTAGTTTTTAAAGTGTTACTCCTAGAGTTATAATCAAACAAGTAATTATTTATAATAGATGTAGTAAGTTGTTTAGGTGTAAAACTGCCATACTCTGTTGTACCTATAACACCATCTTGATATGAATCTAGATTGGTACTTCTATCTAATGTCTTTACTTCTTTTAAACCAGACAACCTTAAAATTTGTAGCTGGTTAGCTTCTGACATATTTAAGAATTCTTCACTATTTAATAGATAATTGTTTTCTAAAAACTTATCTGATTCTAATCTATTTATCTCAGTCTCTTTATTTAAATTATAAACTTTTTCTAAATGAAACGTAGGCTTCTGATGTGCATTAACTAAATCACCATTTACATTTCTAAATACTGACAGACCAACTGTTTCATCAAGCAATGCATTATTAATAGCTAATTTTTTTAATCTTGCAATTGCCCCATCATTTTCTGAATTAAATAAATCTCCACCCTCTTTAATAATGTCTTGTAGCCAAAACATATCTTCTCCTAGAATAGGCTTAACTTCATTATTAAATTGAAGTATAGATTCTTGATTGCTAGTTTTTGTTTGGTTTGAGGCAGACAATATACTGTACTTAACATACAATGGACTTAACTTAATACCTACACCCTCAAATAAATCTTGTGCTAATTTTTTAGATACGTTATCTAGAGCAACATCCTCATATCCTTCTGGTTGGATTAGCTCATCATAAATAGCATTAACTGATCTTGTAGCAACTTTTTTCTTTTCTTTATTTATTTTCCAATCTAAAGACTTAGTAGTGTAAGCTTGGCCCCATAGTTCATTTTGAGTATGTGTGTCATCTCTCTCAGCTGCTGAAAAAGATATTACTTCATTAGTATTATCTTGTTGTAAGAATATCCAATTTACTTTATAGTTAGTAAACCCTTTTGTAATTTGATTAAATAACAAAGGATTTTTAATTTGCTGAGGTAGTTGTATATCAGCTATCTCAGATACATCATGATAATTTATTCCTATATCATTAAATATACTTTCTACTGCAGCTTTAGTATTAGGGTTATTACCACTAAATGTATACATGCGTTGTAGTATCTTTAAAGGATCTGTTTCATTCTTAACAGATTTAATTATACCGTTGTAAGTTTTAAAAGAGTTTATTGGTATAACTAATTTCTCTCCACTTTCTAATTGCTCATTACCAAATGCATCTGTGTAAGGCATTGTTATAGTAGAAAGATATTGTCTTATGTATGTTGGTAAAGATGCCAGTCCTCCACTCATGTATGCTTCCTTACCAAACTGAGTTACATTTCTTAATCCTTCATTGTTTTCATACTGATCAATATTGTTGTCAATGATTTGTTGTTGTACATCTATAAGTTCTAAAACTTCAAATACAGCTTTATATACTGGGCTATCTTCAATCTTTTCTGATGCATTAAATGTAAGTGCATCATGTATTCTTTCAAGTTGCTCAATAGCAGCTATATTAGAAGCTTCCTGAGAAGAATTATATTTACTATTGATTGGGTTTGTTACATTATATAGCCAAGCAAAATCCTCTAGTACATCTTCAAATATATCTGCATTACTTATTTCTGGATCTATATTTTCATTTTTTCTACCAACATAACTAGCAGCCATACTACTAATTAAATTATTAGCAATGTTACTATCTAAATATAAATAACCTTTACTACCATTAATCTGCAAACCTTCATAAGGCAATATAGCATTAGCTATAATTACTTGTGGGCTTGGATCTAATGTAAAATCATTAGCAACTACTGATGCTTGAGCATATTTTGCAGAATCAATATTCTCAAACAATGTTTGCAGTTTATTTTTATTGTATGTACTAAATAATGATTTAAACCATTCTATTATTCTTGTAAAGAATGATTTAACTTCTGCATCTATTTTTGTTTCTTTAGGGTTAGTTTTAAATATTTCAAACTGATCCGCCATGTACTCTTCATAGTATCTGTTTTCTAATTCTATATCAGACATGTTAGCATAAGTGTCTGCAGAGTTTCTGAACTTTTTTAGTTCAGTTGAAATTGATTTGCCTTCTGACCTAAGTGATTCTCTCTTTTGTTTCTTAGCAAAAGACAATAAACTTTTTTGTTCTTGTGGTGTAAGTAGCATTCTATATACACCATGAAAAGCTTCATGATACCTAAAAGGATTAGATGCTCCAGTATATAATGTACCACTTGCTCTTAGTCCTCCACTTACAGAAGACAGATCTAAAGCAAATGCCCCAACTCTAACTCCACCAGCTTTCATGTTATTGCCTAAAGATTCAATATCAGCTATATTAATAAATGAAGGCAAGTTTGTTTTAGCCCACTCCATAAATATATTAATGTCTTCTACATCTCTTTTTGATAACTTAGGAGATAAGATTTTGTTAGCTGGACCAATCAAGTCCTCTCTTTGCTTTAATAAGTCTTGATATATTTTATCTTTTCTTAATGCTCTTACCTTTTTCTTTTCACCTACTTGTTCAGATATCTCTGATTCTCTTTCAGCTATCTGATTATTTATTGCATCTATAGGAGTTTGTGCAATTAAAGTAAGGTCAATATCATTTTTTTGATCTTTAGTAACTGTAGCTTTTAATAGATCTTCAATCTCTTGACTCTTAGCTTGACGTATTGCTTTCTCTCTTTGTGAAAGTTGTTGGCCAGTTTTAATTTTATCAGCAATAGATTGTATTACTTTAGTTTCTACTACACCATTATTAGTAAATTCTAAGAATGCTTCACTAGATATGGTATCATCTTCAGACTTTTGAAATGCTTTCTCAACATTTTCTTGACTTATCTTATCACCAAGATTAGTAATTGCTCTGGCTCTTTCTCTAGCAGGATCTTCCCTTCTTTCTTCAGTATCTTCTACTCTTTTTAATTTATCTGGCTCAAGTTCTGTTCTAGGTCTAGCTAAGAATATACCCTTATCTTTTGTAGCTTGTATAGCACCAGCACTTGCCTCAACATTAATATACTGACCTGTTCTAATTTCTGGACCTAGCTTAGTGACTAAATCTTCCATTAACATATCTACAGAAGCATCTAATGGTATTGACTTTCTAAAGTTATTTATACCTAAAGTCTCTACACCAACCTCTATTCCTTTTGGATCTTTAATAATCTTTTCAGTAAACCTTTCTAAATGCTGTATTGTAGTTCCTGCCTTTTGTTGATCAGCTGCATTATAATAAACTTTACCTTTTTTACCTGTATATTTATTAAATAGATCTGCTCTCAATGCTCCATCGGGTGCAACATCTATAGTTACATTTACTCCTTTTGCCCCACTAATAAAAAATTCACCATAATCTTCAATAAACTTTACTTTGAACTCATCATTAAAACCTTTGTCATTAATAACTTTCCTACCATTCTTAGTAGTCATGTTATCTTTAGCAGCCACACTTCCTTGCTGTAATAAATCATTAAACATTTTAATTACAGTATTCTCTTCTACTCTAATTGCTTTTGCAGTTGCTAATGTCATTAACCCATTAGGCTGTTCAATAGGCATTATGTATCTATCAGTATAACCTCCATTTGGACCAGTCTTATCACCGCTTATCATTTTATTCCAAAGACCTGCCTGCTTAAGATTATTTTCTATTCTATTTGCTAATTCAATTTTAGCATCAGATTTTAAATTAGATATAATTGTAGGTTCATCACCTATCATATTACCAGCAGAATCTCTTTTTATATCATAGATAATTATAGCCCCATCTGTAGTGGTGCTTTGAGATAATTGACTTAATGAAATTTCTGGGTTGGTTCCTTTTTTATAAGCAGGAATACCATCACTTCTTGTAATCTTTAATCCTTCTGCTAAAGTACCTACAGTCTGATCCTTAGATATCATATCATTAGCAAATGAAACAAGAACTGCCTGTGTATCATAATCATTACTGAATTGATCTAATGCAGCTTGCATACCTAGATCATTGCTTGAAGGTATAATTATATTTTTAGCATAATCAGTTGTCATAGCTGATGGAACAACAACTTTACCTCTAGCATCAACAAAGTATAAAGAATCATTAGGCAAGAAAGCAATAGTACCTTCACCTCTTTCATTTACAAATTTACCTTCTATTATAGGTAGCTTGTTGTCTGTTAGTAGTTTATTAAAATCTACAGTCTGATCTTTGCTTAACTTAAGAGCAATAGTATATCTCTCTCTTTGTTTTTTAATATATGGATTAGCTTTACTTTGATCATTACCATAAAACCTATCATCCTTAATAGGCTCATTTATCATTTCATTCTCTTGGATGTCCACAATTAAATTTTGGAAATCAACAGGTGTCAATAAATTAAGAATAAACTTATAAGCTTCTGGTGATAAAGGCGTGTATGCTTTGGCTACTCTATCAGAGTATAACTTGTACGTATTAGTTGGTAACGTATCAAAAGATAATTTTTCTAATTCATAATTAACAAAGAAATCTAATTCACTTACAGGTTTACTATTGTTGTATCTTGTCTTATAGTCATCAGTGTAAAACTCAGAAGGAACAATACTAATCATACCTCCCTTATTGGCTGTACTATTTATTCTAAATTCTTCACCTGTGTTTTTATCATATACAGACATACCTTTTGACACGGCTTGTCCATCAAACATAAATGTAGAACCATCAGATATTTCTCTATCAAGTATATCCAATAATCTTTTAGCCTTAGATAAATCTGTAAAAGTACCTGTCTCTCTTATATCTGTTGATATAATATCTAACTGGGCTTGTGATAAGCTACCTCCTTGTTTATCTGTAATCTTATAAAATGATCCACCATCAGTTACTACTTCTGTAATGTCAAACATTACACCTTCTGCTACAGGAGGTTTTGATCTAGATACAGTTTGACTATTTGCAGTAGTAAATATATCCATTGTTAGATCTAATGCATTAAGTATATCCACAACTGTTGGATCTTCTAATGCTACTTTACTATTTAAATAATCTTGAAATCCTTTTTCTGTATTTAAATCTTTCTGGGATGGTACTCTTCTACGTGATACTTGTTGACCATTTTCTGTTACAAAAATATCATATCCTTTACCCCATACTCTTTTTAGTGCATCATATGCAGTTTTAATTCTTGTACCATCATCTGAAACTCTCCAATCTGCAAATTCTTTTGCATCTTTAGTAAATGCAGATTCTTTATATTTACGGTACTCTGTTTCAAGTATACTCTTTAACATAGGTGATCTAGTTGTATCTCCTATTTGTATATCATCTACACCTGCATCCTGTAAAGTTTCTTCAACATCTATCTGTTGCTCTGTGCTTTTATTAGATTCAATATCTCTAACATCTTTTTCTTTTTCTATTAAAAGTTTATAAGTTAATATTTCACCAATTATCTTTTGCTGTAGATCTTGGTCTTCATTTAACTGTATGGCACCACCAAGAGCTCTACCATCAATGCTAAAGTCACCTTTATTTAAACCCTCATATAAACCCTCAACTCCTATTTCACCAGATAAAAAATCTCTGATTAGTTCAGGCTTCATGTAAACATCATATGAAGCTATAGCATTTATTAATTTATTTTTTTTATCTGATTCTAAGTATTGTTCTGTTTGATGTCTATATATTTCTTTTCTATTTTTAAATAAATATTCAAAATACTCTACATTCCTTTGAACAATCTCAGCAGTAACTTCTGGGTTTGCCATAATGTTAACTGTTTGAGAAAATGCAAAGGCATCTTCTTGTAGTGCCTGATGATCAATTAATTTTTCTAATAAAGTCTCAACTACTTCTGGATTAACATAATCAGACTTATCACCTGCAATACCATTTAAATAAGTTTGTAATGCACCCTTAATTGCTTTTGTCTTTGATCTATTAAAGAAACCTTTCTTAGTTAGATTTTTAGGGTCAGTTAAAATAGCATAATATCCTTTTAAATCTTTTAACTTTCTTTTATCTTTCTTAAGTTCAGAGGCTGGCACACCAGCTTCTTCTTTAGCTTTGATTTCTTTAGTAAGCATTTTTATTTCTGTATCAATGCTTTCTGCATTAACAAGAACTCTTACGTCTCCATACTTTTGCTTTGTAAAAATAGGCTCATTTTCAAAAGACTGTTCTATATCAGCTTGTCTTTTTATTGCATCTATAAATGATTCTTTAGAAAATATATACAACATCTTTGCTTGATCAACAGCTCTGTTATGAAACACGGCATCTCTATACCCTTTACTTGACTGATCATACTCAGATAGATCAAATTTCTTTGATTCAAACATTTCATCCATTGACTTTGATGCTACTCTTTCACCAAATTCATTTATTCTATTTAACTCATCTATAAATTGTTTTCTTAACTTTTCTGGACTTCTACCAAAATCTTTTTTATCAAATGCTTCAGCTAGTTCGGTATCAGACATTTTAGAAAAATCAGTAACCATATCTCTATATAGACCCATGGTACCATTTTTATACTTACTATATAAATTTTCAAAGCGTGTAAAGTTTCTACCGTTGAGATAATCATACTTATTATTTAAAGCAATAGATAAGTTTGCCATACCTGCTTCTTGGTCCTGCAATGCAGCACTCATTTTAGCAGGATCTAATAGTAAATCAAGTTGCTCTAACTGCGTACCCATCTTATTAGCTTGGGCTATTACATCATCAATTACAGCTTCTTGCTGTTGTCTTTGTTGTTTAACATAATCAACAACTTGTTTATCTCCGCTTGGATCAAAGTATTTGCTATTAGCAACTTTAGCACGTGCAGTACTAAAAATAGCAGGTACCCCTTCAAATAAGACTTGTTGATATGGTCCCATCATACCACCAATTAAAAATCCAGATGCAAATGTTTCTAATCCTTGCTTAGTAAATATTTCTTTACCAGCAGCACCATAGAATCCAGACATAGCAAGAGCACCACCTTGTGTAGGTTCTCTTAATGCTGCACTATAGTATCCTCCTACTGCAGCTGATATTGCTTCTTGAGATACTTCTTGTGTACCCTCAACAAGACCACTAGCACCATACCTTAACATCAAACCACCTGAAGTTTTTGCAACTCCTTTCCAAGCACCTAATTTAAATCCCGCTTTAATTTCTTGTGGAATAGACTTAAGCATATACTTGCTTTTCTTTGCATATTTACCAGGTCCAACCCTTAACATTCTACTTAACTGAGTAGTTGCCCCTTGATTTAATTTTCTTGCCCAACTCCCAAATACATTCTTAAATACAATCCTGTTGGATGCTGATATTATTGCAAAGTTAGGTGCTAGCGTTTTCCAAGATGCTTCAGATGCAGCTAATTGAATTTTTTTCATCTCTCCTGGTGACACACCATTACCATCAGATCTAAAGTTAGCATATCTCATACCATTTTCTAAAACAGTATTATAAACTAGTCCTGCTTCCATTTTAGATTCAGCTAATGCCGCATTATACATTCTCATGTCTCTATAAAATGCACCAAATACTTGCGTATTCTTTCCTATATTATAAGCATTCTGAAAAGTATTACCTGTAGTCTTCCAATTTTTTATTGTATGAGCCATCTCAGGAGATATAAGCTGTAGTCCTCCACGGCCTATATTTCTTAAAGTTTGACCACTTCTAGCAAATTCATAAAACTTTTTAGCATAAGCTATATTATCAAAGTTTTTTACTAGGTTATAAGAAGCTTTAAAACCATTTGCTATTGTCTTAGGTATTCTTGTAAGGGTGGCTAAGTTCTTTAAAGTTAAAGCACCAAATGCTGCCAATGAACTACCACCTGATGGTAAAGAACTTGCAGCTGCAATACCTGCAGCAGCTACTTCTTCTAATGCAATCTGATAAACTATACCTGCAGAATAAGCCCAGTTCAATGCAGTGTTTCCTATAAAACCACCTAAACTACCTGTACTACTACCACCTAATCTCATTGCATCTTCCATAGTAGTTGCACCCTCAAGATCTGGAGCACTTGTATAATCACCACTAAATGCATCAGCTATTGATCTGTAATTAGCAAATCTACCACTTCTAAATAAACTCTTAAAAGCAGGTGTAAATCTAGTTAAGTAATCAGCGGATGTCTCATTTTTATTAAAGATTTGATCCATATCTGCATATGGAGTAAATCCTATATCACTAAATACATCTGTAGGATATATCTTGTCAAAATTAATTGTCTTAGCATTTGCCCAAATAGGATTGGGAAGCTCAACACTTGTTTCTAAAGGTGTTTGCCAAATTTCATCAAAGGCAGATGCAGAACCTAATTCTGTAGGAATAGGAGGAGCAGCATTTACAACAGAAGAATTAGCACCAGCTGATATATTAGCTAATGTAGATGGTGATATATTATCCATAAGACCTTTATACATGGATATACTTCTATCATACTCATCACTTACTTCATTACGCATGTCAGGAATTAAATCTTCTATGCTCTGATAAGGTAATGATGTATCTATTGGATTTACATCTACTGCGTCCTGTGCTATTCTCTGTTTAAGATCATAATCAGGCTGAGGCATTTTTATATTCTCGTCTGCCATAAACTTTAGTTATTGTTGTGGTTTATAATTCTTAGCTTGCTTATACATATCCTTTGCTTGTTCTATAGTAGAACCAGGGTTATTTGATATATAATTTTCAATAAACTTTGTTTCAGATAATTGTTTTGCTCTTACCTGATAAATGGCTAAATTATTTAATCTATCTAGTTCTTTAAAGTTTTGCTGTAACTTTACAAATCTACTATTTAAATCAGCTGCATAATTTATGTTACCTTTTTTTATTATAGCAGCATTCATAGGTTGTCTTGTATATTGCCTACTTATGTCAGTAGAATTAGGATTATATACATTAGTATATCCACTAATACTTATTGTTCCATCTCCCAAATCTTGAAAAACTATTTCACCTGGAGAAAAACCTGCTGTTAAATTTGTTTCATCTTTATAACTAAAAGATTGAGTATTACTTAAGTTCATCATTTGTTCAATATAAGATGAACCTTGTATAATGTTTAAGTTATTAGGGTTTATATCTTTATTACCACTTCTATCAAAAACCATTAAAACACCCTGATTCATTACTCTAGTCCATGCTGCAAAAGATTCATCATCTTTATAAATCTTTTTTATCTCATTTTTAAATGTAGTACTAAAGTTATCAATCTTATAACCACCCATAGGATTTCTATCTTCATCATCAACCTTAGTAGCTCCTAAGTTTGGATAGTAGGTCATTGTAAATTCTCCTTTAGTTGCTCTATTTTGTAAGCTTGAAAATATTTTTTTAGCAATAACATTGTCTTCTTCAGACAAATCTACCCCAGCTTCAATATTAAAATTATTAAAATCTTTTATATCAGTTGGAGCAGGTAAAAAACTAACTCTTGTTTCTGGATCAGCGGTTGAACTAGCTAATTGATTTAATGCAGTACCTAAAACCTTATCCATAGCAGATCCTGCTTCTGGTTTTACAGAACCTGTAGCACTCATTGTTGGTACAAAACCAATGTTACCCCATGGTGCATTAGGACTATAGCCAGCTGTTAAACTAAGATAAGAATTACCACCTATAGTTTCATAACTATTATTTATTTGATCTGCATAAGCTTGCCATAAAGCTTTAGACTTACCGTTTATTGCAGCCTCATCTACAACAACATTTTGATAATATGTACCATCTTTTCTACTACCAGTAGTTGATATTCTTGTCCAATCTTCTCTATCACTACCAGCATTTTCATTTCCAAATAAACCTGTAACATCAAAGTTCTTTATTTTTCCAGATAATGCTTGATCTTTAAAAACCTTTTGGTATTCAGAAAAAGTCATAAAACGCTTAATACCATTTTCTTCTACATAAGGTTTTGGATAATTAGCTTTTATCATCTCTATCTTCCACTCATCATTACCATTTAACATGGCTTCTTCAGCACTTAATGCTTTATTATATAATTCATTGTCATACTTTTCTATCCTTTGGAGATATAAATTCTCTCTTAGATCTAAACCTAATGACTCTGGATTATTTGGATCATTACCAAATAATAATTTATACATGGTATCATATTGACTACCAGGCTTTACAAAAGTTGGAGTATGTTGAGCAATTACAGCATCCTTATTTTTAAACCATTTTGACTGTTCCTCATACATCCTTAGTATATCTGTCTCATACATTAATTTATTTGGGTCATCAGTTACACTTGTACCATCAATAATTGGTTTTGGCTTAAGCAAACGGTTAGTTATGTCTGAAGGTGATAAGTTAAGCATTTCACCATCTAAGGTTACAGTAAATGTTTGTTGGTCAGGATATCTTGCTTTAAACATTTGACCAAGCAGTCTTGCTTTTTCTAATAAAATATTTTGTCCATCCTTAGCAATCAACTCAGAATTAGTATCATAAGGGTCAGCATTATTAGCTACCTCATTATCTACAATTACATTTAAATTTGCTCTAGGATCTGAATAATCAATTACTCCACCTTCCTGAGCTTGTTCTGTTAAGCTTCTTAGATTTGATGCTTCTGAAGCCTTTAATTGACTTTTTAAGATTTCCATATTTGCATCTATAGCAGCTTGTTGATCTTTCAGTGCACTATCAGCATTATACTTAGCAGCTATTTCTTGCAAAGCAAATTTATGTTTATCTTCATTTAAAACATAGTCATTTTCTCTAACTACAGTCTCTGCATTTTCTCTACTATAGTTATATGCAGCACTCTGTAAATCTTGACTTATATTATAATTACTATTTAAACTATATGCTTTGTTTATTAATGCTTGATCATCTTTATCAGGTGTGTTTGCAAATTCATTTACCTTTAAAAGATTGCTTAGGTTAACTCTTAACTGCTCTGCTTCTGATAATGACTGCCCAACTAAATTTTGTTCTGCTGGTGTTAAACCATTTAATTTTCCAAAATTACCCCAGCTAGTTGTTTGTTGTACTATTCTTTTAATCTCATTATCTAGACTATTATATCTTTCACTGTTTGCTAATGCAACCCTTTTTACTTCTGCATCAGACCACATTGATAAACCTTCTGATATTGTTTTTATTGATCCATCCTGAACACCTTGTGTAGCAAAATCCATTGATGCTACATAAGCTTTTGCTTTATAAAACTCTTGTACTCTAGGATCATCAGTTAAATCAGTCATTACTCTTCTATATGCATCACCTTCAATAAGCTTACCGTTAGTGTCTGTAATAATCCATCTATTTACAACTCTATCATCTGGTGTACCCATTACGCCATCTTTACCAGCATCCATTGTAAAATGATCTTTCTTTTGTGTAAATCCTTTTCCTTCTAAACCTAATCCTCTTAGATATTCTTGAGCATATTGTGTCAGATCTGCATCTTCTACATACTTAGGTAAAGGCATATTTATTAGTTGATTTCTATCAGCCTCTTGAAACTCTTGCATTCTATATTGCATGTTCTTTATTCCAACTGGATTATAAAGTTCCCTTACCCTTGGGTCAGGAGAATCTGCAAATTGATTAGCTCTTTGCAATTCTTTTTTATACGTTGAAGTATATACAATATCTTTTACTACAGCTTCATCTTCAAAAAATGGTGCAAACACAGACTTTGCAGCATCAACATTTGTTTGTAATGATAGATCTAACCCAGAAATTCTAGATAGTTCAGGAGCTAAATTTTCTATAAATTGTTGTTGAAATTCTTTATTGTCTGAGTGAGACAAATCAGAATAAACTCTACTATATAGGTCATTGGTAGCTTGCCACCCTGCATTATATTTATTTTCTCTTGCGTCTAATGCTGCACTAAGAAACTTATAATCCGGTGTAAACGGCTTAATGTCCGGGTAGTAATTTTTTTCTCCTTTTATATAATTTGCCATAGTTCAAATTTACTATTATTTATAAAGTTTACAAACAGATATAAATAAACCTTTAATGTTTATACGCCCATCTTTCCTGTATAGAATGGATAAGCATATTTTTTAATTTCATTACCTCTTTTAGCATTGTATCTAACAGAAGGAGCATACCCCAAATCTTGTGGATTTGTTATACCATTATCTTGAGCTCTATCATTATAATCATCTGCTGCTCCCTTTTTAGTTTTTTTGTTATCAGCATATGCAGGAAGAATGTATTTCAAGCTGTTATCTAAACTATCATCTCCCATATCTGGAAACTGTTCCTTCAGTAAATTTCTTTCTTTGATATACTCATTCCTTCTTTTTTCCTGTTCACTAACATCTACATTAGGATCAACCTCAAGATCTTTGTTGTCCTTCATATTAATAATACCACCTGTGTTAGGATCTATCTTCATAACATCTTTTAATTGGTTCAGGTTGAATGTGTTAGCTCTATTAGTTATTGCTTGATTATATAACTCATTTGTTTTTTGCTTATTCCAATTCTCAAAATCAGTGTATCTACCTAATGCAGTAACAGTACCATCATACTCATCTTTATATGCTTTTGCATTTTCTATACCAGTTCTTAGATTTAATTGTGCTTGTGGTAATGCAACACTATTCATAATTTTAATGTTGTTAGTATTAACTGATCCAACATCTTTAGCTAATTGATTAACTGCTTTACCAAATAAATTAGAACCAGCTACTTTACCTTTACCAAAAGCTCTTAAGTTCTTAGCCATAGTATTAAGAGCAGCATTAGTCATATTAGCTCTACCTGTCCAATCATCTAATACATAATCTATTTCTGTATTTGGTAGTCTAGGCACGTTAGGTAAAAACAAAGGATTCTCTAATGAATTCTGAGTTGCTAGATTATTAACATCTTGCCACCACCAATCTGGCTTGTCATAAAATTGTGGATCTTCAGTTGGAGTTCTCTCTGGAGGTGTATCATCAATTTCAGCCATCAAACTTTCAGGATCTTCAGTTCTAATATAACTTCTAGCTTTATTAAAAGTTAACATACCAAACTTACCATCTACTTTACCTGCATCACCACCTGGAAATAATTGTCTAGGTTGACCGTTCTCCCCAAAGTTCTGTGCATGAAATTCATTCTCTACTTCTTGCATTGCATTTTGCACTGCAGTCCATTGTTTTTGATAAGCTTTAGCTTGTGCATCTACTGGTGTTGTAGCATCTGCTGACCACCTACCTTTAGGCATATCATAATCAAACTCAATTCCAGATGAAACAACTTTATCAATTGCATCACCCCATCTTAATGTAAAATCTTTTTCTGCTTTGTCACTAGTTAAATCTCCACCATAAGAGTTTGCACCAGCTGAACCTGACTGTGTACCAACAGTACCACTTCTAGAATAAATACCTTCTCTTACTCTAACATTATCTCCAAATGCACCATCTTGATATACGCCAAGTAATTCTTTTTCTAAATCAGTATATACATCTCTTTTTTCTCCAGTACCTGTTACCTCAATGTTTTCAAATTCAAAATCTCCAAAGTCCTCAAACTTGTTTTTAGTCAATGGTTTAGTTACAGTAAATGTTGTTTTGCCTAAACCTTGATCATATACTTTAGTTAATTGCCAACCATTATTCAATGCTTTTTCAAAAGCATCTCTCTCAGGATGACCAACAGGTAATGGATTACATTGATAATTTTTACATCTATTAGTTTCAGATTCAACAGTATCATTTACTACAGTCTCAGTTCCATCAACACTTGCATTTTCAACCATCTCATTAGTAACATTAACATCATCATTAGTAGTAACAGTCTGTTCACTTTCGTCCAGTGAAAAATCTACATTTTGGTCTGAGATAGGGTCCATTGGAGACCACCCTTCTTGTGGTTCTACTTGTATAGCTTTAAAATAATAATCATTTTCTTCAGGAGTTAGTTTCATACTTTCCATAAAAGTAAGACCATTTTCATCTACTCTCAACTTACCATTAATATCCCTATGCATACCACTTCTTATAATATAATCAAGATATGTATCTCTATCTACTATTTGATTGCCTATTTCATAAGTAGTTTTAGTCTCTCCTGCTTCTTGATACTTTGATAGCTCACCACCATCTTCTAAGGTAGCTTCTAATGAATTTTCTTGACTAGCTAATGCAGACATGTCTTGTGCATCTTGAGAAGCTTGTACCTGACCATTAGGTTGGTTTGATTGTCCTGCATTAGGATTTTCTATTTGCTCCATCATTGCTTGCAACCTTAATATCTGATCTTGTTGCTCAGGAGGTAAAGATGCTATATATTCTAACTCTGCTTGTTGTTTAGTTTGATTCTCTACTTCTGCAGTAAACTCTATTGGATCTATACCTTGCTCTTGTAAATATGGGTATGATGCTAAAGGAACACCTTCTTCAAAATCTTTCTTTAATTCTTGACCAAATGCCAACTTAGAAAGATTATACATATTCTTACTTAACATCAACTCTGCACTCTTAGTAGATATATCATCCGCATATTGACTATTAATTTCTCCATAAAATTGATTTAATGGATACTTCTTAGATATTTTAGCAGGTGTCATTTTTTTTCTACTTTCTATACCAAACTCTGCCATCTCACTTTTGTCAAACTTCATTGAGTTAGTATCAGAAAAAACAAAAGATTGTTCTGGTAAAAACATTGGCACTCCACCACTAGAATGTCTAGGTCCTTTTATATCATATAATCCAAATTGATTATTTCCATTTAAATCAGTTAATACAGTTTCTCCACCTTCTGCTTCTAAGTTAGCATCTTCTCTAGGCACACTTGATAAACTATATCTAACAGATTGATCATCAGTGTTATTAAAGTTAGTGCTTCCATAAAATTCTTGAGGAGTTGTAACCAAACCATAATCAGCTTGATCACCAGTGGTCATACCACCATCTCTTTTAATGGCTTTCTTTTTAACCTTGCCATCAACTAATTTAAATCCTTCCGGTAACTTATTTATTTTTACTCTAGCCATAATTATATTATTTCTATGTCAGCACCAGCTGCAATTAATTGTGCAATCATATCTTGTGATAACTCTACTACTTCTCCGCCTGTTTCCATTTCTAAACCATCTTGTGCCGTACCATATGTATTTGGGGAACCTGCAAAGTTCATATAGTAACCAGGTGTTCTTTCTGCCTCACCTTGTAATTGTCCTGAGTTAGCATCATAAAAACCTTCAGAAAAAGGACCAGAAGTTGTTACAGCATATTTATAATCAGCACCAGATCTTTCTTCCATTTGATCTAATGCATCATTATATGCTCTTTTATCAAATATATTGTTAGCAAATTTTGCAACATCTACAAGAGATTTAGAAACACTTGTAGCAGCTCTAAAGTTTGGGTTATCATTAATTCTATCTAAAGTACCTTCAAGCTTATTTGTAACATTAAAGTCTGGACTAGTTACTACATTTTTAAACAACATATCAGCTGATGGATTATCAATTGTACCAAGAGACGCTCTTCCTGTACCATCTCCTCCATCTACATCTATTGTATCAGGAATTTTATCTTCATCTTTATCATAGTCATTAGGAGTTACTACAACTCCATCTTCACCAAATACTTGATTAGCTTGATCTATGTTGCTATAATCTTCTGTTATAAATGGATATGTTTGATAAGGGCCCGGCTCTTGAAAAGGACCCATTGGAAACTTTTGTTCTATACCTGTTTGTGCTTTACCTTCTTGTCTTGCTATAGCTCTTTTAATAACTCTATCTCTATTTGCAAGATAAGAATCCTCACCACCTTCATTCATTTCTGGTACTGCTAAGTATGAACCATAACCTGTTGCATCAACAAATGGATACGTAGCACCTAGGTTACCTGCAAAATTAGGACTTGATGAATGCATAAAAGGTAAAAGACCTGATGAATTAACATTTGTAGCAAGGTTATGCATTCTTTGACCATGACGCTGATCTCCTATAGGCATAGAAGGATGATAACTTGATATAATTGTATCTGTTTCTGAGTTATATCCGTTTTGTATTAATGTTCTTATAATATCTTTAGTGTCTCTTTTATTTGTACCCCAAACTTTAGAATACTCTTTAACCTCTTTTTTACTTGGTCCATCTCCACCAGTAGACATATTGCTAAGTATGTTGTGTTGTGCTTCTGGCGGCAATGCTTTAAATCCTGGATTATTAACACCCCCACCTTTTTGCATTTTACCTGTAGTTTTTTTCCATAGGTTTTGTAATAGGTTTACAGCATTTTCTGACATCTTGCTAATGTCATGTCCTGCGTCTTGTGCCCATTCTGAAAATGTTCTTTTATCTTCTTCAATTGGTACACCTGAAACATCTGAAATAACTTGAGCTTGTTCATCAAGTTGTCTCTGCTTATCCATATCCCATTCCTTGGCTTGCTGCACTGCCCAGTCAGCATATGCTTGCTGGTTTTCTGGAGATGACATTTTTGATGTATCTACTTCAACGTTATAATATAAAGGTTTTAAAGCCTCATGCATTTCCATTTTAGACATGCCAGAACCTGCATCTGGATCTGGATTACCTTTAAGAATTTGTTTACCAAAAAGGTTTACTCCTTCTCCTCTTTTATTTATATCAAGGAGAGCACCTTTGCGGTTACCATAGTCATCTACCTCATTAGAAAATAATTCATTATTTACTGTAGAAAATGTATTTATAAAATCAGCTAAAATATTTGTTGACGGTGGTGGCATAAGTGGTGCAACAGCATAATTTTGATTAGACATATATTCATTCTTAGGTCTTCTCAAATTATTTGCTAATGTGTTTTTATCCATATTAGATTCATCAGGAATAAAAACACCATTAATATATTGTCCAGTTTCTTTTCCTTGTTCTGCTTTAGGAGCATCATGACCATACCCTGCATCTTTAAGTCTAAGATGAGTAGCCATATCATTAGCTTTTATTTTTCTATCTCCTTTATACATGAAGTGTGGTTTAAACTCTTCTTGCTCACCACCCTCTTCTTTTTTCCATTTAGCTGCATTACGTGCAAAATTAGCCATCTTAACTACAGATGGGGGATACTTAGCTTTATTAGCTAAAACCTTTCTAGCAGCTTCCTGTACACCCATACCACGTTTCTTTGCCCATGCTGTAAACTTACCTTCATTCTCTGGTTTAATTTCTATACCAGATTTAGCCATTGTTCTTACCTGCTCTGAAATGTCTACTTCCTGTTCTTGAGATTGTGCATTTGCTGCAGCCTCTCTTTCTCTTTTAGCTATATCTTTATTTCTAGCTAAGAGTTGTGGGTCTCTGTCAACTTCTTGAGGTGAAGATGGTTCAGGTGGAGTATTTACTGTTTCAAATATTGTTACAATATCTTCTTGTTCCATACCACCCATCATAAGTGCTTGACCAATAAGTTCTTGCTCAAGTTCTTGAGACATTAAACTCTTAATAATCATGACAAGATCCTTACCTTCATCAACTCCTTGTTTAATCAATTGAGTAATTTGCATTACTTTAGGATCAACCTGAGGTTGTTGAGGTGTATTTATCATACCAGGACCTTCTTGAATCATTGATCCTCCCTCTTGTTTTAAACTTATTTTGTTTGCTTTCACACTCATAATATTATAATATTAATATACAAATAATTACTCAGAATCACTAATTTATTAGGTTTAAGAATTGCCTAGGAGGTTAGTCATTATGTAATTCTGCGGTGACAATCCTCTTTGTTTTGCATCTCTATAGTGCATTCTATTTAATTTATCATAAATTTTTTCTGCTTCTATTTTATCATTACCTGTATAACCACCATTCATAAACTTTTTGTAAGTAAGGTATTTATTAACTGATCCACCAAATTCTTTTTTGCCTATAAATTCATTATAACCTTTTAAAAATCTATCATAATGATTCTCATCTGTTCTGTTATATGTATCCATATAGTAATTATACAATGCTTTAGGATCTTTACTAGATGGCAATGGGTTTTTATTTGTTCCATATTGATACCTTGATGCAGCAACATTTGCTCTTACATCATTACGTAAATAGTCATCCATATTATCTAGGTCATAACCCATACTGTCAAACCAGTCTATATATTTTTTTTGACTTGAAGTATAATCATTTGCACCTTTTCTAATTTCAAACATATGTTTATAAGCTATATCATCTATTGACATAGGACCTCTTGTATAATCTCTACCATAAGCATCTGCATTAGCCCCATAAGAATTTTCCATAAAAGCAGTCATAATTAACAAATCTCTTAAGTTTTCATCTCCTCCTTGGTTATCTACTATAAAATTAATTGCATCAGTAAGTTCAGTTCTTCTTTTTTGAGATATTTCATCTATATCTCTATATGGGTTATATGTCTTTTTAGCCAACTGTTTGTTTAAAGCATCTAAGTTTTTTTCTACTTCTCCTTTGTCTTGGTATTTTTCTAAACCAGTTTGATCTGGTATTTCTGTCCCATCTTGAAAGCTACCTCCAAGTCTTTTATAAAATTTATTTAGGTTTTTCATAATACTTTCTGAATTACCTATCATACTGTTATACCCTGGACCAGTTATACCATCTCTCATAAATTTAACTAACTCAGGTGGTAAAACATATTCTCCTTTTACAGGAAGATTACCTGTACCACCACTCATATTTAAAGCTCTTTCTGTACCTCCTTGTGTAATATCAAATAACTTTGCATCTGCAGGATCTAAATATACAGATATAAGTCTTTTTGGATCTGCAGATTTTAGTCTACCACCTTTCAAAGTATTCTTTGCATTATTTAAATAGAAAGGTCTAACTGAATCACTAAACCAATTACCGTCTTCATAGTTTCCAAATGATTTATTATTTACATTTGCATCCTCAATTCTATTTAATCTTACTGCTTTAGATTTTGGTAAAAGTTTCTTAGTACCATTTGAAGTAAATACTTCCACCATATCATCTGCTGTTGCTTTAACTATATCATCTGTAGATTTTGCTATATTTTTAACTATTGGTACAGATGCTTTTACACCTGGTTTCAATAAAGATTTAACCGCACCTACTCCAACATAAGTACTTGGATCAGTAAGCACATCTAAAGCAAATGCACCCCATGGATTTTCTACAAGTGGATTTCCGTCATCATCTACTATTCCTGATAGAGTTTTCATATCTCCATCATTTATATTTTTGAATGAATAATCACCTTTGAGTGCAGGCATTGCATCTGTAAAATTAAATTCTTTATCCCCACGTTCTCCAAAATATTCTCCTGCTTCAGCTACTAATGCACCTGGTACACTTAATACATCAAGAGCATTTGATAACGGAGCTAAAGTATTATCATATAATGCATCTGTCCATTTATAATCATCATCTGTTGCAAGTTTACGTATAGAGTTTATAATTCCAGCAGGTCCACCAAATTGTTTATATATATTGGGGTCAGTCATATCAAACATACCATTATTACCTATTGATGATTTTAATTGTTTATTAGATGGAAAAACAATTTCCCAAGCATCTTGAATTGGCCTAATATTACTTATACCTCTATTTTGATTTTTTATTGCAACATCATATTGTAAAAGCTGATCTACTCTTGGAGCTCCTTTTCTATGAAAATTAAAAAGACTTGTAGGTAAATTTTTATCAATTAATTCTCCAACTTTACCAAACCCTATATCTCCTCCAGAGTTATCTATTAATTCTTTTGACGTTATAGGATTATTCCCTCTTCCATATAATTCATAAAGAGTAGGTTCAATTTCCCCATCATGAAATCTTTTGCCAGATATTGTATAACTCTCTGCGGTTGTTTTACTAGGTGTTGTATATATCCCTGATCCAGAATAACCTGCGTCACCTAATTGATACATTGACTCATCAAAAGCATCAAACTTTCTAGGTGATCCATGATAAACTACCATAGGTGAACCATCTGGATTTATTAATTTAGAGTCACCAAAAGCTTTTTTATAATTACTACTTCTTTGTTGTACCCATTGCTCAGGTGTTCCTGCAAATTTAGAACCATCAGGATTCTTCATCCAAGTCTTATTTGCTTTTGCTGTCTCTTCTATAAGATTATATTCTTGTAATAATTTTTGGTTTTCAGGAATAGCTTTATTCCACTTACTCCAATCTATTTGAGATTTAAAACCATTTGTACTTTCAAATAGATCTTTTAAATACCTAGCTCCTTTTTTTGCATATGGTTTTACCATTTTACCTAAAGCACCCCACTGTGCTTGTGGAAGATCTCCATCACCTACCGGACCTCCATACGCAAAAGGAGGGTTATCTATTAACACATCCATCTCATTAATCTTAGTTGGTTTAAATTTGCTATCATTTAGCAATATGTTTTCTATTTGATTGCCGTTTTCATCTACAAGTTGTATAACATCAAATCCCTCATCTCTTATAGCTTTAAGTTCTGCATCAGTCCATTTATGATGCATTGCATGGTTACCTTTACTTAGATCACTTTTAAATATTTTAAACTTGGTATCGGGTGAAAATATACCATCTATTTTACTCTGATGACCAGGGCGTGTTATTAGCTCTGTTCTCATTATAGGATCATTATAATCAATTACCCACTCTCCATCAACTAGCTTGCTGTTATAACCCTTATTTATTTTTGTTGCTTTTTCTGCTTCTGTTAATGGAAATTCATTAAACCCTACCTTACCAGTATTTCCTACCTCATTGTTTATTGTTCTAATTATAGGACGGCCTTGACCAGGAATAAAAGGTATACCCTCATCAATCTTTCCATATGCACCTAATGAGTTGTCAAAATATCTAGTATCTCCTACCGGTGCAAACCACATTGGATTACCACTATATATCTCATCAAGTGCATCAGTGAGAGCAAATTCTCCACGGTTAGTATTTACCATATGTTGCTGAGGAATAACTTGTCCTTTTTGATTAAATCCTATTTGTTTAGGTAAAGGTGTAGCTGAAGGTTTAGGTAAAATATTTGGATCAGTTAAATTTGTAAATGATTCAAGTACAGCCTTTTTACCTTTCTTAAGTATTTCTTTAGCACCCCTTACTAATGGTGCAGCAGTAAAAGGTATTAATCCAAATGCTGCATATAATGCTGCATCTGTATATTTATCTTCTTTAGCTTTTGATAATGCATGTACAAAATCAGGAATAGGATTAAATATGGCAGCAGCATCTAATATTGCATCTTTCTCTTCCTTATCTGGCTCATAACCAAATTGCTCCATCCAAAAATTCTTTTCTTTTTTTAAACCTTTTGCATCTATAAATTTACCTATATTTGATTTCTCAAATGTCTTCCAATCATTATACCAACTTTCTCCACCAGCTTGTGCTAATGGTATTTCTCTTCCACTCTTTGCTAGCATTGGAGTTTCCATTACCATATCACCTGGAAACTGATAATTGTTCTCAGGGAACATGATTTGCTCATTTCCTAAATTATCAATACCATGTACAGGAAAATCTACACCCTCCATAGTTATATTACCTGAGTCAATAATATTAAAAGGATTATTTATATCATCACTATAACGTTTATAACCTTCTACTGATATATATTGTGTTATATCTTGCAAAAACTCATTTGGTCCACCCGGTAATCCTATGCTTTTTTTCTTTCCCATGCTATCTCTGTGATAATAATAATTTAGTATTCTCTAATCTTAATAGCATTTTTTTATTTCCTGATACTTGTCTTCTAAGTAAAACATGATTAGAATAATGTCTAAACTTTTTTCTTTGAGTTTCAGGTTTAAAGTAATTAAGATTTGTTTGGTTTAGTGGTCTAGTATACCCATTGCATTGAGTGTTAAAAACAGATTGCTCAGAATTAGTAAACTCACCTCTGTCATTAGTAATATCCCAAAATTGGTTTATTCTAAATTTATGTTCTACTTTAGATGCTAACACTGTCATATCATTAGCAGTTACTATAGGATATGTCAATTCACCCCATGGATTATTAAATGGTTGTGAAGTAATATTTAATAAACCTGACACCTGATCATTATTATAAATAATAGCCTTATCAAAGTTAAATAGTAAATCTTCATATTTATCACCACCACACATATTATACTCAGGCTCACCTTTGTATATATATGTCTCTAATTGATATTCTATACTTCTTATAGTATTTACTTGCTGACCAGTGTTATTAATTAATTCTACCTCCCAAGCATAACTATCACCGTAATAATTTGCAAATAAATCACATCTAACATTGTGTCTCCAAAATGATCCTACTTTATAATTAGCTTGTACAAAATCAGCATAGTAGTAATTACATTGTGGTGGTGTTGGGTCAACCCAGTTAGGATCTCCTATGTATCCTAGCTCAGGGAATGTATCTGGACAAGTACCTAAAGCAGTTGTAACTGTATTTACGGGACCTGGAGGGCAGTCTGGACATTCTACCTTTCTGCATATAGGTGGATTAATATCATCACAAGTTCCCGTTTGTTGTGTATAGAAACCTGTACCACCTAGATCAGGATATATTAAAGTATAACCTGAAGGACAACTACAGTCATATGGTATAGAACATATATCTGCAGCTATTGCATTTGCAGTTTGTGTTAGTGATGCAGGATTATTTGCTGCCATAGTAAATTGACCAGGACCTGGTACATTAGCACCTGTTGCACCATAATAAGCACTTGCAGGCCCCACCCCACTACCTGTTGGACCAACTGTCCATTGATCTATAATTGTTGAATTTCCAACGTTTGCATTATTTGGACCTACAAATACAGCAAGTAATTCTTGATTAAGAGGTCCTCCTGAACCAGGTATAAGATTTGCACTTTGTAGTTGAGAAAATGAAGTTGGGGTTAATGGATCTTGTCCGTTAAATATAGCTGTACCATCAGTTACTCCTATTAATACTTGTCTAAAGTTTGGATCTGCAGATCTTGCTGGATAATTAGCAGCTAATGCTGAACCAGCTTTATTGTTTAACTGAATTAAGCCATCAGTTCTGGCAGCTTGTGGATTTGTTCCACCCCCTATATTATTAGGACCAGGAGGTGTATTTGTCCAGTTATTTTGATACCAAGTTCTTGCTTGAGCCCCTGTGACACTACTTAACATAGATTCTCCTGTACCAGTTGGGTTTCCTATTGCTGTACCAACTGCCCATACTTGAAAACCTATTTGAATAGTACCATTAGTCAAACCTGCTTGTATAGCAGGATCATCTATAAAAGCTACTAACCATGTTAATTCTGCATCTGCTAAACTATTTGTATTAGGTAGAGGAGTACCTGTACTACCAGATGCATCCATACATACTACTATATCTATCAAACAATCTTGTGGTCCACCTGTAACAGTTGCGGGTATATCATCTACTGTTACTGTTTGTGGCTCAGTAATATTTATAATATTTTCACATTCACCTGTTGTAGAATTAAATGTATATCCTGGAGGACATATTGGAATTTCACTATCAATTGTTTTTGTAGTGAAGAAATGATTTATACTTGGTAATGCAAATTCTGGATGCCAATCATGGAATGATATCCATGCGTTAGCTTTAACATCATAACTTATAGTCCAAGAACAATCATCAAAAAAGATTGGATCACCTATAGCTACAGGTATATCCTTTACTTGCCAAGGCACATCAATCCTTACTGGTAAACTTAAATCATCAAAAAATGTTGCTTTATCAGCCCACTCAGATTTTAATGAAAAATCTTTCTTCATAAAGTAGACTATGTCATCATTAGGATCATACATAACTTGACAACCCACTCCTACTACAGGATTGTCAACCCATTCTGTACCTTCTGATTGTGGGAATTGTTTTATAAATCTTGATGGTAAATATTTATTAAACCACCATTTCATCCCTTGATTAGATATAGCATTTAATCCTTTACCAGGTGTAAATTGAAATATCTTACCTTGAGCTTGAGAAATATAAAATAGTCCAGCTGGTGTATTTATAATACCTCTCTGACTCTCTAATGATCCATATTCATTACTTAAATCAGAATTAACTATATTCATTAGCTTCTGCTTAAACAATGCTCCGTCTCCTACTGATACTAATGTATTTACATCTGTTTTTAATTGAAAAGATCCATCAAACATTTGTGGTGATTGATATGGGAAAAATATTACAGCTCCATTTTTATTAAATGGTTTTATAACTGAAACTATATTTTTAAAATCTTTATAGTTAGCAAATAAATATTGTCTCCAATAATCTTTTCTATCTTCTTCATTAGCTTGTAAAGAATAGATCAATCTCTTTGGGTAAGCTGTATAACATGTTTCTGCAACCAAAGGATTATAGTCTCTTGGTTGTATCTCAGCAAAGTTTGTGTTTTGTGTTATAAACTTTGATGGGCTAAGAGATTCATCATACTTATAAAAATTATCAAACTTCTGTATCTCAGCGTGAAATAAATCTCCTAAATCATTATATTCATATGTATCATAAAATCTTCTTTCTTTAGGTTCTTCCCAATCTCTATAAGCTATATTAATTTCTGTCTCAACATAAAAATCATTTATACCATTTACATGAGTATACATGTATGCATGATTCATGGCAAAAGTATAATTTAAACTATCACCATTAAAAAGAGATAATGGAAAAAAGTCCCAGCCACAAGTATTACCTCTATCTAAATAGTAATAGTCATTTGGTAGATCATTGCTATTTGGAGTAAATACAGCACTTAAACCAAATGTAGATACCAGCTCTGCTAATGATCCTAAATCATACTTTCTACTATTAACCCAATATCTTGGGTAAGGAATATTATATCTTAAAAAGTAATCAAATGGATAACCATCATATTGCCCTATTAAAAAATCTGTAAATAAAGGCATAATACATTTCTCAGTATATCTACCAATAAATACATCACCACTAAATACTGCTGAACTAGTATACTTAAAATCTACAGGATTTGTTTGATCAAGATTATTAACACAACCTCTCATTTGAACTTGTTTAATACCATCAAGCTGACCATATTGATTATCCATATTAAATTTAAGTGCACCATAAAGTGCAGATATATTTGATCCCCACGGGCCTTCTGGATTTAATAATCTTTCATTTGCATTCCCCCAATTAACTCCTGAAGCAGCATTTGAGTTAGATGGACAATATCCACCTAATGTAAATCTTGAGGTGTCTTGAACTGCATAAAGATTAGAATCAATAGGATCTACTGTAGATATTGCAACTGTGTTTGGTCTAAATAAATTATTTATTTTATATTGATTTTGATCAAATGTTTGAAATGATGAACCAATGTAGTTTGCAGCTTCATTTAAAGTTCTATATGTAGCATTTATTGAACCAGCACTAAAGTTACTATAGAACCCATGTGAATTGTATTTAAAAGTGTGTTCTTCAAAACTAGTTAAATTATAAATAAGATCAATAATTTCTTGTCCTCCAACAGCAATGTTTTTCTGTAACATTGTAGTAGACATTGCTATTCTAAATACTCTTGATAAGTTTGACTCTGAACTGTCTAAGGTAACACCTTGCTGAGCACCACCACCCATAAGACCCATACCATTCTGTGGTCCCTGTGTAGTTGCTTGAATATTTTCTATTGCTTGGTCTTCTAATCTATCTTTTAATGTTTCATCAACACCAAGACCTTGTAATAAATTATCTACTCCAGCACCAAATAATTCTCCAAGAAAATTAAATATGTTAAAAGGTCCACTAGCAGTTTGTGTAGTCACATAAGCATCAATTGCATCATGTGCACCAGTTTCTGCATTACCTCCTTTTTGATTATTGGTATTGTTCTGTCCAGTATTATCTGTACCACCACCACTAGCATTAAAAGTATCTGTAGTAACCAGAACTGCTGGCGGTACAGTTGCTGTTGCAGTTAAAAATTCATTAATATTAAGATTCTTGAATTTTAAAAGCCATTCAGGAAATGCATTATTAATAGCCTGAGTAGGTAAAGATTTAGTATCTGGTGTACCATTAATATTTCTAAAAGCATAACCAATACCTATAATAGCAGATAAGTATGATGTAATATTTCTAAGTAGTTTTTGCTGTGGATGTTTTTCAGAAGGTATAAAACCACCTTGTGCTTTACCATTTATCTGACCATAGAATACAGTTTCATATGCATTTAAATATGGTTTCGTAAACATTAAATCAGGTGAGTGGAATGTAAATACATCTTCTGTAAAACCACATAATGCATTATAGTTGGCTACTGATCCTGCTACGCCATTATCACATCCTTCTGTTCTTCTATGTGTAGTATGATATACATCACATCTTAAATCATTATATGGGTAATTAGGATATAAACCTTGTGCATTACCTAATAAATTTTGATCAGCAGGTACATCATACTTACGCATGTTTTTAAACATACCTTTAGCAAGAATAGTTTTATTACCTAACCTTGATCCTCTTAATACTTCATAACCTTGAATATTTAGAATAGGTGTACCATCATTATACAATGGTCTTTTTATATTTGAAAACTCTACTCCTAAAATACGTATACCACTATCATTATTATCAGATATAGTTAATAAAGGATCTACCATTTCACTAGGCATTTTGTGATGCCTAATAAACTCACCACATAATTCAGCACTAGGATCAAACTCATTTGACCAAGTGTGTGAACTTGAATTCCAAATTTCTGGAGTTTTATCAGGATACCTTTCTGTTGATTCCCAATAACCCATTTGACCCCTAGCTATAATATTACTACCATCAGGCTGAGGTTCTACTGGTACAGCACCACCTGAGGCTGTATTATAAACTTTAAATAATGGATCACCATCTGGATCTAAAACATTAGTACCAAATATAACTTCTCTTTCATTTTCAATATTACCATTAGGTAAAGTATAATCTTGTGGTCCTCTACCTGGTATGTGATATGATGAAGATCTTTCTCCAGTATTATATATCCACCTTATAAAAAAGGCATACTGCTCATCACGCATAAAGCCAATCTTATTACCAGCATTTATATAATAATCTTGACTAACTTCATTTATAACCCAGTTTGTTCTAATGTTATTAGCCAAAGGCTGATAATTAAAATCAAACTGCTCAGTTGGTCCTTGTCTAATTAAATAATCATTTACCACATACATGGCTTCTGATTTTTCATACAAAGGAGACTGTCTAAATAAATCTTCAAATGAAATAGATATTAATGCTTGATCAATATAATCTACATTAATACTAGCAACTTCAGTACTATAGTTACCTATTCTTTTTGTATATATTTGACCTTGTTGTCTTATTAAAAGAACTAAATCAAAATAGAAATAATCTTTATCTAAATTGCTTAATGTAACATCTAATGATCCACCACTACCTCTATGTGACCATAGAGTTTGAATATTTGATATACCTATGTAGTCTGATATAACCTGATCATTTTCAGTATAAGCTATGTAAGCTTGGTATGCTCCATTTAATAAAGTACCACCATCAGTAGCTTTTGTAAGTTGTAAGCATGGAGTATCAACTAAAGGATGTAATCTTATCTTTTCACAATCTAAAAAAGGTGAGTCTTGATATATAACACAAGGTTCACCATCAAGATCAGGTCCTGAAACAAGTTCTTGAATATAAGGTACATTATCAATATTCATTGAGCGTGATGGATTAAGACCATCATCCCAATATACTTGCCAGGTACAATCAAAATTTTCTTTTGCTGCTCCTGTAATTAAATGTTTCTTTTTAAAATTTAAACATGGGTCATTTACTATAACTTCATATTTACATTCACTATCATCAAATCTTCCTATCTCACTACTAATACCATCAGTTGAGTATACAACCCATTCATCTGCATATCTATGTATTGCACCTATAATTGTATAAGGTATTACTCCGCATTGTAAATTAGCTGGCTCATTTCCAATAACACCTATGTCACCATCACTACTGTTGTTTGCAGCATTTATTGCATGATACCAAGAATTATTAGGCTCAAATGAGGGCGTAATATCCTTATTCATTCCTTTTGAGAATGTGTTTGTTGAAACAGAGGAGCTACTTTTACTTTGAGGTGCTTTCCTTTGTGTTGGTGCTTTTGATTTAGATGTTGCCTTCTTTTTTGCCATTACCAATAAATATTGTTAATTAATTACAAGTTGATGTAGAAGTAGTTGATGAAGTACCATCACTACTAACAACAGCTGGACCAGCTAACCTTGGATTAACAGGAGCATAGCTTAAGAACATATTGTAATAATTATGATATTGTGCTCTTCTATTAACCTCCCACATTTTTCTCATCTCTCTAAAGTCTGGTGTATTAACAAAACTCAAAGCATTATTTCTAGCAGCTCTTAATCTTTGTTCTACTAAACCTAATTGCTGAGAAACATTTTCTCCTTGCCAAACCATATTTTCTAATATTCTTTGTTTTAACGCATACTCATAATATTCATTGCAATATGGTTGATCTAATACTAATAAGTCTCCATCAGCATTTTCCATAGAACCCTGGTAACTTATATATACTTTGCCAGTTTTAAATGTAGTTATCAAAAACCCATCTTTTATTTCTGCTACGTCTAATGCTTGAGCACCTAGACCAGGGCAAAAACATGTTGGATCATTTACATTACTTATTCTCAATTGTGTCCAACTACTAAACTGTCTATATTGACTAGGACCAACTCTTTGTACTAATTGATAGCTATCAGTATCATTACATGTTTTAATAACGCAGACATCTTTACATGTGTCATCTGTACTACATGGTGCTTTATCTGAAGGTGCTGGTACATAAGGCACATCATTAAATGTTTCTACATGTGTTCCAGATGGCATAGAGTTATTTACTGTATATGAGCCACATCTAAATGCATAATTTATATATGCAAAGTCCATAGGTAATTGTGCTTTACCATGTTCTATATCTATAACTGTTTGCTTTGTTCTATGTATTTTTAATCCTAAATCATAATTAACCCGTGTTGCAACTTTAATAAGTTGTTGCGGTTCTATCATACCTTCTAATGCATAATTAGAAAAATCAATGGAAACATCTTCCATCAATTGACTGAATGTTCTATATTTATTTGATACTCCCATTATTGTCTATTTATATTACGTTTGTTGTCTGAATCCTCAGAAGGGATTTGCATTGTGCCCATCATAGTTTGAATAACTGATCCTTCTATTTCAGCAAATAATGCTTCTGGAATATAAATAGGTTGCTCATATCTTGGCGTACAGTCATCTTCAGTATCACAGTTCCATCTAGTTATATCAGAATTAAAAACTCCTTCTACTTTTAATGCATCCCATGCAATATTAGGAGAATATATATAACCATCTAACCACCAAAAATATAATGTCTTATTATATCTAAAGCTTGTTGTCTTTGTCATTGATGTGTATGTTCCAGGCTGAGTTGCCTGTAACTCTTGTGATCCATCTATAGAACTAATAGTACGGATCAATGGACCCCAGTAACCTTCTATCATATCAGGAAGTCTATGCTTTGTACGTTTTATAGTACATCCACTTTGAATTCCACTACATCCTGCTTCAACCTTATCTACTTCTATTAATTCTACATAAGGTAATGTTTTCCAAACAGAATTAAACTTCATTAGCTTGTTTGCATAGTCTTGTCTTCTCATTAAAACTTGAGCAAACTTTTCAACCAAACTATAAATATATCTATCTGTAATAAATGCATCCTGTACCTCGGCTTTAACCTGACCTCTTATTCTTGATACTACTTCTGCTATTGTTGACATGTTATTTATATTTCAAATTCATTATACTTTTTTAGAGCATGTTTGGTTTTTTCTGCTTGCTCATCATAAAGATGTGCTACTCTATATTTATTTTTCATAACCACATACTTTGTCCAATTTAAAGGGTAATGTTTAGCAACTGATCTTTTAAAATTTCTACAAGCTTTAAATCTCCATAGATCTCTATTCTTAAATCTATATTTTGCAGACCAGTTTGTATAAAATATTTTACCTATATTGCCATCTGTTTCCCAATTTTTGTTCTGTAAGACCTTGCCATATTTATTTGATAGAGCATAATCAGTATTAACAGATTGTGAATTAGGACATGTGCCAATAAACAAATACCCTAATGAATCTGGTAATTCTACTCCGTCTCTATTAGATATTGCTGCCTTCCATAAATTTTCATTATATGTTTTAATTATTAATTTTAATTTCTTATTATCTATCTCAGAGTATAAAGGTTTTTTATCTTTAAACTCTCTATATGTTTCTTCATTTAATATACCTAATCTTTTTTGCCTATATCTTGGAGCATTTAAATTGGGTTTTTTAAAATTATTTATCATACGGTTACATTTATAATTTACAAAAAAAACCCCACTTAATGAAATTAAAAGTGGAGTCTTTACAAAGCTTGGTAGGTTAATTCACATATATTTCCCATTGTAGGATGTTGAATCTCTAATTTACCTGATCTCCTATTACCTACATATTTATTACTATAATGATAATAATCAGTCTTACCTAAACTAGGAAGAGTCTTTTCTATGAATCCAGCTGTCTCATTTGAAGTCATATATTCTACCTTTCTGTCTGTATGTATATGACCTTTAAACAGTGTTCTATTAATAGTAGCACCCCATTCTCTTGGATACTCTGAAGCATATATTAAAGGATTATTTTTACTTCTTTTATCTCCATGCTCAAATGCATTAAAATTATTATGCCATACATGAACTTTTCTTTCTTCATACTTTGTATCCCAAGTTATTTCATCACTATCAATTGATTTAGATAATGCATGGACTAAATGAAAAGATGATAATCTATCATGATTACCTGGTACATATACAACCACCAAATCTTTACAAAATGCTTTTATGTAATTTATAGCCCAATGCATGGCATCAAATGCTTGCACATAAGCCTCTGTAGCTGTCATACAGTTGTCTACACCTGTTCCACTAGTGGTAGTCCCCTCAAAGGTATCCATATTGATTAAATCACCTCCTACAACAAAATACATTCTTTCTATATAATGTACTGGTGCAGCCTTACCTATCAAATATTTAATAGTATCTTCAAAATCTTTATCTATTGTATCATTACCTTCTTTTCCAAAGTGTATATCCTGTAATGATATAACCCCACATACAGGATCTAAATTATTATTTGATTTTAAATTAAACTTTGGGAGCTTGTGTTTTTTAGGTTTCCAAACATCTAATAAATTTTTAAAAAGATTTTCTTCTTGATCTTTTAGTTTAGTTACCAATGCTGACACTCTCCAGTGATCACCCATTTGTTTATTCCAGTACTGTGATAACTTCCATTTATCTGTATCAATCTTGAGCAGTTGTATAATCTCCTCTGCACTTTTAGGTTCATGATCAAACGTACCTGATATTTTTCCTTCTCCTTTATCTAAATCTATTGACTCAACAAGCTGTGATTGTTCTGCAGCTTTATGGAAAAACTTACTTCTTTTCCTGTCTTTCTTTCTTTCTTGTAAAACTTCTTTTTTTATTCTTATGTAATCATCCTCACTCATGTCACAACGTTCAGCAGATATACTGCTATTCTTTTTCCATTTTAATGAGTTGATTACTTTCTTTTTGAGAATATCCATATGTTAATTTATTTTTGTATAAAGATACTAAAAAAAAAGAGACTGGGGTAATACCCAGCCTCTCCCAACGTTTGCAGTAGAAAACCAACAAACCACTACAGTTGTTTTTTTTGTTATGCAGCCAGTGTAGAAAATAAAATTTCTATTGGTTTACAACCTGCACCTATTCCGGCATCTACTACTTTAACTTTATAAGCAGTACTAGCTACTAAGTTTGTTATAGTGTAATTTGTAATTGTTGTTACAATAGGCGTGCTATTTGCTAATGTCCATCCTGATGGAGAAACCTGAGTATCATAATAAATATTAATACCTGTGCTGTTAGCCCATATACCGTTCCATAATATGTTAGCTGTTGAACTTGTAACTTCACCAGCAAATACATTATATGGATCATGTGCCACATCTTCTGAAGTACAAGTACCCAATCCATTTGCAAATATTAATGCAAACTTTTGAATTATAGCATCAAGTCTATCACCAGATTTAATCATTATTTGTGCACTTGGATCACCTATCTGAAAAGTAGTACCACAATAACTTACACATGCTGCACACTGAATGTCATCACATCTTTCACTTCCTACACTACAATCAGTGTAAGAACATGGATTAGTTAATGCTGTGTCAGCACAGCTACATTTACTACTACATTTTGTACAATTACATGCCATTTCTTTTATTTTTTATTATGAACATCCTGCTACTATCTCAGAAGAAATTACTGACGGATCAGCACTTGTATTCCAATTTCCTCCAGTCTGTGTTGATAATTCTTTCCAAGGGAATATTTGTGTTCCATTTATCATTCCGCTCATACCAGCTCCTGCTCCACAAACAAAATACTTTATTCCATTAGCGTTTGCATCAGCAATCATTTGTTGTATCCCTGCCCATACAGGTGGTACAAATGAATCATATTGACCTCCTGGTAAGTTATCAGTTAGTATAATTACATATTTAGCAACATTAGGTCTAAGCACTCCAGATAAATTTGAAGAGCCAGTTATTAATTGAGCTGCATAATCTGTTGGCTCAGGAACAGTCATTCCTTGTCCAAGATTCACACATGTTCCATCTACACCACCATCAAGTTTATTTAATTGTGTAGTAAAGGTTGCTCCATTATTTGTAGCAAACTGTTCCCAAGAAGTAATATATTGATATGTTCCTGATGGGCTAGCAGCTACTACTTTTTGTGCAGCAGGTAAGCTTATATAATCTGCACATCCGCTATATAAAGGTTGTGGTTGTATAAACTCATCTGCAGTAACTAACGCTAATCTATAATCATTTGCACCTGATGCAGTATCTATAGTATTTACTAAACTTGCAACACCAGCTTTAACAGCAGTAATTATATTACTCATTGAGCTTGTATAGTCTAATACAAATGCTACATCCATTCCGTCTGTACATGGTGCATCTGCAGTAGCAGTAGTAAATGGTGTATCAACACAATCTGTATTAGTCTGACCATCTATCTCAATGTCTATTTCTACTTTATAAGCTGTGTTTGCAGCTAAACCAGTTATTGCCTGTGTGATTGAAACTCCAGGATTATTAACTGTATAAGTTTGTGTTGCAACTCCTGTTGAAACATTTACTATTCTTATTGTATAAGTAGCTGTTGTTCCTAATGCGTTTGAAATATTTAATGATGCTCCTGTTTGTGTCACTGCCGTTAGTAATACTGAAGTTGGACAAGGAATAATCCCTGTTATTGTTGATCCTATTCTATCTTCACATGTACTATTACCATCCGTTACTGAAAAATCAACTAAAATAGATAAATCTCCAAATGTATTTAATGTTGGAATAGCAAAGTTAAATCCTCCTGGAGAACTTTGTAATGCTGGTACATCTACTGTAGCAGTAACTGATACATTATCATCATCAGTAATAGTAATCACACTAGCACCCACTGAACTATTAAAAGATCCTGGAATACTTGAAGCATTAAAGTCAAAATTAATTGATGCAATTATACCTGCAGCATTTAATGATGATGTTGCTGTATATGCAAAAGTTACTGAATCACATCCTGAAGGACAACAGTTATCTTGTATTGTTGAAATAGCACTATACATATCATCTATTACTACCCAAGCATTTTGCATGGATTGTGCTAATGTAGATGGTGAATTATTCCAACCTGTAAAACTTCCATAAGAAGTATTAGGTAAGGTTAATGATGCTGATGTTCCTTGTATTGTTGTTTGTGATATTGCTGAATTAATAGCAGCTGGTAATCCTACTGCTGTCTCTAAAGCACAAAATCTAGCCTCAAGAGCTAGAAGTAATACAGAAACATCTGTTAAGTTTCCTACATTAATTATACAAGTTGGTATAACTTGTTTCTCTGCAACTACACCAGAGCATGGTAAAACACATGCTTCTAAAGTAGATATCCTAGTATCATAACTAGTAAGAGTTGTATTTATAAGTTGAATACTTTGTAGGTTAGTACATACCTGTTGAGCTATTAGAGTAGCAAACTCATCTAAACGCAGCTCAGTAACAGGATTTCCATTAGCATCATTGTATTGTAAACAAGCAGGTAGCACCATCATTGGTAGATTACTTTCTACTTGTGATTGTGAACTTGTTCTTGCTGTTGGTTGAGGCACTTGGCCTGTTCCAGTATTATCACATATTTGTGTAACCATTGCCTGTAAAACAGGAACTAATGTTGTAGGAGTAGTACCTGCTATATTAAGACATGTTAAATCTAACCCTGATAAGTTTGGATTAGCATCAACACCATTGGTAATCATGTCACATACCTTTGTAGCTAATTTTGCTGTTACGTCACTAATAGAATCACCATTGCATAAATCTATGCAGCTGATATCTGGCCCTTGCCATATAACGCAATTAGATGATATATTATTACATCCGTTTGTTGTGGCACTTGAATTTGTTGGAATCATAGATACTTATTTTTTACTATAATGCAATGTCTGGTTATAAACTATACATTAATAATATACAAAAAATTTTAAAACCAAACAAACAATGCTCAGTTTTAAAATTTTTTAAATAAGTAAATATGTAAGGAAGTATTAGGCTACTACTTCTGCATTTTCTTCTACTGCAGATAATGTACCGTCTTCTAAACTAATATTAACAGATCCATATTTATCCTCTAATGCAGCTGTAGTATCTTTCCATTCTGCTTGAAGCTCAGTATGTCTTTCACACAATGTATTTTTTACTAATTCAGCATTACCTATATTCATCAACAAAGTGTTGATTTTTTGTTGAAGATCTTTTACATCTTCTAGCTCTTTCTTAGTGAGCTTTTTTGCTTTTGATTTTGCCATTTGACTTTGGTTTTAAATATATTAATATGATTCAAAGATAATTAAATTTTATTTATTTCCAAGGAAGATCTTCAATTATTTTTACATCAGGAAATAATTCATCCTCAATCATTTGTGAAAGGTGCTGTAAATAAGCCTCTCTTATATTCTTTTTTAAAAAAGTAATTACTTCTGATTTAGTTAATTGATTATAGTCTTTTAATAAAACTGGATCTTTAAGATCTTTAGGTATTGTAAGTGATCCACTAACAATGTAATTACCAGGCTTAATCTCTTTCTTTAAACTTTTTGGAATAACTAATGTACCCTTGTAGTCAAAAAACACTTCTAATAATATATTATTCTTATCAGCAATGAATTTTGTTATCTCAAAACTATATCTAATAAATGGCTTTTCTATTTTTTTAGCAAAAGGTCTCTCAACAACTTTCTTAACTATAGGCTTTCTCTTAATTGGCTTCTTTATAGTTGCTTTCTTTTTAGTTGCTTTTTTTACTATAGGTTTTTTACTAACCGCTTTTTCCTCAACCACTTTCTTTTTTACTTTTTTCTTTGCCATTATTTATTGATTTAATCTATTTTTTACAAAGTGCAGATGCAACTACTCTACCATTACTATCTATTTGTACCCAATTCCCATTACCTATTTTACAAAATCCAGTAGCTAATTTTGTTGAACAACCTGAATTACTATATACATAATCTCCTGAAACTGGAAAACTACTACTACCATCATGATAATATGTTTCTGTAACTGATGCAGCACATCCAAGACCTTCAGTAGCAAATACTTTTGTACTACTGTATGATGTACAAGTGCCTGCAGATGCTCCATAAAAATCACTCATACTTATTTGGCCAGATGCTACACCGGCTAAATTTCTAAAGTCAGTATCACCTAATCCATTTTGAGCATTTTGTGCTTCCCCAAGTTCTAAGTTAATAGATCTATTGGCAGTTGTACCACCTATAGACATTGTTCCACTACTTGCTAAGGCCATCTAGTTGTGCTTTAAGGTGATCAATTTGTTTCTGTTGGTCTTTTACTGCTTCTATAAGGTATCCTACTAGGTTACCATATGCTACAGATTTCAAGCCATCCTCTTTCTCATTGGTCATTACTAATTCAGGTGCAACTTTTTCTATTTCTTGTGCAATAACACCAGACCCAGCTTTACCATCTTTAGTGTATGAGACACCTCTCATATCTAAAACCTTAGATCCATCTAAAGTTTCTATATTATCTTTTAATCTTTCATCAGAAAATGCAGTAACATTACCAGTAGCTGTAAAGTTTCCATTATCAGCATCAAAAGTAAATCTTGTAGCATTACCACTATTTCCATCTCTTATCTTAAAGTCCTCTCCATTATTTATATCCATAAACATATCAGAACCACTAAAGTACATTTCTACATCATCACCAGTTCCAAAACGTAGTATATCATTATCAGCTAAATCAAGAGCTCCTCTAACATTTAGTGTATTAGTAACAGTCCAGTTAGTAACTTGGGTATTATCCTGCTGCATAAAAGGAAAGTCTGCTAATGCAAAAGCTCTTGTTTCACCACTAGAAGATGAATCTAAGCCAACCATCACTATATCATCTATTTCTGGTTCTCCAGTACCACTAGGACAATCTGCTGTAAGACCACTAGTACCATAGTCTACAGATACAGTTCCTGAACCAGTTATTGATCCACCAGTTAACCCACTTCCTGTGGCAACAGATGTAACAGTACCTGTGTTTGTAGTATATCCAGATCCATTAGTTAATTGATTATTATTTGTGATAGTACAGTTTAGCGTTACTGAACCTGAAGTCCCTCCACCTGACATACCCGTTCCTGCAGTAACAGCTGTAATGTCCCCTGAATTATTAGTAAATGGTAAACTACCTACAGTAGTTTCAAATACATTACCAGAAGAATTTGCAATAATTAAAAAATCTCCTGTACCAATTGCACCAGTAGCAGTTGGAGCTGCTTTTATAATACTATCAGTTCCTACGTAGTCTACACTTACAGTAGGCGTTCCACTTGAACCTCCACCAATCAATCCATCTCCTGCAGTAATACCATTTATATCTCCAGTACTTCCTGTAGTTATAGCAGTTACTCTACCATAAGCATCAACTGTAATGTTGTCTATTTTAGTAGAGTTGGATGTTGAGCCATATGTCCCAGCACCAACTCCTCCTGTTGCCATATTTAATGTTACACTACCTGATGTTCCTCCTCCTGTTAAATTAGTGCCAGCTACTACTGCTGTAATATCACCTTGAGGAATACTTGGGAAAGTTGCTAAAGAACCATCACCCCTTACGTAAGAAGAAGTATTGCCTTGCCAGGCTAATGTCAGTGTACCATTTCCTGTTAAAGTGTTAGAAGTATCTAAAGCATCACCATTTGTTGTAGCATTAATACTGCTTATTGTACCTGTTGTGGAACTTGTACCTGCACCTATAAATTGTCTTATAGCTGAAGGGCTACTACAAAAACGTATATACCTATCACCACCATTATTAACTCTAAAGGCCATTCCTCCAGATATAGTGGATTGATTAGCAAAATCAGACTTAAATAATCTTGCTTCAAGATCTCTATCACTATTTCTATAAGCAATAGTAGATGCTGTTGAGGCAGTTGTTGCGTTAGATGTTACTGTAAATGTACTGTTGCCAGTTTGATTTGCAGTTGCACTCATTGAACCACTCAAACCAAGACCACTTGTAGCACCATTAATTTGACCATTTCCAACATCCGGTATTGATGATGAAGTTATGTAGCCAGAATTATTAGTCCATTGAGATATATTACCACTTTTATTTGTAAGCGTATTAGTTGATGAGGCTGTTATATATCCTGCTCCGTTAGTTAACTGATTGGTATTAGTAATATCACAATTTAATGTAACACTTCCACTTGTACCACCTCCACTCATTCCTGTACCCGCAATAACGTTTGTTATATCACCTTGTGGAATACTAAATGATGTAGTTAAAGTACCACCATCTTGTTGTGTAAGAGTAAGTGTTTTTGTAGAAGAACCTGAATCACTGAATCCAGTAATCATATTATCATATGCAGAATTAGATTCTGTTGATCCACCACCACTCCAAGTTACTGCACCACTAACAGTTAAAGCATTTGTACTACCATTAAATGTTAATCCTGAATCACTTGTTATGTTTGATGAACTATTCCAATATGCTACTCTACCAGATGAACCACTACCTGTTACATTACCAACTTGGGTATTATCTATCTTCTGCCAAGCATCTGTTGCTTGATCAGAAAATACTGCCCAATCTCCTACGGCCCAATCTGTGATGCCATCTAGGTTAGTAGATCCAGCTACAGATACTATATAGTATTCTCCTACTGTCCCTGATCCACTTGTTAATGTTGGTGAGTTTGTACTTGCATTCCATACTCCATCATATTTTAATACCCCTGTTATAGCTGTATCAATAGCTGTTTGTATCTGTGCTCCAGTTGCTAAATTAGAAGAAGAAGAAGATACTGTACCTGTTTTTGGTGTTAATGTTACAGTTGTACTACCACTTTTAGTTAATGTGTTACTATTACCAGAGTTTATTGTATTTACTTGACCAGTTGCTCCTGTTGTTACCGCTGTAACCCTTCCATATGCATCTACTGTAATATTATCTATCTTAGTACTGTTAGAAGTAGAACCGTAAGTTCCTGCTCCAACACCACCAGTTGCCATGTTGATAGTAATTGTTTCATTACTACCTTGATTAGTTGTAAAATTACCACCAGTTGTTAAGTTGGTACCTGCAGCTATAGTTATAGTTGCGTTGTTTACTGTAGGTAAAGATGATGAGGTTATATAACCAGCACCATTTGTAAGTTGGTTATTGTTTGTTATTGTATTGCTAATAGTAAGAGTTCCACCACTTGAAGTAGAAGTAAGTTCTGTTTGTATACCTGCACCCTGAGCAAAAGTTACAGTCTCACCATTGGATACCGTGCTTGTTTCAGTGCCATTACCTTCTTTTAAAATCCAAGTAGACATAGAACCTCCTGATGAAGTTACATATCCAGCACCATTAGTCAGCTGATTATTGTTGGTTATATAGTTAGCATTAGTTGCACCTGTATATCCTAAACCAAGTAAAGTAGCTGTAGCAGACGTTAGACTTGTAACATGTCCATATGTATCCAGTGATACGTCTTGTATATATGTTACTCCTGAATTGTTTACAGAACTTTGACTTGATGTATCTGCGTGTGATAAAGTTCCAGTTGAAGTTATAGTTCCACCTGTGAGTCCACCACCAGTTGCAACAGAAGTAACACCACTACTTACACCACCAACAGCATTATCAACATATGTTTTATTAGCTGCGTCAGTTCCAGAACTTACTGTATCAACACCTTGTATTCTAC
>Ga0206682_10000160_pt1 | contig 69748 bp, 85 predicted proteins | sample M240m12015metaG_FD_155444 | JGI IMG/M metagenome (GOLD analysis project Ga0206682, IMG submission 155444) | Ammonia-oxidizing marine archaeal communities from Monterey Bay, California, United States - M2 40m 12015 | ecosystem: Environmental > Aquatic > Marine > Intertidal zone | place: USA... | reverse complement strand
TGGTTACAATAATCAGTATGGTTGGAAGACTGCGTTTGCTAGTCCAGAGAATCAACCTACCTATTTACATGCCCATAAGTTAATGCGTAAGACTTGGCAAGATATGCCAAACGTAAACGATATAGGTGGTGATAAATGGCAGCAAGTTACAGAGAAAGTTAACGACAACTATTTCTTTATAGACATGGATCGTTATACGCTTGAATCTGTATTGCGTAAAGGTGCTGAGCTTGTAAAACGTAAAGGTATTAAATGTTTAGTTATTGATCCTTTTAATAAAGTTAGAGATGTTGATTGTAAGACTGAAGATGTTAACAGATATACAATGGAATACTTAACTAAAATAGAGATCTTTGCTAAAAAATATGATGTGCTAGTATTTATAGTAGCTCATCCAACTAAAATGTATAAAGGAAGCGATGGAAAAATTGAAGAACCTACTATGTATAATATTAAAGGTGGAGGTGAATGGTATGACGCATCGTACCACGGCTTGCTCGTTCATAGAGATTACGATGCTAAAACTACTAAGGTTAAGGTTCTCAAAGTTAAGTTCCAGAACCTGGGTGAGAATGGCGCTGAATCTCATTTTACCTGGGAACCTAAGTCTGGTTCTTTCATACCGAATGAACCGGTTGTTGAAGACGGAGGACCAATGCCCTGGGAAACATAATGGCATTTAAACGTTGGAAGAAAGCACCAAGCAAAAACCCTCCACACAAAATGTGGAGCCCTGATGAAATGAAGGTAATTGGTTGGTGTTTACAAAACAACATAGAGGTAGGTATAAGCCCTGATTGGAAAGACGATATGAGCAGATGGCAGGTTGATCTTAGAATAAACGGCAAACTACACATTGACCCAAACAGATACAGCGATGAGGTTATACTAAATAAAATGTACGAATACTATAAATATTATTATGATAAAAAACAACTTTAAAAATGCTGAAGAAGCATATAAATATTTCTTCAGAGAAATACTAAAAAATGGAACACCATTTGCAAACACTAAGGCTTTGTTTAATGTAGGTTTTACAATAGAAAATCCTATGGATAACCATATACACGACAAAGGTTCTATTGTGCCTAGAAAATGGAACTTAGAATATGCACGTGCTGAATGGCAATGGTATTTATCTGGCGATCCACATATTTACACGCTGGGCGATATATACGGTAAAGTACCCGAGATATGGCAACGTATGGCTAATAAAAAAGGTTATGTTAACTCTAACTATGGTTGGCAGTGGGAACGCAACGGACAACTAGATAAAGTAATTGAATTATTATCTGAAAAACCAGATACTAGACAAGCATGCATATCTATATACGATGGTAAAGAAATCAGCGAATATGCTTTTGACACACCATGTACTTATGCTGTGCAGTTTACAATATTAAACAATAAGCTTAATATGTGTGTTACGATGCGTTCTAATGACCTCTGGTACGGTTTCTGCAACGATCAGTATTGTTTTTCAATGTTACAACAATTAGTTGCTAGCAGGCTAGATATACCAGTTGGTACATATTATCATTTTGCGCACAACCTACACTTGTACAATGACAAAATACCTAAACCACATTTATAATGACATATTACTTATATCACATACCAGGCAAAAAGATCGGTGTGACTCGCGATCTAAAAGAAAGAGTCGAGAATCAACAAGGTTACAATGAAGACGAATACACTATATTAATGGAGACAGATGACATACTACAAGTGTCTAATGCTGAGATATTAATGCAAAAAGCCTTTGGCTATAAAGTTGACATAGTACCTTATAATAAACTTAATTTTAATAAAGAAATGAAAATAAACGTAACAGAACAAACTACTACATTTCCTATGCCATTAAACAAGCTGAAAGGCAGGTTGATGGACAACATAGGCATGTCGTGGCAAACAACAGACGGCGATGTAACACTTACGTCGGAGTCTATAAAATGGGTTATTGCAAACGCAAAAACATCTATGTATAATGACGAGCGATGCTACGTGTATAATAAAGCTTTTGCTAGGTGGTTTGACAACAATAGTCCATACCCAAGAACTGGCGCGCTAGCACCTACAGGTATAAGGTCAATGGACGAAAGAAAATGTAAGGAATACCAAGATCATGATCCAGAAGAACACGGTATGCCTGAATGCTGTAATTATGATGATTATTGTACAACCCCAAAAGGAAGTAAGCATGATTGTATTAACTCCGGTGGCTTTAATGAGTTTGACTTAATAAGAATGTGGGCTAATCAAAGAGGTATATATGAACACGGTGATACAAAAACACAAGCACTAAAGCTAATGGAAGAGGCTGGTGAAATATGTAGAGCTGTACTTAAAGAAGATCACGACGAAGTTGTAGATGGCATTGGTGATTGTGTAGTTGTACTTACAAACTTAGCTGAACTACAAGGTGTTAGTATTGAAAAATGTATTAACGTTGCTTACAATGTTATAGCACAGCGATCAGGTAAAATGGTTAACGGAACATTTAAAAAAGATTAATATGAGAATACTGTTTATGTTGCTGCTAGCAACTCAAATACAAGCGCAGACGTTATGTGATTCAAATATGACGTACACAACAGGCTCGCAATACCAACTAGAAGTAGCAATACCAATTACTGGAAATAGTTTACCGGTGATGGCTCCGATATATGCTGTAACTTATGGTAATCAAATGATGTTAAGCGAAGACAGTTGTTTTAGTGGACCTTGTACACACGTGGTATATAACTACAATATGTCTACAGGTATGCCTTACGATACAATTACAACTTGCATATCTTATACTTTAACAGACACATCAGGTTATGTTGACACGTTAAACTGTTGTTTTACTCAAATATGGGACGGTCAAGCTTGGATGAGATTGACAAGTATAACTGTTGGTATAAATGAAATCACAAATAAATTAGTTAATAACAAAATGTACGATCTTTACGGTAGAGAAATAATCAAAGCCAAAGGTATTTACATACAAAACAGAAAAGTAAAATATGTCAGATAGAGAAATAATGGATGCAAAACGAGGTATTGAACGTAAGTCTTATGGTTTTCGTGATCCTGTAGTTAAAAATGTAGTTGATAAGTTTGTTAGTAGATCAGATGTAGGTTATGAAAAGTATGGCAGAACATTAGATGATGAACGTAGAGGCGGTTACAAAGACTTAGCTGGTTATCTTAATGATATACAAGAAGAGCTTATGGACGCTGTGCTATACATACAAGCTGCACGCGAAGATCTACAAACTAAATACGATCCGCCAATAGCATACGCTACTGCTTCAGACTATGATGATGAAGAAGAGGATTAAAAGAAAGCGAGGTCCTGTTGTAAGTAAAAAAGTTACTTATGACGGGATCAAGTTCGCATCCGGTCTTGAAAAATATATGTATCTAGCTTTGAAGAAAGCTAAAATAAAAGCTCGTTACGAAGGAGAAACATATGTTGTTCAAGAAGGTTTTGAGTTTGACACAACAAGTTACGAAAGGCAAGGTAATGGTAAAGGAGAGTTTAGAGACAGAGGTAATAAAAAAATATTACCAATTAAATATACTCCAGATTTTGTAAGTCCTTCATTTATAATTGAATGTAAAGGCCGTGCAAATGAAAGCTTCCCATTACGTTGGAAAATGTTTAAAAAATATGTAAAAGCGAATTTACCTCGTGTGACTATATATAAACCTCAGAATCAGAAGGAATGCGACAAGGTAATCGAATTAATAACCAAACAAAAATTTAAATGAATAAATTAAATAGTTGGGAGTTAAGCCTTGGTACGTACCCTGGTTTTTTAATCGGCCTAAGATCTTATGCCGAGCCCTACAGAACAAACCACGTATTTTATTTACCGTTCGTGGATATTTGCCTAACAGTTTACAAAAATAAATAATGAATAGAAACAATAAAATCCTATCGGATATTACTGTGCATATGAAATATGCTAAATATATCCCAGAGTTAAACAGAAGAGAAACATGGGAAGAGTTGGTGACACGCAACAAGGAAATGCACCAAAAGAGATACCCTGAATTATATAACGAAATAGAAGAAAATTACAGATATGTATATAAAAAGAAAGTTTTACCAAGTATGCGAAGCCTACAATTCAGTGGCAAACCGATTGAGATTTCGCCCAATAGACTCTACAACTGCTCCTATCTACCTATTGATCACGTTGATAGCTTTAGTGAGTCTATGTTTTTACTCCTTAGTGGATGTGGCGTAGGCTACTCCGTACAAAAGCACCATGTTAACAAACTACCACATGTAACAAAGCCGTTTGATAAAAGAACAAGACGATTTGTTATTGGTGATAGTATTGAAGGTTGGTCAGACGCTGTTAAAGTATTAATCAAGTCTTATTTAGGTCCTAAGAGATCATCTAAGGTCAAGTTTGATTATTCTGATATTAGACCAAAGGGCGCAAGACTTGTGACCTCAGGGGGAAAAGCTCCCGGACCACAACCATTAAAAGAATGTTTATTAAAAATTAAAGGAATATTAGATGCAAAAGAAGATGGGGGTAAATTATCAACGTTGGAAGTCCATGATATTGTCTGCTATATCGCGGATGCTGTTCTTGCTGGAGGAATCAGACGCGCCGCTCTTATATCATTATTTTCGGCGTACGATGAAGAAATGATTTCATGTAAGTCTGGTAGTTGGTGGGAGAATAATCCACAACGTGGACGAGCTAACAACTCAGCAGTTCTTATAAGACATAAGATAACTAAAGAGTTTTTTATGGACTTATGGAAACGTATAGAGCTATCAGGATCTGGTGAACCTGGTATATATTTTAACCACGATAAAGACTGGGGTACAAACCCTTGCTGCGAAATAGCACTAAGACCTTTTCAGTTTTGTAACTTGTGTGAAGTTAATGTTTCAAACGTAGAGAATCAAGAAGATTTTAACTCAAGAGTTAAAGCTGCAGCGTTTATAGGAACATTACAAGCTGGTTATACTGAATTTCATTACTTAAGAGAAATATGGCAAGAGACAACAGAGAAAGACGCACTTATAGGTGTGTCAATGACAGGGATAGGGAGTGCCGCTGTGCTCCAGCAGGATATGCAGGAAGGTGCAAGTATCGTAAAACAAGAAAATGCGAGGGTTGCAAAATTGATAGGTATCAATCGCGCGGCACGTACAACGTGTGTTAAACCTGCAGGGACGACATCTCTGGTACTTGGAACATCTTCGGGTATTCATGCGTGGCATAATGATTATTACATACGTAGACTGCGTGTTGGTAAAAATGAAGCTATATATAAATACCTAGTAAAAAACCACCCTGAACTTGTTCAAGATGAATATTTCAGACCACACGATACCGCTGTAATTGAAATACCTCAGTCAGCACCTAAAGGTTCTATATTAAGAACTGAGTCTGCTTTTGATTTGCTTGAGCGTGTAAAACGTGTAGCTACTGAGTGGGTTAAACCTGGTCACAGAACAGGAAATAATACACACAATGTGTCTGCTACTGTAAGTTTAAAGAAAGAAGACTGGGATAAAGCAGGTAAGTGGATGTGGGAAAACAGAAGCTGTTACAATGGTTTATCAGTATTACCTTATGACGGTGGAACATATACTCAAGCACCCTTTGAGGATATAACAAAAAGTAAGTTTGATAAGTTAGTTAAACTGTTACAAGATATTAATCTTGAAAATGTAACTGAAGCAACTGACGAAACAGATCTATCTGGCGAATTGGCCTGTGCCGGTGGATCTTGTGAAATAACAGGCCTTTAATTAAAACAATTATTATGAAAAAAATGTTAATGAGTTTAACTTTAGCTGTACTATGTACTGTTGCTGTTAACGCACAAAATGCAAAAGGTGACTGGTACATAGGTACTGGTGACATCGCTAATACCGCTTGGACTGAGTGGTCTATAGCTCCAACTGTAGGCTATGCAATAGCTGATAAGTTTATGGTTGGATGTAACGTATCTCAAGCAGACTCGTCTGCAGAAATGGTACTAGATGCACATGTTAGATATTTCTACAACGGATTATTTGGATATGTATCTGCTCCTAACTTAGATACTGATAGACTAACTATTGGTGTTGGTAAAATGTTTACGTTCCACAGAGGAATATACATTGACCCAAAAGTTGTATATAACACAAGCGAAAAGACAACTAACTTAATGTTAGGTGTTGGCCTTAAATTTTAGTATTAACTTAAAACAATAAACAATTATGGATAAAGTAATAAAGTATTTAACAGGATTTTTTTCGGGATTAGTTGCGGTTATGATGGCTATCGTACCAGTGACAATTCTATGGACATTATTAACGGGAACATCAGTGTTTGGTATGAATATCATAGCAAACTTTATGGACATGGTAAATCAATTAGGAGCTAACGGTTTTGTTGGTCTTTTATCATTGATATTTATTATGTACTTCTTTCTGTGTGATGTTTGTGTTAAAGGAAAATAAATTATAAATCAATTAAATTAAATTAAATTATGAGTTTTAATAAATGTGCAGGAATATATGATCAATTACAAGATCTAGTAAATGACACTCAGTCAGATATGACTAAGTTTGTAGAGGGTAATAACTCTGCAGGCACGAGAGTCAGAAAAGCAATGCAAGCAATTAAAGGCTTGGCACAAGAACTAAGAGTTGAAGTACAAAATCAGAAAAATTCTGAGTTTTAACTAACTGTTAGAAAATAATAAAGGGGATAACGAAAGTTGTCCCCTTTTTTTATATTGCTACCGTAAAGATAGTGATCATAATAACTAGGTATACTAGCCAACTAAGATCTATTTGTTTTGTTTCCATAGTGCTACTATCACTAAATAAATCGTATAGTTTATACATACAACATTAAGAAATTGTTAATTAATCTACTGTGTTTATTTTTCCTATACTTGCCGCTGCAACTGTATTTACCTTACCAACACTAGCAGCAGCAACACTATTTACTTTATGAGTATATCCACTAGCAGGATCTGTGTATGTTAAGTTTACAGCGCTAGCAAAATTAATTTGGTTGGTTACATCACCACTTTCTTCTAATAAATCTTCTTCTTCTTCTCCAGCATCATGAGCCAAAAGTAACGCTACATTGAAATCATTGTTGTTTATAATCTGAGTAGCAGCTGCAGCGTTTAAAGTAAAAGTTACAGTACCACTAGTAGAAAAACTCGTGTCAGAAGAGTATGCTGTGCTACGATCTATGTTGTTAAAGTCAGCATTTGCAAGCTCACCACCATTGCTACTACCAGCTGTATGTTTTATTGCTCTTGTATTAGAATTGTTCCCACCGTTTGCACCAGCAGAAGTTAGTTGAAGTTGAAAACTAGAACCACCTGATATACCAGAAGTATTAAAATGTATAAAAGTTCTTATAAATCTATATGTTCCCCCACCTCTTCCTGTTGATTTATAATATTGTATTGCGCTTTGAGTATTAGTTGAGCTATCATAAGCTGTACCAGTAGTAGCATTAAGTGCAGCTGAATAACTACCAGAGCTTGCTCCTACTATAAAACCTTTTCTATTTGATGCTAGTGTACCCATTTAAAATTCTTTTTTAGGTAAGTAATAAGTAGTGTGATTAAAGTAGCAATTGCTAGGAGGGTTTACCGTAATAGCTTCATAAGTAACACCGTCAATATTGTAGTAATTGTTTTCGCTATTAACACTGTTCCACCACGTAACCTTACAACCTGTGTTAGCTAAATTAGCTAAAGAGCTTTTAAACTTATCCATATTGTCGTCAGCAAAAGTATCATAGAATATACCATCATAAGTAGCTAAACAAATTTTTCTTCTTTTGTCTTTAACTGTATTCCAGTCGCTTTCTATAATAGTTACATTAGGTTTATCACTAGCCCAAGCTTTTGCTTTTTCTATTATCTGCGGGTGATTTTCAACTATAGTGTGAGAATTTATAGAGTTAGCTTGAATGTAGTTTGCTGCTATACCCATACCAAATCCTATCTCTAATATATCACCACCATTTTTGCAAACGTAATCAGCAGATTTTTTCATAATAGCATCTTCCCAGTCCATCATTACTTCCATGTCGATGCTGTCATTTGCAGCCTTATAATAAATCTTATCAGATTCAAATATTAATGTTTCGTCTATATAGCTCATTATGCAACCTCAACAAATGCTCCGTCTGGATTAAAATATATTGCACCATTACTAGCATGTAAACAATAACCTATAACTCTAACTATATCACCACTACCTGAAGGTGCTGTTGCAGTTGCGGTACCAGCTGTTGTTGATAAAAACAACGTGTTACCTACACTTCCTGGGTCATGATCTAAAGTAACAAAACCTCTTAACAAAACACCATTAGTATTTGAAGCTGAACCTAAAGCAACACCAATCATACCTGTAGATGTAGAAGCGGCGTCAGCATCAATTAAAGCCCAATTACCACTTGAGTTGTAATAATATATTTTACCAGCGTCCATAGATGTTGTACTGCCAAAAAAAGCTACATCACCCATTTTGTAGTCAGCATCGTTACCACTACTTATAGCACCTACTCTTGTTTTTATTGTAGACTTGATACTACCGCTTACTGAAATACCACCATTAAAACTTACAGTTCCATCATCAGCAATTTCCATAGCGCCAGGGTCAGATGCAGAACCTATTTGGCCATCATCGTCTATAATTATATTTGAAGCTGTTATGTTTTGTCCAGTAGTTAAACCAGAACTATCTACTTTTAACCTTTCAGCTCCACCAGTAAAAACTTTATAAGTATCTGCACCACTAAAGCCAAAATAAGTATTTGTATCACCAACGTGGTATATATAATCTGGCATGTGTATTGCCTTGCTAAATGTTACTTTTTCAGAAGCACCATCTACATCTATATAAGTAGCGTTTGCACCACTACCGTTATCAGCTTGAATGTATATGTGAGAGTCATTAGCCTCTGCTCTTATATAAAAATTACCAGTTTCATTATCTATATAACCATGAGAACCAGTATGCTGTATTTTAAGATCTTGATCGTTTCCAAACCTACATTGTATACTATCTTGAAACTCTTTGTGCCCAGTTATATTTTGACTAACACTTAAGTGCATTGTATCTGAGTCTAAATAAGCTGATGCAATAACATCACCTTGGTAGGCACAACCTGTTAAGTTACCACTTATATCAGCGTTACCGTTTATGTCCAGCGAAGTACCTTGTACCTCGCCAGACGACTCTACATCATGTAAAAATTTTACCGGCATTTAATTTAATTTTAATTAGTTAAACTTAATCTATTTTAGTTACTAAAACTATAATGTCGTTACTCGCAGGAGCAGTATTAAAGTCTACTGTAACATTTGCAGTATCTGTTCTTACAACTTGTGCATACACGGTTTCATAAGAACTTGCATCATACATTTGTACAACAACATCTCTCGTTCCTAAAGCGTGGTTTACAGCTATTGAAGTAGCAGATCCATTACCAATTGTAGCTTTATAACTTCTTGCAGCTAAACCTGCGGCAGTTACAGCTCTTGCTGTGTCAGTACCAGCTAAAGCTTCAGCAGTTGTAGCAAGTTCAACTTTACCAGCAGCACTTGTAGATGCAGCACTTACAATCGCTGTTGCATTACCACCAGTAAGTGTGCCAACTGAAGTTAATGAAGAGGCTGTTACACTAGATTTTAATGTAGCACCACTTAGAGTACCAGCAGCGGCTGTTACTGTAATATTTGCACTACCATTAAACGATACTCCATTTATAGTTCTTGCTGTAGTTAATGTAGCTGCAGATCCAGAGGTATTTTGATTACCTGCGCTATTAACACCAGGTAGATTAATATTAGCACTACCATTAAAACTAACGCCACCTATTGTGCGCGCAGTAGTTAAAGTAGCAGCAGAGCCCGATGTGTTCTGGTTACCAGCAGAGTTTACACCAGGTAAATTTATATTTGCAGTACCATCGAAACTTACACCACCAATTGTTCTTGCTGTCGCTAATGCAGTTGCTGTTGCAGCAAGACCAGTACATGAGCCAGATGAACCTGTTGTATTAGCGTTGATCTGAGCAAATCTATCATTAATCGCAGCAGATGTCATAAGGTGAGCATCGTTATCAGTAAACTCACCTGAGTCATCAATACCACTAATAGTATTACCGTCCATTCCTAAACCAGTTGCAGTAACCTTAGCTACTCTTATACTTTGGAAACCTTCAGCTCCAGCACTATCTTCTCCACTTCCAGCAGGATCGATAGCTCCATTTGCCTCAGCACCAGTTGCAGTAGTACATATTAAATGAAACTCTAAGTCGCCTTCGTCCCATTTTAAAGCTACATTAGCTTCACCATTTGTTGTTCCAGAACCTCTTGACCATAATACAGCTAAGTCATTAGTGTTTGCACCAGAAGCACCTTGGTTTAATAGTAAGATCTTATCTTTTATGGCTGTATTTGTAGTCGATTCTAAAACAGTATCACCTTTTAATGTTATACTACCATCAACAACAAAATCACCTTTAACAGTTACGGTTTCAGCAGAAGTACCAATAGCAAGAGCACTACTACCAAATACACCACCTAAAGTTGTTTTTAAGTTTGCAGCACTTACAGATACATCAGTGTTTGTAATAGCCCCAGAAGCAGCTCCTAAATATCCCCATTGTGTAGCAGATATTGTAGTTGAACCAATGTTTTCTAATTGAGCACCTTCAGCCGCTGTAATATTAGAAATCTCTGTAACTTGAGAAGCAGCTATTGTTTTGTTAGTTAACGTTTGTGAAGCTGTTAACTGTACAATGTTACTGTTCGTTATACTTGCTATTTTTGTAGCTGTTGCAGCATTTCCAGAAGTTGCTTGGTTACCAGCACTGTTAACGCCGGGTAAATCTATGTTTGCGCTACCGTCAAATGATACACCTCCAATATTTCTAGCTGTTGTAAGCGTAGCCGCGGATCCACTAGTGTTTTGATTACCAGCAGTATTTACACCTGGCAAGTTAATGTTGGCACTACCGTTGAAAGACACACCACCAATTGTTCTAGCGGTTGTTAACGTTGCGGCTGAACCAGTTGTGTCTTGATTAAGAGTTTGAACTGTAAATGTTAAATCGTAAGGATCACCATCAGCTCCACTGTCTACGTCTGTCCAATTAATATCAATACCTCCACCTTCAACAAATTTAACTTCTTTGTTTTCAGTAATTATTACTTCCGTACCATCACCATCCTCTATAACAAATCCATCACCCATATCAACAGTGTTAGTGTCAGTGTTAGTTATAGCGCCTGTTGCTGCGCCGAGATAACCCCATTGCGCTGCTGATATAGTTGTACTACCGATGTTTTCAAGCTGTGCACCTTCTCCAGCAGTTAAATTAGATATTTCAGTTACCTGTGATGCCGCAATAGTTTTGTTAGTTAACGTTTGAGTTCCTGTTTTTGTTACAACAGTTGAATCAATTGCGATGTCATTAGCATTGGCAGTTATACCAGTACCACCAACAACATTTAGTGTTACACCACCTGAACTACCACCACCAGTTAAACCATCACCAGCTGTTACTCCTGATATATCACCAGTAGCTGACGAAAGAGAAATCCAGTTTGACCCGTCATAGAATTTCACCACGTTACTACCGCTATGATAAAATAATTGTCCTTCAACACCAGTAGGATCAGAACTTAAGTGCTGTAGCTTCATATTTAAGAGCTGATTGTCATTCAGATCAATATTAGCTAGAAATTTTACATCTGCCATTTTATTTTTGTTTTATGTTATTTTTTTGTTTTATTTTAATTAAAGAATGCTTTTCCTGAAAAAGAACCCTCAAAGTCTAGTGTAACTTGATTTACACTATTATATGTTATCTGCCCTACAACTACCTCGTTTGCAGAGTCAACTACAGTAACAGAGCATTTTTTAGCCAAGTTATGGTTAATAACCCACTGTGAGGCCGGCGTACCTTGCGTGTGTATAAAATTTGCATCAGTAGTGTAAACATTATTTACAGGTGTTGTTGGTTGCCCTATATATTTCGCCATTTATTATATTATTTGATAGTTAGTCTTTCCTTTTTCTTTGTACGCCTTTAAACATCTGTTTCTATTTTTTTCAGGTGACACATAACTTACATGTACCCAATCAGGATTTTTGTCATTTCCAAATTCCCATATCATTTGATCAAAGTCTAAATTCTCTTTTATAAACTCATACATTTCAGCATTGCTCATTTTACCAAATGTATCATCTATGTCTATAGCTTGACCTTTGCAGTGTTGTGATTTAGAGCTTCCGCCTATAGCTTTATTGAGCTCAGGTGATCTATAAAAACTATTAATTTTTATTGGCCCACCAACATAGGTTCTAAGTGGTTCAAATATTTCTTCTGCCACTAAAACCATGTTTCTCTCATGTTCATCTGTAGGAGTATTATCTATATTCAACCTTGTTGCAGTTCTGCTATACACTCCTTCTTTACTACTTATATGGTTACTTATCATTTTATTTGCTTATTAAAACATCTACTGTATCACTAGGGCTAACCGTAATATATAAACCGTATTTGCTATTGTTAAAAGAAACCATAGACTCGTTGTCTAATAACAAAGAAACATTCACAGGTATTGCTACCGATGAAAGTATATTAAAACTTTGTGGTTCCCCTGATGTTGGGTTGCTCTGTAAAAACAAAGTTACTGCTGCATCTGCAGAAGCGTGAACGTTGGTTATCAAAATAGATTTTATACCACCAGACCTACTACCCTGCTCAATAAGCGTTGTAGTTACTCCGTTGCTACCAATTATATTATGATAAGGAACAAACGCCATTTTACTGCTCGAAGAACATTACATATTCTAAAACTACAGTATCGTCAGTTGCTGGTACTACTTGAACATCACCAGTTGTATCGATACCTGTAAGAGGTATCATCATCCAATCACCACCGTATAATTTAGAAATTTCTTGGTAAGAAGCTGTTGTTCCAGCACTACCTACTGTACCTAAACCAATAGATACTGCTACTGACTTATCAACGTTTCCTTTACCATCTCCTATGTTTTTAACAAATAGCTTTGCCGCTTTACTATCACCTGTTTCAACTTGAAGATCTGCCATAACTATTAAATCTTTTGCAGTTGTAGCTGTAAACTTTCTTCTTGAAAAACCTGTAGTTTCTTCTATATCGTTTGTTGTTCCTGCTTTGGTTAAAGTCATAGACTTTGATATACCTCCAAATGCTGGGTAAATATCTGAAGCTATACTTATTGTTGCTGTTGTTGCCATATTATTATTTTTTTTATATTATTATTAATCTACTGCAAGTAAAGTTCTACCTTCATGAAATACAGCGTATCCAATTTTATTTGTACCGTTGAATGCTTCTACTTCTATATCTGCCGCTGCATCATTTGCGTCCCAAGGAAGAAACATCCAATCGCCTGCATATAAGTGACCTATTAACATACCATCTATCATTATTGAAATGTAGTAAGTTTCGTCAGTAGAATCATTACATATATAAACTTTATTTCCTTTACCCACGCTTAAAGCTGTAGCGTCTATAAATTGTTTTTGAGCACCTGAAGCTAGTTCAATGTGCCCCATATCCATTTGATCTAAACCGTCAGCAGTAGTACCCGCTTTCATACATGTTGTTGATGTAGTTACGGACATATTATCTGACAGTAGATCACTAGTTAGCGTTACCGCTGCTGTTGTTGTTGCCATTTTTATTTATTGTTTAGTTATTATTAATCTTCAAAAAGCATATACTCCAACGTCATATTTGCCGCTTGTGGAGTTATGTCTATATCACAGTTTGTACCTGTTGAATCTGCTGACCAAGGTATAAAAGCCCAGTCACCAGCCCATATTCTACCAACAACAGTGCCTGCAACTTGAATTTCAAAGTATTGAGTTGCTGTAGTTGAAGTATTCTTTAAATATACCTTATGAGCTTTGTCGTCTGTGTAATCAGCCGCTGCAAACAAAGTGTATTCATCTGTATTTGCCGTTGTTTTTCTAGCTAAACCACTAGTACCTATTACTCCAGTAGAGTTATCAGCACCTGTCAAAGTACAAGTTGTAGCTAGCGATAATTCGTCAGACAATAAGTCTGTACTGCTCAGCGTTATAGTTGCCGTTGTTGTTGCCATATTATTTTTTTATTAATTGTTTTATTACGCTTCCATCGCTGTATATAAATAATAGAAGCTTGTTTTTTATTATTTTTGTTTCCCTACCAAGAAGATCAGTTACAGCAACTAATTTTTTCTCAGCTTGCCCTCTAGTTAACAGTGGGCCAGACCAAGTACCTTCACAGTAGCTATAGGTAGCTTGACATATTGTGTCCCACTCATTTTCACAACAGTATTCGTCTATATCTATTACCCAGGCGTAACATGGATCGTTAAGCCAGTAAGGTATGCTATCACCAGTAGCACAACCTGCACTGTAAAGACAAGATAAAGGATCGTCAACATTAGCATTTCCATTATAGTTATACGCTGTTTGATCCATGCAACCCACAATGATAGAAATACACGAACCGTTATCCGTGTTAGCCAATGAATCGTAATTAAGAGCCAAACTATCCATACACCCATAAATATAAGCAACACAACTAAAATCCTCCGTGTTAGCTTGTGGGGAATAATTAAGAGCGCTAGGATCCGTACAACCATATATAAAAGGAACGCAAGAATTGTTATCAGCATTAGCTAGTGGGTTATAATTGAAAGCTGTACTATCAGTACAACCATAAACAAAAGGTGTGCAACTACCATTATCACTATTTGCTAGTTGATCGTAGTTAAACATTGTAGGGTCTGTGCAGCCATATAAAAATGGTATGCAGGTGTCAGGTGCTGTTGCAAGTGGATTGTAGTTAAACATTGTTCCGTCCATACAGCCGTATATATAAGCTAAACAACCCCCGTTATCTACGTTAGCAGTGCTATCGTAGTTATAAGCCGTTGAGTCCATACAGCCAAAAGTTGCTAAATTAAAACAACTGTCGATAACATTAAAATCAGTTGTATATCCATTAGTTGTATCGTTATGATACTCTACATAAGCAGGTGAAGCACAACCTGGGAACCAGTAGCAAAAATCAGCTGTATTAGCTGTGTCTGAGTAGTTGTACGCGGTTGAGTCCATACAACCATATATTTTTTCTTCACAAATATTTCCACAATAAGTAAAACCTTCGTACAAAACAAATGGAACTATAAATGGAGGCGATATACTTATAGCGGTATCACCCTCTGGTCCTATTAAAGTAAAACCACATTCGATAGAAGTTGACTGTGCTTGTTGACTAACAAATAGTTTAGCACCAACTTGAGCTGGTGCATACAAATCCAAGGTGAAAGCTTGATTAAAACCACCAGTCATATTAAAGATAGAGGTATCTCCATCTTGATATATTTCTAGTCTAGTTCCAACCCAACCATTTCCTACGAGGTCATGCAGTATTAGATCGTAAGAACACTGGTCGATGTTCTCCATTGTATTTGCGATGGGATTGTAGTTGAACATTGTGTCATCTGTACAACCATATATTTTTAAAGTAGCACAGCTACTATCACTTACAGTGGCTGATGGGTCGTATTCTACGTAGTCGTCGTCCATACAGCCTAAAACTGGAGGAGGTGGAACACAGGTATCAGATATAAATACATGAGTGGAATCTTGCCCAAAGCTAGGATCATCTCCGTATACTAAGGTATCGCCACACTGTATTACGTAATATGAACCATCTTGTCCTCCCCATAAACTACCTTCAAGCCCATCACCATATAAATCATATATAGTGAACGATAACTCGCCTACAGGTAAACAATTAATTATTACTTGTGGTTGGTAGTCAGGAACATTAGAATAAACGCCTCCTGACAGAAGTACGTTTCCTAATGAGTCTTTTATGTCCCAAGAAGTTTCTTCTGGGTATTGATCTAGATTTATTAATACTACAGTTTGCACACAAACAGGTGGTGGACCTGGAGGTGGGCAGGGTAATATTGTAACCGTACTGTCTCTTTGAAAAAAAGAACCTACAACTGGATCCCAGTGTAATATTGGCCCTTGACAAGCGTTACCCATGCGAAAGCTAGCGGGATTTGTAGATGTCCAACCATCACCATACGAGTCATTTAACGATATAGTATAATCTCCGCTAAACACGTTTATAATAGTGTCTAAGTATTCATATTGAATTGTGGGCTGGTAAAACATAGAAGTATCACCAGAAGCGTCTGAAACCATAAAGAAGTTAGACTCTGTAGGTGCATAGAAATCAAACTGAACTTGAAACCTAACCCAAGAGTCTTGTGCGAGTAAACCTAACGGTAGAAATAAAATTAAAATTAGATTTTTCATATTAAAAATCACTCATTATTTGTTCATTAATAAATTGTTGTATCTCTTTCCTTGTTGCCTCCATTTTGAAACTAAGATCAGCTTGGTATCTTTTTATTTCTTCTCCATCTTTAAAAACTATTATAGTAGGCACTATGACTATTTTGTGCTTATCTTGTAGTTTTGGCTGTTTGACTATATCTACTTTAGCGATATCACAGTCGGATAATTTACCAAACCACTCTACATCGTTTGTAGAGTTCCATTCTGCGTTAAACTGTGTTACCACAACCTGTGCTGACAATAGGTTTGTAAGTAGCATTAAAAAAATAATTAGCACATAAGCACCAAAAATTTTCCAAGCTGTGTCAATTTTTTCCATTTAATTTATCTTAAGTCGTCTATTTTATCTTCTATTCTAATCATACGTTCTTCCAACTTCTTAACGTCGTCTCTAGTTTCCATAATAGTATTTCTAACATTAACATCTTTCATATTAAACTCCATGCGTGTAACATCTGGTTTTGGTAACTCTTTAGCTTCAGCTATATCAGCTTGTAAAGCAAACCACATACCTATAATTCCAGATAGTGCAAAGCCAACCGCTATGAGCGTTTTAATACTTATGTTAAAGCCAGTATCTTCGTTTAATTCTTTTGCCATTTTTGTAGATTTGTTATAGTTAGAAGATTACGTAATTTACTCCAAATTTAAAGTCATACCACTTTCTATTCCAGTATTTATTATATTTACCCTCAACAAACGTACCTAGGTGTTTATTTACTTTATAACCAAGTATTAAACCACCACTATAATCAAGCCATTGTTTACCCTCGTATTTATGATAAGAGTAATCGTTACCGTCGTCATAATGGTATGGCATTAAACTTGCCCAAGCGTGCGACCAAAATGATTTAGTATAGCGATAATAATCAAAACCTAAAACAACAGAGTGTTGTATGATTTGATTTAGCTCGTTACGCTTTTTCTGTGTATAATCTGACAGCACTGTAGGTATCACAACCTCTTCCCAAACCTCTTTGCTTGTAGCAACGAGTTCTCCATCTGGAGAAAAATACTCACTAGCAGCAACATCGACATTGTAGCCTTCTTGTAGTGCTAGGTAAGTGTAATGTATATTACCATTGCTGAGCACCCACTCTTCTAATGGATCATATCCGTAAGGTTCGGATAGCCTTTGAGCAAGCCCAGCATTGAATGATAATTTGTCATTAACTTTATATCTATATCTTTGTGAAGTTTCAAAGTATTTAATATCAGCGAAACCGTCTTCTAAGTATTCACCTTTTAGTATAAAATGATTTAAGCAAAAACCTTTACCGCAACCATCGTCACTTACATATCTAATAAAGTGATGTTGGTCTAAGTATTCATCACCTTGTTGCCTTTTATAATCTACTTCAAATAAAAATTCTAACCCACGTACTTTACCTATACTAGCACCATCTGACCATGACTCTTCTGTTCCATCGTAAAATGTACTAGCTCTGTTTTCATAACCAAACCTTGCGATCTTACGTATACCCAAAGCTAGGTTATAATCATAAGGAGTTTCTACGGTTACAGTTTCTAATCCGTTAGTTACAGAAAACACGTCTACGTCTGATATAGAGTTACCACCATTAGCCGCAGCGTAAAACGTCGCAAACTTAAAATACTTTTTAAAGTTTTGCGAGCAACAATCTTTTGGCACGGCGCAAGCAGATAATGCTATACATAGTATTATAATTATTTTTTTCATTATTTATTTATTTTATAGTAGGTACTCCTTCGTATTTTTTTGTTTTCTTGCTTTTTTTCTTTTCTTTTTCTATACCAACGTTATAAGGCGTCCAACCACCAAACATAAGCATTCTTTGCCATGTTTCGTATTTATCACTTAACGCGTGTTGTATGTTAGTAATGTTTTGGTACGGCGAGTAAACAGGCGCGTTAGTAAGTGCTTGTATAGTTTTTAACCCAGCTTCTAGTTTTGGATTACCTAGTTTAAACTTAAACGGAGTATCTCTGCTCCATTTTAAATTATCGCCAGCAGAATCTAACAGACCAAATTTAGAACCAATTGGAGGCGATATATTTAGAAAATCTTCAGCTACCTCGCTGTAATCAGCTGCAAATGCAGATTTGTTGTTTTGTTTAAAGAATTCAAGCGTAGCATTTTTAAATGACGATATAAGAGCTCCTTGCACACCAAAACCCCTTAACATAGAATCACCAGTTGATTGCAATGTGTAAGCTTTTGTGCTAGCTATTTTTTCGTCAGTAACATCTTCATCATTTAACAACATACCAAATAGTGCTGATTGTAAACCAGCAAACAAAGAAACCTGAGCTCCCATGTAATAAGTTATTCTACCCATAGCTTCAGACGTGTTTCTCAAACCTTTTGTTCTGCCCTTAGCTATATCAAGTATATCTTTCATACCAGCTCTGTTCATCTGCATAGGAGTGTTAGCAAAAGGCAATACTATTCTACCTATTAACGATGTTTGTTGTTTAGACAATAGATCCGCTCTCGATGACTGCTGCGTTCTTTCTGCTAAAACTTGAAAATCTAAAAAAGCCTTTTTTTCAGCTTCTTTAGTTTCTACACCTTGCTTTTCATACATTTTAATTCTATTTCTGTAGTAAGTAGCACCACCAAATGATATTGCAAAGCTATCTGCAAGTTTTGTGGGTGTGTAACCAACTTTTAACACTTTAGATATTACACTTTGTATCATGTTCGGTGAAGATGCTGCCGCAGAAGCAATTTCAGCTTCAGTGACATTTATAGCTAAACCATCTCTTCTTTGTTTCAGCATATCTGAGTTCATGATAGTCATAAAATCTTTAGAAAACTGAGGTACATTAGCCATTGCTTTAGCAGCAGAAAACGGGTTGTTTTCTTTCATGTTAATAAAGTTAAGAGTAGATATAGTTTGTAGAGCAGCAGACCTAGTGTTAAAGTTCATGATAGTACCAATACCACCATTTAAATAGTTCATCATAGCACTACTACCTCTATCTAGTTTTAAAGATCTAGTTCTACCAGTTTCCATACGATCAAACATATCTTCTATGTTTTCTCTCCATCTAGTACCAAGCTGAGATTCCATTTTATTTAAGTTAACTTCAGAAAATATTTCATTTTTAATATCTATAAATTCTTGTAAGTATTGTTTTCTACTAACACCTCTGTCTAAGTTAGTAATTTCACCGGCCATTGTTTCTCCCCACCAGTTTTCGCTTGGTTCTTTTAAACCTTTTTCCTGTTTTGTAATTTTTCCAAATTGCTCTGCATAAGCTTGTAACCTTGGGTATTTTAATATATGCTCAACAAGCTTTGTTTCTGTTTTCGCGGCTAAGTCTGGAATTTTATAACCAGCTTTGTTCCATAAATAAACTCTCATCGCCATGTCATTTGTAAAGCTAGTGCCTTCTACTTGGTCTGAAATTATTTTAACAACATCTTTGTTTTGTTTACGAAGAGCCATGTAGTCGTTTTTAGATGACTGTCTAGCTGTGTTATAATCCCTTGTGCCTCTTTCAAATGGCATTATAAACTCCTCTTTAAACCATTTTTTATTTTCGTTACCTTGCTTGCCTTTACCGTACAGAGGTTCTATAAGTAATTCTAAATCAGCAGCGCTATCTCGCATAAATATTCTTCTTCGCTTAATATCTTTACCTCTAACTTTTGCCTCTGCTTTTGAAAAGTTTTTATTAGCATCCACACCTAAAGAGTGTTGTAATATTTTGTTTGTAGTTTCGTTTAAGTTTTTACTAGCTAATGCTTGTTGAACTTTAGATTTAATATCTAGCTGACTTAATACATCTTTAACAGCTTTAACATTTGGTAAGGCATCGTCAACAAAATACATATCGTTATATCCTTCAGCAAACTTTTCTAACATCCAAAGTGCTTTAGCTTCGCCAGTACTATTACCTAAGCCAGTTATATTTTCAACAGGTATTTCAACACCTTCACTTTTCAACCAGTCGTGTATTGCTTTTTGACTTTCTTTAGCTCTAGCGGTTAATATAAATACGTTTTTAGGCCCAAACTTTTTTATTTGATTTTTCATTTTTTGCATTAAAGGTCCTGGCTTACCATTTGTAACTCTGTTAAAATCTGTAAAATCCATTTTCCAACCTTCATTAACTAGCTTTTCACCAACAAAAGGCCACTCTGCAGATGCTATTTTTTTCTTTTTACCATCTTTAGTAGCAAAAACGTAGTTTTCACTAACACCAACTGTTTCATCAAAATCAAAAGTACTCATACCTTGTGACTTTTTATTTCTTTTTCTACCGTTTTCTAAAGCTTTATCAATATTTTTTATTGTTTGATTAATATCTTTTGAAGCTACTTGTTTGGCAATTTTTTCACCTAAACTCTGCTTTATTAAATCAACACCTTGTTTTTCAACCGCCTTAGAGTTTTTAGCTTTTGAGTCTAGCATGTACTCAAGAATACTCCATTTATTTTTAGGAATTTTTGTTACTATTTTTTTAGCAAGGTTAAGATCAATACTTTCTACTTGCACTTCTAAAAGACTTTTACCTTTGTTAGGTCCACTAACTACAAAGTTGTTATCTAGCCTTGCGTACTTGTTTGCAAAAACATTTAAAAGTGGGTTATCAGAGCCTTTTTTCATAGCTTCAATATAAGACTTTGTAAATGTTGTAGGACCTTTAGCGTCGTTAAATAGCTGGCCATTTTTAGGAATTAAATGTTGCTCTGATATATCTAAAATCTCTTTAAGTCCTTTTTTAAACGCAGGTGTAACACTTTTATGTTTACGCATAAGATCAACAAATCTATTTGTTTGATTTAAAAGTTGTAAACCATGCTCCCAGTGATTACTCACACCTTTGTTGTCTTTAGTTTTTATTTCTCCTTTTGCACTAGTTGTTTGTATTTCACCAGGCTTACTACCTATAGCGTTTAATGATGCCATTTTATATCCTAAAGACTTGCTTATACCTTTAGCATGGTTAGTTTGCATAGCTCTAGATTGTAGAAAATATTCAACACCGTTATTGTTTTTGTTTTTATAAGCTACTTTGGCCATAGCAGTAAAGTAATCTTCAAAAAACTCTCTATTAGCTTGTTCTGTAGCTTCAAAGTCTTTTGATTTACCGCTATAAGAAGCTTCTTGTCTATAGAGCTCTATTTTAGCATCTTTGATTTGCTCTACAGTTTTATTTTCACTAAGCATTTTTTTCTCAAGAGCGTCTAGTTTTTTCTTTAAATTGCTCCAGTCTGGTCTATATACATTTTTATACTTACCAGCAGATTTACCTTCTACAGCTGTAAACTTTTTACCTAAAAAAGATTCAATGGCTTCAGCGCTAGTTTTACCTTCTTTGTTTAAATAAACAACCTCGCCATTAGGTAGTACTTGTTTTCTGCTTTTACTACCAAAACCTAATTCAACTAACAAAGATTCTAAAGCATGGTGGTTTTTTTGATTGCTTCTTGTTGTTAAAGATCCGAAGTCATTAAGATTAATACCTAACTCTTCAATAACTTGTCTGTCAATATCTTTTCTCCACTCACCTAGAGTAACATCTACTTTTTTACCATTAACTATTTTAGTACCAACAATTTCAGCTGAATTTTTAGCAATGTAATTTGGATCAGCAAACTTTTTATTTAGCTTATATTTTATAGCTACTTTTTTAGAGTTGTTAACTGACTCTAAATAAGCAACGTCTAGTTCAGCTGTTGTTTTACTTTCTAGTTCTGCTTGTAACTTTTCATTTAATTCAACAATTTTAGTATCTTTTGTTAAAGAATCTCTTTCCATTATAATTTCCTCTAACACTTTGACAGCGGGTATGTCTTTTGAAAGATTAGAAATATCTTCTAAAGTTACTTTTGTTTTTTGTACTAATTTTATTAATTCATTAATATTTGTTGAAGCTAAACTCGGAGATTGACCAGCAGAGACCTGGTTTATCATGTTAGCTACAATATGTTTTATTTTTAAAGAAGGCGTGTTTGGTATTGCTTGTTTTACACTTTGTAAATAAACAGCTTTACCTGTCTGTGTCATTATAGCTTTGTATATACCACTAAGTTTCCCTCTGTTAAACACGGTTTCACCCATACCCCAAGAATCTAAAACTTTTTGCTCAAATTGTTTTTTGAAAACAGGGTCTATTGATTTGTGATATTCTTTTAGTTCTGCTGTCCACTCGTATTTAGAACCTTTAGTACCTGTTTGTTGTATTTCATTAAATAACAATTTGTTTTTAAGTAGTACAGTTGTAATACCTGTTGCTTTAGTTTCAGATTTAACACCAGAAACAGTTTTCATAGATATACTTTCGCCAGTTATTGGGTCAACAGAAACTTGACCCCACTTAGGTATTAGTTTTATATGTGTTTCTATTGTAGGTTTTATCTTTGCTTGAATAGCTTCAAAATCAGCTTTGTTCAATTGCTCTGAAGCGTTTTTCTTCATCTTGTTATACACAACTTCGCTAACGCCATAATAATCTACAACAATATCTTTTTCTATTGTTTCTTTGTAATTTTTACCTATGTTTTTATAGCTAGCTTTTTCTTTTGCACCAGCATCTGTTTCAAAGTTTAAGTTTTTAGCGTCACCTGCAGCTCTTTTTACAGTTATAGGGTTTATATTTAGTGCAGTAGCAACTACAATACCTTTAGCTTCAATTGGAGAACCTGTATGGCTATCAAGCTTGGAATAACCGCTTTCAGAAACCATATTTTCAAACGCACCGTAACCACCCTCATAAGCGTCAGCGGCAACAGTTTTTACTTGTTTACCCATTTTTATAGCAACATCACCAATAGCTCTATATATAATAGACGATTGTGACTGCTGTCCTGTAGTTAAGTATTCAAACGGAGTAAGTGCTCTTCCAAATTCTTTGTTTATTTTACCTGGATCGTAATTTTTATTAAATCTTTTTATTATTTCAAATAAAACATTTTCCATAAACTCACCTTCTACTTTGTCTGTTATGTCTAAAGATCTTTGTCCTTGTCTGATCATGTTTTTTAGACCAGAGCTTTCCATTATATTTTTTTGTGTCCTACTGTTTTCAGCACTAACTTGAAACTCTTCTTTAGTTTTGTATTTACCAGTGTAGTCTTTATCAATTTGTTTTTCCCAACCAGTTTCTTGAACTTCTTTTAATTCAGCTTTGTTTTCTAGTTTTTTCTGATTAGCGTTTAGCTCACCAAAAAGCTCGTATTTTTTATCTATTTGTTTTTGAAATTTACTTGTATTACCTTGAGCTGTTCTTAAGTCTTTTATTTCCTGTTGTACTTCTATTTTTTGAGTTTTTATTTTCTCAATAGTTTTATTTATGTTTTCTTTTGAAGCAAGCTGTGCTTCTCCAGCTTTACCAGTAGGATCAAACTCTATTATTTCATTTAACGCTTTTAGCTTTTTAAAATCACCAGTCTTACCATAACTACCTAAAATATCTATTATATCTTGTTTTGTAGTTAAATCAGCATTTTTATTAAAAGTACTTTTAGCAAAGTTATTCCAAAACTTTTTAACTTTAATAAAAGCACCACTGTTAACCATGTTTGTGTAATATTCAGCTTTACTTAAGTACTCTGCAGAATAAGCCATCATTTCTTCCAGCTTAAGTTCTTTTTGTATATCTTTAGTCTTAAGTATATCTTCGTACAAGTTACTGTTTGGCGTTTTAATACTTTTCATAGCAGCTTTAAAAGATGTTTCAAACTTAAGCTTAAAGCTAGGATTACCATCGAACATCATGTCTAAATAAGCATGTAAACCTTCGTGATTTATAATATCTTTACCTTTTGCTTTTCTAGTGTTTAACTGTATTGTTCCAACCTTACCGTTACCCATTCTAGTGTATAAAGCATTCACCTCTTGTTTTACTATGCTACCATCTTCTTGTATAACTTCTTGATAAATAGGCTTGTCGGTAAGAATTACCTTAAGTTCTTTACCTTTGGACTCAAACATTTTCTTTAACGGCTCGTAATGTTTGTCATAATTTTCTTTAGCTTTAACAGGATCCACCCACTCCGCAGTCTCATTGATAGTGTTTAGAGCTTGCGAAGACATGTTAAAATCTTCTAAGTGTTTTTCAAGTTTTAAAACCTCTTTGCTATTAGTGTTTTGTTCTACCCAAGTTTCATATCTTTGTTGTGGGTCTTTAATTTTTATTTTTTTACCCTTGTCGTTATAAAATTCGGCTGCATCTGCTTTCTTTTGGATAACATCTATCTGCTCGCCAATAAGCTCAGTAGATCTTCTTTGAAATTTACCTATACCAGCAGTTGTTTTAACGTCAAGATGATTAAGGTGCATTAAACCTAATCCTTTACCAGTTATAAGGTTTAACCCTATACGTCTTAAATTAACATCATAATCACTCCAGTGTTTATCTACCCAAGTGCTAACTTCTTGTTTGCCTTGTAAGTCTTTTACAACAGCACCTAACGCATCACCACCTTCAACAGCTAAAGCAAACGCAGGTGCGTTAACAAACGTTGATTGCATAAAGGTATTCATTTGATTACGCTTAAAACTATAGCCAAAAGGTTTACCTTTACCAAACTTACCAAATCCAACTGGTAAAAATTTAGGAGCTACAAAAAAACCCCAACCAACACCTCTTTCAAACTGCATATTTTCGTTTACAGCACCTAAAATTTCACGCATTTTAATATCTTCCCATATACCACCAAGAACTATACCTTTTCCTTTATCTAAGCTAGTGGCTGGTTTTGTTTTCCAACCATTTTTTAATGCCCAATCGTCTAAATTTTTACCTTTTTTAGCAGCCAGTTTTATTGCTCGGCCTTGTGTAATTGTTCTACCATTTTTAATATATTTTGGAATATTAAAACTTGTTAAAAGCTTATTTATACCTAAAACTTTTTGAAATTTGCTTACAGGTGATAATGTTAAAAGCATAGCGTTAAGACCACCTAATCCTCTAAAAAATTCATCAGAAAAATCATCTTCAAGATAAGCTTCTTGTTGTTTGGCAACATCAACACCTGAATCTGGTATAATTTGACTAGCTATTATATCAAGTTTCTTTTGATTGGTAAGAGGTATAGGAATAGCAAAGTCTTTTGATGATTGTTCTATAGTTATGTCTTCGCCAAACATTGCCTGCATGAAAGCACCACCAATTTGACCAAGTCTATTTTTACTTATAGTTTCTGGGTCTCTATTTAGATACCAAGTTTGCCACAAGGCAGCTTTTTTAGAAGTTATATCGTTGTTTTGTTTTCTTCTTTCTACTAAAAAGTCTACAAACTCTTGTTCATTTGTATAAGGTGTATTTTCAAAGCTTTGAGGTATTATTTCTCCTTTAGACATAAATGAGTCAGGTGACCAAAAATCAGACGTACCTGGAATGTGCGATAATTTTGTTAAAACGCCTAACGGTACATCTTTAAATACACCTTTTGAATCAACCTTGTAGCCTTGCTCTTTTAACAAACTAGACATATTTTTATCACCTACATAATAATCACCTTTTTGTTGATTTTCCATTTCAAAACCAGCTTCTTCTAAAAGCAATCTTTGATTGTATTTTTTTAAATCAGCTTGAGATGTATTTTTAAAACCTTGTAAATATAATTCATAAGAATCAGTTATATTAACAAGAGTTCCACCTTGTGGCGCCTCTCTATCTTTACCAACCTTAATGTTTCTTCCTGTTATTGGGTCATGAAACATTTTATACTCTTTGTCTTTTGGTATACGCCCGCCAGTTAAAGTAAGTATACCATCTACAAGTTTAGTTTCATCTTTATTAAATAAACGATCAGCTACAGATCCAACAACGTTTGGGTCTAGCTGTTCTTTAACAGACATATCACCTGCCCTGTATCTTTTCATGATTTGTGCAAACTCAGCTTCAAGTACATCTGGGTAAGAGTTTATAGTAGCGTTGTCTAATCTATCTACAGCGTTTGATATAGCTTCTGCATCAGACTGTTCGCTATTTTTTTTAGAAAGAATATAATTTATTTTAGCATACTCATCTTTTACGCTCTCGTTTTTCTTTCTTAGTCTAATCTGTTGGTCAGCTATTTCGCTAAATATTTTATCTAAATCAGAGTCTGTTAAATTAGGATATGCGTTTCTACTTACGTTAAGCTGCCCAAGGTCGTTTCTAAAATGTTTTTTTAGTTCACCTAAATCAGCCTCGCCAGCTTGGTAAGCAACAATATTACCTCTTGTAATATCTTTAGCCATGCCTTTAGCAAAATACTCGTTGTTTAACCAGTCTTGTAAAACTTCTTTGTCTCGCATGTAGCCCGGTTGAGTTATACGCTTTTCTTCTGTTATTTTTGCGTCTGGACTAAAATCGTAGGTTGATTTACTATAGTCAGTTTTTTTGTTAAAATTAAAAGGTCCTGTAGGTTCTTCTACAACTTTTACAGGTTTTTCCATGTTGTAGGCTTTATAGTAAAAATCACTTGAACTTAAGCTAGGTGAAACAACTTCTTCTATAACGTCTACAGTATCAGTCTTTTCGACACTATCAACGCTTACCTCGTTGTTAGTTTCACTAGCATCAGGGTTATTGGTTAACCACGCGCTCAGCTCCGCTTCTGTTTTAAAACTATATGCCTCTCCTTTTAAATAGTAAGTTTTATCCATTTATTACTTTGTTATATGTGTTTCATATTGTTTGTATATTGAACCGTCACCACCAAACCTCACGCCAGCTTCTTGTATAACTTTTAGCATAAGTTTTTTGTAACCTTCATCACTAATTTCGCGTAAAAGAAAAGGAGCCGACAATCTTGTTTCTATAATATTTCCATCTCTATCTTTTTTACCTGCAGTATCGTGTCTAAAGTAATACGTTTCTTTACCTTCATCATCAGCACCTCTAACAAGTTCTATTTTACCACCCTTAGCTGTAGAAGCAACTCCGCCTATATCAACACTAGTTTCCATTTTTTTAACATCAACAATAGATTGTTCTAAAGAACCAATAATTGCAAGATCTTCAGCGTCTGACTTGTTTAACTCGCCTTTTACTTGAAAGCCTGATCTTGCGGTTTTTTCTGATATAATAGGTATAGGACTAACGCCCTCTTCAGGTTTTTTGTAATCAGCGATTTGATTTATAAATTTCTTAACGTCAGTCATTAGGCTTTTATCTCCGTCCATTATTTCTTTTAAAACTATACCTTTAGCTCTATCGCGAACATCTTCGTCATAGCCATTTAAAATTCTATCATACTCAGCTTTTTGATCTGCAGTTAAAGCGTTATTTTTTGGATCTAAATACCAATCGTGCCAATTAAAGTTCTTAGTTACATTGTTACCGTTTGTAACATCAAAACCTGACATGTTGTCAATAAGAGAAGTGTACATCGTTGATTTGGCTTGACCATCTTTAAAAATATCTTGTATTACTGATCCAACAAATGAGGTTTTTTTAGCTCCCCATTGAGATTCTTTACCAATACCATAATTATCGTTTTGCCAATCTCTCATTTTTGAGTTAAATTTCTCTTTAAGTTTTCTTGTTGGCATTTGCTCTACTATAGCCTCTACTTCGGTTGCAGGTAGCATTTCTCCGCTAGGAGCCAACATTAATAAAACTCCATTTTCATCATATTCATAAAATGTACTTTTAAGAATTGAACCAGATTTTGTATTAATCCTAACTTGTGCACCATCTGTAAGAGAACCGTCTTTTACACCTAAATACCAAGCTTCTTCAATTGGCCCACCGTTAAGTGCTAGACCTTCTTTGTTTACATTGACTAACAATTTGTTTATTCTGTTTATAGTGGCGTTGTCTTCTTTTACTCTAAGTATCTCACTTTGCATTTGTTTTTCATTAATGTTAAAGTTTTTAAACTGATTTGTAATACCTGCTACTCTAGTCTGCAAAGTTGCGTTGTCAGTTTTTACATATACTTTATTTGCAGAAGACTGTCTTTTTGCTATTGACTTCTGTCTCGTAACAAGTCCGTTAGCTACACTAGCTATACCGTTTACAAAGCCAGATATGTCGTATTGGCCTTTTACAGGTTTGTATGCCGCACCCGCTGCGTTTATTATTGTTTGATTGGCTGCCATATTATTATTTTTATTATCCCATTTTACCTATAGAAGCACCAACTACCGAGCCAACGCCTGACGCTATTTGCCCATACATTTGTCTTCTACCAGCTATATCACCTCTAATACCTGCTATCTTTTGACCTTCAACACCTAACAATGTTGATAGTTTATCTAACTCAAATTGTCTAGCTCCTTCAGCGTTAGCAAGCTCTATGTTTGTAACTGCTTGGTTTATTCTACCTTGTTCTTGTAATTTTAATTCTTTTTGTCTATTTATCATTTGAGCAGTAGTCATCACTGCTTGTTCCGACTGTTGTTCAGCGCTTCTGCTTAATGCTGTAGCTAAACTAGCAGCGCCAGAAGAACCACCAACTGATTGTAAACTTTGTAGTATGTTTGCTTGTTGTTGCAAAAAAGCTTTACGCTGTAATTCATAAGAAGTAGTATCAATTTCCATATCTTCAAATATATTTTCTTGATCTGCTATGCTAGGGTCGATTGGTTGGAATTTCATTTCTTCGTACTGCTTGAGTCTTTCGTCAAAATCAGCTTGAGCGCTGCTAAGCTGCCCTTTTAATCTTTTATCTTTCTTTCCAGCTTTATACATTGCATAACCAGCTAAAGTAACTCCTATACCAACTGGAGTTGCAAAAGTAGCGCCTGCACCTAAAGCAGTACCTAAAGCTGTAAATAAATTTTTAACTGGACTTTTTTTCTTTATTTTGTTATTCATATCTATTATAGTTACATTTTTTAAGTGTTATTTACTACTTTCAGTTATCTCAGAACCTATTGAAAACAATTCAGCTTTGCTATTAGAATTATTCTCAAACTTAACCTCAGCGTAGTAACCAACAAGGCTGTTTTTATTCACCTTGTTATCTTTGTTAAACATTATAAAATCGTCTGGGTCTACAGACGTAAGAGGGCTATCAATTTTGATATAATTAATCCCTACTTCTGTTATTTCTCCAATAAGTACTTTTTCACTACCAAAACCATTTGCATCAGGAACACTTTTCCATGCTTTATCATGAACTTGTAGAGAGGAGTTTTGTAAATTACTTTTTAATATTATTTTCATATTTTATTATTCATCAGCTGTACCAGCGGTTATAATTTGCGTCATGTCTAAAACTACTTTAGCGTTAGCGTCAGGATATTTTTTTATCTTAACGTTACCGGTAACAGTTATTACTTGATGAGAACCTATTACATTTAACTTTGTTCCAACGGGTATAACATTTACTTTAGTAATGTCATCGCCACCACCAGCGTAGTTTATAACAACACTACCGGCCGTTGAGCTAGCTGTAACAGTTGTTATTAAATTATTGTTTGCACTATTGTTCATGTTAAAGCCTTCTAATCTAACATGACCACCTCCACCAACACCATATGTTCCGTTAAGATTTAATGTAACATTACCTGTGGACAGTGGAAATGTTGTCTCTGTTCTAACTTGTTTTTCTAAAGGCACACCTTTAGCTATAAAATTACTAAACTCAACTTCTTGACCAAAAATACTTTTTATAAGATTTGGACCGTAAGCCTTAAGTTTTAACTGATCATTATTGTTAGCTGATACTACAGAGCTAAATGTTATAGTAGTACCAGAAATAGATGTTACAAATATTTTACCTCCTCCTGCAGCTAAAACACCATCTAACTCCATGCCGGCAACAGTATTGCCAATAGAATCTACTGTAATCTCGGTAACACTAACATGATTGCCATCTACTACAACCACCTGTTGAGAATACCAGTAGTTATCAGGTATAATAAATTCGTTTGAAACTGGCGTACCTGGTAGTCGCAGCCCAAATCCTTTTGTGTCACTACTTGTGTTTGTAAACGTCCACTCTATGGGAACTGTAACTGTTGATGACAAAGCTGTGGATCCAGTACTTTGAACAGCGTTTGGAAGCGCTGTAAGTTTACTATCTGAGTTAAAGTCATCAGGCACCTGAAATGCAATTATAGTTTGACCAACTTGATTTATTGTTTTTGTATCAACAAAACTATTGTTTCTAAGCTTTGTAGTTGGTTCTTTTGCTATGGTTTTTATGCTATACACATCTCCACTTGTGTCAGCTGGAAAAATAATTACCCTAGAAAACCTATCACCATCTAATGTAACGTGTAGGTTATTAGCAGCAACAAAAGCCTCTGTAAATGTGTTTGTCACAAAATTATAATAACTTTCTTTTAAGTTGCCATTTATTTTTATAACATTAACATTGAATTCAGCACCAACATCTCCAAAAACAACTAGCTCTCTACTCTCTCCGGAATCTAGCATGTTAGCTCTATTTATAGATACTTTTTTAATTAATTTCTTTTCCATGTTATTGTATTTCTTTTACAATTCCTAGTCCTTGAAAACTTAAATCGCTTGTTTTTATTTCTTCATTACCACTAATGTAATTAAACCATTTACCTTCTTTTTCTATAAACTCTTTTACACTACCTTCTTGTTTGTCTGTTTTTATATACTCTACACTCCACCCAGCTTTATCGTACTGGTTGTAAGTTTCTAGCGTACTGTAAGAGCTAACGGTTAAATCTGGATTTGTTATTAAAACAGCAGGGTTACCAGCTTCTACCTTGGATTGTGATCCTTCGTATTTAATAGTATTAAAAGACTTTATAACAGAAGGTTCGGTATTTAAAACTGTAGTTACTGTTGAAAGATACGGCGTGCCATAGAAAGTATTTCTATTTGTATCATCACCACTATTAATATCTATTATCTCCTCGTTGTGTTTAAAAATACCACCGTTTTTAAAAGTAAAGTAATCACTAGATAAACTAACACCTTGCTCAGGCACAAATGATTTTCTACTAACCCAACCTCTAACGCTTTCGCTAAAAGATATTGTGCTTGACATATCATTACCATTTTCATCAAGAAAACTAAACTCTTGTCTAAATATTATATTATCAATAGTTCCACTAGTTTGATCTTGCTCTACAAAGATTACAAAAGTGTTTTTTAATTCTCCAGCTGCCCACGTTGCTTCTCCTATAGTATGCAAAGTGTTGTAAGTTTGTTGAAATGTTGGCGCGCTTATAGTTCCAAACCTAAACCCTAACCCATCATCGTTGAAGTAATAACCGTTTATAGCTCCCTGTGTTATACTATGCTCAAATAGAACTCTAAAAAACTGTCCAGCGTATGTAGTTTGTGTAATAGCTTGTTGAACCTGAACTTGATCTAAATCCGTTATAGGCGCGTTAACAAACTCAATGTTTTGGTTTGCTGCGTTAAAAATAATATAACCATCAACTAATTCATTAAAACCACTAAAAGTAAAGTTATCAGCAGATCCACCAGAAAAAGTCTGAGTTTGGTCTGTCAGCAAAATAGACTTAACAGTACATTCAATACCTCCGTTGTCAGCAAACCAAATTAAGTTTGGATATGAAGATCCAGAAAGAGGGCTAGTTGTGTGTACTGCTGCATAACCAGAGCCTTCATCTATAAGAACGTCGTATGTGCTAGTAAAGTCTTCAAAATAAATTCTATAAGAACCATTCCTATCAATTACGTCATTCCCAGAAATACCATTACCATTAGCATCTGTTATGTGAAAACTTAATGTACCACTAGTGTGGTTAGATACAGTAAATTGTAATAACCAACCATTAATGGTGTCAGTAAAATTACCACCATGATTTTGACGAACACTAATGTAGTTGCCAGGCACGGGCGAGTCAAATATTATACCGCTTGACGCCTCTCCATAAAGCTTTGGTTTGTCATAAAAATTTTGTGGAACTGGGTTTCCAGCATAACCTATATTTGTAGTCCAATGAGTCATTTGATTAGTGATTGCTGGTGACCATGTTTCGCTTATATCTATCATGTTAATAGTAGACATTGTAAAATCAGCGTTAGCAGGTAGTTTTATTTTTATTTCAGCTATAGTGTCGTCACCTTCAAATATACAAAAGTAAGCATCGTACAAAGTGTTGCCTTCTACAAACTCGTAAGGAACTTGTGTGAGCTCAAAGTTAACATTGTACCCTTCTAAAACTGGAACATCACCAGTTGGTACTCCCACTCTCATCAAAGCTATTGCATACCAGTTGCCATTTGTTGTCGTGTTACTTTGTATTAAGTAATTATCTACGCTACCACCGTTCCACGCAAATTTATCATTTGTTGTTTTCGTGCCAGTTGTATGCATACCGTTACCACCAGTACCATCATCATAAAAAGTAGTACCGTTGCTTACAACACCACTAGGAGGAACAGGCCATGTGTTAGTCACACCATCATTATTAGTTTCGGTAACTGAATCCGCTATGTGATTAGGCCCATAATAACCTAAAGCAACCTCAGCAAAAGGGTCTTCATCTAAAACGTTTCCAGCTGCGTCTTGTAGTGCCCAATAAGGATAATGATTATGATCAACTTCAACAAAAGGAGGTATTGTTAATGGTGGCTGTGCATCACCGTTTAGTGTCGTGGTAGTTACTAAAGGAGTAGAGACATCAGATAAATAATGTTGTTTTTTAATAAAAAAAGCATCAACTCCACCGTAAAGTTTATTGGGGTCGGTACCACCTGCAAATCTTATTCTAACTTGCAGATCTTGAACAACTATCTCTTCGTTTTCATCAACACCATTTGTAAATTTAAAACAAATCTGGTGTGATCTAGTTGAATTATGCGTTAGTAGTGGGAAATCTACGCCAGCTGTTGTTTGAAAACCTATTTTACACTCATCTGCTCCAGCTCCATTAGGCGCTGGTACGTATTGATAGTCAGCATAACCTTGAGTTATTGATCCTTGTAAATTACTAGGGTCCATAAGTACTGAGTCTGTCAAAGCTGTGTTACCATCATAAAGTTGTATTGTTAAATACCTATGATAATCAGAAGAAGTGCCAGAATCTTGTTCTCCAATAGCACCATTTTGTGGGTAAGGCAATACATAGCTATGGTTTCTAGCACCAATTATAATTTCTATTTCTTCACCGTTAAACACTGTTGTAGGAACAGCCCCAGAGTATTTGGTTAAAACAGGAGTTGGAGTAACATCATCAACACTATTAGCTTTAGCTCCAGGAAGTGCTAGAAACTGCGTGGTATCAGTACCATCAAAACAAATTCCTTTTCCACTAGCAGTGCCTGAAGTTGTGTGGAACCAAGGTGCTTGATTCGACGGGAACCAACTGCCATTAGTAATATTTTGATTTCCATTGTTGTACGAAACACGCATCCAATCTAGTATTGAATTAAGAGGTGCATTTTGCATGCCGTAACCGTTACGAATTGGATTCCAAAAAATATCTCCTGAAGTACCAACGTTAGTTGGAGTAGAGTTGTTAACCTCTCCAGTATACCAATTACCAGTTTTAGAAGCTGCTATTCCAAGATTTACTTCTTGTGGAAACATTGCACCAGTTAAAGTGCTAGCTAAAGTGTAATCAGAAGTGTAAGTTCTTCCTACTTGGTATTTTTTATTTACACCATAACCAAAACCGTTTAGCATAAAAGGAAAACCAGCTCCTTGGTCATCAAGCTGAAGCTGTGCTATTAAATTCGCACTAGTAGTAAAAACTGTTGGATCACCACCCGTTGTTGTTGTTGTTGATGTTTCCGCCTGTATGCTACCTGCAGCTATCTCATCATAATTTGTTATGTTTGTTTTAAATTGTAAATATCTATTATTTAACTCTGAATTACCATTATTTATATCAAGAGGTGTTGGAAGAGTAATAGGTGTTAACGAATTAATATGTGGATCTGTTATTATTGAAGTAGGAGTAGATAGAGTAGTATTTTCATCACCAGTATCAATAAAACTATTTAAAACAAGACTTTGTGTTGGTTTTAAACCAGAAAATGTAATATTATAATTTTTATCATAAGCATCAAAACTACCAATAATTTCTCCTGATAATTTTAAATTATCTCTAAAGTAATCGTCCATTCCAGCTTCTGAAATAGGTGTTATACCGTCCATAGATAACCTAAGTACCGCACCTCTTTGTTTATCTGCAAAATAAGCTCTATAAGAATCTTTAGCAAAAGACTCTGGGTTTTTAGATATACCAAAGTCACCAACAAAAGGAGTAGCATCACCTAAGACAGCATTTGTAGCTACTAACTGAGAGTTACCGTCTGCGTTAAATAATGCATCTTTATTAGACGTTATACTAACAACTCTATCTTCACAAAAAGCAACTAAGCTTATTCTTCTTTGAAATAGCTTTTGTATACTACCATAAGTAGGATTTAGATCTTTAGTGATATTTTCAGCCATTATAAACTGATTCAAATTGTTAACGCCAGAGTTTGAATTATAAATACCTGAGAATATTAATCCTGATTTTCTATTTTCTTCTTTGTAATCTGTTTCTAAAACTATAGATGCTTTAACACCATTGCTAATAGTAGGGTTGTTAAAATCATCTCTAATTCTATTTGACTCAATACCATTACCAAAAGAAAAACAATTGTACCAATTTAAACCAGTGTCTAGAGAAATGTCTATATCTTTTTCTATATAAAACTGGTTATAATATTCTGGAGAAGCAGTGTATACATAAACTTGACCAGTTACTGGGTCCGTTTCAGTAAAAGTTTCTCCAGCTGCAGCTATAGGGTCAGAGCTAATTCTAGCTGTTGTATAACCACCGCCTCTTCTATAAAACCTAACTAGACCACCTTTATAATCTATAACATTATTAGCATCGTCAAACTTGTTAGCACCACTAGCAGTTGTTGAAGTTTTACTAGTTGTTAGTACAAATCTATTTTTTCCGTTCCAAGCTCCAAGGATAAATTTTTTATCTACAAGCACTTGTCCATTTTTAGCTTCAGGAATATCAATAAACTCTACAAAACTACCAGGTGGAGCAAAATCAATGTTTGTATCTGTAGTTAACTCTGTAGGGTAAGCGTCACTAGCTTCATAGTAAATTTCTAACTTGTTATCTTTTTTTGGTTCTGTTTCCCATATCGCAGAGCCTCTTACAACTTCGTTTAACACCTCACTAGAATCAGCTGTTATAAAATTTATATCTAATCCATTAGTAGCATCAAAATTAGAGTTGTCTATACCACCAAGCGTTAAAGGGTTTTTGTTTATAGGAAATATATAAACAAGTCTTCTGTTACTTGCTCTACCAAAGTCCACGATTTTATCTTTAAATGCGTCAAGCTTTGCTTGTGTTTTGTCGTTAGCCCAAGCTAAGGCAGCTTTTTCTACACTATCAACCTCTTCAAAAGAAGTACCATTTTTATAGTCATAGTCTCTATTCCAAGCCGTGTGGTTATATACTTTTTTAATTATAGGGTTACCAAGAATAGTAAATATTTCATCGTCATTACTTGCGAACTTAAACTTTGAATTTTTTGCTAATTTTTTAATAAAATCTTCAATTTCATCAGTTTGACTTGCATTTAAACCATGAGTAGGTTTCCATTGGTTTTCATGTTTAATTCTATAATCAAGAGTATCATCGTAACCGTAGCCAAAGTTTGGTCCTGGACTTGCGCTCAAAGGGTCTTCGCTAACAAGATCATAGTTACCTTCCATTTCAACAGTAACACCATTGACAGGATCATTAAATATACCACCACCCCATATTGCTTGCAAGTAATTACCAGGACTTCCGTCTCCAAAATTTGGTGCAGTATCTATTAAGTTTGAATCAATAGTACCAACAAGGTCTTCTCCTGGAGCCATAAATGATATTTGCATATAATGAACACCATTTTCAGTACCATATGTTTCTTCGGGATCTCCATCAAAATAATTTCCAAAATCGTTAGTAAAACCAGGTTTTCTCCATCTTCTGTAAGCGGTAGCACTTCCATTTATTGAAGAGTAAGCATTGGTTGTGGTTACAAAACCTTCTATACTGTTAACCATTTTTTGAGTAGATGGGTTTTGTCGAAGCTTTTGACCTTGCACCCAATTTGCATTTAAGCCATTACCATGGGCAAAATTACCACCACCTTGTAATAAATCTACAAGTGGAAATTTTTTACCAAAATGAGGACTACTAGGATCAGGCAGAGAGGGATTAATATGACCATAAAAAAAACCATAACCCCAACCATAAACTTCGTCGTTAGTTGTGGTAATATCAAATACATCCCCATCGCGTAGTAATAAACCCCATGTTGGCGTTACTGCGTGCTGGTCATGTTTACCCATCCAAGATCTACCGGTACTCTTAGCATAGTTAGCATCATGTACTTGGCCACCAGCCATATATAGGTTGTCAACAAAAAATCCTTTGTTAATATTACCAAACTGTCCCATTAAAGAAGAATAGTCTGTATGTGTGTTTGTTAAGTCACCACTTACACCACCAACTGCATTGGCAAAAGCTGGTTCTGGATTTGGTATTGACACGTTACCAAATAGTTCGTTTACGGTGTTATCAGAATCGTCATAAAACCAAAATAATTTTTGGGTTGCAACTTGCATGTGGTTAGCGTTTAGCTCTTCGTCCGTAAGACTTGGTTGAACAGAAGAAAGAGAACTTATCTGAACAAAAAACTTACCAGTAAACTCTTCTAGCTCTACCTCTTCTCTTTTTTCTATTAAAAACTCTAAGTCCGCATTAAGATCGCCACTTGAGTCTAAAGCTATAGCAGCGTCATCAGTACTTATCTTTCTATCTAACTTTAACATGTATTCACCTGTAGCATTAAATACAGAAGATATTATTCTATATTTTTCAGAGCTTTTACCAGTTACAGTATCTTTCCATGAGGTGTATAAAGTTTCAACCCACATTTCTTTGTTGTCAGCGCTTTGCTGTAAAGAACCACCAACACCATTAACCCACTCGGCCCTATCTATATAAAGCATGTCTGTTTCTTCGTCTGGCCTAAAGAGCGCTTCAGTAAATATATCATCAAAATAATTAGCTGATCCAGTAGTTCCCTTTACAACTCGACCCATGTCTACATGTCTATATTTTATAGCGTCTGGAGCTTCATTTTGTACGTCGAATACTTTAAATTTATTCTCTAAAGGTATCTGCCCTTCATTTGTTCCAATTTGTTTTTTGAGAATTATATATTCTTGATCTGTAATCTTGTTTCTATCTGAAGACACGAAACCTAACCATATTTTCTCGTCCGTTTTGTCAAAGAAATTTACTTTTTCTGTAGAATAAGCTTTTTCCATTAGTATATTATAGTATTCTCCTGAGTTTTCTTTAACAAAAAACTTATAGTAATCTGCCCAAGCAGGTTTTTTACCATTAACGTTTAACTTTAAAGAAGTAGAGCTACTTGCTGTAAGATAACCCGTGTCTTCATTAAACCAAGGTATTGCAACACTTCCTACATTTTCATTAACAGGCGTTTCTCTACCATACTTATCGCCCCATACAATTCCAACGTTATATTCTCTTTGTGATTTCAAAGAATTTATACCACCTAAACTGAAGTCATCATTTAAAGTGTACTCTGTGTCTCTTTGCTCGTAGTCAGCCTCAACAGATGATACCGCTTTAGTGCCATCACTAGAGATTAAATCTTCACCCTGTGTGTAATTACCATATACAATTCTATTACCTGTTACCTCTTGAGCTAAAGCTTTAGTAGGCACGTTATCCCAAGGTCTTAGTAATTGATTTTCAGGTATTGCCGCAAATATATCTTGTGATTCTAAAACAAAGCTGTTTTGAGACCACTCGTAGTCATCATAGTTTATTTTTTTAACAGAAAAAATAACGCTAGAACCTTCTTCTTTGTAAAGCAACTCCACCTGAACTACGTTTGGCACCATTTTAGCATGTCTAAAACCTTTAAAACTTATAGCTTTTATGTTGTTTACCATACCAGCGTTGTTACCCTCTTCAATCGAGTAGGCGTTATCATTGTTGTACTCGTCTTTATATATAGGATTAAATATTACATCTGTAAAAGGACCAAAAGAAGAATACTCTCCGTCTTTGTATTTGTATCTATAAGAAAATCTTGGGAAAACTTTTTCGAAAAGCACGGCTGGCTTTGCGTAGTTAGGAAGTAAAGTTGTTAGAGGAGCTACTCTAGGCGCTGTTTTAATAACAGTTATATGTTTCTCTTTAATATCACCTTTATCAACACCGTTAACAACTAGCCTAGTATGAGTTGAGGTGTCTAAGTCTTGAACAGAAGGGTTTGATATTTTTGTACCCTCTATACAATCATCTATATTGATTTTTCTAGGTTCGTTAACACCATCTGTCCAGAACAACAAATTGTCAATAATGTTTATACCAGTAATAATTTTTGTTGTAAACTTTAAAGTAGAGTTGTTTTTATCAATTAAAACTATTTTAGCTGCAGAGCCTATTTCATTTAAGTCATACTGTAATATAGCGTTAATTGGAGTTGGCAATTGTTTTGTTACAAACCAATATAACTTATTATTTTTTTCATCAGCAATAGTTGCTATACACAAATAGTCTTGCGGCACTATTATGTCTGCTCTAGAGTTTCCTAATATGTTTTGAACCGTACCAACACTAGAGTCGTCAGATGAATTAACCTTAATATTCATCGCATCTATGTACTCTCCATTAGGAACAATTCTTTCGTCAAGGTCTTGATTTATCTTACCCCCAACAAAAGTGTTTTTAATTTCTGGCATATATTAGTGTTTTATCAACTTAGACTTACCTCTAAGTATTTGTGTTATTTCTTCTAGCTTTATATTTGATAGTCTTAGTTTAGCTTGTCTTGTTGCTGCAAACCTTTCTTGTTTGTACCTTCTAACTATATACTCTGGAATATTTGCAGTTGTTGATAATATAGCGTACATTATATGTTTATACAAAGCTTCTTGAGCTAGTTTATGTACTTGCATTTCTTGATCAGTACCAAGACTATCGCTTATATATTTTAAGATTACAGTTTTTCCTGAAATGTTAGAGCTAAAGTGCACTAAACCTTTTAAGTTATCAATATAAAAAGAACCATTAACTTGAGAATGCTGTGGATCGAGACCATATCTTTTACCAACAATTAAATCGTAATTGTCCGTATCGTATTCTTGAGTGTTTGTTTCAGAAGTATTTGATGATTTAAAATTTTCCCAAGTTTTAGATTCTGGATTTAACTGTAAATTATTATACTCACCTGTTGCTACAACCTTTATAGTATCTAATGTAAAGTCAACACTTGTGTTGTCTGGTAAATTACTAAGATCTCCAGGTACAAACATGGTAACTAAAACAAAAACAGTTTGATACTGAGATACGTCTATACTAGACAAGCTTTTTCTTTTTGCCTCACCTGCAAAACCACCTCTCCACTGTATAAATGCTACAGTATTATTATGTGGTACAAAGTTTGGCCCGTAACCAGCAAAACCAAAAGTTTGGCCATTTGTACTTGGGTTTGCAAAGGTTATATGAGGATTTGTCCTTGTATCACCTTTTGTAGAACTTATACCAAGCCTTATAGTGGCATTAGAAAAACCAGTTCCATCGGCTGGAACATCACCAAAACCAGAAATAGTAATATCATCAACACCATCAACGTTTATTTCTTGCCAGCAAGAGTAGTGTCTACCAAAACTAATATTAGCTCCACTAGGATCATGTACTTCTTGAAATATATTTGCCGTTAACTTACCGTTTACAGCGTTAAATATATCTTTTTGAGGTAGAGAGTTTGGATTTGTAGGGCTAGGGTAATTTGGATTAGTTATAGTTGAACCAGTTACTGGATCTGTTGTAGTAGGTGAATATTGTTGGTGGAATCTAGCTGGAGAAGCAGTCCAGTCTAAAACAGAGTCTAAAGTAGTGTTGAACTCCGGGTTGTGCAAGTCTGAAACGTTAAAATCGTTTCCAGAGAAATCATAACCACCAATGTTGTTTTGAATTATTGATGTTGGGTTTGATGTCTTGCTGGTAGGGTACATAGTATGTTCGATACCAGACGAATCTGACCAACAAACTTTAGTGTAATTAACATAATCATGGGGAAGCATCATTTGTAGTGATGGTGGTAATACTATTTCTTGAGACTTAATGGATTTGAAAGTGTCAAAAGAAAGTTCTTGTAAAGCTCTTTGGGCGTGAAAAGAAACATCTGTTTCACTAGCTTTACTTATTATTTTACCCTCACCAACGTACACTACTAAAAATTGCTGTATAATATCTTTTAGAGATGTAAATTGATAATCACCGTGATTGTTTCCCTCGTAATAGTCTTTCTGAATTCTATTTGGATCTACTGTCATTTCTTATCTTTTTTGTTGTTGGATTTGTTTAGATTCTTCGTTTGAAGCTATTTGATAAAGGCTTTGGTCTTTTAATGTTATTCCAGCTAAGCCCAAAATTCTTGTCACAAGTTCTGTTTGTTCTGAGTGATGAAGCTCAAAGTCTACAGCTCCACCATCTGGATTAAACAGTGCTTTTTCACCTACAACAACATATGTCCAGCTTGGATTTTCAGGAGCTTTAATGTAATTACAAGTTACTCCAATTGTTTTTTGTTCTTTACCTATGACAGCTATACCGAATGCATTTCTAATATATACTAGTCTTTCATCTGTAGGTTTAACAAGACTAACTCTCCTCATTTGAGTATATGTTTTTTGGCTAACATATTCAACGTCGTATATTTGATTGCTATTGCCTTGACCAAACTCTTTCCACATTACTTGCTGTAGCTTGTACAAATCACTTGGTAATTGAGTACCACTTCCAACAGCTACGTTTGTTCGCTCAAACAAACTTATTTTTTCTTCTAACAAGTCTACCATGTCAGAATGTGATGTATTATTACTAGGTGCTCTTAAAAACTGGTTTAAGTCGTAAAAATATTGTTCAAATATTTGCATTTGTGCTTGTATTGCAAATAAATTAAATTCTTGTGGTGTTATATAACCCCTTTGTTCTTTGTTAGCTAAAGCTAATACCGTTTGGTACACTGTGTTTATATTTACCATATTTTTTTTATTGTAGTTTGCGATCGCCCCGTAGAGCGACCGCTTCTACAGTTTGATTATTTTAATTGTTTTTCAATAGTCGTGTAAATCTCCATACCTTCGTCAGTTTTAAACCAAGAAGCCAGAGCCGTATACGGATGCTCGTCAAAAGGAACGTTCATTAATTTTCTATTGTTAGAACCCCAACTAAATGTTCTTTGGTCTCTAGATAATTTCAACAATCCCATTTCAGTTGCTTTTATACCAAAATTTCTAAGTTGTATGTTATCATCTTCTAAAAGATCTAAGAATAAATAAGGGTTGTTTTTAGCGTATATAAGTAAATCTCTTTTAAGTTCCTTAGAACTCATCTCTGAAACTCTAGAACCAACCTCTACTCTCATTATCGCTTCAGCCATATCTACATCTATGTTTCTAGCAGCTATTATTGCGTCAGCTTCTATTTCTAGAGAATTTAACTGTTGTTCAGCTATAACTTGAGGTTTATGCTCATAAAATACATTGTCTCTATGTGGGTGGTATAAAGACAATAGTTTTTGTAAAACTGTTTTTTCTTTTGGTACAAATAAAGAACCAGATCTAAATATAATATGTTCTAATCTTTGATCACCTACCATCTCATCAACAAAAGGTGTTTTTTGATTTTGACAATACTTAAGTTCTCTTTCATAACCTTTTTCCTCGTCAAAATAATAAACATTTGCAGCTTTTATTGATCTTGACAAAGGTTTTTTACCACCTTTTAAATAATACAACCTATCTTTTATTTCCCAAGTTGGTTTTTTAGGTTCAATTTTTACTTTTGGTTTTTGTGTTTCAACAACTGGTGTTTCAACAACAGGTACCTCTACCTCTTGTGTTTTTTGTTTTTTAGCCATAATATAATATATAATAAAATTAATAAATAAAAGGACCGAGGCCGAAGCCCCGGTTCTTTAGTATAAACAGTGCTTATTTCATTAACATGAAATTGTTAGCACCTTGAGTAATTAAACATCTTTCAGATAACATGTGTATTTCCATTGCATCTAAAGCAGACGTAGTAGCGCCAACAGAACCAGTAACCCAAGTTTTTAACTTTCTGTTATCAGTTTGTGAAGCTCTATATCTAACGTGTAAGAAAGGACGTTTTAGGTTTTTACCTAATTGTTGATCGTAAACGTTAGAAGTACCAGCTGGAACAATAACCCCTCTGATTGCATTAGCAGCGTTAGCAGCGTTAATACCACCTCTTGTAGCTAAGTCATTTAAGTATCTGAAGTCAGACTTGTAGAAGTCATAAGAACCTCTTCTGAAACCAGAGAAACCTAAATTTAATGCCATATCCTCAGAGTTGTTGAATACACCGTAAGATGTACCACCAGCACCGTAAGAATTCATTGAAGCTAACATGTCGTCCATTGCAAGAGACGTAGCTCTATTTACAAACATCATATTTTCCTCAATAGCACCTTGCTTATCAAACTCAGCTAAGATAGCGTCAAATTCAGCTAAATCAGTAGCAGCGTTAACACCAGTAACACCTGAAGTTAAATTACCTCTATCTTCGATAGCAGCAAATAAACCTTCAGTACCTACGTGACCAGCACCAGTAGTTGATCCAGGAATTAAGTTTGATCCATCAGCTAAAGATCCAGCAGCGTTTAATTCACCTTCTAACATTGCCATTTCTAAGTAGTCATTAAAACGAGCTCTTGTGTCAGCTTCAGCTTTTAAGTACCATAAGTACCCAGAAGCACCGCTTTCAGCAGTTATCTCAACCCAACCAACTCTTGAAGCATCAGAACCTGATACAGAGTAGTAGTCTTTTAAGATAATCGGCTTGTTTTGGAAAGTTTGGAAAGATGGTTCGTTAGCTCCTCTTGAATCTTGCTGAGCAGTTGAAGTACCACCAGTCATATAAGAAGTTCCTTTTCCATATTCAGAACCATAAACTAATATAGTACATGATAAAGTACCATTACTATCAGCTATTGCAGCTCCACCATAAGGTGCAACGTCAATAGTAGCTGTAGCAGCAGCAGCTGTAACAACTAAACATTTGTGAACACCAGCAGCGTTAGCTACTATAACAGTATCATTAACTCTAATACCGTGATCAGTAGTTTTGTCATTTCCGTCCATGTCTTGCTCAATAGTAATTTGAGTAGTTGCACCACCAGCTCCAGAACCGTCGATGTCAGCACCACCAGGTCCTGATCCACCAGAACCACCGTTAGTTGCGATCTTACCTTTGTAAGATAAATGTAAACGACCTTGCTCAGACCAAATAACTTGGTCAGCAGTCATCGCTTCTTCAGCTCCTATTTGTGAAAGAAAACCTGAGATAGTTCTTTGTCCGAATACCTCTGCTTCTTTTTCCATAAGATCTGGAACATATTGTTGTGCCCAACCCGTTGAAGAGTTTAGGTCTAAGTAATTTGTAGATAACGTCTTCTGTACGTGAGAAGGTACGCTATTCAAATTATCACCTGCAGTAATTGCCATAATTTTGTTTTTTTAAAATTTATAATTTATTTGTTTTTTAATTTAAACTTAAAATCATTAGAATTGCTACCTAGTACTTTTACTTTCATACCACCAGCCTCAACAACACCATGTTGTTGTCTAGGGCTCATATCTACGTTCTTAGCTTTAGCAACACTTGTTTTTAAAGCGTCTGCTTTTCCTTGTTCGTAAAAATGCTTTGCAATAGCATCAGGATTGTTAGCGGTAAACAAAGATTTGTGATAACCTGTAGCATCTGACATTTCGTTGTTTTCATTCAAGAACTTCTTGACGAAATTATTAATATCGCTTTGGTTTTCTTTTACCTTGTTGCTGTCTTTAACATTAAACCTATACTTCTTGTCACCAACATTATAATCAAAGCCTTTAAAGTCTTTGTTAAAAACATTGTTAGTTTTCATTTTAAAAGTATTTGTTTGCTTTTCAAGAACCGCTTCGTTTTCTTTTGATTCCTTGTTGTATCTATTGAAAAAATTTACAGCTTTTTGTTGTTCATTAGTCAGCTTTGACCCAGCTTTAATTTCTTCATAGTATTTGGACTTTTGCCTGTCCAGATGGGCTTTAGCGTCGGCAACTTGCTCTTTTAACGCTATTTTTTTCTTTTTAATCTCTCTTTCTTCATCAACATCCTCATCATATGAAAATCTATCGTCAATTAAAAATTCTACCTCTTCAGGTGTTAAGTGAGATTTTGTTTTTTTGTAATATTCTCTAAGAACTGTCATGTCATCATAACTAGAAAAATCTTGGTTAAGTGTTACGTAATCTTCTAGTGTTCCACCAGTGTCTTCCATAAAGTCCATTAACTTTTGTACATTCTCCGGTATTGCTTTTCCAGTTTCTTGAGCTTCTGCTATAGCTTCCTCAACTTGTTCAGTTAATTCTTCTGTTTTTTCCACCACTTCTTCTTCAGTGATTTCTTCTAATACAGATTGCTCTTCCTGTGTTTCAGCTTCCGGCTGTACTTCTTCTTGTTCTTGTGTGGCATCGGCATTTTCATCGACTCCAACCACTCCCTCGTCGACAGGGTTATCTTCTTTAGTTTCATCTTTGGTTTCATTGTCTATTGGTTTATCTAGGTTTACTTTAGTAACATTGTCTTCAGGTTTAACCTTTTTAGACAAGTCTACTTTTGTAACTTCTTCAGTTACCTTTTTCTTTTTTGCCATAATATAATATAATAATAGTTAATAATTGTTATTTAGGTTCAAAGCCGCCTAAATTGAAGCCGCCGCCTAATATATCATTACCTGCGGACTCAAAGTTTTTAGGTGGTTTTCCACTATTTCTTTGTTCAATCATTTCTGATTGTTGTGTTGCTTGTATTTTTGTTCTTTCGTCTTTACGATCTTCTTTCTGTTTGTCTTTATTGTTATTAGCTTCAGCATCCATTTTTCTAAGCTCTATATTGTACCTAAACTCTTGCTCCATTAGTTCTTTTTTAAGAGCGCCTTCTGCTTGCATTTTTTGAAGCGCTAACTGCATTTCAACTTGGGCTAAACTTACTTTTGATTCTGTTATCGCCATGTTTTTTTGTATTTCTGCTTGAGCCGCTACTTGCTGCGCTTCTCCGTTAGCTTGGGCTTGCGCCTGTATGTTAGCTTGGTTTATTTGAAAGTCTTTTTCTTCTTTTTTAGATCTTCTAAGTTTTAAAAGTTGATTTGCAAGTTTTAAATTTTTAATCTCTCTAATATCAATAGCATCTTCTAAGTTTATAGTTTGTTGAGCTAAAGCAACTTGTATATTGTTTTCTAATAAAGCTTTTTCTTCTTCATCTGGTGCAAGCTCAATAAATATACCAAAGTCATATAAATGTAAGTTTTTCATTTCCCCAAGAGTTGCAACGTTGTGAGCGCCTAGTTGCTGTATAAAAGCGTCTGCAGTTGGTGAGTACTCTATAATATCAGACACTCTAAGAGATAAACACTCTGCCACCTCAGCTGTTAAAAATAAACCAGACTGTAATATATGTCTTGTTGCAGTGTTAGAGTTAGCTGCAGCTAATTTCTGCACTCCAACTAAAGCGTTTTTATCAGGCGAACTACCATCTCTAGCTTCGTTAAGACCTGTGGTATCTCTAATCATTTGTAAGTAATAATTGTAATTACCTATAAGTGATTGTAGTTTTGCACCACCAGAACCTGATGTTATTTCTTGAATAGGTACTTTTCCAGGGTTCATTTCGCCTTCGCTTGTAAACGATCTACCAATAACAGAACCTGTTTGGAAGAACATGTTTAAAGCTTCTTGTGGACTATAATTTGTTCCGTTACCTAAATCTATTTCAGCAAGACCATCAGCATCTAAATAAACACCATCTGGCACCATTCTAGCTAACACTTGTTGTATCTTTAGATGTGTAAGTTGTATCATGTCAGCAAAACCTGTTACACGTCTCACTAAACTTTCTATTTTACCTTTATATATTCTAGGTGCAACAATAGCATAATTCATTTTAACCTTAGTAAAATCACTTTTAGGTCTCATCATGTTTTTAGCCATCTCCCATTTAAGTAGCTTGTTACTACCTAAAACTAAAGCACCTTCATACAAAGTCTCTATACTTCTTTGTAATCTTGAATAATCAACAGCTTCAGCTGGTGGATTAAATGTATCATCTTTTTCAATAGCTTTTTCAGCACCACTACCAGTTTCTTTTACTTTATAAACTTCGTTCATATATGTTTTATAGTTAAAATATAAAACTTGAACTTTATTATTGTCTGCCTCGTTATTGTAACTTGAAGAGTTGTTTCTATTAGTTTGGTTGTAACTTTTATTTTTTACTATATCATCTAAGTCTTCAGCATCTAAATGTGGAAACTGTTTTGCTAACTCATTAATAGGTATATTTTTAACTTCACCTACGTAATATATATCATCAAAGTAAGGTGATTCAGTATATGAATATACTAAGTCAGCAGGGTCAACATAGTCTATTGTTACGCCTTCAGAAGTGTTAAAACTTGTTTTTACAGCTCCAATACCTAAAACAGTAAGATCATAATAAAAACGCTTTTTAATCAATTCATATTTATTACCATCCATCAAAACTTTTAAAGCTTGTTCTTCAGCTATCTCTACAGACTGCTTGTAAGTTAACTGCATATGCAATGCTAATTCTTCTTCATTTACTGGTAAAGTTTCTTGATCTGAGTTTGATATGTCTATACCTAATTCAGCATTAACAAAATCATTATAAGTCTTCATGTTTATATCCTCTAACAAAGCTTCCATGTACTCTGTTCTTTGAGATACTCCATAAGGGTCAACCGAATAAGCTTTTATATCATACATTCTTTCAGCTAAGCCATTTACAACTATATCTACAAACTTAGGTATAATAGGTACAGGTGTCCAGTCTAAATTTAAATAGGACAAATCACCATTTATAGATAACTCGTCCTTATATTTCTGTACAGATTGCTCTCCTCTAGCGTAAAGCCTTAGTTCATGAAAATTGTTTTGATTCGCATCGTATCTTGTTGATCTATTGTCATTATTAAACCACTCTGTTTCTATTGCCTTAGCAACCTTTAAACCATAATCGTAGCTAAGCTTTTCAGCATCGCTTACGACTTGACTTGGAAAATAACTTTTTATAACAGACTCTGCCATATTTATTTTTTAATTAATTTAGATGTACTACCGTTGTTTGAATACTTAGCAATACTTAAGTTTAGTTTAGGTTTTTGTATCGGTGCATTTGGTCTATAAAGATGTCTATTATTAGCCATTATAGCTAAACCAGAACTAATAGACGCATCATGCTTTGTTCTTTTATTTATATCAAACTTTGCCCAGTCATTTAGTAGCTCGTTAAAATAACAACTACCAATACTACCATCTTGTTGTAAACCAACGTTATCTTGTATGTACATTTCGATAGCAGCAGCGTGGGCTTGTTTTATATCTTCACTAGAGTTAGGCATACCACCTATTTCTTTTTCAGCTACAGATAATTTATTCCATATTTTGTCAGGTCTATTCATACTAAAACCTCTATAACCACGTCTTCGTAAATAGTACAATAAACGAGGCTTGTTGTTCTCTGCAAGTATTGGCATCCCATAAAACACTAATGCCATTAGAACGTCTTCAAAGAATATCTCTGCTGTTTGTGGTCTAGCTAAATATTCTAAGAAGAACTGGTTAGCAGGAGCGTCCTCCATGCTAAACCTAGTTAATCCATGGAGTGCACCTTTGGAGCCGACGCCATCGACGGTACCTGATATATCGTAGCTATCGCAGCCAAAAGCACCCATATGTTCGTTGCCTGGATGTTTCACACCGTTTTTAATTACAACTTTGTTTTGCAACTGTTGAGGTGGTGTCCAGCTTACTTTAAATCTACCTTTTGGATCTGGGTAAAATATTACTTTAGAATCTTTTACACCATTCACCCATTGAAAATTACCTTTAGTAATACCTAGTGTTCTAGACATTTCTTCATTGTAATCTATTTGTTCGTATATTTTTACTAAATTAAATATACTATTCTTTGTTTCATCTCTAAACGCGTGTTCTGTAGTTCTTGGAAACTGTCTGTAAAATTCATTCAACGCATCTTGATCTCCCTTTAACCCATCAGCTTCGTTCTGCCAGTTTTCTACTACACCTACGTCTATTAACTCTCCGTGTGGGTCGAGTACATCATAGTCTGGATTATCAAAGACTGGAATTCCGTACTCGTCAATAAATCCTTCGTAATTCCACTCCATTGGGATAAAGAGAGAATACAAGCCAGACGCTGTTTGTCCATTTCTGTTTCGCTTAGTAACGTCAGATGCTGCATATAATTTTTTAAAGTTTTCTCCACCTTTATCTAATGCGTTTGATGTTGAGCCCATCATACATTTACCTATAATCCTACTACCTAATCGTAAACATGTTTTTGTAACTCTCCAGTTATTTAATATATTATCGGGTCTTTCCCACTTACCACTTTCATCATGAACTAATAACTTTAGCTTTTCACCATCATAGCTATTATCACCCGTGTTCTTCCAGTCTATCGTTGTGTCTAGTCCTTCTAAATCTTCTAGCTTTTCGTTTGCGGTTATTTTCTTTCTTGTAAACTTACTAGCAGGAACTCTATATGCTAGCTCTGACTTTGGTCTATCCATACCATCTTGAATAGGTGAGAAGAAAAATGGATAATTAATACTAATAGGTACTACTTTATCTGTAAACATTTTCTTTGCATCAGCACCTGTTTTAGATAGTATTCCAAATCTTGCATCACTTGATATTGTAGCTTGGTTAACTGTTTCAGCTGATGACATAAAAGAAAAACCAGATCTTCTGTTTTTAAGGTAACACATACCATAACATCTTTTATCTGCTTTGCAAGCTTCCCAAAATATATAGAATAATCTATTAGCTTCTCTAAAGTCTGGTGCGCCCACATCAATCTTGCTCCACTGCAAGTACATATAATGTGTACCTGTTATATATGTTGCTTTACCGTTGTTGTTAAACCAGAAACCTTGTTCTCTACGTTTAAACTCTTCATCTATATAGTCAAACCAGTCAGCTTTCTTTTCTTCAGGATAACTACGCCAGTCAAATATATTTTTAAGTCTACCTAATTCTTTTGGATATTCAAACTGTTTCCATTTTTTTTCTTTGTTGCTATACACACTACGCTCTTTAGGTAGCGCTATTTGAAAGTTTTGTATCTCGTATATATCACCTATCTCACCAGTCTTAGATATAACAACAAGATCGTGTTCTTTGTTGTAACCATACTTCCACTTTTTACCCTTATTAAGTCTACTTATAGTAGTCTTTTTTATAGGTTCTACAATACTGTATAAACTTTGTTCGTACATTATTTAGATCTACCCTCTGCAAAACCTTTAAATACTTTAACTTCGGTTTTAGTTTCTTTACCCTCTAGTATATTCTCTTCTTCTTGTATTCTGTTAAGTATTTCAAAAGCATCAAATATAGCTAGCTTTTTTGTTGCTGCAGCATTTTTTAACCTGTCAGCTGATATGTCATCGTCAGAATCTACAATAGCTTCTTTAGCAACTTTAATTAACTCTTCAACTGCTTTGTGCCCAGCTTGGATTATATTTTTTTTCGTTTCCTTGATGTTCATATTTGATTGTAATAAAATTAGATAATACCCTATATAGCTTTTCGCCATCAACGATAAACTCATATTCGCTGCTTGGTTTGAAACCTATTAAATCTCCAACCTCAACAGTTCCATCTGAATACTTGACTATACCTTGTAGTGGTTTTTCAGACTCAACACTAAAGCTGTCTGTTTGCTTTAAAGGTATTACAAAGCAATATCCTTTCTGTGGCTTCCAAACGTCTTTTGTTTTATATAGAAATATTTGATCACTAGTAACTAAATATGTTTCATCGTCAAAATAACTTCTACTATTTTTTTCGACACCGTACTGATTGTGCCATCTTCTAAACACATTGTGATGTACTATCACCGTGTCTCCTATATTTATATCTGTTACACCTACAGTAGGAATTTGTTTGACTATAGCTTCTCTACTAACATAATGGTGATTAAAAATACCTGTATTAACTATAAGCTCGTTACCATCAATATTTTTAGTGTTATTATATCTAGATTTTAAAGGAGCTACAACAAAGTTGTAAACACCTTTCATTAGTATGTTAGGTTATACTCTACAGATACAGCCATGTTTTTATTAAAATCTTTCCATGGTAACACATCTTTACCTTTTTTAATATAAACACTAAACTTCTCATCTTCCTCTATAATATCACAGATAGTATGACCACCATACACTTCTTGCCCAACGGCATAGTGCATGGCGTCATTCTTATAATCTTTACCTATAGATATTTTACGAATTAGCTTCGACATCGTAGTTTATCTCTCCAGTTTGTATATTAACATTAACGGTACCGTATTGTTCTTCTAGTTCTTTTTGAACAACCTTAAGTCTTGACTGTAACTCTATGACATCGTGACATAGCGCATGTTTTCTAGACTCGATTCTACCTATTTCCATTTGTATATTATTAATAGGTGAAACTATATCTTGTATGTTTTTTAGTTGTTCTTCTGTAACTGATGTAGGTTTAAGGTCTACAACCTTTTCTTTCTTTTTTCCCATTTTATTTAATTTAAGTTAATTGTTATTTAATAATCTTGATCTTTTATGTAATCAAAAATGTCAGCTCTTTCAGCCGAGCTTAAAGCTGTTCCGTTGTAAATAAGTACGTCTTTTATAAAGCCATCAAAGTTAGCACTATCATCTGCTTTGCAACCAAGATTAGTCACTGTAAAAGTACCAGCTTGACTTGTATCACTAGCATTTTCGTATTGATTAGCATCTCCCCATTGTTTCTCTGTAGATAATGCACCTAGAACTTTAATGTATGCATTCCATTGGTTGCTAGAATTTCTAGTTAACGTAAGTACGCTGTACTTATTTGTTGGTATAGTTTCAGTGTCGTGTGTAAAGTTAATTTGATTATTATCGACTTTTATTCTAATTTGCGCGCTAGATTGATACTGTAAAAATTCAGTATTTGTAGATCCTAAAATAGCTCTAACAGCGTTAAAATTTGTAGGTTTTAATCTAATTACAAAGCTACAAGCACCAGTACAATTTATCTGTGTATCTAAGTCCATAAACTTTAAACCAGCTTTAAAATTTACTCCACCAAGATCATTAGCATCTGTTTCCCATCTAGGCTTGTCAGCTTGTGTAGTTTGTATTGCATCTATAGTAGTACTACCATTAGCGTCCCATCTGTTAATTTGATCGTCATCGTCCATGTCACCTGCATTAGATGAGTGAGATATAGTGTTATTACTAGCATCTTGATTCGCAAGTATATTTGTGTTAACACCAAGCCAAAGCGTTAGGTTGTCTATATCTTCGGGTGACCAAGATGGATAGCTACCAGATATTATGCTGTTACCTAGTCCTAACATTATTTTGGACCGTAATAAACTATAATACCGCTAGTCGCGTTTGCTTGTAATGATACTCGTGTCCATCTGCCATAAATAGTAGATCCTTTTGGAAAAACCACTGTTGCTGCTATTGCCTCACTTGTTACAGTGTCTCCATCGTTATCTTCACCGTTAGGTAAAACCTGCGTACCTGACCCAAAGTAAGCAACACCATCTTCTAATGCTGCGCTTGTTGTTACATTTACATACGTAGTATCAGCTACTAAAGCTGAAAATGAAACTGAATCTAAACAAGCTATAGCTACAATTACCTTTCCAGTAGGTGCGTATAAAGTGTTAGCTGCAGTTTTTGAATGACCACTTCCGTGTTGTCCAAAGCCATATGCTACTTCTGTTGAATTTAATCCCATAATTTATTTTTTTACTTTTTCTAATGATCTACCGCCAAAATAAGCACCGATCACAGTTATTAATACTAATTGCAAAAGGTCTATGTAAGAATCTTTTACGTTAAAGTTAAGTTTACCAGCATCAACAAATATTATTAGCATAGTACATACTACTAAAAATATTAATACTAGCGGTCGAACATTTTTGCTTAGCCACGAATCACTCTTCATATCCGCTTCCCAGCGAGATGTGATATTCTTTTCCATCTCAACTTCGTAGTTAGCTATTAATTCTTTTATTTTTTGTTCTGCTTCTAGTTTTTCCTCACCAGAAGTATGTAGATTGTCTATTACACCGCCAACACCTTTTATAAGTTCTGTTGCTCCACCTGAAAATAGTTTACCTAGCATCTCTTAATTTCTTTTGCTCTTTTAGTGTGCCTTCAGTTTTTCTAGTGCTTATGTTTTCAGGTGAATAATCTCTTGCAGGGTCCGCTGAGTAATCGTTTTTCTTGTTAAATTTAAAATTACCTTTGTTACCAAAGTCAAAATCTTTTTTATTTTTCATTTTAAATGACATATCTTTTATTTTTTTGCGAATTTTTCCACGCCACTTATACCGAAGCAACCTAACACCACAAGTACAAACGAATCGTATACAAATTCATTAATCATTAGATCTCTACCTAACCAACCGGTTATAAGATCTACTATCATAATCACACACATTATTGCAAATGCAATAAAACCCACTACAGATTTCTCATTCCAATCGTTGTTGTCTTTAAATATTTCCATAATTAGCATCTTTTTCCCAAGGAAAGTTTCCACCAGCCTCAGTCCATTTACCATCTATTTTAATCATATCTCTACCATTTCTAGTCTCTCTTGGGTATGTAACACCATCATACTTAACAAAGTTATCACCATACTCTAATTTACCTGTACGCATTTGTGTAGCATGTACCATCTCATGATTTAAAACCTGTCTTTCTTCAAAGCTACCTGGTTGTATTTTATTACTTATAAATATACTGCCGTCCATATTAGCCTCGCCCATAATACCAGGTTCTAAATTTTTTCTTATAACAGGCGTGCCTGGCACAGATGCATCACCACCAGCTTCTTTACCAAAACGCATTTTTCTACGTATTTCACCACCAACAGCATTATTGCCTTTTTCTGATCCTAGTTTAAATCCCATTATTTTTTAACACAATCATTAACCATAACCACCTTGCCATTTTTAGTTCTTCCTGATGGCGATTTTTTCATACCTACTTTTTTGTGTGTCTTCCAGCATTTTGCAGGTGAGTTAGCGTTTTTCATTTTAAACGGTGTATATTCTTTTTTCATATTATTAGTTTTGTTATTTAACATCTCCATCTACGTCTAGCGGCTTTACCCCTTTCACCTGTCCAACCTTTTGATCTTGCACAAAATGATTTTCTACGCCCAGCGGCTTTACTACCAGCTTTTACTTTACCAGTAACTGCAGTTTTTAACTTACTACCTGGGTTTGCTCTTTTGTATGCCTTGACACCCTTTGCTGTCATACCAGCACCTTCTGATGTACTTCTAAAATTACGCCCCTTACCTTTTGTTGTTTTTCTTATTCTTTTACCAAAAGGACTTTCTTTAGTTCTATCATCTCCAGGATCACCACCTTGCATAAACGTTCTACGTCTACCACAACTTGTAACTGGATAAGGATTGTTTTTTTGAATATAAGGCATTATCTATTTTTATCTTTAATCATATCATCTATAGCTTTATTATAAACCTTGTCTGTATATGATTTGTTATTATAGAATACACTACGATCAGATGTAGGCATGTCTTCTTCACCTAATAATATACGATATATTCTATTTATTAATTGTTTACATCTATATGATGTTTGATACACACTATACTTTATAGTGGTACGATTTCTATGTCTCCATACATCTACCCAGCCATCTTGCCTAAGCCTGTCCCACCTTGCTTTGTCCCAAGAAAATGTGTATGCTCCGTCCATGAAATCTTTTCGTGTGAATCTTTTTTCACAATCTAAATAAAATAATAATTCTAAGTCTGCGTCTAAAATCCCGTAAGTCTTACAAGCCCACTTTCTTGTGAGCCTGTAATACTTAAGGATATTCATTTCACGCAAATCTTGCGCGGTTAATCTCAACTACTATTAAGAGTTAGTTAAAGCAGCGTTGATTGTAATTGCACCACAAGATGTAATATCAGAAGATATATACTGAGTACCTCCAGCAGCGTCAGCAGCATCATCAGCAACTACAACAAAACCAGAGTTTAATCCAGCATTCATAGCACCAACAATAGCTTCTAAAACTTCTTTACCTTTGTTAGCTGTAATATTAAGAACTACAGTATCTACTAAAGGTAAATTAGCAGCGCTATCCGCAGCTCCAGCAACACCAGTATCACCTGGTCTTTTTGAAGGATCAAAGCTTAACACTATAGTAGTGTCAGCTGACATTTCTGCGCCTCTAAAAGAAGTAGCTGGAAATAAAACTGAATTTCCTGAGCCATCATCATCAGCAACAGCAGCGTCTGTTCTAAAATACAAAAAATTTTTCATTTTTTTCTTTTTTTTTAATTAATAATTTGTTTTAAGTTTTAAGTTTAAGGTTTTGGTTTATGGTTTAGGTATCAATTAGTACCACGTCACCAGATCTGATAACGTGATATAATGTTTCTTTATACTGAACTCCATGTCCAGCATGTTTGTCATAATAGACAATATCATTGTCTTTAATTCCTTCTACAAGGTTACCAACAGATATTACATTAGCCTTTATATACCTATTGTCCTCGTCTATATCTTCTGTAAGTATAAGCCCACCAACTTTCTTTGGCCCTTGTTTTATTTTTTCTACGATTATATAATGGTTAACTGCTTTCATTTCCTCTCATATTTGAAATTATACAATCTGCAGATATAATAGTAGTTACAACACTTACCGCATTTTTAAGTGCTGACTTAGTAACAAGCACTGGATCTATAATACCATGTTTAACCATAGCATGTACATTTCCGTTTGTTACATCTATTCCTTCACCTGATGACGGTTCATCTACATTGTCTATACCTGCATTATCTAATATAGTATAAAAAGGTGCTCTTATAGCTCTTAGCAGAGCTTCTTCACCCCAACCTTCAGGTATTATTTCTTGAGCAGCATTTAATAGTGCTACACCACCACCTGGAACTATACCTTCTTTCAAAGCAGCTTTAGTAGCATATATTGCATCTTCTACTCTATCTTTCTTTTCTTTTAATTCTACCTTAGATACAGCGCCAACTCGCACCATACCAACTTTTCCTGTTAGCATTGCAAGCCTGTCTTTAAGCTTTTTTTGCAAAAACGGATTTTTTTCGTTTTTTATGGCTTTTTTTACAGTTTTTATACGTTCTTCAAGATCTATTTCTAATTCTAATGTAGTTATAACGGTATTTTTAGCGTTTGTAACAGATTTTTCTGCTTTTCCAAGGCAATCAACAGTGATTAAGTCCATATCATCACCTAATTCTTCGTTTATTACCGTTGCTCCAGTTAAAAATGCTAGATCTTGTACTGTGTCTTGCTTGTTTTGACCAAAACCTGGTAAATCTATAATGTTTACCTTAATATTACCCTTTACTTTGTTCATCATAAGGGCTGATTTTAGCTGTTGATCAACTTCTGCTACTATAAGTAGCTCTTTTTTGTGCTTTATAACGTGTTCTAGTATAGGTTGTATCTTACGTATGTTAGGTATTTTACTACCGACTATTAAAACTAGTGGATCTTCAAGCACAGCTTCATGTTTTTCAGTATCTGTAAGGAAGTGTGGTGATGTTATACCACAATCAAACTGCACACCATCAACAATATCAACATATGTTTCATCTGTTTCTGATGTCTCCATAAACACAACGCCATCTTTACCTACTTTTTCGTAAGCTTCAGCTATAATAGCTCCTAATTCACCATCATTATTACAACTTATACTACTAACGTCTTTTAACATAGTACCTTTTACAGCTATAGCTTTGTTTGTTAGGTGTTTTGTTACTTTTTCCAAAGCAGAATTTATGCCTTGTTTCATAAAACGTGTAGAAAAGTCTTTGTACTTGTCTTTGTTAACTTCTTTTAGTAGTGCTTCAGCAAGGACGGTTGCCGTTGTGGTACCGTCACCTGCTTCCTTCACTGTATTTTTAGCGGCTTCTTTAATTAGAGTAGCACCGAGGTTTTCAACCGGGTCATATAAGACAACAGATTCGGCTACTGTTACACCGTCTTTTGTGATGACCGGGTTGCCTCTAGCATCTTCGTATATTACACACTTGCCAGATGCTCCTAGAGTAGACTTTACAGCTTTCGCTAATTTATCTACACCCGCAATTATTTTACTTTTAGCTTCGTCACCAAAGTTTAGCTCTTTGATGAGTTCGCTGGGTTGGTTATATTCCATTTAATTAAATTTAATTTTATTGTATACTATTTGAATGTTTTAACGACCTTAGGTCCTTTGGTTGCTTCTAGCTTTTTAGCAAAGTGATCGATACTTCCGTCAATTGCAGCTTCAGCTCCTTCTATAGTTTCTCTTCTAGTGACGTCTTGCCATGTATCTTCACTATCAGGAGTTAAACATTCAGTTTGGAAAAATCCATTTGGCAGTTGAGTTATTCTCCAATTAGCTTTGTTAGCTAAATGGTTCCACTGTTTAATTTCTTTTTCATTCGGTTTTTGGTTGCTAGTATATGTACTAGTCTTGTAATATAAGTATGTCATTGGTTTTATTTTGGTTAATACTTGGTATAGGGTATTTCCCTATTTCTTTTTCATCTTCATTTTCATTGCAGATGCTTTTTTCATCATAGCAACAGATTTTTTCATCATTGCCATAGATTCTTTTTTCATTTTCATAGCAGTTTTTTTCATAGCTAAAGGTGATCCGTCAGCATTTTTAGTATATCCCATTTTTTGCTTAACATCTTTAGGAAGTTTACTTACGCCTTTTCCTTTTGCCCCAGCTGGAATAGCTTTTTTTGCCATTGATTTCTTTTTCATTTTTGCAGGTGCTTTTTTCATTTTATGTTTTGTTTTTTGTATAGTTGTACATTTTTTTTCCTAGTTCGATGCCCATTTCGCTATCTGACTTATAGTGAGCATGAGCAACTCTTCTACTATAAGATATATTTTCTGCTGTTTTATTAAAAGCTGATTTAGACTTAGGGTATTTGTCAGCTAAAGTTTTACCTATTAGTATACCTTGAACTGAATGACCAGAAGGATAAGATGGTGTTTTCATTGACTCCATTTCTATGTCTTTCATTTTAACGTTCATTTTAGCAGCAGTTACTTTTGGTCTTGGCCTATTGAAATAACCCTTAAGTTTTAGTATTACAGGTGCTGAGTTGTTTATAAGATCTGCAGCAATGTTTTTATCATAATCTTTTATACCTTGCTCTTTAGCTACCTTTTTAAAAGCACTCTCTATATCATCGTATTTTTTTACAAATGATTTATCTAAAGGTATTTTATTAAGAGCTTTAACCTCCTGCATAGTATCAAACGTATTGTTACCAGGTGGTTTCATTTTCTTAAAAGGGCTTATGTCAAAATCTTTAAACATGTTTATATTAAAATATTTTTGCTCCTGTTGGATTAGCGTATTTTTTGCCCAAACCCTTCATCTCGTCGATACGAGAATGAAACTTACCGTCTTTATAATAACCTATATCAGCAGTTCTTTTATAACCTCGATTACCACTCATCCCAACTGCAAACATTCTTCCAACTTCTCCAGCTCCAACTTCTTTTGCTACTTGATTATGTTTAACTGGTGACTCGTTTCCAAACCCACTAAACTTTTTCATTTTAAATGGTCCTTTTTTCATATCTTTATCTTTTTATTTTGTAATTCTTTTTACCTTCTCTCCTCGTTCCTTTACCATCGTTACCTCTGTTTTTAGCAACGGGCTTAAACTTACCATCTTTGTGATCATAGTCTTTGCCAACTATATTTTTACCTGCTTTAATAGCTGCTCTACGTTTTGCTTGGTTATCAGCTTTTTTAGCTTTCCTATCTGTAGACATAGCATAACGCTTATCTCTATCTGCTTTTTTCTTAGCAGCAGACTTAGATAGTTTTTGCTTGGTTAGTTTTATAGGTGAATTCATAAGATAATTATTACATAGTTAAAAGTAAATTTAAAAAGGTATAGTGATAACTAAAGACCCACATGTAGCACCTACTAAGTCAGCTATTAAATCACTGCCTTGAGCACCACTATTTCTAGCATCATAAACCTCTTTTGCAATACCAATTGTCATGCCGACACCGATGCCTATAAAAATTGCCTTCTTTTTGTTGTTAGTTTTCTTCAAAACATAGCTAGCGGTAACTGAAGATATAATGTACGTATAACCCACGTGTAGCTGTTTATCTTGATGTAGAGACAACACCTCGTTTAGACTCTGCGCCTTAACATTTGTACATAGTAAAGTAATGGCTAGTATAAGTGTTCTCATATAGAATATAGTTACCTGTATTAGGTGAATGTTAAAAGTGGACAATAGGGTGTTACTAGATAACTATAACTGGCTAATGTCCATAAAAAAAGTTATCGTAAATATTGGGGTATAGCGTTGCCCCACTATACTCGAATTTAGTTGGTAATATAAAAGTCAAATCGATTTACCGGGCCCCGCCCCCGCTTATTCGTTTCGTACGTTTTTTTTTGCTTTTACAAATATATTAATTTTTTTATAGTAATTTTTACGTTTTTATTTTTGCATAATTATTACGTTTTATACAAACTAAATACGAAGCAATTTAGATAATATATATAGATAACAAATAAACTAATTAACTAAATAAAATCTAGACTATGCAAAATGCAGAAATTATAGCAGCAATCGACGAATTAAACCAATACTTAGAAGGCAACGTAACTAAAACTAGTATACAAATAACGCTAAGCGATTTAATAAATAAACTATAATAAAATAACTGCACAGTCAGAGCGTGGGGGTAGTGGGTGAGCACGATAAATAGCAACTAAATAATAATAGTACTCTTACAAACTAAATACAACGCAAAACAGATAATATATATAACTAAATTAAATTAATAATAAATAAATAAAAAAACTATGAAATTAAATTCTAAAAGATTTGTAATACGCAAGTCGCTAATCGGTAAAAACGCAGTAATAACAGTAAACTTCAAAAATGGCAAATCTGCTACTTATAATCACGACAAAGTGTATGAAGTAATGTCAGAAAAACTAGAAAAAATGGCGTGCTTTATTAAGTACAAAAGTTATACTGCAAGTAATAACGTTCCACTAGTTGCTAGAGAAATCTGTGAGTAGTAATACAAAGTCGAGTTAGTTCACTATTCCCTCGTATAATCAAACATGAATAGTAATAATGTAGTAATGGTTTTCGTGAGTTCGATTCTCACACTACAACTAAAAATATAAATATGAAACAAGTAATAAAACTTTTAGCGGTGTACTACTACACAATTTTAATAGTAGCAATAACAATATTTTGTATGTCAAGTTGTGCAAGCACTCAAGACTCAACAAGTAACAGATTGATGTGCACTGAGCGTAGATAATACAAACAAAATACGAACACTCTTAGATAATATAAATGTAAAAACAAATAAATATGTACGAAGCAATCGAGCACTGGAAGCAGTATAAACAAGAAAAATCTAATAATAAAGCAATGAAAATGACTCCATTCTTAATAAAATTAGTAAAACAAAAGCAAGCTGAAAAGCAGATGGATAACTTTATAAACAAGTTAGTAGTAAATAACGGAGTAACAAATATATAATATGAACAGAGAAGAATTAAAAAGATTATGGTTTTCTATACCAAGAACAGAACCAGTAAAACAAATTAAAGCGGTAGTAGTAGAAAGACACGGTGACAATCATTACTCGTGCGAGCGTAAGACTCAAACTGATTCTTACTGGTCAAGTAGTAGTGCTAACTTCAACACGTTTGAACAAGCGTTAGAGCGAGCTAAATCAATACTAAGTGACGATTACTATGAAGGTTATGAACTAATAATAAAGTAATGGAGAAAATATGTAGAATAATACTAGAAATAGGTGCAATTGCGTGGATTACGTTCATCGCTTGGTGCTGTTTCTTAATAATAACAAACTAATATGAGTAAAAAATATATACAAAAACCAGCAGAAAAACCAGGTGCAATGATACTTGAAGAGCTGAGAGAGCAAGAAATAATTAATGGTGATTTAGTATGGAATGAAGACACTCAAAAGTACGAGTACGATTACAAACTAAATACGAACACTAACGGATAATATATACAGAAATTATAAAAATTATGAATAAAATAAAATACTTAAAAAACGACTACGTTCAAATCAACAACTTAATTTACAAACCACACACTGTGTGCGACTTGCCTGCTAACTTTGGCTGTATCGAGTTCAACGAACGTGAAGGCATTAGCGAATGGTTCAACCACAAAGGTTACACTTATATCTTTGACAAAGTTGCAAAGTCATGAGTAAATACAATATAAATATACAATATTCTCACGATAACTTTTACAAAGTATCGCTAACTGACAACTACGGCGCTAAAACTGTAGTGTACGAACAAAGTGTTAAATCAGCACTAAACTATGCTAAAACATGGTGCGAAGAAGCGGACAAACGTAAACACGCTTCAGACTTAATGAACAAAGCTATTAAAGAAGCAATAACGCTTGACAGAATAGCAGGAATAACAACGAGTACAAGAGACTCACTAGATTAAATAATAATATGAAGACAATATATAAAGGCGACTCACGCTATGAGAAAATATACGAGCAGATGCAACTACTTGGCATACAAGACGTTACATCACCAACACAAGTAAAAAATGGCACGATAGTGTGGCGACTACCAATGAAAGGTAGAGGTAATACTCACATCGAATATGGTTCGTTTGCGAGCGGTTATGTAAGAAATCAAGGTAAGCAGCATCATAGTAATTGGCAAATCAACAAAAGAGTTAACGACGAGCCTCGCTATTTCAAACTATCAAACGGTGACTACAGAAAGTATGTAGGCAAAGTATGCAAGACAATACCAATAGAAATCGATAGACTCGAGTATATGATGAAGTATGTAATCAAGAACGAGTTTATAAAGCGTGCAAATTACAGTAATGTAAGACCAACTAAGTACGTATATATTGACAATTCTGAAGAAATTGAAAACTTGCAAAACAAACTCGATCTTGCTAAGCAAAACGTAGAGTTTCACGAGCAAAGAGCGAATGAATACAGAAATACTATAAATGATGTAACAGTAATAATAGATGGCCATAAATACAAACTACAATAATATGATAAAATACTACGCAACACCATGGGATATAGCTTTTGAATTAGCAAAAGAAGACTATACTAAAGAGCGCATAGATGAAATGTTACTATGTGAAGTACAAGAGATAATAGAGAAATACTCAGAAGAAGAATAAACTATGAAGAGAAGAAAACTAAACAGCAAAAACCCTAAGTACGTGGACAAAAGCCAGGTAACTGAAGCGGTAATAAAAGAAAAGAAATTAATTAACAATGTAAATGGCGTAAAAATATACGCAGTATGGTATGAAAAATAGTATGAAGTATATAACAATATTAGATTTTGGCACAGGAATAGTGCATCAATTAACGATAGATAATTGGAATATAGATGAAGAAACATGTGAAGAGTACATGGAAAGAATAGGGTTTAACTCGGAAGACTGTCATTGGATGGTACATGAGAAAGGAGGAATACAATTTGGAATATGAGTAAACTATTAAATGATAGTAATAACTTTAAAAAGTTTAGTTTATTAAAGAAAATACTATTCGTATTGTTTATATGGATGGGTGTATTACTAACAATATTTCTCTACTACATAGCAATATACCCTTTAATATATATTTTTACAAACTAAATACGATTACTTTTGGATAATATATATACAAAAACAATAAATATGAAATGTAAATGCAAAAATATAATACCACCTGGCAGAGTTCGTCTTGGCTTTAGTGTGTGTGTCAACTGCTCAACAGTAGAATCATACGGTTGCGCACCACTAATAAACCACAAAACCGGCAATTCGATTCAGATAATGTCAAGCAGTGACGCTGCTAGAATAGCCAAGATGACTCAACGCAGGGGTTATGGTACTATGTTAGGCTAAATACATGCGGGTGTGCAAGTGAATAGTAGGCTTATGGTAATGTGGGAACGTACCGCTAAGTATGGAAGAACAAAGATCGAAGTGGGTCCAATAGGAAACGAAGTCGAGCCATACTTATCCGGAAAACGACAATAGGTCCTTGCAGGCGAAAAATCGACAACAGTCACAAAGAGGTTTGGGATAGACGTTTTACGAAATCTCCAATAGAATAAAACTTTAGCTGACTTAGTAATCTGATGCCAATGGTGGTTAAAATTGTGGGTTCGACTCCCACCATCCGCACAATAAATGAATCCGAAGTGGTCGTGAGTAAACACGGAAAAAACAAAGTAAATGTTCGTAAGTCTGGCGCAATAGGTACGCAGAACATATATAAAACAGGGCGTGGGGTGCAAACTCTAAGGTTCGACTGATTCTGGTCTAGACGAAAGACTTTAAATGTAGCAGAATGACAGACCATGAGCTACTACGAGGCTTGGTTCTTGTAAAGTAGATCCAGATAAGTGTGAAGGGATAAGGCACAAAGTAACAATACTAGTCACGTATCTTACTCACTTGCCTGTTTTATAAGAGAGGCTTGGGTGGTTTAACGGCAGGATAAAGCGAGTTCCGAAACTCGGTAGTAGACAGTATCTAAGTACAGTCACAGGTTGCTCGAAAGGTAACATTACGGCTGAGACGACAGTATCTCAACCGAAACTCGGAGAAGAACCACACCTGCCCTCCCTCTCTTTTTACAAACTAAATACGACACGAGTCGGATAATATATACAAATAAAATTAAATAATATGAATGAAATGGATTTAAAGACCAAGATCGAAGGTCTAGAAAAAGCGATCACAGAGCACAAAGACTTTGCTGCTACTTATGAAACTACGTTAAAGGCAACTCAACAAGAACTAGAAGACTATAACAAACCAGAATTATCTCCTATAGTAATGGATCAGATATATAATGCTGTTGAAAAAGTGTTAAATAACTTTGACTGGACTGACACAGACAACTATCAAGATCTTGAGTATGACCTAGATTATGAAGGTAGAGTTTCATTAAGTAATATAAGCTTTGACACTAGCGATTTACACGAAACAATAGTAGACAGAGTATGTAACCTGTTTAAAGAAGCTGATGAAGACGAAACAACAAATGAATAATATGAAATCACTAACAACTAAAAAACTAATAAGCTATATGAAAGATCGTAGCAACCAAGAATTAAGACACGACCCTGACAAACTAGCTAACGCTTGTAATCAAACTGCTATTGAATTTCAACATAACAGTGCTCTTGACATGTTAAAGCTACTATGCTTTAATGATCCAATACCTGGCATGCATACTCACAGCTATAGTTTTCAAACTGCAACAGGCAGACACTTAATTAATACAATACAACATTACTATTATGAAGAAACAGAATACTAAACTACCAACATGGTTCAAAGGCCAATGCTATACACACGGCGACACAGTAAAAAACCCTTTCAGCGGAGAGGTATGTGAGCTAAATAACGTAGAGCTTTCAATGTACGACTTTATTGTCGGCAGCCAAATGGTCATGGAAATGACACCAAAAATGACAACACCTAACATGGTTAAAGACTTTCAAAAAGGTCTTGACTGGTTTAGAAGTAATAACTCCAGAGCCTATATGGTTCTATTAGATTAAATTAAATATGAGAAAATTCAATATTCAAGACAGAATAGTCTTAGACGAAATGATAGATGCTTTCAAAAGAGAGCTAATCAAGACGCACGTAGCGTACAAAATAGAGGACAAAAGGCCCATAATTACTCAACAGTACTGGGAACAAATGATTGATGAGGTGCAAAGTAAAATAGATATATTTACTACTAGTAAAGCGCTAGCAAACTCTAAAAAATATAGATAATGGCTACGAGAGCATCAATTAGGTTCGCTACACGCGAAGAAGGTATATCATTTAGTGAATTACCTGAAAAAGTAAACGCTAAGTTTTACGCACACTGGGATGGTTATCCGTCACACAGAGGCGTAGAAATAGCTGAGTCATTAATTTACCCTAGGAAACTTGAAGGTTGGGAGCTGGAACCGTTAGAGTCTAGACACACTGACCTTGAGTACATATATTATGTATGGCAAGCAGAAGGTAAAGACACGTGGATTAGTATATTCGAAAGAAGTGACTACAGTCCAATGACTTGGCACTTAGATTATGAAGAAGTACAGTGCTTTAAGTGTATATTTGTAGGTAAACCTGATAAGTTAATAGATAAATACAAACTAAATACGAATGACGAAGGATAATATATATATGAATAACGAACAACTAGAAACGTTAGCTATAAAAATAGTAGACAAAATGATAAAGCTAAAGTCTTTAGAAGAGTGGTTTGCTGATGCAAATGAATCTTCTGCCGCGTGGAAAGTGTACAAAGATCTAGAAATAGACGAAGAGGCTGCTGCATATGGTGAATTAGCTAAGCTAATGACACTAATGGATATATGCAAGCAAGACGAAGAGTACGAAAAATGTGCTATTATAAAAAACAGAATTGACGAGACGAAAAGAATAATAAAAAAATACAAAAAATAGATGATGAAACAAAAACCAATGCTAGCATATCCTGTTAGCGACAAACCAATTGACTACAGTAAAAAAGTATCTATACAACCAAAGCTTGACGGTGTGCGTTGTCTTATACAGCGAGAAAGTTACGGCAATTACGCGTGGGTTGTCAGAGCTTATTCACGTACAGGTAAACAGTGGCTTAACATACAACATATACTAGAAGAACTACACCCGTTTTTCGAAAAGCACCCTAATGTTATACTTGACGGCGAACTGTATAATCACAGTCTAAAGGACGATTTCGAAAAGATTATATCATTAGTCAGAAAACAAAAACCAACAGACGAGGATCGTCTAGAAGCTGAAAAACTAACACAATTTCATTGTTACGATATAGTTAATCCAACAATGAAGTTCGAAGATCGTAATAGTTTTATTCTTAATAACGTACCACAAACTCTTTTTGTGTGCCTCGTTAAAACTCAAGCTGTTGCCACTGAATCTCTAGCTAAAGTTATACACCAACAAAATCTAGATAATGGCTACGAAGGCTCTATATTACGTCTAAATGACTTCTATCAAAGCAAACGTTCGCATAGCTTACGTAAATTCAAAGACTTCAGTGACACCGAAGCTACTATCATAGGCTACTTAGATGGTAAAGGTAAAAGGACTGGCACGCTTGGCAAGTTCATAATGCAAGATGACGAAGGTAATGAGTTCGGTTGTCCACCCGGTAAAGGCTATACCTACAAGGATCTTAAAAATATGCTCGATAATATAGGTGACTATATTGGCCAACGTGCTACCTTTACTTTCTTCGAACGTACTAAAGCAGGTAGTTACAGGCACCCGCTATTTAAATGCCTACGTAACTATGAATAACGTACATAGATTATTAATACTAGCAATCACGTGGTTTGCATTTATATTTGGCGTGACAATAGGCTGTTATAACCAAATCACAGCTGATCCACCAGAGCATTTTGCTATACACAGCCGCGCATTAAACTACACAGACAAAGACTGCTACACTAAATGTGATATAGAGTTGATTGTCTTTGGAAAAATATTAGAAAATGAATAGAAACGAACAACAATTATACAAGGACATTAGCTCCTTAACAAAGGCACTAGAAAAACTAGTGAAAGTATTAACTAAGTTAGCAAAAGACCAGTAATGAATATATTTTTTTTAGATACATGCCCTTACAAAGCAGCTGAATTACAATATAATAAACATGTGGTAAAGATGATACTTGAGTCAGCTCAAATGTTATGTACAGCTCACCATCATTATGCTGAGAAGCATGAGATCAACGCGGACTACATACCATACAAAAAGGCTCATTATAATCACCCGTCAACTATATGGGTTAGGCAGAACAAAAACCATTATAGATGGTTATACAACCATATGATTGGCTTGGGTCAAGAGTATACAGATAGATATAGTAAAGAGCATTTATCAATAATTAAATGCAAATCTAAACTAAGCTTATACCCACATAATATACCTGAAGGAGCGTTTGAGCAACCTCCTCAGTGTATGCCTGAAGAATACAAAGATAAATGTAGTGTACAGGCTTACTGGAATTATTACATTGGCGACAAAAAACAAATTGCAAACCTTAAAACCGAAAGATTATATGAACAAAGACCTAAAGAAACGTATTAAAGAATTTAATAAGATTAAATTCAACGGCAATAAAGATAAAAGAATAATTATAGCAACCCTGGGGCTGACAATAGCCCCTAATAGTAAATAGTAACAGGCTTATGTCACATATACCACGAAACCTAGAATACCTAAACAGGCGTAAAATACAATGGGTACGAGATCCTATTAATGATAAACCTAGTATGAAAACTAAGGATTACAATTATTATGAAGACGGTACAAATGAGTATTATTCACTCTTTAGAAGTAGAGCAAAGATCACAACTTATAAATCATTAAAATGGCACATGTTAGTTCTGTGGTATTTAAACCCGCAGCTTGACCCAGATGATTTTACAAATTTGTGTGAATATATAGCTGATAAGTCAAAAGGTTTTATTACCTTTACAGTTCCTCCACAATTACTAAAAAAAATAATATACGAGGTAAGCATGATGGATCTTGATGAGCCACCTAAAAACAAAATGCGGAAAATTATATTTAACTGGCATTGTACTTTATCTATGGAAGACAAACTAAAAATTGTAGGTAAGTTAATAGGTAGATCAAAACAAATACACCAAGATGATATTTATCAATGCATGATAGATATAAATGAATGGGGTAAAAAAATAACACTAGCAAGTATTGCAGGCTTATTAGACTGTTCAACAAGAACAATACAGCGTAACATGTGTGAAGAACTTAAACGAGAAAAAGAATTACTAAATCAACAATTATGAGAAGATTAATATATGATATGTACTATGCTGATGAGATCAGCCAAGAGATAGCATGTAAGTTGCTAGATAAATTAACTGAAATAAGAAATAAAAAAAGATCATACTAATGAAACATTATAACATACAGGGATATATAAGACACAAGAAGGATCTTGAATCAGAACTTAAGAGAACAGAACAAGATATAGTTATAGACAGTGAAGGTAATGTAGACTATACAACAATGGATAATGATACTATTATAAAAATGTGGATGCCACTTTGTGAAGCGCTAGCGCGTAAGTTTGCTACATCACAACAAGCATCAGGTGTTATGAGTATAATGGATCTTATATCTGAAGGTTACTTAGGCCTATGTAAAGCTGTTAAAAAACTAGACAGGCAAACACTAGCTGAGTCTGAAGATACTGAGAAAACTATTAAATCGTTTTTTGCAAAACGTATACGAGGTGCAATACGTAGAGGTATTGATAAGAATAGAGGTGATATGAGAATACCAGAACATAAGCTAAACGAAATACGTAAAAACTTTGGCAAAGACAAAAAAGCTGTAGCTATGTTCTTCAACTCTATATTCTTAAGTATAGACGCTAAAACAGAAGACGATATGATATACGACATACCTGACGAGTCAGAGCCATACAACGTAGATTTATTAAACATGTACTTAATGAGCTTATTAAAAAGTCATCTAAATGATAAAGAATATCAAGTGTTAAGACTAAGCTACGGGTTAGACTGCGACAAGCATTCAGCTACTGAAATTGCGGATAAAATAGGCATCGAAGGCAGTAGCTCTTATGTGAGAGTTTCACAGTTAAAAAAGCAAGCAGTAGATAAACTAATCGAGAACGTAGACCACTCACAAGTGCTTGATTACCTGTAAGTTAGTGAGTTAAAAGCGTAAATAAACGTGTAATTATATATATACAAAACCAATAAACCAATGAAAGAATTAAACCAAAAATTAGCTATCATACAGACTAAGCTAAAAGCGAAAAAGTCTTCGTACAATTCGTTCGGTAAGTATTACTTCCGTAAATCAGAAGACATCTTAGAGGCTATAAAGCCTTTCTTAATCGAACAAGGCGTTACAGTTACGATCAATGAAGAGATCGTTGCAACTGACCCTGTTCCAACAATGCAATCAACAGCAACAATATCAGACGGTGCAAATGCTATACACGCCACAGCCCTAGTCGGTGTAGACCTTAACCAAAAAGGTATGCAGACTTCCCAGCAATTTGGCGCAGCATCAACTTACGGTAAAAAATATGCCTTAGGTAATCTATTGCTTATTGATGACACAGAAGATGCTGATTCAGGCAAGAAAGCAACTTCAACAACTATTGATAAAATTAAGCAAGCAGCTAAACCAATGATGACTAAAGATCAATTTGATAAAGCTAAAGAATATATAGGAGCTGGAGGTGATATGAAAGCTATAGAAGCTAAATATAAAATTAATACTCAACACTTAGTTGAACTAAATAAATTAAATGGACAAAGCAAAAATACTAAAGAAGCTTAAAAACGACGAAGATTATTACGGTGATTTTGGTAACCAGTTTTTATCCAACTCACACGTTGGCAAGTTACTAAAAGATCCGTTAAATGCTTTCGCACCAAGCAAGCCATCACCTGCATTTTTAGTAGGAGGATATTTTCACACGTGCATACTAGAACCTGATAAACTTAAAAAGTACAAGGTAGTAAAAGCAAGCACTAGAAATACAAAAGCCTACAAAGATGTAGCCGGTGGAGAGCTATGTTTACTAGAACACGAGGTAGATATGATTGAGTTAATGAGACAGAAAGTCATGGAAAATGATATATGTAGAGACTTAATACAAGGTTCTAATGTAGGCTCGGATATAACAGATTTAAGAAATCCAGTTGAATATGAAGTACCTATGATTACAGAGTTGTTCGGTAACAAATGGAAAGGTAAAGCAGATATTGTTAACCATGAAGAAAAGTTAATTATTGACTTAAAAACAACAGCTGATATTGAAAAGTTTCAATGGTCAGCATCTAAATATAACTATGATTCACAAGCATACATATACAGCAAATTATTCGGGTATGAGTTTCTGTTTATAGTTATAGATAAAAGCACACATCAAATAGGTGTGTTCGACTGTTCACCACAGTTTTACGAAAGAGGTGAAGATAAGGTACGTAAAGCAAGTGAAGCTTATGACTTGTTTTACAAGGCCAAGGACTTTGATCCTAAACAGTATTTCATAAGCAAAACCCTTTAAAAACCAAATATTATGGGAAGACCAAAAATGAAGATCTGTACAGTTACAGGTATGAAAACTAGTGAAAACAATTTTTATGCAAATCAAAACCACATAAAAGCTGTAGACA
>Ga0206682_10000159_pt1 | contig 69772 bp, 69 predicted proteins | sample M240m12015metaG_FD_155444 | JGI IMG/M metagenome (GOLD analysis project Ga0206682, IMG submission 155444) | Ammonia-oxidizing marine archaeal communities from Monterey Bay, California, United States - M2 40m 12015 | ecosystem: Environmental > Aquatic > Marine > Intertidal zone | place: USA... | reverse complement strand
TTAAAAACTTTCGTTCGACTTGCATGTGTTAAGCATACCGCCAGCGTTCATCCTGAGCCAGGATCAAACTCTCCATGGTACTTATTAATCTCTTTGAGATTTCTTATAAATTAAACTTTTAATCTAAGGAGAATTATACTAAACGATCAAAGTCCTTGTCAATAGTTTCTAAATATTAAATTTTTTACGAGTAATTTAACCTACGTAAGTGTAAAGTACAAAAAGGTATAATTAGCTTTTTCTATTAATTTATTAAATTATTAGAGGTCTTTATTTTTGTTTAACTTTATAAAGGTTTTTAAAGTCGATGATAGATTTGATAAAAAGCAGTGCAACAAGTATGCACAAATATTTATTATTAGCTAATTAAAAGGCTTACCTATTAAGAAGTGGTGTTATTGACAACTAGGTCAAGAAACGAAACCATAGATTAAAGTAAGTTACGTGTGTTTGTTGGTAATAATATCATAACAATTTAAATTGTTTCTTTAACACTCCACTAAAATTAAGAAGATTCTCAATATTTATTTCATACGATATAGTATTATACTAAATAAGTCATATAATATTATTTAAAATAGCAAATATATTATTATTTGCATGTTAGTAGTTAGTTAACAAACTTTGAACAATGTTCACATTAAAGATTCTAGTTTACTTTGTTGTAATTTTCTTTATTTCTCTTTTCACTTTTGGTTTTCTTTCGAATGATCCATCTCGAAACCCTAACAGAAAAGATCTTGAGTAATAAAAAAAAGTCCCCATTTATTTTAAATGGGGACTTTTTTTTAACCTTGTTGTACTTGTAATTTTGCTGCTTCAGATATGACAGGAATCTTAGGATACCTTCCATACACGATTAAGAGTGACGAGTATGCAATCAATATAATAATACCGAGGTATAAAAAATTTGCAAAGATTACACCGAAAAGACTCTCTCGTATTAATGTAGGTAGGAAAGCAAAGGTTACTCCAAGACAAGAACAAATTATATTTAACAATATTGCTTGGATAATATTAAATCTGGCGTATTTTGTAATTGGAAAGGATCCACGCGAACAAGATATAAAAACCCAAATCATAAAGATGAAGATAAGTAAATTGTTCTCTGCATAGAAATTCGATAATTTAAGGATGTGTTGAGCATAGAAGGTTCTAAGTGCGACGCTGTCAGTACTTAAAAAAACTTTAGGCCCAAAATAAGCTGAGACTTCTATAAATGGAAAATAGAAAGCCATAATTGCTAAACAACGTTCAAAAATCTGAGGTAAAAAATTTTTAAATTTTTTCATTATTTCTAATAAATTTTAAAGAGATTACTTACTACTTTCCGTATCCTTGGTAAGGATGTTTCCGAAAATATTCGATTTTCTTAGAGTAGTGAGCATATAACCTTAATAAAACTATAAGCGGCGTTTTAAACGTGCTGATTTTCCAGTTCTTTCTCTTAGATAGTATAACTTTGAACGTCTTACTATTGAACGTCCAAGCACTTCGATATCCTTTATCCAAGGAGAATTTAATACAAAAACTTTTTCTGTACCACCACCTTGGAACATTTTACGAACTGTAATAGTAGAGTCAATTTTTGTACTCGCTAAATGTTGAGAAATGACAATACCTTCAAATACCTGAATACGTTCTTTTTCTTTTTTTCCGTCTTCTGACTCTTTTGGTAACTCTAAATAAATTGTTACTTTTACTTTATCCCCTAATGAAATCTTGGGTAAATTAGGTTTTTTATAAAAGACATCTAAATCTAGAGAAATATTTTGTAAAGCTGACATTATATTTCTTTATTCTTGAATTTTTTCTACCGCACCATATTTAAAGATAAATAATACCATATTAGCCAACCGTCCGTAAATAAAATGTAAAACTTTGGTTCGATGGGCTAAAGTTAAATTATTTAGAGGCCTTAAATAAATCTACTTAACTATATTTAGACGCACTTATAACATTACCCGATTCTGCCCAGGCTTTTAAATAATCAATCTCTTTATTTTTTGTCCTTGCTAGAGGAACTAAATTTTGAATTGACACTAAAACATCTTCATTCGTAAATTCGCGATTTTCATTAAATCCAAGACGCATAGCTTCAATAACTACCGCTTCAATTTCGGCACCTGAAAATTCTTTACTTAGTTGCCCTAATAAGGGTAGTTGGAAATTACTAACTTCTTTGGGCCTATAATTTCTTAAGTGAACTTCGAAAATTGCTTCGCGTTCTTCACGCGTTGGTAAATTTAAAAAGAACATTTCATCAAATCGTCCTTTTCTTAAAATTTCCGGAGGGATACAATCAATGTTATTGGCGGTTGCTACAACAAAAACAGGAGTTGTTTTCTCGGATAACCATGTAATAAAGGTTGCTAAAACTCGACTAGTAGTTCCACTATCTCCACTACCTTGTGCACCTGCAAAAGCTTTATCAATTTCGTCAACCCAGAGTACGCAAGGAGATAATGCTTCAGCAATTTCAATCATTTTCCTAACTCTTTGTTCCGATTGGCCAATTAATGAGGCAAAAAGTCGCCCAAAATCTAATCTTAATAATGGTAATTTCCATTCATAGGCTATTATTTTGGCGGCTATCGATTTACCTGTTCCTTGAACCCCAACAAGTAATAAACCTTTTGGATAGGGTAAACCATACTCAACCGCTTCTTGTGAAAAAGCTTTGTCGCGGAGTTTTAACCATTCCTTAAAATTATCTAATCCACCCAAGTCTGAAATACTTTTATCTGTTAGACAAAATTCGAGAAGCTGTGTTTGTTGAATAATTTGTTTCTTTTCTTGTAAAATTAAAGCAGGGCTGGAGTCACCTATTTCCCCATACTTAGCAATAATTTTTGACAATACTCTACGAATCCGTTCAAGTGATAAACCTTGGCAAGCAATCGCGATATTGTTAATAATCTCTGGGTCTATGTCTTGCTGTAATGACGACGCTAATCTATTTAATTCTTCTAGAATTTCTGAGTAACTAGGAAGGGGAAATTCCAATACCGTAACGAATTCTTTTAGAGAATCAGGGATATTAATTTCCGATGAAACGATTATTATATTTTTTGGTTGGGTTTTTAAGCTTCTACTTAAATTTTTGAGTTTTCGTATAATTGAAAAATCTTTAAGAAAATTATCATAATCTTTAAGAACAAATAACGAAGCTGTTTCAGGAGTTAATTTATTAACTAAATCCAGTGCTTCTAAAGGATTTTTTGCAGCAAAACCGATGTCATTTGGGTTTCCTTGGTAACCATCAACAAAATCCCACGAATAATAGGTTCTAACTACATATTTTTTTGCGCAATATTTTATAAGATACTCAATTCTTTCTTCCTCATTAGTAGCAATATAAAGAATGGGGTAACGCGCTTTTAATAAAATTACAAACTCGTTTAAAAAATTCATTACTAAAGATACTTTACTATTAAAATTAAAAACTAATAATTCAGTGAAATAAAGTTACCCTACCGAACCTTCTAATTTTAAACTTAATAGACGGTCTGCTTCTGAAGCAAATTCTAAAGGTAATTCATTAAACACTTCTTTACAAAATCCATTTACCATTAAAGAAACGGCTTCTTCTGCTTCAATACCGCGTTGTTGTAAATAAAATAATTGTTCTTCAGCAATACGGGATGTCGAAGCTTCATGTTCTACTTGAGTGTAGCTATTTTGTGCCTCTATATAAGGAAAGGTGTTAGCACTTGAAGTTTTACCTATTAATAGAGAGTCACATTGTGAATAGTTATTTGTTTTAAAGGCTTTTGGACCAATTTTAACAAGACCACGGTAACTATTCTTTGAATCGCCTGCTGATATTCCTTTGGATACAATACGACTACGAGTTCCTGGTGCTAAATGGATCATTTTTGTACCTGTATCTGCTTGTTGTTTGTTGCTAGTTAATGCTACCGAGAAAAACTCTCCTATTGAATCTTGGCCAGATAATATACAACTTGGGTATTTCCATGTAATAGCAGAACCTGTTTCAACTTGAGTCCATGAAATTCTCGCATTTTTACCTGCACATAAACCTCGTTTTGTCACAAAATTGTAGACTCCACCAATACCTTTTTCATCACCTGCGTACCAATTCTGGACAGTTGAATACTTAATCGTGGCATCTTCAAGAGCTACTAATTCTACAACAGCCGCATGGAGTTGGTTACTACTAAATTGGGGTGCCGTACAACCCTCCAGGTAATTTACGGAGCTTCTTTCTTCGGCAATAATCAGTGTTCGCTCAAACTGCCCAGATTCTTCATTATTGATTCGGAAATATGTAGATAGTTCCATTGGGCATTTAATGTCTTTTGGAATATAGCAGAAAGAACCATCACTAAAAACTGCTGAGTTTAACGCTGAAAAATAATTATCCCCTACCGGAACTACACCAGCTAAATATTTTTCAACTAAGTGAGGATATTTTATTATTGCATCACTAATGGAACAAAAAATTACTCCAGATTTTTGTAATTGTTTTTTAAAGGTTGTTCCTATTGAAACACTATCAAATACAGCATCAACAGCAACATTCGCGAGCATTTTTTGTTCATTTAAAGAAACTCCTAATTTGTCAAAAGTTCTTAAAAGTTCAGGATCTGCATCTTCTAAGCTTCCAAGTTTTTTCTTAGTTTTTGGTACAGAATAATATTGAATTTCGGTGTAATCAATTTCAGGTATGTTAAGAAAAGCCCAATCAGGGCTGCTCATTTTCCCCCATGTTTTATAAGCTTTTTCTCTAAAACGTAGTAAAAATTTTGGTTCATCCTTTTTTAAAGATATTTTTTTTACAATTTCTGCATTTAAGCCTTTTTCAAAATCTTCTGTTTCAAGATCTGTTGTAAAACCGTATTTATAAGGGGTGGCAACAATAGCGTCTAAAACTTCACCTGATGTATTTAATTTTTCTTCTGCCATTGTATTAGATTAAGTAAATAAGTATCGTTATCACGAGATATAATATATCTCTAATTATACTTTATTTAAAAAATTTGGATCTTAAAGAGTGAGTTAAGCATTAATACTAGAAAAAATATCGATAAGAAAAGTAAGTAAGCTAAACCCTAAAAGTGGGGATAAATCAAAACCTAATAAAGGGGGTACAATTCCTCGAAAAACTCTTAAGTACGGGTCTGTCATTTTTCCTAAAGAGTAGAAAGGTTGTTGATAGAAATTAATATTAGGAAACCAAGTTAAATATACTCGTAAAGTTAGCATGATGATATAAAATTTTAAGAATCCTGCCACACCTCTAGAAAGGGTAATTATTAATACATCCATATTGTGATAATATTTTAATGTTTTTAATTATTTTAGATACTTCTAGTTGATATTACCATATAAAAGATCTTAAATACATTCTATTAATAGCTAGTGAAGAGACTTGAACTCATAACCGACTGATTACAAATCAGTTGCTCTACCAATTGAGCTACACCAGCTTTTTTCAGATAAGTATATTTTACCAAACGTTTCGTTGTTAGAAAAGGCCTTTTTTTAATTTAATTTTTTCATTGATTTTTTAACCCGTAATCTATATCATATATAGTAAGCAAATAATAATCTTAATTTTTAATATGGCTAAAAGCAAAGGGGCTCGAATTCGCATTACGTTAGAGCACAGATGTGAACAAGGAGTTTATCGTTACCACACTTCAAAAAATCGACGAAATACTACGGAGCGATTAGAATTGAAAAAATATTCACCGGTAACAAAAAAACACGAAATCTTTAAAGAAATTAAATAAAAATATTTTAAATTATTTAAATCATTATGGTAGATAATATAGCGGATAAAAATACTAAAGAAATTATCGATCTTGAAGGCATTACTTACAAGGATACAAAAACATTAACTAACTTTCTTAGTGATCAGGGTAAAATTCTTCCACGACGTGTTACAGGCTTATCATCAAAAGAGCAAAAAAAAGTAACAAAATTAATAAAAACTGCTAGGGTTGCTGCTTTATTACCATTTGTAATTGGTAAAGGTTAAATTAAAACGATCATAGTTAATTCTAGTCTTGTGCTATAATTATCTTAAAATTCAACTTAGGTTTAAGAGTTCAATTTATGACACCATCATTAAGCGCTTTTTTAAGTAGTATCTTTCTAGCAGTGATTATTGTGATTATCCCAATTTCAGCTGCTTTAGTATTTGTTAGTTCTTCAGATAAAATTGTTCGTAACTAATAGTTGCTAAATCAAAAAAGTACCACTGAGATTTGTAATAATAATATTACAAATCTCAATGGTACTTTTTTTAGTTTTTAAATAAAAATTTGTGCAAATTTAGAAATTAGAAGTTCATCTCTGCAGCTTGAACTTTTTCGAATTGCTTCTTTTTAATAACTAGTAAAATTTGAGTTACAGTAACTGTGAAGAAGAATACAATCATTCCTTTAACACGGTCAGGGTTTTGTAAAACAATTTCAGTCTCTTCTTGACCGAAACCACCAACGTTAGGATCTGCTGTTAATGGTTGATCTGTTTTTACTGTATCTTTTACTTTTACAGTAAGTTCAAGTCCCGAAGGTACTGTTTGCTTTACTTCGCCTGTTGCTGTAGTAATAGTTACGTCAACTTTACCGTCATCTAGGCGGTTAATTGCTGTAACTTGTCCTGCTGCTGTTGATGTGTAAGAGTTGTTGTTACTTTTTTCACCAGTAGGATAAACTTGTCCTCTTCCACGGTTACCACCTACGTAAACTGGGTAGTTTAAGAAGTTTACATTTTTATTTTGAGCCGGATCCGGCGCTAGTACAGGGAAAACAATTTCACGGTTTTTAGCACCTGAAATTGGACCTACAACTAAAATGTTTGTTTTTTCTTTACTGTACGGTTGAACAAAAACACCTTTAGTTTTAGCTTTAATTTCATCAGAAATACGATCCTTTGGGGCTAATTTAAAACCTTCTGGAAGAATTAGTACAGCACCAACGTTAAGGCCACTTTTCTTACCATTTGCTCCAATTTGCTTAACTGATGTATCGTAAGGAATACTTACAACAGCTTCAAATACTGTATCAGGTAAAACTGCTTGTGGAAGTTCAATTTCAACTGGCTTTTGTGCTAAGTGACAGTTAGCACAAACGATTCTTCCCGTAGCTTCACGAGGACTTTGGTATGCTTGCTGCGCAAAAACAGGGTACGCATAAGATACTTTTGGAAAGAAAACTGTTCCCATAATTCCTAGAACAAGGAAAACAGATTTAAATTTTTTAACTAGGTTAATCATTTTGGTAATTTTTAATCTATTAGTACAGTGATATATTATATACCTAATATAATAATATATACCTTTTTGTTAACTTATAGAACCTCTTTCTTGAGTAAAATTACAAATCCGGAACCCCCAAGGTACAAGCTTAATAAAGCCGTCGATAATATAATCTGTGTTATTGGGTCAGTTGAAGGGGTTATTACTGCTGCTACGATTGTACAGATGACGATAACATATTTCCATGCAGATAACATTTGTTGTCCTGTAACAATACCTAATAAACCGAGTACTACTTGAACAGCAGGTACCTGGAAGGCGAGACCTGTGGCAAATAGTAAAACAGCTATGAAATCAAAATATTGATCAAAAGACCAAAATGGTTCAACAACTTCAGCACCGTAAGAAATAAAAAATCGTAAGGCAGCAGGTACTAGAAAAAAGTATGAAAAGCCCAATCCAGTTGCAAAAAGTAATCCAGACCCAAGACTTACAGGTAATACTATATCTCTTTCTTTTTTTGTTAGTCCAGGTATTAAATATAACAGTAGCTGATAAAGAACTAGTGGGCTACTAAATAGGATGCCACAAAAGGCTGCAATTTTTACTGAAGCAAAAAAGTATTCACCAGGTGAAAATTGTAAAAATTTTACCCCGACAGCCGGAGCTTGAAAAATCCTTACAATTTCTTTAACGTCAGTAAAACAAAAAAGCGTAGCGATTACTAACGTTACAACACAAAAAACAAGACGTTGACTAAATTCTTCTATGTGCTCTGACAGAGCCATTTCGTCGTCTTCTGTGGCAGTTGTCATTTTAATTAAATCTTTCTTGGGTAAGAAAGCTCGTTTTTTTAGGTTCGGTAATATAGTAAACATTAAAAGGGTGCCTTTTTATAAGAATATAAGCCTTGTGAGCTATGATGCTTGCTTATCTACAATTATACATTCTGTTGTTAAAACCATGCTTGCAATTGAAGATGCATTTTGGAGTGTTGAACGGGTAACTTTTGCAGGATCGATAATTCCAGTTTCAAACATATCAACTACTTCATTATTGGCTGCATTGTAACCAAATTCAAATTCCGCAGATTTAACTCGTTCAAAGATAACAGCACCATTTTGTCCGGCGTTAGAAGCAATTTTTCGTACTGGTGCACTTAATGCTTTTTCAACAATTAATGCGCCAACAAGTTCATCTTCTAATAAATTATCTTTTGCCCAATCCAGTAGTTCCTCCGAAATATGGGCTAAAGTTGTACCACCACCTGGAACAATTCCTTCTTCAACAGCTGCTTTAGTTGCATTGACAGCATCTTCAAGCCTTAATTTTCGATCTTTCATTTCTGTTTCAGTAGCAGCACCAACTTTTATTAAAGCTACACCTCCACTTAATTTTGCTAATCTTTCTTGGAGTTTTTCTTTTTCATAAGTTGAATCACTAGTTTCAAGTTGACGGCGTAATTGTTCACATCGAGCCAAAACTTCTTTTTTATTGGCATCGGAAATGATGGTAGTTGAATTTTTTCCAATGATTACACGACGTGCTTTACCTAAAGATTCAATTTCTACATTTTCTAGAGTTAAACCTGCATCACCACTAATTACTTGACCACCCGTTAAAATGGCCAGATCAGCTAGGAGAGCTTTTCGTCGATCACCAAAACCTGGTGCTCGGACGGCAACAACATTTAGAATACCTCTTATTTTATTAATAATTAAAGTAGCTAAAGCTTCTTTTTCTACATTATCAGCAATAATTAATAATGGTTGATTTGTTTTTGTAATCAGTTCAAGAGTGGGTAGTAAATCTTGTTTAACAAGAGTTATTTTTTTATCGGTTAAAAGTATGAAAGCATTATCTAAGATAACTTCCATACGTTCTTGATTTGTAACAAAGTAACCAGAAATGAAACCGCGGTCAAACCCCATACCCTCGGTAATTTCTAATTCGTTTACAGTGGATTTACCTTCTTCTAAGGAAATTAATCCTTCTCGACCAACTTTATCAATAGCACTTGCAATAAGTGAACCTACTTCCGTATCATTACCGGCAGATATAGTAGCTACCTTAGTAATGTCGGAAAGACTTTCGATAGGTCTTGCGTAATCTATGACTCTACTAACTACAAATTGTGTAGCTTTCTCAATACCGCGTTTTAATACAATTGGGTTAGCGCCTGCTGCAACATTACGCATACCTTCTTTAATAATCGCATAAGCTAATACTGTTGCTGTAGTTGTTCCATCTCCCGCTACATCATTAGTTTTCGAGGCTGCTTGGCGTATTAGACAAACTCCTGTATTTTCTAGGTTGTCTGTTAAATTAATTTCTTTTGCAATAGTTACACCATCGTTAACGATTTGTGGAGTTCCGAATTTTTTACCTAGTACAACGTTTCTACCCTTTGGTCCTAACGTTATTGAAACGGCTTCCGCTAAGGTATCCATACCTCGTTCTAATGCTTTTCTTGCTTCTTCTTCATAAAGAATTGTTTTTGCCACCATAAGAAATTTCCGCAAATTTAAATGTGAATTGTCGTGAAAAAATTTAAATGACTCTTTTTATATTGATGGGTTTTTTGAGATAAAAATCAAAGATTAACCAAGTGCTAATTTGGGCAATTAAATTGAAACTGGCTCAGGCTGGACTTGAACCTGCGACCTTGGGCTTATGAGTCCCCTGCTCTAACCAACTGAGCTACTGAGCCTATTCATTAATAATAGCAAACATAAAATTTTAATGCAAACTTTATTTATTATAAAAAATATTAACTGATAATATATGGAATATTGAAGAATTATTTTGTATAATGTTGTTATACGAAATTATATGTGAAAGGGTCACTAACTCAATGGTAGAGTACTCGGCTTTTAACCGAATAGTTCTGGGTTCGAGTCCCAGGTGACCCAAATACTAAAAATAACTGACGCTCATTTTATAACTTGGGTATAACTTTATTGATATAGCTCTACCTTATATTACTAACTATACAAGTATTACCTGGTTAGTGTTAGAATCATTAATATATATAATAGTATTCTATAAATTTGGTCTTAAATTTAAACCAATCTGTAAAATTTTAATTGTAAGATAGCAAACCTCTCAAACCTATGCTAGAAACCATTTTTCAAGACCCGTCACAACGGGTTTTATCAAAATATAATTCCCAATTATGTCAAATTAATTCAATTGGTACAGTTTTAAAAGGCTTAACTGATGAAGAGTTGCGTAAAAAAACCATGCTTTTAAAGCAGAGGTTAGTTGGGGATACCAATATGAGCGAGGCCATTATAAATGAAGCCTTTGCATTAGTTCGTGAAGCCAGTGACCGTGTTTTAGGATTACGTCATTATGATGTTCAAATTATTGGGGGGTTAGTTTTACATGAAGGTAAAATTGCCGAAATGAAAACGGGTGAAGGTAAGACACTAGTAGCCTTACTCCCTACATTTTTAAACGCTTTATATGGGAAGGGTACTCATGTAGTTACTGTTAATGATTATTTAGCCAGACGTGATGCAGCTGAAGTAGGCCAAGTTCATAGTTTTTTAGGTTTAACCGTTGGCTTGATACAAGAAAATATGACACCTGAAGAGCGTAAACAGAATTATAGTTGCGATGTTGTTTACGTTACAAACAATGAGCTTGGGTTCGATTATTTGCGAGATAATATGGCTTACAGTGAAGAAGAATTAGTTCAACGACCATTCTTTTATTGTGTGGTTGATGAGGTAGATTCAATCCTAATTGACGAAGCTCGAACGCCACTTATAATTTCAGGCGCATCTGAGGCTCCTACAGAAAAATATTCTCAAACCGCCCAGTTGGCCACAACCTTAAAACGGGAGATTCATTATGACGTAGACGAAAAACAGCAAAATGTTGTCCTTACTGATGAAGGTGTCTTATTTTGTGAACAAGCTTTAGGTATTGTTGATCTTTATAGTGTAAGTGAACCTTGGATTTCGTATGTTCTAAATTCAATTAAAGCCAAAGAACTTTTTCAACGTAATAAAAATTATATTATTAATGAAAACGGGGAAATTGTAATTGTTGATGAGTTTACTGGGCGTACTATGGTAGGTAGACGTTGGAGTGATGGATTACACCAAGCTGTCGAGGCAAAAGAAAATCTTACAATCCAAGATGAGAGCCAAACACTTGCATCAATTAGTTACCAAAATTTATTTTTGTTATACGAGAAATTATCTGGTATGACAGGAACAGCAAAAACCGAAGAGGGTGAATTTGAAAAAATTTATAATTTAAATGTTGTTCAAGTCCCAACTAACAAGGAAATTAAGCGAAAAGATTTTTCTGATGTAATATATAAAAACCAATATATTAAATGGCGTGCAATTGCTCAGGAATGCTTAGAAATGTATAATATCGGCCGGCCAGTTCTAGTAGGAACAACAACTATTGAAAAATCTGAATTATTGGCAGCTTTACTAAGTGAATATGAAATACCTTATCGCCTTTTAAATGCTCGACCCGAAAATGTAGAAAGTGAATCGGAAATTGTTGCCCAAGCTGGTTGTAAGAAAGCTGTAACAATAGCAACAAATATGGCTGGTAGAGGAACCGATATTTTATTAGGAGGTAATCCCACATTTTTAACAACATCGGTGTTGAAGAAAGTTTTTGAAAATGGCGACATGAGTGATGTCATTTTGGAAGGAGAAACTTTTGACCCGACAAAATTTAAAGAAAGCTACCAAACTTTATTAAAAAAATCTTTAGCTGATTTAGAACAGGAAAAAGATCCTGAATTAAGTGAGTATATTTCATTTTATAAAAGTGTTCTTGATAAAAAGAAATTAATTACAAAAGCAGAAGGGGATCTTATTAAACGTTTTGGTGGGTTACATGTTATTGGGACTGAAAGACATGAATCTAGAAGGATTGATAATCAATTACGGGGTAGAGCTGGCCGTCAAGGTGATCCTGGTTCTTCGCGTTTTTTCCTCTGTTTAGAAGATAGGCTTTTAAGAATTTTTGGGGGAGATCAAATCTTAAATGTAATGCAGAATATAGGTTTTGATGAAAGTACTCCAATTCAGTCTCCAATTTTGAATAAGAGTTTAGAGTCCGCACAGAAAAAAGTCGAAGCATTTTATTATGATACAAGAAAGCAACTTTTCGAGTACGATCAAGCATTAAATTTACAACGGAACTGCGTTTATACTGAAAGACGACGTATGTTTGATCGTCAGAATTTACGAAGTTGGTTAATTGATTATGCGAAAAGGAGTTTAGACGACCTGTTTATTTGTTTAAATTCTGAAAAAACGGTAACTTATTTAACTACGAAATTACAAAATTTATTAGGTGTACCTTTTCAAATTGGGGTTTTAGCTAAGGGCGAGGATCTAAATCAAAACCTTTCGTTTTTACAACAACAAGTTGAAATAACTTACGATCTAAAAGAACTAGAAATGGAATGCATTGAAAAAGGATTATTACGGGAAATTGAAAAATCTTTTATATTACAACAAATTGATTATTCATGGATGGAACACCTGCAAAAGATCACATTTTTACGTGATTCGATAAGATGGAGAGCTTATGGACAAAAAGATCCTTTAACTGAATATAAAAAAGAAGCCTTTAATTATTTCCTTATAATGTTAGCTCGTATTCGCCACCGAGTGGTTTATTTTGTATTACGTTCAAAAGTTATTTTATTTTAATGACGAGCAGAATGAAATAAAAAAGAGAAATTTTCTGTTTAGTTAAAGTTTTTTCAAACAAAATAAACAGGAAATTTCTCTTTTCTAATTTAAATGGATTAATATATTTTTAATTAATCCATCTTAAATACCAAATTGGTTACCACGTCTGTATTGTAGATAAGCAGCAACAAAAAGTCCTAGAATTACACATGGTACAAGACCAAGTACAAGACCTGAAAGTAATACTTCAACCATAATAGTTTTTTTTTAATTGTAGATAATTTTAGTATTGAATAAAGTATATATTAATTGGAGGTTTTATTATCCAAGTTCAGAAAATAGACTACTTTCTGTAATATCTCTAGCTTCAATTGTTACTAAATCCGATTTTGTTAAAATTGCATCGCCTGAATTAAACATTCGGTTAGCATGTCTCATACGTGCCGTGTCAATTGCGTTGTTAATAGTTCTTGCGTTAGCAAATAAAGGAAGTTGACTTCTCTTTTCAACATAACTTAAAAGAGCTGCTTCTGCATCAGCAGTCATTCTATATTGTTGTTCTTGAAGAATTAAACGTCCAATTTGAATTAATTCTGCGGGCGTGTAATCAGGAAAATCAATGTGGTTTGCTACACGAGATGATAAACCAGGGTTTGATTCGTAGAAACTATCCATTCTATCCTTGTAACCTGCAAAGATCACAACAAGATCTTCACGTTGATTCTCCATCACTTGTAAGAGAATTTCAATAGCCTCTGACCCGTAGTCTCTTTCATTATCTGGCTTATATAAATAATAAGCTTCATCAATAAATAAAACACCACCCATAGCACGTTTTAAAACTTCTTTCGTTTTAGGTGCTGTATGTCCAATATACTGTCCTACAAGGTCATCTCGAGTTACTGTGATTAAGTGACCTTTACGTATGTACCCAAGTTTAAAAAGGATATCAGCCATACGAGTGGCTACTTCAGTTTTCCCTGTTCCAGGGCTACCTGTAAATGACATGTGTAATCCTACAGAAGCTGTATTAATACCTAAGCCTAAGTTCTTTCTAAGTCTTTGTACTAATAGTAGTGCTGCGATCTCCTTAATACGTTGCTTTACAGGGGCTAGACCTACAAGGTCTTCCTCTAGTTGATCAATAACGCCTTGGATATTAGTCTTGTTATACTCTTCTTGTAAATTAACTGCCATAGGAGTTTATTTTTCCAATAATAAAATATACATTAATATTATACTACACAACGTATTCTTTCATAAATAATTTATACGATTACATGATCTAATTAGCATAAATTCCCGTTAATAAGATGCAAGTATTTAGGCTCCCATCTTATTATTCATTATTTGGGAATAATCGTCTTAAACTTGAAATGCTTTAATTGGGCAAAATTCGTAATCGACGGTTTTTTTCTTTTCCGACGCTAAGACTTGTTAATTGATAATGAGAAACTAGTTCATGTTGTTGTTTTCTTATTCGGCTAGTTCGTGGAAATAGATCAATTGCTATTTTTTTAGCAATAACGATTTCTTCTATTGCTAATCTTGTTTCTTCTAACGGTGTTAAAAATTCTTGGCAAATAAGGTCTGCAACTTTCGATGTTTCCGTTTTTGTTTGTAACGGGCTAGGTGACTTTCTTTTTGTTATCAACCGTAATGCTTTAGATATTTGTAATAGGCTATTGCTTTGAATTGTGTGGATTGTTATTTTTTTTGAATGCGAAATTTGTTTTAGTTTTCTATTATTTTTCACTAAATTTGCTAATGCTAAAATAGAATCTGCATATTGAATTTCTTTTGTAATTATAATTGGAAGCTTCAAGGTTTTAATCAATGACTTAATATCTTGATTATTAATTCCGTAGATATATAAGAACGTGAATTTTTCTTTTTGTTCGTTTCTTATATTCGCATTATTTTTTAACAGTTTTTTCGTTTTTTCTGTTTCGCTAAGGCGGTCTAGAAGGTAATTATTGCTTTTTGTTTTTTCTTTGGTTGAGCGTTTAAGATTATTATCTTGGATAGTGTCAGATTCTTTTTGATTATAGGTAATTTTACAGTCAATTAAATTATTATAATTTTGTATTAATGAGCGTTTTTGTACGGGTAGGCTTTTCCCTTGTAGTAAAAGATCCACAGATTGTTCAACGTTTTCATGAATAACCCAAGTTTGCGGATCATGTATTTCAATAGCAATATCAAATGTGGGAGGTCCCTTTCTTTCTAGAATACTTTTTGATGAACCACGGCGTTTTGCTTCTTCATCACCTAAGGTTACATATTGCACGCCTCCGATTAAATCTGTAACCGTAGGGTTTTTTATCAAATTTTCTAAAGCATTACCATGTGCAGTACCAACTAATTGGACACCTCGTTCCGCGATTGTACGAGCAGCTTCAGCTTCTAACTCGGTTCCAATTTCGTCTATGATAATAATTTCTGGCATATGGTTTTCAACAGCCTCAATCATTACTTCATGTTGATTTTGATGGTTTGAGACTTGCATACGTCGAGCTTTACCAATTGAAGGGTGTGGTAAATCCCCATCGCCAGCTATTTCATTCGAAGTATCAATAATAATTACCCTTTTTTTCATACCATCAGATAAGACTCGTGCTATTTCACGTATAGCAGTAGTTTTACCAACTCCCGGTCGGCCTAACAACAATATAGACTTTTTTTGTTCTAATAGATCTCTAACAATACTAACTGTACCAAAAATTGCTCTACCAACCCTACAAGTTAACCCAATTACATTACCTTTTCGATTTCTAATAGAACTTATTCGATGTAATGTTTTTTCTATTCCGGCTCGGTTGTCCCCACTAAATTTACCAAGTCTTTTAAGGATATGATCTAAATCTTGCCAAACAATCGTTCTATATGAAAGGTATTCCGTACTTTTTGCAAAACGAGCTTCCGGTCGGCGACCAATATCTAGAACAATCTCAATAAGTTGGTCACGAGAAGGGTGTTTTTCTAAAGAATCACTTACATAAGTTGGTAATACGTCTAATAATTTGTCTAAATCGTCTGCTAGAAGCATTTTTTTTATTTTTAGTTTTTTTAATTATATATTATCCAAAAAAATCTTTAAATTAACACTGGTATGGGAAATATCAAAAACTTAATTTTAAAAATGAAAAAAATTAGAAAACCATTATTACCAATTATTAGGTTTTTTAAGATGTTATAATAATTTGTTATGTAAGTTTTATTTTAAATTTACTTTAATAAGCAGTATAAGAAAATTTTTACTAGTAAAAATCATGTCTCATTTTACTAAAATTAAGACAAAGCTCTACGACCGAACTACAATCGAAAAGAGTCTTTCTGATCTAAACATTGAATGGGAAGAAGGTAACACTACAGTTCGTGGTTATAAAGACCAAGAGCAGGTTGCTGATATTGTTATTCGCCAAAATAACAATCACGATATTGGTTTTAAATGGAATAATAATGAGTACGAGCTTGTTACAGATTTAATGTTCTGGAACCAGCCATACTCTGTTGATAAGTTTTTAAACCAGGTTCACCAAAGATATGCTTTTAACCTTATTACTAAAGTAAGTGAAGAGCAGAATTTACAGTTCGTTGAAGCAGAAAATCAACAGGATGGTTCAATTAGATTACTTCTTAGAAAAGTAAACTAGTTTTATGTTGTTGGTATTTGATCTTGTATCTTTTTTAACTCAAAGAAAATTGATATGGTAGTAAATATGGTTCCTGTCAGTTACAACGGCTGCAATCACCACGAAAAGCCCAATAAACGCGTTTCTAATTATTGCGTGTTGTTTATTATAAGCTGACTTTATAACATATTTACGGTATTCAAATGCCCGTTCCTACAAATTTTTCTAGATTTCTTAACATATAAAAATATGTCTTAGAAATCTAGAATTTTGTTTCTTTTTGCATAAAAAGAAAAATTATACGCTTCTATATAGAAGATTTCATAAGAGGGACGACGCACTTAATATTTAATAGGTGGCTTACAAGCTGCATTCTGGTTTATGTTGTTTCATTGGACTAAGTATATGCTTTACAAATCATTCTAGTTATAGTTTTTTATTTATCAGTAATTTATAAGAATGGTGTCAGTTTAAAAGATAAGAAAATAATTTGCATAAACATAAACTATAAGGTTTACACGACATCTTGCTGTAAAAATTACCTTCGTTTATGCTAATCTTTATCCTCATTACAAACAATGTAACTATTTATACATCGTAATAAAAGATGGGTTGATAAGGGTATGAGGTTGTATTTTAAACTAGGAAAAGTTTTTTATAAATATAAATAAAAACTATATGATTAAGAAAGAATTAGAGCTTTATGAACTTATTTTACTTGTAAAATTCACATCGACAGAATCTGAGACTAATGATCGAATTCAACGTTATAAAGACTTTCTTACTGAGAGAGGAAGCCAAGTAATGGTTAAGAATCAAGGTAAAAGATCTTTAGCGTACCCAATTAAAGGTTTTGATACGGCAACGTCCGTGCAGATAGTTTACCTTGGTAATGGTGACTTAGTTAAGCAAATTGGTACAGAAATCCAACGTGATGAGTTCATTCTTCGAGCTATTACAACTAAACTTATGGATGACAATTTAGCAAAAGTGTTTTCTTAATAGTTAGGGGTCCAACCCAGCTTAACAACTTTAAATAAAGCTGGGTTAACTAAAATTCATAGGGGGAAAACTATGAGAATAAACAAGCTACATTCCCTATGCAGCGTTAAGTACCCTATTTACGTAATACTATCTAATAATAAAAATAAAAACGAACTGTAATAATAATCTTACGTTATGTTTATAATAATAGTTTTAACAGAAATTAAATTTCTGGGAGGTTATTAAGACCAAAAATATTTTCTTAAACAAAATTTAATCATGACTACAACTTTACAACGTCGCGAAAGCGCAAGCTTCTGGGAGCAATTCTGCGCATGGATCACTTCAACTGAGAACCGTCTATACATCGGTTGGTTCGGTTGTCTAATGTTCCCTACTCTACTTACAGCTATCTCAGCTTACATTATTGCTTTTATCGCAGCACCTCCAGTAGATATCGATGGTATCCGTGAGCCAGTTGCTGGTTCTCTACTTTACGGTAACAACATCATCTCTGGTGCTGTAGTACCTAGCTCTAACGCTATCGGTGTTCACTTCTACCCAATCTGGGAAGCAGCTTCAATCGATGAGTGGCTATACAACGGTGGTACTTACCAACTAGTTGTTTTCCACTTCTTCATTGGTGTTTGTGCTTACATCGGTCGTGAGTGGGAGCTTTCTTACCGTCTAGGTATGCGTCCATGGATCTGTGTTGCTTTCTCTGCTCCAGTAGCAGCTGCAGCTGCAGTATTCGTAATCTACCCAATCGGTCAAGGTTCATTCTCAGATGGTATGCCTCTAGGTATCTCTGGTACTTTCAACTTCATGCTTGTATTCCAAGCTGAGCACAACATCCTAATGCACCCATTCCACATGCTTGGTGTTGCTGGTGTATTCGGTGGTTCACTATTCTCAGCTATGCACGGTTCTCTAGTAACTTCTTCACTAATCCGTGAGACTACTGAGAACGAGTCAGCTAACTACGGTTACAAGTTCGGTCAAGAAGAAGAGACTTACAACATCGTTGCAGCTCACGGTTACTTCGGTCGTCTAATCTTCCAATACGCTTCATTCAACAACTCACGTGCACTTCACTTCTTCCTAGGTGCATGGCCAGTAGTTGGTATCTGGTTCACAGCTATGGGTGTAGCTACAATGGCATTCAACCTAAACGGTTTCAACTTCAACCAATCAGTTGTAGATTCACAAGGTCGTGTAATCAACACTTGGGCTGATATCCTTAACCGTTCAAACCTAGGTATGGAAGTTATGCACGAGCGTAACGCTCACAACTTCCCTCTAGATCTAGCAGCTGGTGAGTCTCTTCCAGTAGCTCTAGTTGCTCCTGCAGTTGCAGCGTAATTAGTACTTCTAGACTTAGTAAACACAGAGAGTTTTTAACTCTCTGTGTTTTTTTTGTTTATTTTTAATATACTCTATTTTCATATCGCTGTTTTAGACTTCTAATTTGACATCTTGCTATAATTTTTTTATTATTTACTTGTATAAATCTTTACAAATTATTAATTTAACATTTAGTAGTAAATCGTGGCTAAACAAGGTATGATACAGCGTGAGAAAAAGCGCGAACGTCTAATAGCTAAGTACGCAATTAAAAGAGAATCTCTTAAAGATGATTTAAAATCTGTAACCTCTTTTAAAGATCGTTTAGCTCTTTATAAAAAGTTTGAAAGTGTACCAAGAAATTCTGCGCCATCTCGTCACCGAAATCGTTGTTGGGTAACTGGTAGAAGCCGAGGATTCTATAAAGATTTTGGTCTATCAAGACATGTTCTGAGAGAAATGGCAAATGATGGTCTTATTCCTGGTTTAAAAAAATCTAGTTGGTAGTATTTTAAAATTTCATTATGACAAAAAGAACACTTCGAGGCACTTATTTAAAAAAAGTTAGGACATCTGGTTTTCGTAGCCGTATGCAATCCAAAACGGGTCGTCGTATATTAAACACGAGAAGAAAAAAAGGTAGAAATAAATTAACAGTTTAATTTTAGAAAAGATGATAAAACTTAGACTTAAAAAGTACGGGCGTAAAGGGCAACCTTGTTATAGAATTGTTGCTATGGATAGTCGTACAAAGCGAGATGGTGCTTCAATTGAAGAATTAGGCTTTTACAATCCCATGACTGATGAGACACATTTAAAATTTGAAAGAATAAAAGCAAGGCTTAAGGATGGTGCTCAACCAACCGAAACTGTGCACAATATCTTTGTTAAAGCAAAAATTTTTGATTAAGCCTAAGCCTTTAATGAGCAAAAGCGTATAAATGACAACAGGACACAAACCATTAAAATTAAGAGTTCTTTGGTTAAAAAATGTTTTGGGTTTGGCGGTCGACCAAACTATTTTAAAGCAATCATACCCTTTAACCCAATACTATTTTTGGCCGAGAACTGAAGCCTGGGACCAATTAAAATTGGAATTGGATTCAAAACCTTGGTTATCTGAAAAAGAAAAAATAGTTATTTTAAATTTAACGACAGATCTAATTTCCTATTGGCGTCAAAACAGGACGACGGAAAAGATTGAAGATTTGACGAATAATTTTAGCGAAGTTACGTTTGTAGAACTTCGCAGCTAGGCTTATAGCTCAGCGGACAGAGCACCAGATTCCGATTCTGGGTGTCGAGGGTTCGACTCCCTCTTAGCCTTTAGAAAATTTAAATAAATTGGCTTTTCGGTTAATTAAAATTACGTCGGGGGTCGAATGAGTAGGGCCAGATTAACCTTTAAAAATGAGTGTTTGGTTGTGGATTGGGTTAGCTTTAAGTTTCAGGATTTAGATAGCCTCGCAGAAAGAAGATTAGCAGAATATTTTTTCAGCCTTGGTTTTAATTCTTATCGTGTGTGTGAGATTGGCCGAGCCAATTAAAGACCCTATTCTGATGAGTTTAAAAACTAATTTTCAAGTCATGTTTATCGACTATTGCATCTGGCTGGGTTTGAACCAGCGATGTCTCTATGAGAAGCGGATTATGAGTCCGATGCCTTCGACCACTTGGCTACAGATGCTTAAAAATAGTTGGAGCTGGTGGGACTTGAACCCACGTCCATATAAGTTTTAAAATCTAATCTCTATCTAACTATGAAAAAACAGGAAATATGGGTGGAAGCTTTACATATAATTTCCAGGTTATATGTGCCTCTTTTTTAAATACTTTAGAAGTTCAGCAAGTAATAAAGAGTCTGCTTGCTGACAATCCAAAAAACTTAAGCTAGAGCCATTGCTGGCTTGTTAACGAAAGTTTTTGTAGTAAAAGATAAGATGTTTTTTGCACTTATTTTTTAGTGGGCTTTAAAAAAGCCTTATCGCGAAAAGTGAAAAGTTTATATGTCGAATCCGAAGCAGCCCCTTACTCTAAAGAATATATAAAATAGGTTAAGTTTGTCAAACTCTAGTTATCTAGGCACTTTAGTTCTACTATTTTTTTTAATCAACACTAACGAATATACTAATATTTCTTTTTAAAACACGAACTTTTAGGCCTAGGGCTTGGATTATTCCTTTGAACGGTTTTTCCTTATATGTTTTTTGAAAATTTAAAACTTCCTCTGTGTTTTTTGTTGGGCTTACAAAATAGGTATCCTGCGCCTGATAAATTGTTGAAATGTACTCGTTATTTGTACTTGTTGATATAATTTGATCTTCCCAAGTTTCAATAAAATCTTCAAGATTATAAACAAATATTTTTGGTTTTCGAACAATAAGACCAGCATCTGCCACTCTTGCTCCAGGATAACGAACAATTTTTCTCCCTTGTTGTTTCACAAACGTAGAAGCTTGTGTTTTTTCAAAAAATACGTAATTAACAAATTTTTCGGAATTACCAACATCCTGAAGACTTCCTTGGAGAATACCATTTTGACCATTACCTACTATGTGGTCTAAAGAGTTGGTAATTTTACCCCAAGCTGTATCAATTGCACCAATAGTATTAAAATATTGTTCTAACATTAGATTGCGCGGTGTATCTTGCACTTGAACAATATAAATTGGAACACCTTTAAAATACTCGCTTCGTTGTAAAAATGAATGAGCCCCTACGCTTTGAGAGATACGTAGACCCACTTTTTCTAGAGAGGGTAATAAATTTACTGTTCGGGGACGGAATCTTAATTGTTGTTGCTCTTCTTCAATAATTACGTCTTGTTTATTTACGTACGTAGAAAGAAAATTTTGTACTTCTACAAGATCTGGTACAAACCGGAAATCAATCCCTGGGTGGTGTTCACGTGTTACTTTGTAGGCAGCGTCTAAGCCAATACAGTTAATTGATAACCCTACAGTTTGGGTACCATCAATATCTGCTTGCGCTACTGCTTTTAAATATACTTCAGCGTCTGAACGGCTTAAGAAAAAAAGTCCAAGTTGTTGACGTTTTTCAACTTTAGAATCAAATCCTCCGCAAAAATCATAAACGTTCTCATTTAGAAGGGAGTTAAGATTTTTTTGTGCTAAACCGTTTGAAGGTTTATTTAAAATAATTTCACCATTACCATTTAAAACTACGAAAACGGGTACTTCCTGTAAGGTTTTTTGTATTGGTTTTGTGTTTTTATTATAAAAATTTGTGGTATGTACCTTATCAAGATATCCGTTTATATATTGTTTTATGCTATAAACTTCGTTGGATTTTTCTTGCGGGTTAGTATTAAAAAGCCAATTTTCAACTACATCAAGAAATGGAAAACTAGGTTCCAGAATACCAGAATTTTCTTCAACTAAAAGACCATCAGTGAATTCATCTAGCCCATTCCATTTGATTTTGATTTTAGGTGGATATGAATATAGAGAATCTAAATAGGCGGCAAATTTTGATTTTTTATCTTGTGCTGTTTGAAAAGTTCCTTGGTAAGTTGTAGCTTTGTTTACATAGTCATTAAAGTTACGAGTTTCTATTATTGTCATTGGTTTGTAATCAGTTCGTTTAAGTTAGCTTAAGAATACTATTTTTTAAGATATTGTTCCAGTAGAAAATGCTCAATTAGGAGTAAAGGGTGATAAGATCGCTTAAACAAAAAGTTATTAAAATGTAGCAAATTGTTTTTAATTTAAACCCGTTATTATTAACTTTTAATATTTCTAAAATTTACTTTACAAAAAATTCTTTTATAGAAAATAAACCTAATAAATAGGAAAAGTAATCAAAGTTGTGAAAATTTGTAACAAAGAATCTTTTTTAAGATTAAACACTGCCTGTAAGTTACAGGTAGTTTAAATAAATAAATCAATCAATTAATTAATTAAATTAAGATTAATGTTTGCAAAATATTAGTGTATAGTATATTATATATTTAGAGGGCGGTTAGCTCAGTGGTAGAGCGCCTGCCTTACAAGCAGGTGGTCATAGGTTCAAATCCTATACCGCCCAAGTTTAAAACCCTAAAACAGGTTAAAAGGTTTTTGCTTTTTAACCTGTTTATAATAATTGGGCTCATCGTCTAAGGGATTAGGACAGGGACCTTCTAAGTCTCTAATGTAGGTTCGAATCCTACTGGGCCTAATATTTACAGTTAGTTAAAAACTTCCTCAAAAACAGAACTTACTTTATCTCCAGAATCAATCGACTCTAATGGATCTTTTCTTAGTCGGTGTCTTAGACATAATGTAATAACTTTTTCGATATCCTCTAGAGTAACTTTTGAACGGCCATTATATGCTGCATAAGCTTTTGCTGCACGGTTTGTAACAATGTCACCTCTTAAACCATCAACATCAAGACTACCACACACCTGTGAAATTTTTACTCTAAACTCGTAATCAAGTTCTACACTTGTTAAAAGCTCTTGTGCGTCTGTAATTTTTTTCTTTAAAGCGTCAAGTTGCTCAGCGTTTTCTTCTAAAGCTTTTTCTGGGTTTTGGTCAAATGCACTTCTTTCTTCCACAACACGTACACGTGTCTCAGGATCACGAACTGTTCGAATTTCAGCGTGCATTCCGAAACGGTCTAATAGTTGAGGACGAAGTTCACCTTCCTCTGGGTTACCTGAACCTACGAGTACAAATCTTGCAGGGTGTTTAATTGAAATACCCTCACGTTCAACAGTGTTCCACCCTGAAGCAGCTGAATCTAATAGAATATCAACTAAGTGATCATCTAATAAATTTACCTCGTCAACATAAAGAATACCTCGGTTTGCTTTTGCTAAAAGTCCAGGCTCAAAGGCTTTAACACCTTCAGTAAGAGCTTTCTCAATATCAATTGTTCCACAAACACGATCTTCTGTTGCTCCTAATGGTAAATCAACCATAGGTACTTTCATAAATTCAAAATCAACAGATTCGTTGTTTTCAACAGCAGTTTTAACTGTTTCACTCATCAGTTCAAAATCTGTTGTAGAAGAGTTAAATGGATCATTTGCTGCTACTTTAATAGCTGGTAGAAGGTCTGCAACAGCACGAATTGTTGTAGATTTACCTGTACCACGATCTCCCATAATCATTACTCCACCGATTCTTGGGTCAATTACATTTAAGATTAACGCAAGCTTCATTTCTTCTTGCCCAATAATAGCAGTAAAGGGAAAAACCGGTCTTTCATTTTCTACTTTTACGTTTTCAGTAGCAACCATTTGTAATAATTTATTATAGATTTATAATAACTTATTATAACCACCTTTTAACGTAATATTCAAATATTACTTTAATTAAAGCATTATGATAATTATTATTTATAGGAATATATTGTAATAATGTTTTTGGTAGTTAGTTTTTATACCCTTTCTTAGGCTTAAATATTAGATTATTTGGCCTTTATAAAATGTTATAATATTGTAAGTCTTAGATAATTAAAGCCTAAAATTTATGGCCCGTGTTATAGTTGTAACGTCTGGCAAGGGTGGGGTTGGTAAAACAACGACAACGTCTAATATTGGAATGTCACTTGCCCGTTTAGGGTATTCTACTTTACTTATTGATGCTGATGTAGGGTTGCGTAATCTTGACCTGTTATTAGGCCTTGAAAATCGCATTATTTATACCGGTTTAGATGTTTTACAAAAAACATGTCGACTTGAGCAGGCAATAATACAAGATAAACGACAACCAAAATTATCATTCTTTCCACTTTCTTCCAACCGTGCAGAGCTACCTATTCGTTCTGAGCAAGTTAAAGAGTTTATTGAACGTCTAAAATCTGATTATGAATACATCCTTATCGATAGTCCCGCAGGAATAGATAATGGGTTTCAAACCGCTATACAGTGCGCTAATGAGGCTATAGTAGTGGTAACACCAGAGGTACCATCGATTCGTGATGCTGACCGTGTAATTGGAATTCTTATGTCTGAAGGAATAAAAACAATTAATCTTATAATAAATCGTATTCGTCCTAATATGGTAAAGACGGATGATATGATGTCAATTGAAGATGTCACAAACATTTTAGGTATTGACTTAATAGGTGTTGTTCCTGATAGTGAAAAAATTATTGTCGCTTCAAACCGAGGTGAACCTATTGTTTTAGAGGCTAAAAATTGTTTGCCTGGAAAAGCTTTTGAAAATATTTCCCGACGTCTAAACGGTGAGGAAGTTAATTTTTTAGATTTAAATAATTCTGGAGGAAGGAATTCAGTAAAACGTATATTAAGAAATTTTATAAGTAGGTCTAAGTAATTAGTGCTAAAAAATAAAACAGGACCTATCCTTTTAATTAAATGGTAAGGTCCTGTTTATTGGTTTAGAGTAAAAAAATACTCAAGCCTGAGCATATATTTTTAATATGTTAAGACATTCGTTTTAACTGTTGTAGTGCAACCCGACCGATATTAAATAAAGCCCAAGAAGCAGCTGCTAATAGTGGAAATAAAACAACTAGAAGTCTAGTATCTGCCATAAAAGTAAAGTCTTTTTACAAATATTAAATAGTTTTTATTTGAATACTATTATACCTCTTTTATAAGATTAGTACTTAAAACTCCAGGATAATTTTTTATCAAGGCCTGTTTTTTATCTTACAATAAAAATCTACTTATCAAGTATTACTGATTTAATTATACTTTCTCTTGTATGTCAGACTTGCCTTTTACACTTGATCAATTAAGAATTTTACATGCTATTTCAAACGAAGGGAGTTTTAAAAAAGCATCGGAAAAACTATATATTTCACAACCTGCAGTAAGTCTTCAGGTCCAAAATTTAGAGAGACAATTAAATACCCCTCTATTTTATAGAGACAAACGAAAAGCACGATTAACTGAAACGGGTTTGTTACTTATTAAGTATTCTGAACGGATTTTAGGTTTGTGTGAAGAAACGTGTCGAGCATTGGATGAATTAAATACGTTACAATCTGGAGGTTTAATAATTGGGGCTAGTCAAACTACAGGAACTTATTTAATGCCCAGTTTAATAGGTATTTTCAAACAGAAATATCCTCAAATGGCAATTGAGTTACAAGTACATTCTACAAGAAAAATTTCTTGGGGTGTTTCAAATGGAAATATTGATTTAGCTGTTGTTGGTGGTGAAATACCAAAAGAATTACAAAAAAAATTAATGGTTACTTCGTATGCCGAAGATGAATTAGCTCTTATTTTACCCCTATCTCACCCATTTTCTTCTTTGGAATGTATTCAAAAAGAAGATCTCTACCGTTTACATTTTATAGCTTTAAATACTCAATCCACAATTCGTAATGTTATTGAAAAAACTTTAACAAAACATGGTATTGATAGCAATTATTTAAAAATTGAAATGGAGTTAAATTCGATTGAAGCAATTAAAAATGCTGTACATTCCGGATTAGGTGCTGCATTTGTTTCTGTCTCGGCAATTACCAAAGAGTTAGAGCTGGGGATGTTACATTGGGCAAAAATTGAGGGTATAACAATAAAAAGAACTTTATCTATTTTACTTAATCCTACCCGTTATTATTCTAATGCGACCCAAATTTTTAAAGAGGAAATTCTTGAGATGTTGATTGTTCAACCGTCTGAAGAGCTTAGTTCCTCGGAAACTAAAATTTAATTTTTCTAGGCAGCTTCAAGTTATATGAAATTTATCCAACAAATAGTGTTGACAATTATAGGAATCGGCTTTAATATATATTTATAGAATTATTCAGCCCCCATCGTCTAGAGGCCTAGGACATTTCCCTTTCACGGAAGTAACGGGGATTCGAATTCCCCTGGGGGTAATAGCAGACCTTACCAATATAATTTAGTATATTGGTAAGGTTTTTTATTATGCAACGAAAATATATTTAGTTGTTAGTAGTTATATAGATATAATACTTGAATTTCGTAGCTTAAACAAAAAATATTCCGAAACCCTTATTATGAAATAATAAGGATTTCGGAATTAAATTCTTTATGCTCTTTAAAACTTCTTATAAAGATGAGCCCAGACCTGAGTATGAACCAAAGAAGAAAAGCGTTAATAAACCTAGAGCGGCAAGTCCGCCAACTGTAGCCACCATCCAAAGTGGTACTCTGCCGATATCACTCATATTGATTAAATTTTTTTAAAAAAAAGATTTGTATATAGAATAACCTTTTTCTCAAATATTCTAGTTAAAGAAGTAACTTGAGAAAAGTACAGCTAAAACAAAGATTAGAAGTAGACCCCAGTACAGTGATGTACGGTTTAATTCTACTGGCTGTTTGTTAGGATTTGGTGCACTCATTTAAAATCTCCTATCTCTGAATAAATTGCATTGATGTAATGGCACCAAGGAAAAATACTGTTGGTACCGCTAAAGCATGGATAGTAAGCCATCTGAACGTGAAGATGGGATATGCTACTGGTTGATTTGTAAACATCGTTTAAATAAAATTATTTTGTATTTTATAATCCCTTTGTTAAGTCTTCAAGTTCCTGCTTAGCACTGAATCGATCGTTAACTAAAGGAATCTGTTGACGATCTTGCGTGAAGTACTCGTTAGGTCGTGGAGTACCAAATGCATCATAAGCTAATCCAGTACTAACGAAAAGGAAACCTGCAACGAAAAGTGCTGGGATAGTAATGCTGTGAATAATCCAATAACGAACACTTGTTAAAATATCCGTGAATGGTCTTTCTCCTGTTGAACCACCTGACACAATTATTTCTCCTATTGAATATATAAATTAATCGGTTTTATTTTTTACTTTTTTAAAGTAAAAAATATTTGAAAGATATTAGTTTCCAATAGAGCTTTAAAAACTCATTTGTAATTCTTATATCTAATACTTTTTAAAAGCTACTTGAATAAATTATATAACCTATTTAAGGTTTTTATACAATTTAATATTAAAAACAAAAACCTTTCTACTCGTTAAAATTTAACATTTTCGTGATTACTCCCGATGCGTGTTTACAAAAAAGTATAATAATCCTAATCATTAATCTGCTCCTAGTTAATTTTGTATCTATAATAAACTTTTTAGGCATCAAAATTTTTGATTATGTTTAGAAATACCAAAAGCGGGTAGAGAGAATCGAACTCTCATCATTAGCTTGGAAGGCTAAGGTTCTACCACTAAACTATACCCGCTTTAATTATATTAAAAGTTTAATCGATAAGTTACTACCTTGTATATCAATATTTTTATTTTAGGATCTTTAATCCAGAACTAAATAATAAAATTCAATAAGTTCTTAGTACTTTTTGGATTCCTTATATCTTTACTATCGTTATTTTTTCTTAATTCTATCAGCTTAATCGGAGATTACCCCTTTGCAAATCTAGGTTTAGAGATTACAATTTAAAGTATTGAATGTGTTTTTAAACATAATCTATGGCTAAGGCGATATGGCCAAGTGGTAAGGCAGTGGATTGCAAATCCTCTATCCCCAGTTCGAATCTGGGTGTCGCCTTAATAAAATTATACTGGGGGTATGGTGGAATGGTAGACACAACAGACTTAAAATCTGTTGACTTAATCGGTCGTGAGGGTTCAAGTCCCTCTACCCCCATTTAAAGAATTACTAGACTTTAGCTTAGATAGTGTACTTAGCTCAATTAATATAAGTTATTTTTGATTAACTTACTTGTCTTGTTAAAACGAAACTAGTATATAGATATATATATATTTCTGTTTTTTTTATAATTAATAATTAAATTCCTTAAAACTTTGTTCAAAAGTGGGTAAATTTAAAGTTATCTTCTATAACGTAGAAATTTCGTTATAATTGTATATAAGAGTGTAATTCGAATCGAAACCCTATTTTTTCTTTAAATATAGACAATTTATATGTCACACAGTGTAAGAGTTTACGATACTTGTATAGGATGTACGCAATGTGTTCGTGCTTGTCCTTGTGATGTGCTAGAAATGGTACCATGGGACGGTTGTAAAGCTGGTCAAATTGCGTCAGCTCCACGTGCAGAGGATTGTATTGGGTGTAAGCGTTGTGAAACAGCTTGTCCTACTGATTTCTTAAGTGTACGTGTATACTTAGGAAGCGAGACAACTCGTAGTTTAGGTTTAACTTACTAAAATAAAAATTTCAAATTTATAAAGATGATTAACTGGAATGTTATTGCACAATTAACGTCGCTTGCGTTAGTACTTCTTTCTGGCCCTGCTATTATTTTTCTTTTATATTTCAAGCGAGGCAACCTTTAAATTAATTACTCAGGCTTAAACCCTAGATGATAATTTAAGTTTAATTAATAGGTGAGGTGTTCTATTTTCACTTCACCTATTTATTTATTATTTAAACTAGTAATATTAAATAATGGTAAACTATTTTAACTTTTTCCCAATTGATTATTGAATAATTAATTCAAAGTACTGTCTTGACGAAAATATTTTATTATTAGATTGCGGACGGAGAGACTCGAACTCTCATGAGGGGTGCTCGCTAGAACCTAAATCTAGTGCGTCTACCAATTTCGCCACGTCCGCATATAAGTTTTGTATATTATAAATAATACTAAACCTTGGCTTAAATTACAAATATTTTTTTTAACTTAAATAACTGTAGGTACTTTGCCTTTATTATTTATGTGGTATTATCTTATTTTAACATTTAATAAAAAAAAGAAAATAAGAGTATTTACTAAAATATTCAGTAAATACTCTTTAATGGTTTCGGATTTAACTAACAGTCATCCAATCTACATCTACATTTTCTAAAATAATTGAAGAGTTGTAAATTTGTAGGATGATAACTAGGAATACTAGGAATAGACCCATGAATACTCCCATTACTGGTGTTGTTCCCCATCCCGGTGATACTTTACCGTACTCAGAATTAAGTGGTCTTAGAATTTCCCCTAATCTTGTTCTTAATGCCATAGTTTTAACTTAAAAGAGATTTTAATAGTACAAATATATAATCAGGCTCATAATATATATTATAAAGCAAGTTTTTGTTTTTTTTTACAACTTGTCAAACAACTACATATTATATGGAAACCGCAACTATTTTAAGTATTTTTATTTCGGGTCTTCTTCTTGGAATCACAGGATATTCAGTATATACTGCGTTTGGCCCTGTTTCAAAAGAACTTAGGGATCCTTTTGAAGAGCACGAAGATTAAAAATTTTGAGTAGAAAAATCATTCGCTATAACAGCGAATGATTTTTCATTTTCAATTTTTCTTATACAAAACCTATTAACAATTGGTTTAGTATAACTATTTTTTAACAATTCTAGGTGGATCTCTAAAGAAAATTGCAAAGAAAATTACAACTAGAGTTCCGATTAGCAGAAATGTGTATACTAATGCTTCCATTTTTTAATTTAAATATAAACTTTAAAAAAAATTTGAGGCTTTTGATTAAACAATACCTGTTTTCTTAGTACTCTTATCACCAAGTTTTTGGAAAGCACCAAATTCAACTTGCTCAATAACCTCAGTACCAATACCAGCGAATACGTCTCTAAATAGAGTACGACCACCGTGCCACAGGTGCCCAAGGAAGAATAGTAGAGCAAAGTTTGCGTGACCAAAAGTATACCAACCACGAGGGCTACTTCTGAATACACCATCAGACTCTAAAGTTGTTCTATCAAATTCGAAAACTTCACCTAGTTGTGCTTTTCTAGCATACTTCTTAACTGTTGGAGCATCTGTAAATACTTGACCGTTAAGCTTTCCGCCGTAGAAGTTACAACTAACCCCAACCTGCTCAATACTGTATTTTGACTCAGCACGTCTGAATGGGATATCCGCACGAACGATACCATCTTTATCCACTAGAATAACAGGGAACGTTTCGAAGAATGCTGGCATTCTTCGTACTGTTAGCTCACGACCTTCTTTGTCTTGGAAAACAGGGTGCCCAAGCCATGCTTCAGCAATACCATCACCTTTGTTCATTGGACCTGCACGGAATAGACCACCTTTTGCTGGGTTGTTTCCAATGTAGTCGTAGAATGCTAGCTTATCTGGAATTCTTGACCATGCTTGACTTAGTGAAAGACCCTCGTTTAGAGATGTCTCAACACGACGCTCGATTTCTTGCTGGAAGTAACCACTATCCCACTGGTAACGAGTAGGACCGAAAAGCTCGATTGGTGTTGCTGCTGCACCATACCACATAGTACCTGACGTTACAAATGCTGCGAAGAATACAGCAGAGATACTACTTGATAGTACTGTCTCAATATTACCCATACGTAAAGCACGGTAAAGTCTTTGTGGAGGTCGGATTGTTAAGTGGAAAACACCTGCTAAGATACCTAAGATACCTGCTGCGATGTGGTGAGAAGCAATACCACCCGGGTTAAATGGGTTGAAACCTTCAGCACCCCAAGCTGGAGCTACTCCTTGTACTCGTCCAGTAACACCATAAGCATCTGAAACCCAAATACCTGGGCCAAATGTTCCTGTTGTGTGGAAAGCACCAAAACCGAAACAAAGTAAAGCTGATAAGAATAGGTGAATACCGAAGATTTTTGGAAGATCTAGAGCTGGCTCACCTGTACGTGGGTCTCTAAATAATTCTAAATCCCAGTAAACCCAGTGCCAAATAGCTGCTAAGAAACACATTCCTGAAAGAATAATGTGTGTTAGAGCTACACCTTCAAAACTCCAGATACCTGGGTTTGAAACACTTTCACCTGTAATACTCCATCCACCCCAAGAGTCTGTTACACCAAGACGTGACATGAAAGGCATTACAAACATACCTTGACGCCACATTGGGTTTAGAACTGGGTCAGATGGGTCAAAAACAGCTAGCTCGTAAAGAGCCATTGAACCTGCCCAACCAGCTACTAATGCTGTATGCATTAAGTGAACGGCAATTAAACGACCTGGGTCATTAAGGACAACTATATGTACACGGTACCATGGTAGTGCCATCTAATTTTTTCTCCTTTAGAAAATTTTTTTACTTTCTTACTCTCTGATATACTGCAAAAATAGTCTTTAACAACTATCTTATACATTTTCCTTATATAGATTATAAGCTGAAATATTTAAAATTTCCGTATTATTACGATTAATTACTATCAAGTTTTCTATTATCAAAATTAAATGATGCCTAAAAACTAAAAAACTTATCTTTTTTAGTTTTAGTTAATATTTCATATTATTATAAAATTGTGAATTGTTAGATTTTTGCAAATAACTATCTCTCCTTAACCTCAAATAAAAAGCGGGTGACGCGATTCGAACGCGCGACATCAACCTTGGCAAGGTTGCGCTCTACCCCTGAGCTACACCCGCTTAATTATATATATTTAATATTATAACGAAGACTCTAGTGACTTGTCCAGACCGTTCTGTAAATTAAATTAATTAAATTTTAAAGGCCTTAAAAAAAATTAATTTTCATTGAGCCTATGCTCTAGACAAATACCCTAATATATGGTTATATATATTCATGTAAAGTTTATTATCCTCAGTAGCTCAGTGGTAGAGCGGTCGGCTGTTAACCGGTTTGTCGTAGGTTCAAATCCTACCTGGGGAGTTTATAGAACTAGTTGATTTTTTTAGATTATCTTAGTTTTCATGAATATTTTAGAATCTGTAAAAAAACTAAAAATTATTATTTTAATTGCCTCTTCGATTATCTCTCTAGTTAGTTTTTGAACAAAAATCCAAGGAAGGTCAGGGCCGTAGAAGTTAACTTTCTCTTCCTCCATCAGGTACTGCAAATTCCGAGGTGTTCCAACAATAGCTATTAAAGAGAATCCATTTTATAATATGACAAAAACTTCAATGTTTGTATTAAGATATCAACTTGGTACAGATATGTTTCGTTAAATGTAATTTGAAATTCAATATTTTTTTTATTCATCAATATTATTTATAAATTCAGAAAAATATACTTTATAATAAATTTAGCCACACGACCAATCTGGGTGCTCGTGTGGCTAAATTTTTGCCTATTAAAAAGAAATTAAGCAGGTACTGTGTTAAAAATTCCAGTAAGGATAACTAATGCCGACCATAAGCCAGCGCCACTCCAAACGATACTTTGAGATTTTTCCCACTCACCTGGTGTAGCTAAAATTACTGGTACAGCTACTACCATTAGGAAAGATACTGCAATAAGAAGAAGAACAAATACTTGGACAATTCCAACCATGCGAAACTTTTTATCCCTTAGGATTAATTATTAAAGATTAAAAATACGTATTACAAATTATATTAAATTCGTAAGAAGAATTTCCTTTAAACTATTTTATAACACTTTTTGCAAAAATTTTAACACGTTCTTTAAATAAAATTGTTATATAATCTATTTAGAGTTTTTTTATACCAGAGAGGTTAACATATCATGGATATGAGCTTTTTATTATCAGCTTTACCAGAACCGTATACAGCATTTCGTCCTATCGTTGACGTAATGCCTGCAATTCCTGTATTTTTTCTTTTACTAGCATTTGTCTGGCAGGCATCTGTAGGTTTTAGATAATTTATCGAAATTTATAATTAAAAAAAGAACCGAAAAATTTTTTTTCGGTTTTTTGAAATTTTGCCTATTAACTTAATTTGAATTAGCCTTAAATTTTTAATCATGGTAGATACTGCTTCAAAGACAGGTTTCATCTCACAAATTATTGGACCCGTAGTAGACATTGAATTCCCTAACGGTGAACTTCCAAAAGTATACAACGCATTATACATTGAATCAGCTGACGCTAGTATCTGTGCGGAAGTACAACAACTTCTTGGTAACAACAAAGTCCGTGCAGTTTCTATGACTGCAACTGATGGTTTAAAGAGAGGAGCAAAAGTTACTGACACTGGTGCACCAATCACAGTTCCAGTAGGTACTAAAACGTTAGGTAGAATTTTCAACGTTCTTGGTGAGCCAGTAGATGAGCAAGGTGCTTGTGATGCTCCATCAGGATTACCAATTCACAGATCGTCTCCTGCATTCGTAGATCTAGAAACTAAGCCAGCTATTTTTGAGACTGGTATTAAAGTTGTAGATATTCTTGCGCCGTACCGACGTGGTGGTAAAATTGGTTTATTTGGTGGTGCCGGTGTAGGTAAAACCGTACTTATCATGGAGCTTATCAACAACATTGCTAAAGCACACGGTGGTGTTTCAGTATTTGGTGGTGTAGGTGAGCGTACTAGAGAAGGTAACGACCTTTACTGTGAAATGAAGGAATCTGGTGTTATTAACGAAAATAAACTAGACGATTCGAAAGTAGCACTTGTTTATGGTCAAATGAACGAGCCTCCTGGTGCAAGAATGCGTGTAGGTCTAACTGCTTTAACAATGGCGGAGTACTTCCGTGATGTAAACAAGCAAGACGTACTTCTATTCATCGATAACATCTTCCGTTTCGTACAAGCCGGTGCAGAGGTATCAGCGCTTCTTGGTCGTATGCCATCAGCCGTTGGTTACCAGCCTACATTAGCAACAGAAATGGGTGGTCTGCAAGAGCGTATTACATCTACAAATGAAGGTTCTATTACATCAATCCAAGCAGTTTATGTACCTGCAGATGATTTAACAGATCCAGCTCCAGCTACAACATTTGCTCACTTAGATGCAACAACTGTACTTTCTCGTGGTCTAGCTTCTAAGGGTATTTACCCTGCTGTAGATCCTCTAGATTCTACTTCTACAATGCTTCAGCCAGAAATCGTTGGTGATGTTCACTATGCAACAGCACAGCGTATTAAGGAAACACTACAACGTTACAAAGAGCTTCAAGATATTATTGCTATTTTAGGTTTAGATGAACTTTCTGAGGAAGATCGTCAAACTGTAGCAAGAGCTCGTAAAGTTGAGCGTTTCTTATCTCAACCATTCTTCGTTGCTGAGGTATTTACAGGTTCGCCTGGTAAGTATGTATCTTTAGCAGATGCTATTACTGGATTTAACGATGTTCTAGATGGTAAGTACGATGATTTACCGGAGCAAGCATTCTACCTAGTAGGTGATATGAATGAGGCTATTGAAAAAGCTGAAAAGCTAAAAGGATAATAACACTATGAGTTTAAATGTTCGTGTAATCACACCAGATAGAGTTGTTTGGGATGCCCTAGCTGAAGAATTAATTTTACCAAGTAGTACTGGTCAAATTGGTATTCTTACAGACCACGCCCCATTACTAACTGCACTTGATATTGGCGTAATGCGTCTTAGATCAGAATCTGGTTGGACTTCTATTGTTTTAATGGAAGGTTTCGCTGAAGTAGAAGAAAATAAGGTAACTATTCTTTGTAATGGTGCTGAAGAAGGTAGAAATATTGATCGAGGAGCTGCTCAAGCTGAACTTGAAAAAGTTACTTTATTAGTTGACGAAGCGACAACTAAAAAAGAGAAAATTGAAGCAACTATTGAACTTCGTAAATCAAAAGCTCGTCTTCAAGCTGTATCTTAATTTCAATGGGTTAATTTATTAGCCAATAAAAAAGTCTCTCCCAAGAGTATTGGGAGAGACTTTTTTATTGGCTAATAAATTAATTTTCTTGAAGAACTTCGAATTTCTCACCAAGAAGAACTTTAACTTTATTATCTTCACCAACATCAACAACAGCTGTGTCACCTGCTTTGATTTTTTCTGATAATACTTCTTCAGCTAAGCTATCTTCTAATAGTCTCATCACTGCTCGACGTAACGGACGGGCACCATAACTAGGATTATACCCTTCATCAATTAATCGAGTTTTGAATCTATCAGTTACTTCTAGTTGAATTCCTTTCATGGAAATTCTTTCGAAGACTTCTTTAAGCATGATTTCAGCAATTTGACCTACTTCATCTTTTGTTAATTGTCGGAAAACAATAATTTCATCTAGACGGTTTAGAAACTCTGGACGGAAGTATTGCTTTAATTCCTCATTAACAAGGGACTTGATTCGGTTATAGTGTGAACTAGATTGATCTTCTGATAATTCAAATCCTAGACCGCCGCCACCTTTTTCAATTACTTTCGAACCAACGTTCGAAGTCATAATTAAAAGAGTATTTTTAAAATCAATTGTACGACCTTTCGAGTCTGTCAGACGCCCATCTTCAAAAATTTGAAGCATTAAGTTAAAAACATCTGGGTGACCTTTTTCAATTTCATCGAATAATACAACTGTATATGGGCGACGGCGAACAGCTTCTGTTAATTGTCCACCTTCATTGTACCCTACATATCCTGGAGGAGAACCAATTAGTTTTGAAACTGTGTGTCTTTCCATGTACTCTGACATATCTAGACGTACCATAGCTTCCTCTGAACCAAAGAAGTATGTTGCTAGGGCTTTACAAAGCTCTGTTTTACCAACACCAGTTGGGCCTGAGAAAATGAAACTTGCAATTGGTCTGTTTGGACTTTTAAGACCAACTCTTGCTCTTCTAATTGCTCGTGATACTGCAACAACAGCTTCATCTTGTCCAATAATACGACTATGTAGAGTATCTTCCATTTGAAGAAGCTTTTCAGACTCACTTTTTGTCAACTTATTAACTGGAATGCTTGTCCATGCTGCAACAATTTGAGCAATGTCCTCTTCTGTAACAGTTGGAGTCTGGCCAGCATTACCTTTTTCATCCCCTTTTTTACTTTGAGCAATAGCGTTAATTTGAGCTTTAATTTCCATTTCTCGCTCTCTTAACTGACCTGCTTTTTCAAAATCTTGCCCGCGAACGGCCTCATCTTTTGAACGTAAAATAGACTTTAACTCTTGATCTAATTCTTTTGCTGCTGCTGGGAGTTGGGAATTCATTAGCCTAACTCGTGAACCTGCTTCATCAATTAGATCAATGGCTTTATCCGGAAGAAAACGGTCAGCAATATACTGGTCGGCAAATTTTGCAGCAGCCGTTAAAGCCTCATCAGAAATTACTAATTTATGGTGTTTCTCATAACGGTCACGTAAACCGTAAAGAATTTCAATTGTTTCTTCAACAGAAGGCTCACCTACCATTACTGGCTGGAAACGTCTCTCTAAAGCAGCATCTTTTTCAATGTGTTTTCTATATTCCTCTAAAGTTGTTGCACCAATACATTGTAATTCTCCTCGAGAAAGGGCTGGTTTTAAGATATTAGCTGCATCAATTGCACCTTCAGCAGCACCGGCACCAATTAATGTGTGAACTTCGTCAATAACCAAGATAATGTTATTTGATGTTCGAACTTCATCCATAATTTTCTTTAATCGTTCTTCAAACTCTCCACGGTATTTTGTTCCCGCGATTAGAAGTCCGATATCTAAAGCTACAACTAATTTTTCATCTAGTGTATCAGGAATATCTCGGTTTGCTATTCGTTGAGCAAGTCCCTCTGCGATTGCAGTTTTACCTACACCAGGCTCACCAATTAGAACTGGATTATTTTTTGTTCGTCGCCCTAGAATTTGAATAACTCTTTCAATTTCTTTCGCACGGCCAACTACTGGATCTAATCTTCCTTCCTGTGCTTTTGTTGTTAAATTAGTTCCAAATTCATCTAACGTAGGTGTCTTACTACGAGCGGCATTATTACCACCACTCGAAACTTCAGTGTTATCACCTAGAGAACGAATAATTTGGCTTCGAACTTTCGATAAATCTACACTTAAATTTTCAAGAACACGTGCGGCTACACCTTCTCCTTCTTTAATTAAACCTAATAGTAGGTGCTCGGTCCCGATATAATTGTGACCAAGTTGGCGGGCTTCCTCTAAAGAAAGTTCAAGAACTCTCTTTGCTCGTGGGGTAAATGGGATTTCAACAGCAACGAATCCTGATCCGCGCCCAATAATCTTTTCTACTTCCACACGGGCATCTTTTAAGTTTACCCCCATAGATTTAAGAACTTTCGGTCCAATACCAGTATTTTCACCAATAAGACCTAGAAGTATTTGTTCAGTGCCTACAAAGTTATGACCTAATCTTCTAGCTTCTTCTTGTGCTAGCATTATAACTTTGATAGCCTTTTCCGTAAAACGTTCAAACATTATTATCACGTATGACGAAATTATCATTATCTTTGATAACAATTATTTTATCATATAATTTTCATCCCGTTTACTAATTAGATAATATTAAAGATATTCAAAAGAAAGAGAAAAATTGAACAAAATTGTCACATATAGTTATGATTAGATTTTTTATTCAATGATATAGTATTTAAGAAAGTTATAGCCATATTACTTTCATTGAATATTTGTGGAAATATTTGAAGAAATTACATTGCTTCACCCGTTATAATTTTATTGTATTTTTCCTTAAATTTATTTAGATTTCCTTATTATAGTTACAGACCAAAAGTCGTTTGTTTGACTTCTAAGATGCTTTTACCTTATAATTTAAGTTACATACAATTATGCGCTCTTAGTTCAGTTGGTAGAACGTAGGTTTCCAAAACCTGATGTCGTGAGTTCAAGTCTTACAGGGCGTGTTTATATTACATTCTTTATTATTTTAAGTTGGGGTGTTATATTTAAAGTAGAATAATAATGGAGAGGTGGCTGAGTGGTTTAATGCTTCAGATTGCTAATCTGATGTACGTTTTATATGTACCGTGGGTTCGAATCCCATCCTCTCCTTTTTCCAATACCGTGGCTAATCGTTAATTAGCAGCTAAAAAACATCGTTAGGTGTTATAATTATACCATGAATTAAAAACAACTTCATTTATAAATAATGGATATTTTAAGCCTAGGATGGTCTTCTTTAATGGTAATGTTTAGTTTTTCACTAGCATTAGTAGTTTGGGGTCGTAACGGCTTCTAAAACGGTACAAACTTTAATAAAATAACAAAAATTATGGCCAAAGAGATCTTTACTGTAGCCGGTGTTATGTGGGCTTTAACTTTAACAGGTTTAGCTGTAGGTTTTGGTCTTCTTAAAGTCCAAGGTGAGTAAGTTTTCCTTAACAAAAATTACTTTTGACTAAATGAACATATTAGAAAACACTTGGTTTTTAATAGCTTTCTTGATTATTGGTATTGTTCTACTTGTAGATCCGAAAAGCTCGATATCGGGCTCTAATAACAGCTCTATTTTAGGGGTGTTTTCAAGTCCAAGTTCAGGTCAGCAATTTATCTACCGCTTTAGTGCTGTAGTTATAGCAAGCTTTTTTTTATTAAGTCTTGGTTTAAGTTATAGTGGTTAGGAAATTTGAAAAGTTAAAAGATGAGAAGATAATTTTAGATCTTCTCATCTTTTATTTTTTAGGCAAAAAATGAAATGTTTGCAAGTAGGACATATGCAACTGCATCACCTCCTAAAGCTCCAATTGTAAAACCACTAGTAAATTGACGCCAACCTTTTGAAGACTCTAGTCCTTCTAATTTCCCTCCATCTTGGAACGAAGCAAGGCCGTAAATTGTTAATCCAATTGTTAAAATTAGGATTAGACCTAAAGCGGCAAAAAAGCCGATTAATAAAGCATTTTCTGAGTTACGAAGCGGCCCTAGTATATAAAAAGGTCCGATTAAAAAGTACCCATGAGCCATCCCAATTTCAAGGCCTCTTAAAAGAGGTGATAAACCTTTTCTATAAATGGGTAAATTTCCAAGGTACAGTTTTGTTGCCGTTGAAGTTGTTACCGGTGTAGATAGGTTTCCTACAAATGGGTCATTGTTATAGGCTTTAATAAATTCACTCATGTATTAAATTCACTGTAAAAATTTATTCTTAGTTAATTTTATTATATTCCTATTTATTAACTTTTTTTTTTACTTTATGTAAAGTACTTTTTTTAAGGCTGTTAGGTGTTTAAAAACATAACTTCTAATAGTCTAATGGAAAAATAATTTTTCAAAAAATTAGTAGGTATTCAAACATTTATTATTTTATTTTAATCGGGATGACAGGATTTGAACCTGCGACACCCTGCTCCCAAGGCAGATGCGCTACCAAGCTGCGCTACATCCCGTTCGATACAATTAATAATAACTTATAATTCGGTATTATTCAATAATAAATATAAGAAAAAATAATAGGTTGGTTAAAATTTTTAACCAACCTATTATTGTTCACCATTTAAACTCTTTTATATAAAGCGTTTAAGTAAGTTGAATTAACTGAATTTACCTGTTGTAGAGGCAATTACAAATGGTGCAAACGTAAAGATAAAACCAACTGTGAAGTGAGCTAAACCTACAAGTCGAGCTTGAACAATAGATAAAGCAATTGGCTTATCCTTCCAACGAACTAGGTTCGCAATAGGAGTACGCTCGTGAGCCCAAACTAGTGTTTCAATAAGTTCTTGCCAGTAACCTCTCCAAGAGATTAAGAACATAAAACCTGTTGCCCAAATTAAGTGACCGAATAGGAACATCCATGCCCAAACGGCTTGAGCGTTCATACCGAATGCGTTATAACCGTTAATTAATGGTGACGAGTTTAGCCATAGGTAATCACGTAGCCAACCCATAATGTATGTAGAAGACTCGTTAAATGCCGCAGCGTTACCACCCCAAATTGTCATGTGTTTCCAGTGCCAGTAGAATGTTACCCAACTAATTGTGTTTAACATCCAGAACATAGCTAAGTAGAAGGCATCCCAAGCTGAGATATCACAAGTACCACCACGTCCAGGGCCATCACAAGGGAAACTGTAACCAAAGTCCTTTTTATCAGGCATTAGCTTAGATCCACGTGCATCAAGAGCACCTTTAACAAGGATTAGAGCTGTTGTGTGTAGTCCTAAAGCAATTGCGTGGTGCACTAAGAAGTCACCAGGACCAATAGTTAAGAATAGAGAGTTCTTACCACTGTTAATTGCTTCAATCCAACCTGGTAACCAGATCTTACTACTAGCAACACTAGCAGCACTTGTTGAAGAAGATAGTAGAACATCAAAACCATAAACAGCTTTACCAGAAGCAGCTTGAATAAACTGTGCAAATACTGGTTCGAATAGAATTTGCTTTTCAGGGTTACCAAATGCTACACACGTATCGTTGTGAACGTATAGACCAAGAGTGTGGAAACCTAGGAATAAACTAACCCAACTTAAGTGTGAAATAATAGCTTCTTTGTGCTGAAGCATTCTTGCAAGTACATTATCTTTGTTTACTTCTGGATCGTAATCTCTAACAAAGAAAATAGCTCCGTGTGCAAACGCACCAACCATTAAGAAACCAGCAATGTACTGGTGGTGAGTGTACAATGCAGCTTGTGTTACGTAGTCTTTAGCCATAAATGCGTAAGACGGTAAAGCATACATGTGCTGTGCAACTAATGATGTAGCAACACCTAAAGAAGCTAGTGCTAAACCTAATTGCATGTGTAAACTGTTTGTAATAGTTTCAAATAGTCCACGGTGACCTGCACCTAGACGTCCTCTAGGTGGTACGTGAGCATCAAGGATTTCTTTCATGCTGTGACCAATACCCCAGTTAGTACGGTACATGTGACCTGCAAAAATAAACACGATCGCAATCGCTAAGTGGTGGTGAGCAATGTCAGTTAACCACATAGACTGTGTTTGCGGGTGGAAACCACCTAGGAATGTTAGGATAGCTGTACCTGCACCTTCGTTTGTACCAAAGATGTGTTGAGCAGTATCTGGATTTTCCGCATACACACCCCAGTTACCCGAGAAGAAAGGTGTTAAACCTTCAGGGTGAGGTAATGTAGATGTTAAGTTACCCCAACGAATGTGCTCGCCACGAGACTCAGGAATTGCAACGTGGATTAAGTGACCTGTCCAAGCAAGTGAACTAAATCCGAAAAGACCTGATAAGTGGTGGTTCAGTCGCGATTCGTTGTTTTTAAACCAAGCTAGACCTGGTCTAAATTTAGGTTGTAAGTGTAACCAACCTGCAAATAGTAGAGCACATGATAGAACTAGTAGCCCTAGTGCACCAAAATAAAGGTCAGTGTTTGTTCTCATACCAATTGTGTACCACCAGTGGTATACACCAGAAGTAGCAATGTTTACAGGGTACGAAACTCCACCTCTAGTAAATGCTTTAATTGCAGATTGTCCAAAGTGTGGATCCCAAATTGCGTGAGCAATAGGCTTAACTTTTAATGGGTTTAAAACCCATTGTTGGAAGTTACCTTGCCAAGCAACGTGGAATAAGTTGCCTGATGTCCATAAAAATATAATTGCCAGGTGACCAAAATGTGAAGCAAAAATCTTTTGGTAAAGACTTTCTTCTGTCATTCCGTCGTGGCTTTCTAGGTCGTGAGCAGTTGCTATACCGTACCAGATTCTTCTAGTTGCGGGATCTTGTGCAAGTGCTTGACTAAACTTAGGAAATTTAGTAGCCATAAAATTTTATTCTCTTTTTTTTCTAATTAACCCACAGAAACAATTCTTGCTAAGAAGAATGACCATGTTGTACCGATACCTCCTAGAAGGTAGTGAGCTAAACCTGCAGCACGACCTTGTGTAATACTTAAGGCACGCGGCTGAATAGCAGGGGCTAATTTTAGTTTGTTGTGAGCCCAAACCACTGATTCAATAAGTTCTTGCCAGTAGCCACGTCCACTAAATAGGAACATTAAACTAAATGCCCAAATAAAGTGAGCTCCTAGGAAAATTAATCCGTAAGCAGACGATGCTGAACCGTATGATTGGATAACTTGAGAAGCTTGTGACCATAAGAAGTCACGTAGCCAACCGTTAATTGTAAGTGCACTATTAGCAAAGTTACCACCGGTAATATGAGAAATCTTACCAGCACTTGAAATAGTACCCCAAACATCAGATTGCATTTTCCAACTAAAGTGGAAAATTACTACTGAGATACAGTTATACATCCAGAAAAGACCAAGGAAAACATGATCCCATGCTGATACTTGACAAGTACCACCACGACCAGGACCGTCACAAGGGAAACGGAAACCTAGGTTTGCTTTGTCTGGGATTAAACGCGAACTACGCGCAAATAGTGTACCTTTTAAAAGGATTAACACTGTTACGTGAATAGTGAAGGCGTGAATATGGTGAACCATAAAGTCAGCCGTACCTAAGTTAATAGGCATCATCGCAATTTTACCATTAACGGCTACAACATCCCCACCAAAAGCATAACTTGAAGTTGCTAAAGCGTTTGGTGCAGTACTACCAGGAGCTAAAGTGTGTAACGACTGTACCCACTTAGCGAAGATTGGTTGTAACTGGATAGCTTTGTCTGAAAATGCATCCTGAGGACGACCTAATGCACGCATTGTATCGTTGTGGATGTATAGACCAAAACTGTGACACCCTAGGAAAATACAAACCCAGTTTAGGTGTGAGATAATAGCATCACGGTGTCTTAGTACACGATCTAGAAGATTGTTATAAGACTGTACTGGGCTGTAATCACGAACCATGAAAATTGAAGCGTGAGCACCAGCACCAACAACACAGAAACCACCAATCCACATGTGGTGTGTAAATAGTGAAAGCTGTGTTGGGTAATCAATACCAATATACGGGTATGGTGGCATTGCGTACATGTGGTGAGCCACAATAATACTTAGAGAACCCATCATTGCTAAGTTAATAGCTAACTGAGCGTGCCATGACGTTGTTAGAATTTCGTAAAGACCTTTGTGACCTTCACCAGTTAGAGGCCCTTTGTGAGCTTCTAGAATTTCTTTCATACTGTGACCAATACCCCAGTTAGTACGGTACATGTGACCTGCAAAGATAAACAGTACAGCAAGTGCTAAGTGGTGGTGAGCAGTGTCACTTAACCATAGACTTCCAGTAATTGGGTTTAGACCACCTTTAAATGTTAGGAAATCTGAATATTCACTCCAGTTCAGTGTAAAGAACGGTAATAAACCTTTCTTAAAACTAGGGTAAAGTTGACCCATAAGCTCTTGGTTGAAAAGAAGCTCATGTGGTAAAGGGATTTCTTGTGGTGCTACACCAGCATCAAGAAGCTTGTTTACTGGTAAACTAATGTGAATCTGGTGACCTGACCAAGATAAACAACCTAATCCTAGTAAACCTGCTAAGTGGTGGTTCATCATAGATTCTACGTTTTGGAACCATTCTAGCTTAGGTGCCGCTTTATGGTAGTGGAACCAACCAGCAAATACCATTGCAAACGACATCAGTAAACCACCAATGGCTGTCCAATATAGTTCAGTTTCGTTTGTGATTCCTGAAGCACGCCACATTTGGAACCAACCAGATGTTGTCTGAACTCCAGAGAAACCTCCGCCTACATCACCGTTTAAAATTTCTTGCCCTACGATGGGCCAAACAACTTGCGAACTTTGCTTAATAGTCGTTGGACTAGTTAACCATGCCGAATAGTTTGAGAAACGTGCACCGTGGAAGTACATTCCACTGATCCATAAGAAAATAATTGCTAGTTGCCCAAAGTGCGCACTAAAAATTTTTCTTGAGATATCTTCTAATGAATTAGTTTGGCTGTCAAAATCGTGAGCATCAGCGTGTAAGTTCCAAATCCATGTAGTTGTCTTTGGTCCTTTCGCTAATGTACGAGAAAAGTGTCCTGGTTGTGCCCATTTTTCAAAAGACGTAGCAACCGGATTCTTATCCACTACAACTTTAACTTTCTTAGCCTCTAATTCTTTCGAGCTTACTTTCATTTTTACTCTCCTTTCTGAGACTTACAAATACGAAATCTTTAAATCGTTTTTATGAAAACTTTACCAAGCCTAATTAATAACTTAAATAACAAACTGTAAGACTAGACTCTAAACGAATATAAATCTTTCTATAATATATTTTACTTTAAATATTGTGACTTTTTTTAATTTTGTTAAAAACATTAGAAATTTTTTTAGTTTTATTAGTGTTTGTTCTTATTTATATTAGATAACAAAAAATTTAAATGAGAAAAAAAACTTAAATAAAGATAACTTTTCCACCTTTGAAAGGGGAAAAGTTATCTTTATTTAAGTTTTAAAGATATAAATTACATTGCCTTAGCACCTGCAATTGCTTTCTTTAAAGCTTCTTCGCTTTCTGGTGAAAGCTTAGCTTCACTCTTAATTGTTGGAAGAAGTGAACCTGCAGAATTCTTCAGGTAACCACGTAGCTTAGCTACGAAAGATTTAACTTCTGTTACCGGAACATCATCAAGGAATCCGTTAATACCTGTGTAAATAACACATACTTGCTCTTCTACTGGGATTGGAGCGTTTTGTGGTTGCTTTAACATTTCTCTTAGTCGTTGACCACGAGCAAGTTCGTTTTGAGTTGCTTGGTCAAGATCTGAAGCGAATTGTGAGAAAGCTTCTAGCTCTGCAAATTGTGCAAGTTCAAGCTTAAGCTTACCAGCTACTTGCTTCATTGCTTTAATTTGTGCCGCAGAACCTACACGTGATACTGAGATACCTACGTTAATCGCTGGACGAATACCTGCGTTGAATAGATCTCCAGATAAGAAAATCTGTCCATCCGTAATACTAATAACGTTAGTTGGGATATAGGCTGCTACATCACCAGCTTGTGTTTCAATAATTGGAAGTGCAGTCATACTACCACCACCAAGATCGTCGCTTAGTTTAGCTGCACGCTCTAATAGACGTGAGTGAAGGTAGAATACATCACCTGGATATGCTTCACGACCTGGTGGACGACGAAGTAGTAACGACATTTGACGGTAAGCCGATGCTTGCTTAGTTAAATCATCGTAGATAATAAGTGTTGCTTTACCAGTGTACATGAAGTACTCAGCTAATGCTGCACCTGTGTAAGGAGCAATGTATTGAAGTGTTGCAGGATCATCAGCGTTTGCTGCTACAACAATTGTGTAAGGGCTTGCACCTCTTTCTTCAATAGCAGTACAAACGGCTGCTACCGATGATGCTTTTTGTCCAATAGCTACATAAACACAAATAACATCTTCACCTTTTTGGTTTAGAATTGTATCGATCGCTACAGAAGTCTTACCTGTTTGACGGTCACCAATAATTAGCTCACGTTGTCCACGACCAATTGGAATCATTGCGTCAATCGCTGTAATACCAGTTTGTACTGGCTCACATACTGACTTACGTGTAATGATACCAGGAGCCATTGATTCTACTAGTCGGCTTTCAGTACTTGCAATATCACCTTTACCATCGATTGGTCGAGCTAAAGAATCTACAACACGCCCTAAGAAACCATCACCAACAGGAACCTGAGCAATCTTTCCAGTAGCACGTACCGGGCTACCTTCTAAGATATCAATACCTGTTCCTAGTAATACAGCACCAACGTTATCGTTTTCTAGGTTTAGTGCAATACCAACAGTTTTATCGTCGAACTCTAGAAGTTCTCCAGCCATAGCTTGCTCTAGGCCATAGATACGTGCAATACCGTCTCCAATTTGAAGTACGCTACCTACATTATCAATTTGAACTTCTTGGTCGTAACTTTCGATTTGTTGACGGATAATGTTACTAATCTCGTCAGGTCTAATGTTAATCATATTTCCGTCTGGATTTCTATTAAAGAGTTTTTTAGTTTGAAACTTTTGAAAATAAGAGATTGAATCTTAGATTCAACACAAGCAATTAAATTAGGCGCCTAAAAGACTACTAATTTGTTTTAGTTGCCCGCGAATACTTGTATCTATCATTTTTGAACCAACTTCAATCGTAAAACCACCAATTAGTTGTGGATCTACTTTAAGTGCAAGTTTAATTTGCTTAGCACCTGTGATTACTTTTAGTTTCTCTGCAATCTCCTTTTGTTGATCAGCAGAGAGCTGAATAGATGAAGTAATTTTTGCGATTTCAATAGATTCTTGCTTGTAAGAAAGTTCTAGGAATTTTTGGGCAATACCCTCTAGAACTTCAATACGACCACGGTCAACAAGCAATAATAAAAATTTTAAAGTGCTGCCACTAATTTGCTCGCCGAGAATATCCTTGACTACATTCTTTTTAGCAGGTCTTGTGATTGTAGGATTTCCTAAGAATTTCTTTAGATCACTAGAGTTTGCTAAGAATTGAGAAACGATATTCATATCGTTTGTCGTTTCTTTTAATGAGTCATTTGATTTAGCTAAATCGAGAAGTGCCTCAGCGTATGGTTGCGCAACTTTGTTTAAAACAATTGACATAATTTACTCGACTAATTTAGAAATATTTCTATCAATGATTTGTTGCTGTAAGCTTGAGTTCAGTTTACCTTCTAGCTGAGCAGTAATACGTGATAGGGCTAAAGAAACAACGTAATCAGATATTTGCTTACGTACCTTTGCTTCAATCGTACCAATTTGAGATTTAGCTGTAGAAGTTAAACGCTCAATTTCAGTTTTACCATCAGTTAGAATTGAACTCTTTACCTGCATAGCAGTTTGTTCTGCGTCTTTTTGAATTGTATCGATTACCATCTGCGCTTGAGCTAACTGAGTTTCACTTTCAGATAACCTTGTAGTCGCTTCTTGTAATCTTTCTTCAGATTCTTGGATTGCTCCTAGAATTTTTTGTTGACGCTCAGAAAGGCTTTCAGATAAAGCACCACTTAATAGATAGAATAATCCACCACCTAACAGAATAAGGTTTACTAGGTTAGCTTCAAAGATTTCTTCAATAAGAGATGCTTCAGCAATTTGAGTCGAGATCTGGTTTAATAAATCCATTTTTTCTTAAAATTTAAAACGAAAACTAAAGAACGACCTCTTTACCTAGTAGTTTTTCTTTTATAAGTTGGCTTAATTCATCTACTTGTGTTTCTAGTTGTGCTAGAGCAGTAGACTTTTGGGCTTCTAGTTCTCTGTTTGTTTGCTCAATTAATTTGGCCGCGTCCTTACGGGCTTGGTCAATTTCAAGAGCAACAACATCTTTAGCTTCCTTTTCTGCTTGTGCTATAGTTGCTTGGGCACCAACTTTAGCTGTTTTTAGCTGTTCATCGTATTGTTTATACAGTTCATCAGCTTTTATTAGTTTTTCAGACGCTTGGGTTAGGTTACCGCTAATGTATAATTCGCGATCATCTAATACCTTTGATACTGGCTTATAAAATATAAACGTTAATACAACTGTTAATAAAACGAACTGAATCGCCATTAAAGGTAAAGTTGCATTAAAATCAAAAAGCCCACCAGCCCCTTCAGTCATAGCTAGCAATTGTGTTGCAAGCATAAAAAAAGTATTCATTTATATTTGATATAGAATAATGTGTTTAGACTTAGGCAAAGCTAAGAGTGCTACTATGGAATATTTGAAAATAGCGCTTAGTTTAAAACTAAGCGCTTTTAACAAATTAACCAGCGAATGGGTTAGCAAATAGTAGACAAAGTGCAACTACTAGACCATAAATAGTTAGTGACTCCATGAACGCTAGAGATAGAAGAAGAGTACCACGGATTTTACCTTCAGCTTCTGGCTGACGAGCAAGACCTTCAACAGCTTGAGCAGCAGCAGTACCTTGACCAATACCAGGACCGATAGCAGCTAGACCAATAGCTAAACCTGCGGCAATAACAGATGCACCTGAGATAATAGGGTTCATAAGAGATTCTATAGTTAAATTTTTTTAAAAATGGTGTTTATGAAATTAACAAATTTCCTAGTTAATTCTAAATGTAGACAACTATTTTAATAGTTAAAATTAGTTGTAAATTACTCTACAGATTCAGCAATATAAGCAGCAGAAAGTGTTGCGAACACTAGTGCTTGTACTGAACTTGCAAAAATACCTAGACACATTACTGGTAAAGGTACTAATAAAGGTACTAGTAGACATAATACAGATACAACGATTTCATCAGCTAGAATGTTACCGAATAGACGGAAACTTAATGAAAGAGGTTTAGTAAAATCTTCTAGAATATTAATAGGTAGGAAAATTGGTGTTGGCGAAATATAACGCGCAAAAAATCCTAAACCTTTTGCTTTAAATCCTCCGTAAAAATAACTTATCGAAGTTAATAAAGATAATGCAACGGTAGTATTAATATCGTTTGTCGGAGCAGCTAATTCACCTTCAGGTAAATGGATAAGCTTCCATGGTACTAAAGCACCTAACCAGTTTGCAACGAAAATGAATAGAAAAAGAGTTCCTACGAAAGGGACCCAAGGACGATATTCAGCTTCGCCAAGTTGGTCTTTAGCAATACCAGAAACGTATTCGTAAACTGCTTCCACGAAATTTTGAAGTCCTTTAGGAACTTGCTCCATATTCAGTGTACCAACAACAGTAATTCCTAAAATAATAGCTATTACTAGCCATGTAATTAGTAATACTTGTCCGTGCACTGTTAAACCGGCAAATTCCCAATATAAATGTGTACCTACTTCAACAGCAGCTAACGAAAAAAACATAAACAGATTATAAATCTACGTGAATAGTGCAAATTTTTTTGTTTCCTAATATTATTTATACCTAAGTTGTTAGGGTGGGAACATATATATATTAATAATTCTTTTTAATGCACTATTTTTCGGGGTCTTTTTATCGAAAATACTTGGTATTTGTTAAAATTTTGGTTAAGAAGTAAATAAAAAAAATTCCTTTAATTAGATTACAGTTAATAAACTGTAATCTAAATTAAAGGAACTTAGATATATTATTCAAAATTTATTTTGAATTATCTAGATGCTTGTTTACCAGTTAGAATAGCATCTGCTAAAGTTGATATTATTAGCTGAATTGAACGTACAGCATCATCATTTGCAGGGATGGGTATATCCACAGCATTTGGATCGCAATTTGTATCAAGGATAGAGATAATAGTAATTCCTAGCTTTTTACATTCAGCAATTGCCGTACTTTCTCTTTTGGGGTCTACAACTATTGCAATATCAGGAACTTGACTCATTTCTGTTAAACCACCAAGGTTGTGACGAAGTTTATCATGCTCGCGACGCATTAATGCAGCTTCTTTTTTTGGCAGTTGAGCAAAAACCCCATCTTCTTCTTTTTTATTTAATTCTTTTAGGTACTCAACACGCTTTTGGACTGTCGACCAATTTGTCAATGTACCACCTAACCAGCGGTTATTAATATAGTGGCTATTACATTTTTGAGCTTGTTCGGCAATAATTCCTGTAGCTTGTCTCTTAGTACCGATGAATAAAAAGCTTTTTCCTTCTTTTGCAGCCTTTTGAACATACTGGTAAGCATGTGTTAATAGCCTTGCCGTTTGAACAAGATCAATTACATGAATACCATTTTGTTCCGTATAAATATACGGAAACATTTTTGGATTCCACCGACTTGATTGGTGACCAAAATGGACACCTGCATCCAATAACTCTCCTAGTGTAACTAATGTCATAAATTTTATATTTTACTTAACTAAATAACTTAAAATTGTTTTTTTTATGGTGTTCAAACGAAAAAAATTTGCTTAAATTTTACGAGAGTAAAACTCAATTACAAAAAGCTCGTTTAATCTTAATGCGATCCATTCGCGATCAATAATACCTAGTACTTTTGCAGTTAAGCCTTTTTTATCAAAGTCTAAATTTTGCGGTACGTTCGATAAAGCAGGGGATTCTAAATTTTTGGTAACTAATTGTTTTGAAGCATTAGAATCTTTAATAGAAACAATGTCCCCTGGTTTACATTGGTAACTTGGTATTGAAACACACGACTTATTAATGGTTATATGTTTGTGACTAACAATTTGTCTTGCTGCGGCAATTGTAGGAGCCATACCTAATCTAAAAATAACGTTATCTAAACGCATTTCTAATAGTTGTAAAAGAATGTTACCTGTAGCTCCTTTAATTTTTTTTGCTTGGCGAATATAGTTCATTAACTGCTTTTCGCTTAAGCCATAATTAAATCGTAGCTTTTGTTTTTCTTCTAAACGAATCGCGTATTGTGTTAATTTCTTTTGCGTAGCACCGTGTTGACCAGGTCTTTGTGTTCGTTTTCCTTTTTTACTTGTTAGACCAGGTAAATCACCCAACCTTCTTGTAATACGTAGTTTTGCTCCGGTGTATCGAGCCATAAATTTATTTAACTAGATAAGTTTATTTATATTTCTTACACATCTAAAATACTATATTTTGTATGTAAATTCAAAAACTCCAATTTTATTTCCACTAATTTGCTCGGGAATTTAAAACAAATGATTTTAATTTATCATCTCTTAATGGATTAATTAAAAGATTCATCGAGGTATCTTTGCCCACTTTTTTTAAGTTTTCAAAGCAATTAAAGCCAGTACCAGCAGGAATTAAACGACCGATGATAACATTTTCTTTTAATCCATTTAACCAATCTTTTTTTCCTTCTATAGCAGCTTCAGTTAAAACCCTTGTTGTTTCTTGAAAACTTGCAGCTGAAATAAAACTATCACTATTTAAAGAGGCTTTTGTTAAACCTAAAAGCATTGGTCGATAAAGTGGAGGTTCCTCAGAAGTTAATAAAGCGGCTTTTGTAACCATTTCCGCCTGATTAATATCTAATACTTCGCCCGGTAATAACGTTGTATCTCCGCTAACAGAGACTCGGACTTTAGATGTCATTTGTTTTACAATAATTTCGATATGTTTATCTGCAATTTGCACTCCTTGTGAAAGATATGTACGTTGAACTTCATTTACTAAAAATAATTGGAGATGTTTGAAACTTTTTTTACACGCTTCGTGTGCAGAATAACTTTTTTGGTAATAATTAAATAAAATATCGAGTTTATCATGAGGGCTGATGGGTCCATCAGTTAATGGTTCTAAGAAATTAACGTATTTACCATTACTAAAATTAACCCTTGTATTTGGGTCAATATCAACAACCATTTTGTCTCCAGGTGCTTTAATAATTTCGATTCTTGTATTTTTTAAATAAGCTTTTCCTTCGCTTGGTGCAAGTAAACAACCATTTTTAATTTTTCTAGCTTCTAAAATTTCTTCGACTTTTGGTAAACCCTGTACAATATCTACAGTTTTTAATTTATCGTATACAAGGGTCGCTAACATATCAGACCTATCAACTAAAGATTTGTTAACTGCCCGTAAAACAGTACCTTCAGAAATAAGATAAGGTCTCCCTAATCGAATTGAGATATGATTAGTATCTATGTTATATATTTGACCCGAATATTTTGAACGTAAATTAGTTGTTAAGTGTGAACCAACCCTAACTAAATCACCTTTTTTTACACGAAGTTCTTCTGTTGTTGGGTCGTAAAAACTTTTCTTAATATCGCTATCTTTAAGAACCAACATCTCGATATTATTACTATGGTTAATAGCAGTTAATTTACCCACGGTATTCGTTAGCATTTCTAATTTTGCCAAAACCGTATTGGCAGCAACATATTGATTCTTTTTTGTCAGATATTTTAAGTAAATTTTTTCTTTACTTTTCGATATATTTAAAGGATTTTCGTTTGTTTGAATTCTTTCACAAGATGTAATTTTTAATTTGTAATTGTTGTTTTCTAAAATATATTCAATTTTTGATTCAAGATCAGAATATTTGTTACTAATATCTGAAACTAGGAAAGTTTGAAGTAAATCAACACCACCTTTTGCTAATTTGATGCGTTCTCCATCTTTATAAAAGATGCGTTTTACTGTACGGAAAGCAACATTTCGATTGTTTAAATTAGGAGAAAAACGATATTTAATATTGAAACCCTTTTCTTGTGGTACTTTAAAAACTTGCACAGGTCGTAAAAGAATATAATCAATACTATCCAAATTTATAAATTCTAAATAAGATAATTTTTGGATAATTAAACCACTAAAAAGCACTTCATTAGGCGTTACGAAACGATCAGTTTTATCAACTATATCTCTTGAAAATATACTTAATTGATACAATTCACCCGGTTTAATAACTAATTCAGAATTAAGTGTATCGATTTGCACGAACCCCTCGATATTTGCTCTAACATTGGGTAAAATTGTTGTCCCCTTTTGGATAAAAGTACCATTTTTAAGATTAAGGTTTTCAAGTTCTAAGGCATCTAGTTTATGTGTCTCCTCTTTTATCCAATATAAAGAACCGTTAAAGATTCTTTTAACACTTCGTTTCCTTTTTGTTTTTGTGTGCTCAATTGAATAATACACAATACCACCTGTTTCCGTTTTATAAAAACTGTCATTTAGGCAGGCAAAGGTCTGGCCATGCGTTAAAAACTCATTTGGTTTTACGTCTAATTGAAATATTTTTTGGTCGGTATCTGTTTGGAGTTTTAAAGTATCTGGCTGTCCGGGAGTTTGTTCAATGATACCATTTTCTATTATCATCGAAGAGTTGGTTATTTCAATTTCACCCTTACCTGCGGTATTACGGAAATTAACAATACCAGGGTATTTATTTGTAATTTTTTGACTTGCTACCGTGTTAGAAGGGCTAAGTTGTTGTCCAAAATTAACATCTAGTTTCGAGAAACCTTGTAAAATATACTTATCGCCATAAAGAACCCATATTAGTCCAGTATTTTTACTAATTTTTTTAGTCGCACCTTCTCCATCAATACTTTCTTCAAGTTGGACATTTTGTAAAAAAACTTCCCCTGAAACTTCGGTATAAATATCACGTCGATCTTCTTCTAAGATAAGATTAGCATCTTTTTTTATCTCAGCAACCACTTGGTTAGCATAGACCTTTTGTTGATTATTTGCTAAAAGCATGGCTCCTTTAGGAATATCAACAGAACAAACAGTCTTGTCTTGATTTTCAATTTGTAAAGTAACATCTTCATTTAACGAAAATCCCTTTTCTCCATGAATCGTTCTAACAAGAGAGGTTTCAGAATTTAAAACATATTTTAGAGTTCCAGGAAAAGGAGCACGAATTTGTTTTGTTAGATCACCCGAAAATACACCACCTGTGTGGAATGTACGCATTGTTAATTGCGTACCAGGTTCCCCAATTGATTGAGCAGCAAGTATACCAACAGCTTCTCCAAGATCGATTAATCGTGAATAAGATAAATGCCAACCATAACAATGACGACAAACTGAACGAGCAGCATCACATGTTAATGGAGAACGTACCTCAACATCTTGGATATTGTACTTCTTTATGTGACTAACTAAAGCATTATCTATTTCAGTATTCACTGGAAAAACTAAATTTTCTGACGGAATACTAATTGGTTTAGCTAATAAACGACCTACCAAACGATTTTCTAAGGAAAGTTCTGTTTTATATTTTTTAAATAAGTCATCTAAAGATAAACTAGAATAAGTTATGCAATCTTCTTCTCGTACAATAATATCTTGTGCTACATCAACTAAGCGCCGTGTTAAATACCCCGAATCTGCAGTTCGAAGAGCTGTGTCAACAAGCCCCTTTCTTGCACCATAAGAAGAAATAATATATTCTGTGACACTTAAGCCTTCACGAAAATTACTCTTAATTGGTAAATCAATAATTTGACCTTGCGGATCGGCCATAAGACCACGCATTCCTACAAGTTGGCGGACTTGTGAAATATTTCCCCGAGCCCCAGAAAACGCCATAATATAAAGTGGGTTTAGGGGATCACTTTCTCTAAAATATGTTAAAACTTCATCTTTTAAGGTGTTATTAGCATTATTCCAAATATCAATAACTTTCTGAAAGCGTTCAACTACAGTAATACTTCCACTACCATAATTTTGCTCCGTTGTATCAACCTCATTCGTTGTTAAACCTATTAACGTTCTTTTTCTGGAAGGTACGCGTAAATCTTCAACGCTTAATGAAATACCAGATATAGTGGCATAATGGAAAGTTAAATTTTTAACCTTATCTGCTATTAAAGACGAACGTATTACACCGTAGTTATGAAAAGTTACATACATTAAATCCTGCAACTTTTTTTTATTTATAACAGCATTATTAAATGCAAGTTTATTGTTTATCTCATTAACCATTTTTGATTTAGTTAGTTTAAACTAGTAAATTTTTTGTTTATGCTTTTTCAAAAGACTGATTTAATAAAATTCTTCCTGGAGTAGTTTTTAAATAAATTTGTAATGTATTACCATCTAAATCTTTCTTAATCTGGCATTCATGATTAACACTTATAATTCTGTCACCAATTTTCTTTTCTATAAAATTAGAATTCGAAACTAGCGTTGAATTATTAAACTGTTCAATATCACAACGAACCCAAATAAATGTATGTAGATGTAATAATGATTGTTTATAAGCAGTAATTACATCATCAAAACTATAAAAATATTGGTCCGTCAAAGTCTGTTCTGTAGGGTTATTGGCAGTTAAATAATAACAGCCAAGTACCATATCTTGACTTGGTGTAAGAATAGGTTCTCCTGTTGCAGGGGATAAAAAATTGTTTGGGGCAAGCATTAACATACGTGCTTCTGTTTGCGCTTCTAAACATAAGGGAATATGTACCGCCATTTGATCACCATCAAAATCAGCATTAAATGCAGGGCAAACTAAAGGGTGAAGTTTAATTGCTCTCCCTTCTACAAGAATAGGTTCAAACGATTGAATACCTAAACGGTGTAAAGTAGGGGCTCGGTTTAATAAAATAGGGTGGCCTGACATTACTTGATCCAATATCTCCCAAGCTAACGTTTCATTATTTTGGATAATATTCTTTGCAGCTTTTATATTGTTAACTAATCCTTCGTAAATTAGTCTATGAATTACAAACGGCTGGAAAAGTTCAATAGCCATTTCGCGAGGTAAACCACATTGATTTAATTTTAACTCTGGACCAACAATGATAACCGAGCGACCAGAATAGTCTACTCGCTTACCTAATAAATTTTGGCGAAAACGACCTTGTTTACCTTCAATAATATCTGATAACGATTTTAGAGGGCGGTTATTCAAACCAAAAACGGCACGACCACGTTTCCCATTATCTATAAGAGCATCTACCGCTTCTTGTAACATTCTTTTTTCATTCCTAATAATTAGTTCAGGAGCCATAATTTCCTGCAACCTTGCTAGTCGATTATTACGATTAATTACACGACGATATAAATCATTAAGGTCTGACGTGGCAAACCTACCACCATCTAATTGAACCATTGGCCTTAAATCCGGAGGTAAAACCGGAATTATATCTAGAACCATCCATGAAGGGTTTGAACCAGATGCTATAAATTGGTCGATTACTCTTAAACGTTTAATTAATTTTTCACGATCGGGATCTTTTGCGGAAGGTATTAATAAACGAAGTTCACTAGATTCAGTTTTTAAATCGATATTCGTAAGAAGATTCTTAATAGCTTCAGCACCTATACCGATTTCAATATCACTAATATCAGCTTTTGTAGCATCAAAAACTTGCCAATCAGTTTCCACTAATAACTGTTTATAAGAAAGTTCGCCACTTTTTCCAGGATCTATGACAACATACGAATTAAAATAAACAATTTGTTCTAATTCTTTTAAAGAAATATTTAGTATTAATGCGATTTTACTGGGTCGGCCTTTAACATACCAAACATGGGTTACAGACGAAGCAAGTTCAATGAACCCAATACGATGCCTTCTAACATTAGATTCAATAACTTCGACACCACAACGCTCGCAAATAATACCTTTATACCTAACACGTTTATACTTTCCACAATGGCATTCCCAATCATTAACAGGACCAAAAATGCGTTCACAAAATAGCCCTCCCATTTCTGGTTTTAAAGTTCGGTAATTAATCGTTTCGGGTTTCGTAACTTCCCCAACCCTCTCACCACTTGGTAAAATTCGTTCTCCCCAACTCCGAATTCGAGAAGGCGAAGCTAAATTTATTTTTACATAATCAAAGGATCTTTCTGTTTGGAACATAAATTTTAACTAGATTAATTAAATTGCTTTTCAAAATTAACTTGAGTATCACCCATTAAATTAATTTCATAATCTTTTAATCCTTTATTTTGATAAACATCCAATTTATATGTAGCAACGTCTAAACATAATGCCTGCAACTCGCGCATTAATACCTTAAAAGATTCAGGAATTCCTGGTCGTGGTATTGGTAAACCTTTAACAATTGCATTTAACGTTTCGTTCCGGCCCTGCATATCATCCGATTTTATCGTTAACAATTCTTGTAATGTATAAGCTGCACCAAAAGCCTCAAGAGCCCAAACTTCCATTTCACCTAATCTTTGACCCCCTTGCTGAGCTCGTCCACCTAATGGTTGTTGTGTAACTAAAGAATATGGACCCGTTGAACGAGCGTGGATTTTATCATCAACTAAGTGAACAAGTTTAAGCATGTAAGCACAACCGACCGTTATCGGATTTTCAAAATATTGTCCAGTACGCCCATCTCGTAAAACTACCTTACCAGGGTGTTTCGGTGAAAAAATCCAATCATTACTAAGTGAAGCTTCTTTTAATTTTTTATTTACTAAGGCCCGAGAAGCTTCAGGACCATGCATTTCATCGAAAGGAACAACTTTAAATCTAACATTTAAATTATCGGCAGCCAAGCCAAGAAGACATTCAAATAATTGTCCTACATTCATTCGGGAAGGAACTCCTAAGGGGTTTAAAAGAATATCAACAGGTGTACCATCCGGTAAATAGGGCATATCCTGTCGTGGTAAAATTTTTGAAATAATACCTTTATTACCATGGCGACCAGCCATTTTATCCCCAATTTGAATACGGCGCGTTTGCGCAATATATACTTTTAAAATTTCATCTGTTCCAGGTGGTAAATCGTCCCGATTACTTCTGGAAAAAATCTTAACATCTAAAACACGACCACAAGTGCCATGCGGAAGTTTTAATGATGTATTTCTTACATCTCTAGATTTTTCACCAAAAATTGCGCGTAAAAGTTTTCCTTCAGGAGGATAATCTGATTCACCCTTAGGTGTTAATTTACCAACTAATATGTCACCTGAATCAACCCAAGTACCAATTTTAACAACCCCATTTTTATCTAAATTTCTGATTGAATGTTCACTAACATTAGGAAGATCACGTGTGACCTCTTCCATACCTAATTTAGTTTGTCGGATTTCTATTTCAAATTTTTCAATATGAAGTGAAGTATATAAATCGTCATATAGTAAGCGTTCACTAATTACAAAAGCATCCTCATAGTTATAACCTTCCCAAGGCATGTAGGCAATTAGAATATTTTGCCCAACTGATAATTCACCACCTTCAGTAGAAGCACCATCAGCAATAATTTGTCCAACAGTTAATTTTTCATTTACTGAAATTAATGGTCGTTGATTAATACAAGTATCTTGGTTTGACCTTTGATATTTAATTAAGCTATAAGTAAAAATAGTTTGGTTTTTATCTTTGATAATAACTTTACTATCGGTTATTTGTGTTACCTTTCCACAACAAATGCTTAATACTGTCATACCCGAATCACGTGCAGTTTGACCTTCTAAACCTGTACCAACCAAAGGAGCCTGAGGATAAAGTAAAGGTACAGATTGCCTTTGCATGTTTGAACCCATTAAAGCACGGTTTGCATCATCATGTTCTAAAAAGGGAATAAGTGCTGTAGCTAATGAAACTACTTGAAGAGGTGATACTGCTATATAATCTACTTCCGTTGAAGCTACGCGAACTAATTCTTGGCGATAACGAACCGGTACATCTTGATTTTGTATTAATCCATTAGACCCAACCTCTAAATCTCCTGCAGCTAAGCGATATTTACCTTCTGTTGTTGCATCTAAATAAATTGGAAACGAATCTTGAAGAACTTTACCCTCTTCAACTTTATAGAATGGTGTTTCAATAAATCCATACGAATTTACACGACCATATGTTGATAATGAACCAATTAGACCGGCATTTGGGCCTTCGGGTGTCTCGATTGGGCATATCCGACCATATTGACTGGGGTGAATATCTCGCACAGCAAAACCTGCTCTATCACGCGTAATACCACCGGGTCCTAAAACAGATAACCTTCTTTTATGAGTTAATTCAGCTAATGGGTTCGTTTGGTCCATAAATTGGGAAAGAGGGTTTGAACCAAAAAATTCACGAATCGATGAGACTAAAGGTTTAGGATTAACTAACACATTAACTCGCAAATATTTTTGTTCACAAATTGTCATCCGTTCTTGTGCGATCCGTTCTAAACGGTTTAAACCAATACGTATCTGGTTTTGTAGAAGTTCCCCAACAGATCTTATTCTTCTATTACCTAAATGATCAATGTCATCCTCAACAGTTGGTGCCAGTCTAAAATTAATTAGCTCGTCAACGATATAAAGAACATCTTTTGAAGTTAAAATGTGGATATTTTTTTCAATATCTAGATTTAAGCGTGTATTAATTTTATAACGCCCAACCCGACCTAAATCATAACGTTTTGGATCAAAAAATCTTGAATACAAAATTTGTTGGCCCGCCTTAAAAGTAGCAGGTTCCCCAGGTCGAAGCTTATTATGAACTTCTAAAAACGTATCTTCTAATGATATAGATTCATATTCTTTGAATGTTTTTTGAAAATATTCAGGGTGTTTGAGCTGGCTAAAAATTTGGTCATCACTAAGCCCAACCGCTTTTAAGAAAATATAGGCGGAAATTTTTTTTGCTTTATCAATTTTTACGTGGATAAAATCCTCTTTATCAATTTCAAACTTTACCCACGTTCCGCGATTCGAAATAAGACTAGCCGTATAGTGTCTAAAATTTTGTTTATCAGTATCAGTTTTATAGTAAATACCAGGGCTTCTAACAATTTGGTTAATAATGATACGTTCAATACCATTAACCAAGAACGTCCCCTCATTTGTCATTAATGGTATGTCACAAAGGAGAACTTCATTTTCGTTAGTCTGACTTAAATTATTTAAATATATTAACTGTACTAACGTATAAACACGAACACTATATGTAGTATCACGTCGTTTTGCTTCAGCAAGGGTGTATTTGGGATGACGGATTTTAAAGAATTTAGCAGATAAGTTTAGCTCTAATTCATCAAGGTAATCTCGTATGGCCGAAAAATTTTCTAATTCTTGAATAAAGCCTAATTCAAGAAACCAACAAAAACTTATACGTTGAGTTTCTAATAAATTTGGCAATAAGTACTTGTAGACATCTTTCTTTATGCTGGACATTTATCGATATTTACTTCAGGTTTTAACAATTAGAATAAGTTAAGTTTCTAGTTATGCCTTTAATTTAAAAATAGAACGTAATAACAAGCTACACTTTTTCATTATTTGAATAAAATACGAGAACGGGACTAGTAAATTTATAACAACTTACGAAACATGTAACCTACCCCCCGAACAGTTAAGATGAACTCTGGGTTACCTGGGTCTTCTTCTAACTTAGACCTAAGTCGGGATATATGAACATCTACGACTCTAGTATCTACATCCCTAGCTGGCGTATATCCCCATATATTATCTAAAATCGTTTTACGTGATAGATTTTTCCCAGCATTATCAATTAATAATTCTAAAATATTACATTCAATACTCGTTAATGTAGTTTGGAAATTATTTTTAATAATTTGCTTTTTATTTATATTAATTAGTAAGCTACCAATGTTTATAATTTTTTGTTTTTTCTTTGGTTGAGTTTGGGTATGGATAAGCGACCTCCGCAAAACAGTACGGATTCGAGCTTCCAATTCTTTTGGCGAAAATGGTTTTAAAACATAATCATCAGCACCTAATTCTAATCCCAGTATACGATCCGGAATGTCACTTAAGGCAGTTAATATAATTATAGGTGTTTGGGCTTTTTCTCTAATTTGACGACATAATTCGTAACCGTCTAATTTAGGTAATAAAAGGTCTAAAACAATTAAATTCGGTTGTTCTGTATTAAAAATTTTTAAAGCTTTTTCCCCAGTTGGGGCTAAAAGCACTGTATAAGAATAAGCTGTTAGCCTTGTGGCTAAGACTTTTCTAATTTTAGTTTCGCTATCAACAATCAATATTTTTTCAATACAGGCTTCCACTTTATAATTTTTACATGAAAGAATTTTACCATCTCTTTAAACGTAAAACTACTCATTTAGATATCATACGCCTAGGTAAAATATATTTATATCTTAATAGTGTGCAAAAATACTAAATAATATGGTATTATATGTTGTATCGATATAGGCGAGCGTAGCCAAGTGGTTAAGGCACTGGGTTGTGGTTCCAGCATTCGCGGGTTCGATTCCCGTCGTTCGCCCATAAATTATTCAGTCTCTAAAAAGACATTTAAATATTTTGCTATTGTTATTGCTTCATCTTCAATTTTATTTAATGCTTTTGGTTCCTCAACACCAGTTAAAGGTATTTCGCGACTATCTGTTAAACAAAGGAGCAATTGGCGTTTTGGGTTTATACCTTCTTTGATTCGCATTTTTATGGACTTTATTTCATCAAATGGAAAGGTAAAGGTTAATTCACGATTTTTCCCTGGAAAACTTTTACGGTAAAGTTTAACTTCTTTAAGATCCCGATTATATTCATTATAACCAGATCCAACATCCCACCAAACAGTTAAAGCTAAGAAAATTCCTAATATAGAGCCAACAGTGCCATAAAAAACAAGCACAATGCCTTGGGGAATAAAAGAAATTCCAGTAGAATCCGAGAAAAATAATAAATTTGTTTTAAAAAAACTGGATAAACCAGTAAGGAAAAAACCAAGACCACCCAAACTTACCGCAGTTGACCAGAAAATATTACTAAGACGTCGAGAACCGTCAAAGTAAGAAGTAAGCGTAGAGTTTTTTTCTATATAATTCATGGTATCCAAAGTTATATTTACAAATTTAAGAAAGATGGGCCAAAAAATAAATCTATTGGGTCAAAAATTTTAACTTTATCCCATTAGATTTTTTAAGTTGGCTAAAGCTAGGCGAACCCTAAGCTTATTGATTAAAATAGGGTTCGTTTTTTGCCCAGCTTTTAATTCAGGTACTTCTCTAGACTAACTGAAAAGTATGAAGTTTAAAAACTAATTGACTAGATAAGACGAATTGTTTTTAGACCATAGTAAAGCCCTGCTGCTAAACTAAACATTAATGTCATTAATAAAATGTAACCAATAAGAGCATTCATATTTAGGTTGCTGTTATAATTCTACAAGATGAAATTTTTATATAATAATAGAATACCATATCATATAAAAGTTTTATCTCTTCCTTTCTATTTATACCTAAAAGAATTGCAAATCGACTTTATTTTTTTAAACCTTCTATTATACCACGCCAGATTAACCCAATAAATTGCCCTAAAACAGAAGTTAAAGTGAAACGTGCACTTTTACTAATAACAAAAAGTGCTTCCTCAAATCGACTTGTAACAAAATCGCTAATTTCAATAACAACAATAGTTAGTAAAGGCAAATTTTTCAGGTTAGCCATTTCTTTAGACCTATTTGCATAAATACTTCGATAATATACTCCGGTAGTTTTAAAGATATAGATATTGTAGCGGTTATTATAAAGATTAACTGGGCGTTTAATATAATTTTTAATATACAATTGCCAATTTAAATTATTTTTAAAACGCTCTAAGTTTCTTAAAGAAAGAAATTTTGCTCTATATACAATTTGGCGGAAAGGGTAAACTGAGGAAAAATTTTCAAGGCTAAAGTAGACTACACAATTGCTTATTTCTAGGATTAAATTATCTAAAAGAGATTCGATAAAACTATCAGATGCAAAATTATAAATTGGGTAATAAATTGAACGGAAGGATGGAGAATTTGGATCAGTCAAAGAAGTAAGAGGTACATTAAAAAGTATTTCTGTATCCTTTAAACTATTTTTGGTATATAACGAATTTTTTAAACTTTCTATATTTACTTTTATTGGATAACCATATTTTTTTGTTAAGAAATCCTCACAAACTTTATGTATACAATTTAAGAAAAGAATTTTACCCTTTTTTTGTAAAATCTTTGAGTAATTCGGATTAGAAACTAAATTTAGATGTATTTCTTCGATTCTTAAAGCTGCTATGATCAGTAACTCTTTTTTTACATCCTCTTTAAGAATATCAACTCCAAGAAGTAATGAGTTTCCTTTTTTATTGCTAAAATTTATCTTATATAACAATTTGGAAAAAATTTTCGTTGTCAAAAAATCTTGAGTAATGCTTCGTCCCTTTTTTATAATCAATTCTGTTACTGAGATTAAATTAACTTAAAAAGACCCTAGATAAAGATGTCAAAAGCTTTACCCAGGGTTTTATGCGTTGTACTCATTACTACTAAATCTTTAAGACAACAATGTCTTTTTAATTTTTAGTATAAATTGAGTAGAAAAGGAATTCCTAAACACTTCAACAATCTCTAAAATTAAAAATTTTAGTATGAAGCTAATGAAAGTGTATCAGGCATATAACGTTGAATTTCAATAATAAAAGCGGCTGTAAAACTCATCCAAGCTGTTATTAAAACAGGTGCTGTAGATAGATACTTAAGGAGATTTTTATCCATAGGTCAGTTTTAATTTATTTAATAAAAAAATAGATAATTTAACGAGGTGATACTGTCACTTCATTACTTGGAACTAGAAGATCGCCTGAAATTAACTCTTTCCAAGCAGCGAATGGCCACATGAAACTAGCTGACATCATACCAATTGCAACAGGTACATTGATAATAATTTCATTTTCATTTGGCTTATCTGTTTTTTTAGAAAATTGCATGTAACTGCGACCAGACCAACCAATCCAACCAGCAATATATAGAAAACCAATAGCAGGTAAAACAAATTCACCAGCATGGCTTGGTCTACCATCTGCAATTAAATGTGGTAAACCATCAGCACCACATAGCAGGCCTTGTTTTCCATACTTATCAAATCGAACTTTAGTTTTATCAATTTGTGCCTCAAGAGCTAAATAAGCAGGTGTACCTTCTTCGTAGTTTTCAAGACGGGCAGATAATTTTTTAACTTGCCCATCAAGTCTACGCTTAAAAACAGCTGAATCTTTACAAGGAACTAAACCAGCAACATCGGCATTAGCCATGTTCGGTGTTCCTGCAAAAATAAAAAATGTAAGAAAATATAAAAACCAGCGCTTCATAAAAAAAATAAAAATTTACTATTATTAACAAACTACCTATATATTATTATAGATGCTTCTGAGCTCAAATTAAAAAAGGGAAAATAATTTAACCCATTAATAAATTTTTTGATATTAACTAAGGTAATTAAGTAAGTTTCATCAATTATCTTTTTAACTCCAAGGTATAAAAATTATTAAATATTTCAATAGAGTTACCCTATTTTTAATTTAAGTGGGCAGATTAGTTGATCTTTTTATAATTTTTTTAAACTCTTGCTGGAAAAATAAAACAGCACGATTGGATTTTCCTCCTACAACTATATTTTTTTTAACTTCAACAAACCAAATTTGAGAGTATGTAAAAAAGCTTACATAAATACTTACCATTAGTAAAAGAAATGAAAAATAAACAACATTTATCCCCGGGTCAGATTTTATTTGAAGTCCTGTACTTGTAATAAAATCAACAACCTTAATTTTCACACCTTCAGTTGTTTTAATAGACTCACCTATTAGCAATTCTTGTAATAATACCCCGTTAGAATCGTATAAAAAAATTTTCCCCTTTAAGTCATTAATAACAATTGTTAAATTATTACCCGCATTACCATTTAAATTAAGGGAACCAAACCAAAACCTGTTTCCACCTTTGTTTATTCTTTTTAATGGAACTTGAAATATTTTTTTATTATCAAACTTTAATTTAAGACCAACAATATCCCAATCAGTTTGGTATAAGACAATATCTTTATAAATTAATGGTTCATTAACAAAAACAATTTTTCTTTTAATCTCTTTCCCTTGCTCATTAAGCAAAGACAAATCAGAATAAAACTGATCCGTTTTAAGTTCTTTAGTGTATGTAATCCAAAAATTATTAATACGGCAAGAAAGGTCCTGTGGTACGTAACTAATATTGCCAAATTTGGTTAAATTTTGTATATGAAAAATTTCACCAACTGGGATAATTTCTTGTGCGATATAACCCCCGAAAGAGCCGAGTGTAGAGCCTAAAAGTAGAATAATTATACTACCATGAACAACGATAGGAGCTAACCGACCCAATAATCCCGAGTAACCATATCCTTTTGTTCGTTGGCGGAAAAAATGATAACGATTATCGTTACAATTATAAGCCACAGTATTAGAAAAACCCGATTTTATAGTATCGTCTACACCAAGCCTTTTATATTGGGGTGGCTTACTCATAAATTTCCATAATTTAAAAGTTTTAATCGATGGTAATTGGGTTGTAAAGGTACAGGCTAACAAAGAACTACCGAAAAGAAATAGTAAAATTAAAAACCACCAAGCAGTATAAAGTTTATCTAGCGATAAAAATGTGATCACGCGCCAAGTTAAAAAACCAAAAAGGGGGTTAACTTCTGAGTAATTTTCTTTATAAAAAGTTAAGCTTTGATCTTGTTCTATAACAGTACCTAGAGCAATGATTAAACCAATAGTAAGTAATAGGCCAATTGCAAACTGTAAATTTGCTAATTTCTTTAAAATTTTATTCCTGTTGAGGTTCAACATATATTTTATATTTGACAAAAAACATTAGTTTAACTTATTATAAATATTACATGCCGGGATAGCTCAGTTGGTAGAGCAGTGGATTGAAAATCCTCGTGTCTCCAGTTCAAATCTGGATCCTGGCATTATTAGAACCTCTCTAAAAGGTTTACAAACTTTTATACTATCATAATTTAATACTCATATTCAAGATTTTCTAAACAGAAATTTCTTATTTTAAAAGACTAAACCTCAATAAAAAGTTCGATAAATTAAAAAAAGTTTGGTTAATTTCTTACCTCAAAAAAATACAAAATAACTAGTCTGATGAGGTAACGTTAAAAATAAAACTACTTCCTTACACCTAGTTTAATAATTATTAATAGGCATATTTAATGATTATTAAAAATCGATTATTGTAAATATTAAATTTACTTATGCATTTTATAAATAAAGTTTTTAGTTTATTCTAGGCTGTTTGTGATATTTTATTCTATAAGATAAAAGAATAAATACTATTTTATTTTGCTTTTTATATTTCTAATCATTGATTCAATGTTAAGAAGTATACAACCCAGCAATTTTTTTACCATAACTTTAAACCAGGAGGTTTTCATGTCACAAGCTGTAGAATCACGTACTCGTATTAAAAGTGAACGTTACGAATCAGGTGTAATCCCTTACGCAAAAATGGGTTACTGGGATCCTGATTACGCAATCAAGGAAACTGATCTTCTTGCTCTATTCCGTTGTACTCCACAACCAGGTGTAGATCCAGTAGAAGCAGCAGCAGCACTTGCTGGTGAGTCTTCAACTGCAACATGGACTGTTGTATGGACAGACCTACTAACTGCATGTGATCTTTACCGTGCTAAGGCATACCGTGTAGACCCTGTACCAAGTGCAGCTGATACTTACTTCTGTTACATCGCTTACGATATCGACCTTTTCGAGGAAGGATCTCTAGCTAACCTAACAGCATCTATTATCGGTAACATCTTCGGTTTCAAGGCTGTTAAAGCTCTTCGTCTAGAAGACATGCGTTTCCCTTATGCACTTCTTAAGACTTTCCAAGGTCCAGCTACTGGTCTAGTAGTAGAGCGTGAGCGTATGGATAAGTTCGGTCGTCCACTTCTAGGTGCTACAGTTAAGCCTAAGCTAGGTCTTTCTGGTAAGAACTACGGTCGTGTAGTATTCGAAGGTCTTAAAGGTGGTCTTGACTTCCTTAAGGATGATGAGAACATTAACTCACAACCATTCATGCGTTACCGTGAGCGTTTCCTTTACTCAATGGAAGGTGTTAACCACGCAGCAGCAATGACTGGTGAGGTTAAAGGTCACTACCTAAACGTAACTGGTGCGACTATGGAAGACATGTATGAGCGTGCTGATTTCGCAGCTACTCTAGGTTCAATCGTTGTAATGATTGACCTTGTAATTGGTTACACAGCTATCCAGTCAATGGCTTACTGGTCTCGTAAGAACGATGTACTTCTTCACCTTCACCGTGCAGGTAACTCAACTTACTCACGTCAGAAGAACCACGGTATGAACTTCCGTGTAATCTGTAAGTGGATGCGTATGTCAGGTGTTGACCACATTCACGCAGGTACTGTAGTAGGTAAGCTTGAAGGTGATCCTCTAATGATTAAAGGTTTCTACAACACTCTTCTAGATACTAAGTCTGATGTTTCACTTCCTGAAGGTATGTTCTTCGCACAGGATTGGGCATCTCTACGTAAGTGTGTACCAGTAGCTTCTGGTGGTATTCACTGTGGTCAAATGCACCAACTAATCAACTACCTAGGTGATGACGTAGTTCTTCAGTTCGGTGGTGGTACAATTGGTCACCCAGATGGTATCCAGGCTGGTGCTACTGCTAACCGTGTTGCTCTTGAGTGTATGGTTCTAGCTCGTAACGAAGGTCGTGACTACGTTGCTGAAGGTCCTCAAATTCTAAGAGACGCAGCTAAGTCTTGTGGTCCTCTACAGACTGCGCTAGATCTTTGGAAGGATATTACTTTCAACTACGCGTCTACAGATACTGCTGACTTCGCTGAAACAGCTACAGCTAACGTATAATTTTAGACACCTCTTTCGAGAGTCTAAGATACACGCTTTCTCAAATTAGAGCTCATTTAATATGTGAGCTCTATACATACAACTAAATCATTAATTTTCATTTAAGGAGTACACAATGAAACTAACTCAAGGATGTTTTTCTTTTCTTCCTGACCTAACTGACGAGCAAATCACTAAGCAGATCCAATACGCGATCAACAAGTCATGGGCTATCTCTATCGAGTACACTGATGATCCGCACCCTCGTAACTCTTACTGGGAAATGTGGGGTCTTCCTCTTTTCGATATTAAAGATCCAGCTGCTATCCTTTTCGAGATCAACATGGCTCGTAAAGCTAAGCCTAACTTCTACGTTAAGATCACTGCGTTCGATAACGCACGTGGTACTGAGTCTTGTGTAAGTTCTTTCATCGTTCAGCGTCCTGCTTACGAGCCTGGTTTCAGACTTGTACGTCAAGAAGTTGAAGGTCGTCGTCTAGTTTACACAATTGAAGCTTACGCTCCAGTTGCTAAGCCTGAAGGTGAGCGTTACTAATAAGTCTTAACTTTAAAGTTAACTTAAAGTAATTTAATCTTTGTATTACCTAATGTATTTTTATACATTAGGTAATACAATTTTTTTTAATCTACTAGCGTTTTGATTATAAAGATAAATGAAAGTTAAGGGGGTTTGTTATGCTATTCGAAAAATTTGTACGAGAAATTGACATCCAAGATGCTGCAATTGATGTAATTATAGAAATAATGTACAACAATTATACCTACCCAGAGAAATATTATCTCTTACATGAATCGGAGTTAACCGAGTATTTATATTATTGTGCGAAGATAGTTATAAATAAAGCTATCAAGAAGTAAGCAGGGGATGGTGCGTATTGGTTAAAACTATAGCAACTACTATGTATCATATCATTTACAAACTAAAAAATATTCTTAGTTTACGTTCTTATAGAAGATCAGCTGTTATTTAAATTAATTCCAGTTAGAATTTCATGAGAAATCAGATAGCATTAGTAGGCCCACAACCAATAGAAACACAAGTAAGCTCCATTTTAACTAGTAGTTATTCATTGGAAAATGTAGTTGTTGAAAGTTGGAACCGATTTGTGGAAATTGCAAAAGGGATTGTTCATCCCCCAACTCCGTTAAAGCTTTATCTTGCTTCGAAGTGCGCGTTTCTAGCTTTAAATCTCACTGGTATTAACGCGATATTCAATATGGCTAACAGCTAATACTACCCAGTTAATGATTATAGAGGCTTAACGCTAATACGCGTAATAATGTAAAAAGTATACCTGTCCAATCCGATTATGGAACGTTCTTATTCATATAGAAAAAAGCATTTGTCGTATTAACTAGATACGACAAATGCTTTATTACTATTAAAAATGCTTTTAAGATACACTCACAAATTTTGTACTCTTATCAGATTCAAATTGTACAGTGCCTTCTTGTAATGCAAAAATAGTATAATCTTTACCTACACCAACACCTTTACCTGGCTTAAATGTAAGACCACGTTGGCGAACAATAATAGCACCAGCTTTTGTTTGTTGGTTACCATAAATTTTAATTCCTAATCTCTTAGAATTAGAATCACGACCGTTTTTTGTACTACCTGCTCCTTTTTTGTGTGCCATTTACCTTCTTTAAATTAAATTGACTTAGACTCTTCTAATACCTTGGAAAACGTTTTTTTATCTAACACTGAAAGTTGTGCTAGCATTTTTAAATTTAAACCAATAGAAGACTTTTTTAATGAACTTCTTAAAGTGCTGTATTTAATACCCTCACTACGTGCAGCTGCATTAACACGACAGATCCAAAGTTTTTTAAAATCTTGCTTACGTCTTTTACGACCAACATAAGAATAAATTAAAGCTTTCATTACCTGTCCATTTGCCGTGCGGAAAAGTCTCGAATGAGCTCCCTGGAAACCTTTAGCAAACTTTAAAATCTTTTTTCTTCTATTTCGAGCAACGCTCCCTCTTTTTACTCTTACCATAAATTTTGATTACTTTTTTAATTACTTCTTAGAAATATTAGTAATAAGGACACGAGTTAATTTGCGTCTACAACCAAAAGTTTTTCGTGTTTTTTTCTTTGGTCTCATTTTATAAACGCGAATTTTAGGCCCAGAAAGATGTCTTAAAACCTTAGCTTTAACAACATAATTATCACCTAAAAATGGTTTACCGATCTCAACAACACCTTCCTGATTTACCAGTAAAATTTGATTTAAACTAAAAGTGTCACCCCTATCTAAAGGGAGTTTGTCAAAATCATAAAATTTGTTTTCTTCTAACCAAAACTGCTTACCACTAGCTTGGACAATTGCGTATGATTCCATACTAAAAAAAAATAAAATATAAAGAAAACTTAGACATTGTGTTATTTTCCCAAAAGGCCCCCCTTTTAGTATCTTCACCGCTGTAACCTTTCACTATCGAGTTCGAAAAGGATCGATGTGGATCCATTACGCTATAAAACGTCTAAGTCAATAAATATTGAAATTTTGAATTTTATTAAAGTCAAGCATTC
>Ga0206682_10000158_pt1 | contig 70058 bp, 49 predicted proteins | sample M240m12015metaG_FD_155444 | JGI IMG/M metagenome (GOLD analysis project Ga0206682, IMG submission 155444) | Ammonia-oxidizing marine archaeal communities from Monterey Bay, California, United States - M2 40m 12015 | ecosystem: Environmental > Aquatic > Marine > Intertidal zone | place: USA... | reverse complement strand
GTAGTTACGATGGATGGTCCATTTTGGGGTTGGGGTTCAGGAAATGGTCCATTAGCAGTAAATAATGGAGATGGTACTTTTACGTTTACATTCTCACCTGCACCTACAGCAGATATGGAGTATAAATTTATTTTGGATGGAGTTCAGGAAGACTTGGTAGCATCTGGAACAGCTAGTGGTAACTGGTCATGTACACCAGTTACAGATTATTCTTCTTATGCCAATAGACAATGGTTAACGACAGATCCACTTACATTATCTGGTTTAGTTTATGGAAGCTGTGATCCGTGCTCACCGCCACCACCGCCACCAGCATCAACTATTTTAGGTACTTGGAAACTTAGCTCTCAATTAAATTCTTTAGCTCTTGGTCCTAATCAAGGAAGTACTGCATGGTGGTCAATTAATACTCTTGGTGGAGGATCAAGTGCTAGACCTTGTCAATTTGACGATTCTTTAACTTTTTACGCTGATGGAACATACGATCACTTTATGGATAGCCTTACTTGGTTAGAAACATGGCAAGCAGGTTCGCCAGTCGAAGGATGTGGTGTTCCAATAGCTCCTCATAATGGTGGTCTAAATACATATTCTTATTCAAACGATTCGTTAACAGTTTATGGAAGCGGAGCTCATGTTGGACTGTCCAAAGTTCATAACGGAGGAGAAGATGGTATGCCTACTGGTGATTCAATTGTTTATCAGATTGAATTCTCTGGACAAAATAATGAAATTGCTACTTTAGATATTAGTTTTCCAAATGCTGGAGGTGTAAATGGCTTAGGCTGGTGGAGATTTATATATATAAAAACTAATAGTAATTCACCACCTCCAGTATCAAATGATCTTGTAATAACAACCGAGGTATGTGATTCTACTGATAGTAATACGGTAGTAAGATTAACCGGTCCATTTTGGGGATTTGATCCATTAGGAGGTCCAGTAGGTTCAGCTAATGGAGATGGAACATTTACATTTACATTTTCACCAGCACCTTCTGCCGATATGGAGTACTTATTTGTTTTGGATGGAATACAAGAAGACTTGGTAGCATCTGGAATAGCTGATAGTAATTGGTCATGTACACCAGTTACAGATTATTTTTCTTATGCCAATAGACAATGGTTAACGACTGATACCCTTGTTCTAAATGATTTAGTATATGGTAGTTGTAGTCCATGTTTAACTTCTACAGATATTTCGAATAATATTGAAAGTTCAATTGTTTTATATCCAAATCCTGTAAATAATGTTCTTAATATTTCATCCTCTAATATTATTAAATCATACGATGTTAAAGATCTTTTAGGAAGAGTAATTTATTCAAGTTCTGAAATAAACTCTAATAATATTTCTTTAAATACATCCTCATTTAGTAACAATGTTTATCTGGTTAGTTGTATAGTAAACGATCAATTAATTATTAAGAAAATTATTATTAGTCGTTAATAATTAGTTTTATTTTATTAATTTTATAAGAGAGCAAGTTAACTTGCTCTCTTTTTTTTACATTAAATTAATAACATGAAAATATTTAAAACACTTTTTGCTTTATTTTTAACAGTAGTAATTAATGCTCAAAATCCAGGGACAAAAACAATTTTTACAGAAAATTTCGGATTTTTAGATACTAATGAAAGTATTTCTGCTAATTCAAGTATTTATTCACATACCGGTACTGGAGATTTTATACATAAAATAGTTAATACTCAGGGTGCTTCTAACTCTAAATGCTTTGGTCAGTTAGATTCTTCCGGTGCTAGTTCAGCATCATTAGATATACAATTATATGGTGGCAATACATATGAATATAAGGCATTTGTTAAAACTATTCAAAGTAGACTATTTGTTAGTTTAAGAATTAATGTTGGTGGACTTGATGTTGCAATATCTGACTGTACATCTGTTAATGGTGTTTGGGAAGAACTTACGTGTACATATACACCTTCTCAAGATGAAATTGCAACTTTAATGTTTGTTAAGTCTGGAGGATATCGTGCAAATATTGACAAAATTAAAGTCATATGTACTTCATGCTCTGATAAAAACTTAGTTTTTGATTTTCGTGATTCTAAGGAAGGTTTTATTAACGGTGGTGGATGTAATCTTTTTATCGGAAATGATGGATTCATAATGAAGGCAACAGGACCTGTAGTTGCTGTTGCAAGGTCTGGAACTAATGATTCTACTTCTAATTTAGATTTAAGCACATCTTATTATAACAGAGCCAGAATAACGTTTAAAACACCATATCCGTCTCATCAAGCTGGTAATGGAAAGTTGTTTTTTCATTCTCTTGCAGGTGGTAATGCGCCATTTGCTACTTTTAATTTCCCAAGAGATCCATCAAATACATCGACTTATCAAACTGTAGAAATTGATCTATCTGCTGCTCCAGCAGCTGGTACTTATAGCGGAGATATTGCTAGATTAGGGGTAAGAGCCCCTTGGGGAATTAACCAAAATGGTAGAACTGGAGATACCTGCTATTGGCAAAAGTTAGAATTATTTTATCAACTTCCTTTAGCAGCTGAATTCTCTGCTAGTGATTCTACTTTTTGCCAAGGAAGTACAGTTACTTTCACAGACTTATCTTCAGGAACACCAACATCTTGGGCATGGGACTTTGGTGACGGTACTAATTCTGTTTTACCAGACCCAACTCATACTTACACCACAGTTGGAACTTATGATGTTTCTCTCACAGTTACTAATAGTACTGGAAGCGAAAGTGAAACTAAAACTGGTTTTATTACAGTGAATGCATTGCCAACGATTAATGCTGGAGCTGATCAAGCTGTTTGTAATGGAGACACTGTAACTCTAAATGGAACTGGTGCAACGACTTATATTTGGGATAATGGTGTAACTGACGGAACTGCATTCACCCCAAGCGCAACTTCTACTTACACAGTTACTGGAACTGATGCTAATAATTGTACGGCAACAGATCAAGTTGATATTACTGTGAATAATTTACCAACAGTGTCAGCTGGAGCTGATCAAGCTGTTTGCCAAGGTAGTTCCGTTATTTTAAATGCTAGTGGAGCTATAACTTATTCTTGGAATAATGGTGTTTTAAATGGGGTTGATTTCATACCAACTTCAACAGCTATATACACAGTAATTGGAACAGGTAATAACGGATGTACAGCAACAGACTCGCTAGATATTACAGTAAATGCATTACCAACGGTTGTTGCCGGTCCTGGTCAAACAGTTTGCGAAGGTAGCTCAGTTGTTTTAAATGCTAGTGGAGCAACAACTTTTTCTTGGGATAACTCAGTAGCTAATGGAATTACTTTTATTCCTAGCTCTACAACAACTTATACAGTTACTGGAACAGATGTTAATGGATGTGTTAATACATCTACAGTAGATATTACAGTAAATTCTAAACACTATATTACTTCAATCGTTGGCTTATGTATAGGTGATAGTAGCTTCGCCGGTGGAGCATACCAGAAAGTTAACGGAGTGTACTATGATTCTCTTTCTAATTCAGCCGGATGTGATAGTATAATTGAAACTGTTTTAACAATTGACTCATTAATTATAGTTAATCTTTCCTTAAACATCTGTAGTGGAGATAGTTTATTAATTAATGGAAATTATGAATCAGTAAGTGATACTTTCTATAATAATACAGTAAATTCAGGAAGTTGTGATAGTTTGACCATTACTTCTTTGACTGTTAATAATCCAACTACTGGAACTGACAACCAAACAGCTTGTGACAGTTTTACATGGATTGATGGAAATTCATACACTTCTTCAAATAATACTGCTTTTTTTACATTACAAAATTCATCAGGTTGTGATAGTTTAGTAACGTTAGATCTTGTAATTAATAACTCAAATAATGGTGTAGATATCCAAACAAGTTGTGATAGTTTTACATGGATTAATGGAAATTCATATACATCTTCTAACAATACCGCTACATTCACATTACAAAATTCATCAGGTTGTGATAGTTTAGTGACGTTAGATCTTGTAATTAATAATTCATATTCGTCAATTTTACCAATTACTTCTTGTAATTCATTTGTATGGTACGGAATGACTTATGACTCTTCTGGAACATATACTAATGTTTATCAAAATGTTGACGGTTGCGACAGTTCAATAACATTAGACCTTACAATTAATAATGGATCAACATCAACCGTTTCAATTTCAGCATGTAATTCATTTGAATGGGACGGAACGACTTACGATTCAACAGGCTTTTATACCAATAACTATACGGACGTTAATGGCTGTGATAGTACGGTAACTTTAGATTTATTGATTTATTTTATTCAAGCTACTATTGATACACTAGGAGGTGATTTGGTTGCTAGTGGAGGGTTGAGTTACCTATGGAATACTGGCGCCACTAATTCAACTATTATTCCAGATACTAATGGTCTTTATACAGTTGTAGCAACAGATGCTAACGGATGTGCTGACACAGCTATATTTAATGTAACATATATTACTTCAACAGGTATTTTAGATAATTCAATTAGTACAATTAGTATATACCCAAATCCTGTTAATGATATGCTAAATATTTCATCAAGTGATAATATTAAATCATTAGAAGTGAAAGATTTATTAGGAAGAATTGTTAATTCTAGTACAGATATAAATTCTAAAAGCATATTGTTGAATACTTCTAATTTTAGTAATAATGTTTATTTGTTAAGTTTAATAATAAATAACAAGCTAGTCATTAAAAAGATTATTATCAGTCATTAAAAACTAATTAAATATTGTATTTTTTATTGTATTTTTAAAGAGCAAAGTGATTTGCTCTTTTTTTGTTAATAAAATTATATTATGAAAATATTTAGAATTTTATCTACTTTACTTATCTATGTTTCAATAAATGCACAAACGACTTACACGGTCAATACAGGATCGTATTATTATACACCAACTACATTAACTATTAATATTGGTGATTCTGTAATTTGGATTAATGATGGTGGATATCACGATGTTAATGGAAATATTAATTCAATAACCAATCAGCCATTTAATAATCCAGTAACTTTTGATTCTCCAGCAACTAGTACAGTAGGTGCAGTTATTTTTGCATATAAATTTTCAGTCCCAGGAACGTATAATTACGACTGTTCAGTAGGCTCACATGCGTCAGCTGGAATGGTTGGAACTGTAATTGTTAATCCTCCAAGTACATCCAATCCTGATTTAGCTCTTCAGGGGGTTTTAGATTTACATGGCGGTTCTTCTACAAGTATATATGGATCATGGGATGGGAAAGCTGTACATCTAAAAGTAAGTGCAAATATTCCAGATTTAAGTATTTATTCACTTGATGTAGTCTCTAATGGTGGTGGATCTTTGGACCCATCTTCTTTTGTATTATCTGGCTCAGCTAATGCAGGTGACAATATATTAGTTTATAGAATTGGAAATGGTGATAGCTCTGCAAATTTCTTTAGTGACTATTTTGGGTCATGCTATTCTAACTTTGACACTACTTTTATAACTTCAATTATGACTCAAAACGGAGACGATCCAATAGCTTTATTTAAGAATAATTTATTGATAGACTCCTTAACATATTCTGGAAATCCCATTTTATCTGGTGCATTTTCAGGCGATCCATATGATGATTCGTGGGCTCACAGGGATTCAAACGGAGTTTGGCAATTTGGGGGTAAAGATTGTGATAATGACGGAACTTATACTATAGATTCTTCTAGTTGCCCTTACCCATTATGTATTGTTTCACCCCCAACTCCTCCAATGCCTGGAAATTTAACCTTTACAGCTGTAATGGATTTGACAACTCCAAACGGAAGTTCTACTAATGGTAGAGCTTTAATGTTTACAGCAAATCAAAATATTTCTAATTTAAGCACCTATGGATTTGGAAGTGCACAAAATGGTGGAGGTTCTGATGGTGAAGAATATACATTTCCAAATATTAGTATTAATGCAGCTCAACATGTCATAGTTTGTAGAGACAGTACAGCTTTATCAAATTACTTTAATGGTTGTTTAGAACAATTTCCAGCTTCATTATATCCCAATCTTATTATTGAAAGTTCTACTGAGCCTACAGGAAATGGAAACGACGCTTACGAATTATTTTTTAATGGAAATGCAATTGAGACTTTTGGTGATATTGTACACTCATATGGTACTGGCGGGTTTACAGATTTAGCATGGGCTTACAGAGATTCGTGGGCATGGAAAGATACAGCGACATCAAATGTAGGTAACTGGGTTTATGGCGGTGATAATTGTTCTGATGGTTCTACTACAACCCAAACTTCAAGTTGTCCTTTCCCGCTTTGTGGTGCTGCGCCAACTATTGCAGCAGATTTTTCTGTAAGTGATTCTACATTTTGTAATGGAACAACTGTTAATTTTATTAATCTTAGCTCAGCAGCAATAAATTACTTTTGGGACTTTGGGGATTCAACTACATCTAATTTACAAAGCCCAAATCATACCTACAATACTCCAGGAACCTACGATATTTCTCTTGTAGCTTATTCTGGTGGAATTACAGATACTATAACAAAAGCTAGTTTTATCACAGTGTATTCACTTCCTACAGTTTCAGCTGGAGGAGATCAAGCTGTTTGTGACGGATTGTCTGTAACACTTTCAGGATCTGGAGCAACGTCTTATGTTTGGGACAATAGTGTTACTGACGGAGTTTCTTTTAGCCCAAGTACAAGCGGGACTTATACAGTTACTGGAACAGATGCTAACAGTTGTAATAGTACTGATTCAGTAGTTGTTACTGTTAATGCTAATTACTATAACATCTTAAATATTAGCTTATGCAATGGGGATAGTGTTTTTGCTGGTGGCGCTTATCAATTAGCAAGTGGAACTTTCTATGATTCTTTTCCTTCATTTGATGGTTGTGATAGTGTAATTGAAACTATTTTAACTATTTCTTCACAGATTACAGTTAACCTCTCATTAAGTGTATGTTATGGAGACAGTGCTTTGATCAATGGAAATTATGAACTAGCAAGTGATACTTTTTATGACACCACTCAGAGCGTATCTCTTTGTGATAGTGTAACTATTACCAATTTTATAGTAGAATCATTAATTTCAAATAGTGAAACAACTATCATTTGTCAAGGTGATAGTTTGTTTTTAGATGGGGCTTATCAAACAATAGCTGGAAATTATGTAGATACACTTTCATCTAATGGATGTGATAGTATTTTAACAACTAACTTGATAGTTTATTCTGAAATTATTAATAATATATCAGAAAGTATATGTCAAGGAGACAGTATGTTTTTAGGTGGATTTTTTCAAAAATTACCTGGTGATTATGTAGATACACTTATATCTTCTAATGGATGTGATAGTATTTTAACTACAACATTGAACGTAAATAATTTACCAACAGTGATTGCCGGAGTTAATCAAAGTCTTTGTAATGGAGATTCACTAACCATTCTAGGCTCTGGAGCAAATACATATATTTGGAATAATGGAGTTATAAATGGATTGGCTTTTTTACCAACAGTAACAACAACATATTTAGTTATTGGAACCGACGTCAATGGTTGTACTAATACAGATTCAATTGACATCACTTTAAACGCTTTGCCCTCTGTGAATGCAGGGCCAGATCAAATTATATGTGAAGGCGATCAAGTTACTTTGAAAGAAATTTCAACACAATTTAATAATGCTTTATCTATTAAAGGGGTTATGGATCTACATGGTGGTACATCAAGTTTATATGGATCGCTGGATGGTAAAGCTGTACATTTGAAGGTAAGTGCAAATATTCCAGATTTAAGTATTTATTCACTTGATGTAGTCTCTAATGGTGGTGGATCTTTGGACCCATCTTCTTTTGTATTATCTGGCTCAGCAAATGCTGGTGACAATATATTAGTTTATAGAATTGGAAATGGCGATAGCTCTGCAAATTTCTTTAGTGACTATTTTGGGTCATGCTATTCTAACTTTGACACTACTTTTATAACTTCAATTATGACTCAAAATGGAGACGATCCAATAGCTTTATTTATGAATAATATATTGGTAGACTCCTTAACATATTCCGGAAATCCCATTTTATCAGGAGCATTTTCAGGAGATCCTTATGAAGATTCTTGGGCATATAGGTTACCAAATAGATCTTGGTTTTTTGGAGGTAAAGATTGTGATGTTGATGGAACCTTTTTTGTAGATTCTTCTAATTGTCCGTATCCTTTATGTAATGAAGGTTCCCCACCAACTTATTCTTGGACTAATGGTATAACAAATGGATTGGCTTTTTCACCTGACTCAACAACTACTTACACTGTTACTGCAACAGACGGTAATGGATGTTCAGCATCTGATCAAATTACAGTTACTGTAAACACATTGCCAATAGTTAATGCAGGAGTCGACCAAGCTATCTGTGAAGGAGAATCTGTAACTCTTACAGCTTCTGGAGCTACAATATATTCTTGGGATAATGGAGTTATTAATGGAGCTGCTTTAACACCAACTGCAACAACAATTTATACAGTTACTGGAACAGACGGTAATGGATGTTCTAATACAGACCCACTAAGTGTCTCAGTAAATTCTAAACATTATATTATTTCAACTATTGGTTTGTGTACTGGCGATAGTACGTTCATTGGTGGAGGCTATCAGTTATCTAGCGGTATATTTTATGATTCACTCTTGACATCTACAGGATGTGATAGTATAATTGAAACGAATTTAACTATTTCATCACAAATTACAGTTAATCTTTTCTTAAGCATTTGTGAAGGTGACAGTACATTAGTTAATGGAAACTATGAATTAGCAACTGGCACTTTTTATGATACTTCGCTAAGCCTTGGAGGTTGTGATAGTGTTACAATCACTAGTTTATCTGTTCTTCCAGCACTAACTAGTTTCACAGCTAGCATATGTCCTGGAGATAGTTTATTGATAGGAAGTTTATACCAAACATCAGCTGGACTGTATGTTGACACCCTTATTTCATCAGCTGGTTGTGATAGTATTGTCACGGTTGATTTAACTTTGTATAGTTCTTCAGCTACACTTGATTCATTAGGTGGTGATTTAGTTGCTAGCGGAGGGGTAACTTACCAATGGAATACTGGTGCTACTAATTCAACTATTACACCAGATACTAATGGTGTTTATTTTGTAGCAGTGACTGATATAAATGGATGTGTAGCTACAGCTTCATTTAATGTTACATATATTACTTCTATAGGTATTATGGATAATTCAATTAGTAAAGTAAGTTTATATCCAAATCCTGTAAACGAAATGTTAAATATATCTTCAACTGATAATATAAAATCATTAGAAATTAAAGATCTTTTAGGAAGGGTAATTTATTTCGATTCTAAAATAAATTCTACAAATACTTCTGTAAGTACCTCTAGCTTTAGCAATAATATTTATATAGTAAGTTGCTTGATTAACGATAAATTAATAGTCAAAAAGATTGTTATCAGTCACTAAGGATCAATAAAATTTTTGTAATTTTGTAATAGAAAAATATTGCTTATTATTTTTAAATAAATAAAAAATCATGAAAATATTAAAAACTTTTATTACCCTACTTGTTTGCTTCACATTAAATGCACAAACGACTTACACTGTCAATACAGGATCGTATTATTATACACCAACTACATTAACTATTAATGTTGGTGATTCTGTAATTTGGATTAATGATGGCGGATATCACGATGTTAATGGAAATATTAATTCAATAACCAATCAGCCATTTAATAATCCAGTAACTTTTGATTCTCCAGCAACTAGTACAGTAGGTGCAGTTATTTTTGCATATAAATTTTCAGTTCCAGGAACGTATAATTACGACTGTTCAGTAGGCTCACATGCATCAGCTGGAATGGTTGGAACTGTAATTGTTAATCCTCCAAGTACATCTAATCACGACTTAGCTCTAAATGGAGTTATGGACTTAAATGGATATAGTGGGACAGATGGTAAAGCTATACATCTAAAAGCAATGAATAATATTACAGATTTAAGCGTTTATTCAATTGATGTGATTTCAAATGGTGCTGGAACGATTAACCCTAGCGAATATGTGTTGTCTGGTTCAGCAAATGCTGGAGATGATATTTTAGTTTATAGAGTTGGAACTGACACAAATTCTGTAACTTTTTTTAGTGATTACTTTGGAACATGTTATTCAAACTTTGAAGTTCTTATACCATCTGGAACTAATTTCCCAAGTGGAAATGGAGATGATCCAGTAGCATTATTTTATAATAATAATCTCATAGATTCATTGACATACTTAGGAAATCCAATTATATCAGGTCCATTTGCTGGAGATCCATATGATGATTCATGGTCTCACAAAGATTCAAACGGAATTTGGCAATTTGGTGGTAAAGATTGCGATAATGATGGGACGTATACTGTAGATTCTTCTGGTTGCCCTTACCCTGTATGTGGAGTTGCACCACCACCACCGCCATCTCCTGGTAATTTAACCTTTACAGCTATAATGGATTTAACAACTCCAATTGGAGGTAACTCAGGTGGTAAAGCAGTAATGTTAACAGCAAATCAAAATATTTCTGATTTAAGTACTTATGGATTTGGAAGTGCAGGTAATGGAGGAGGTTCTGACGGTGAAGAATATACTTTTCCAAGTATTAGTATTAATGCAGGCCAACATGTTATAGTTTGTAGAGACAGTTTAGCTTTATCAACCTATTTTGATGGTTGTTTAGAACAATTTCCTGGTTCTTTATACCCCAACCTAATTATTGAAGATACTATTGAGCCCACAGGAAATGGAAATGATGCTTACGAATTATTTTTTAATGGAAATGTAATTGAAACTTTTGGAGATATTGTGCATGCATTTGGTATGAGTGGATTTACAGATTTACCATGGGCTTACAGAGGATCTTGGGCTTGGAAAGATACAGCTGCACCGAATATAGGTATCTGGGTTTATAACGTTGATAATTGTTCTGACTCTTCTTCAACAACACAAACTTCTGCTTGCCCTTTTCCACTTTGTGTTGGTCTACCACTAACATCTGTTGATAATAATTTATCAAATGATATTTTAATTTACCCAAATCCATCCTCAGGAATATTAAATTTGAAATCAATTACTGAAATTGAACAATATTCAATATTTAATATTTCAGGAAAATTGTTACTTAGAAAATTGGTAAACTTAAAAGAAATCACTTTAGAGCTAACAAATCTTGAGAATGGAACGTATTTTTTAAATTTCACAACAAATAATTCATTAGTAACTAAAAAAATTATAGTTCTCAAATAAATAATTAATGATTAGATATCTATTTTTAGTATTTATTTATTCATTTATTATAAATTTTAATTACTCCCAAGATATCATCCTTGGAGATTATATTCCAGGAAATGGATTAGTTTTTTCTAGTACTGATCAAAATTACAAGGTAGTTCTAAGAGGGTATTCTCAATCTTTATTTGAATCTAAAACTAGATCTTTTGATTCTTCTAATATTTTAGACAATAATGTATACAATAGGTTTAGAGCTAGAAGAGTTAGATTAAGACTGTCTGGTAATCAATTATTCCCTGGTTTTAGTTATAGACTCCAGGTAGATTTAGCACAATCTGTAGAGGGTGATGGAGAGCTATCAGGATTGTTGCTAGACGCTTGGGTGGGCTATAATATTACAAAGAAATTAAAAATAATATTTGGTCAAAAGGCAACGCCAACTGATAATTTATCTGTTCAAATGGCATCGAATTCTTTGCAGCTACCTGAAAGAAGTAGACTTACTTCAGCTTTTGCTAGCATTAGAGAGGTTGGTTTATTTATGGAAGGGAAATTTAAAACTGGAGAAAAATCGGTTCTTAAATCGATGCTATGTATAACTAATGGTGACGGGTCTAATACACTTTCAAATGATTTTGGTGGTTTAAAGTATGGAGCAAGAATTAACTTTTTACCTTTTGGTACTTTTAGAAACTTTGGACAGTTTAGACAAGTAGATATGGTAAGAGAACTATCACCAAAATTAATGCTTGGTATAAACGGGAGTTATAATGTTGGGATGAGTAGTAGAAGAGGAAGAGAAAATGGTGATTTTGTATATTATAAGCTTACTAACAATAATGGTCTACCTATTACAGGCCAAAATGAATTCAATTCTATAAGTGATATTCCAGATTATATTACAAAAGAAATAAGATTACCCACTTTTATAAAGTATGGTGCAGACTTGTTATTTAAATACAGAGGATTTTCATTAATTACTGAATTTGTTAAAACAAAGGCAATTATTAATAATGATATAAACTTTAGAAGAAATCGTTATAACAATGATAACCCAGATGAAATAACAAATAATCTTCCAAATGAATTTGATGATGGTAATCCAGGTTCTACAAGCTATAAAATGTGGGCAAATTATTTAAAATCACAAATGATGTTAGGTTTAGGATTAAATATACAGGCAGGTTACTTATTTAAAAATTTATTTTCTATTGATGGAAGGGTTACTTCATTAAACCCCGATGAGTATTCATTTATGAACAATACTTCATTTTATAATCGTAATAAATATTATACGATTGGAATTAGTAAATATTTCTCAAAAAACTACTCATATAAAATACAGGCTTCTTATACATTAGTAGATGATGCTACTATTAGAGATTTGTCATCTGTTGACTATAGAGGCAGTGAAAATATATTACGTTTAATGGTTCAAATTGCTTTTTAATGAGAAGTGTTTTAATTCTCATACTATTTCTATTTTTAACAAGTGATTACATTTCTCAAGATTCTAAAAAAATAACGAAATCTTTTTTCCCGGATTTTGATATAGAAATTCCTTCGCCAGCATTTAAAAAAAATAAAGGATTTACCAATTATAAAGAAATGATGTCTTTTTTAGATAGCCTAGTAAAAGACTATCCAAATGATATAAGTTATCGTTTTATAGGGAGTAGTCAAAAAGGTAAAAAAATTCCTATGGTTTATATAGGAAATCAAACTAATTACTTAGCTAAGGTTTGTTATATGGGTGGGCTTCATGGCAACGAGCCAGCCAGCTCTGAAGGTATGTTGTTTTTGATTCATAACTTACTTAAAGAAGATAGTTTACGTCATTTAAAAGAAAATTTAAGTATTGCTATAATTCCTATGGCTAATGTTGATGGATATGAAAAACAAGATAGATATGCAGCGAATGGACAAGATTTAAATAGGGATCAAACTAAATTTTCTAATCCAGAATCTATTTACATAAAAAGAGCTGTAAATAAATTCTCGCCTGATTTGATGGTAGATTTCCATGAGTACAAACCATATAGAGTAGATTTTGTGAATTTTGGTGAGTTTGGAGTTACCCAGCAATATGACGCCATGTTTTTGTATTCAGGTAATTTAAATGTTTCAAAAAGTATAAGAAAAGTTACTGAAGATTACTTTATAACTCAGGTTAAACCCAAGTTAGATTATTATGATTTAAAGCACCATAATTACATTTCTTCTAAACATAAAAATAATGCAATTTACTTTAATTTAGGTTCTGTTTCTTCTAGATCAAGTGCAACTTCCTATGCATTATCTAATTGTGTTTCTATTCTTATGGAAATAAGAGGAGTTGGTTTAAAAAGAACATCTTTTAATAGAAGAGTTTTCACCACCTACTTATTAGCTAATTCGTACTTAAATACAGCATTAAAGAATTCTAATGAGTTAAAGTTGGCAATAAAACAAGCAAATCAATTTCCAGAAGACATTATAATCAAATACAAAAAACAAAAATCTGGTTACACTCTTAATATGATTGATGTTTATGAAAATAAATTAATCCCCATAAATGTTACTTTACATAATGGACTTGAATGTAGTCCAGTAATCAAAAGAAAACGTCCAAATTATTATATAATTGAGTCTGAACTAAGTATTGTTACAGATAAGTTAGCTATTCTTGGTTTAGATATTGACACTTTAAACTATGATGAAATGTTAGAAGTTGAATCATATAAAATCATATCTTCTAAAAAGTCACCTATTTTATTTCAAGGTTTTCATGAGAATATTATTAAATCTGAAATTATTTTAGAAAATAAATTATTTAAAAAAGGCACTTTTGTAGTTTCCATGAATCAAAGACGATCTAATCTAGCTGTAGAAACATTGGAACCAGAAATGTTGTCTGGCTTTTTGAGATTTAATGTTATGAAGCCAGAAAGTATTAATAAAATTCATCGTTATCTTCAAAATAAACAATTATGAAAAAGAATATTTTTATCACTTTATCTCTGCTATTTACATTCAGCTCATTTGTTTGTCAAGAATCTCAAGAAATGAGCAATACTTCATTTGAAAAAGTAAATAAAGCTAATTATGGTTTAGGTTCAGGAGTTTATTTAAATTTTGATGACAGCACACATATTTTTAATATTGGTGGTATGGTTCAACCTCGTTTTTTAAATACTACAATAGGTGATAGTGCACAAGATTCTAAAAACTATTTTGGAGCAAAAAGAGCTTATTTTAATTTTAGCGGGACTTTAAATAATGGTCTTTTTTCATTTTTAGTTCAAACTAATTTTAGTGATTCTTATCCGTTATTAGATGCTTGGGCAGGTTATCATCCTAATAAAAATTTAAGTATTTTTTTTGGTCAAAGAATGTCTCCTTTTAATAATTTATCAATGCAAATAATGGAATATAATTTACAATTTGCGTCAAGAAATAATTTAAGTCAAAATTTTACTGAAAGTGGTAGAGAGTTTGGAATATTTGTAGAAAGTAAATTTTCTTTAGGCAATATTGGATTTAAACCTATTGTTGCCATAACAAGTGGAGATGGTAAAAATTCATTTGGATTATCATCTAGTGATACTGATCAGGGGGGTGTAAAATATGGAGGTAGACTTAATATTTATCCTTTCGGTTTTTTTAAAGGTGATAATGAATTTCTTGGCCACGATACTTATAGAGAAAAGTCTTCTAAATTAATGATAGGTATTGCTTCAAGTTTGAATCAAGGAACGAGTCATAAAGTAGGTGAGGGGCATTATTATGAAGACGCTCCAACAGATGGAACTTTTATGTTTTTTGATAATTCTGGAGTATTTAAACTGCCTAATTATCTTAAGAATTATATAGATATTCTATATAAGTATAATGGGTTTAATTTTCTATTTGAATATGTTAATACTGCAGCTTCTAATTTACAAGGAATTTCTTTAAACTCTGCAGGTTCATTATTATTAGAACCCACTCAAATTAGCCAATATTTAGTTTTAGGCAATGCCTTTAATTTACAAGCAGGTTATTTATTTAAAAGTGATTGGTCATTAGATCTAAAATATGGAAGATCTTACTATGAATTTGAAAAAGTGAATTCTATACTTCAAAATTATGATTCAATGGGAGCAGGTATTACAAAATACTTTTCTAACAGAGCTGTTAAAGCACAATTGTTAGCATCATATATTAATTTTCCAGAAATTAGCCAAAACAACTTTTTAAATATTGAGTGTCTTTTTCAGATTAAATTCTAACTCATCTAAAATCTTTAGTAATTATATCTGCAACATTTTGAATAATTGGCGCTGTTTTTTTTTCTGTAATGATGTAGTATATTTTCTTTCCATCACTGTTCTTGGCATCAAATCTTCTTGGCATACCAATTGAGCTTTTTCCAGTAATCATCGAGTAAAAGACACAGGATGCTAAATAAGTAGCATTTGGGGAAGGATGTTTATTATCGTCCCCATATAAATTAATTTCTGGATAGTTATTTTCTATATAATTAAATGCATCACCAACTGGGATATATACTGCGTTATTAATTTTGGCAAGTGAATCCAAAATACCCATTGTATTTGATTTTCTGTTTTTAGAAATATCTTTTAAATATGGATATTCCCAAGTACCATATACTAATGGCGTTGTATTACTTTTTTTGGCTAGTTCGGTAAATAGCTTAATATATTTAGCGCAAGAATCTATTTTTTCTAATGGATTTGTACTATGGTCGTTTAAAACTAAATAATCATAGCTATTTATAGAGTAATCTTTTTCACTGTTAAGCCACCAGTGTTTACCTAAGTTGCTACCGCCTATTGTTTTTTGATCTACTTCAAAACTTGTATTTTGAGCATTTAACATGCATTCTATTACTTGAGGCAAGTTCCAATAAAATGTAAAACTATTTCCAATCATTAAAACCTTTTGAGTTTTTGAGCTGTCAATTACATTTTGGTTGTATTTAATTACATTATTAAATGAGGATAAACCAACTGTTGTTGTTAATAGTAATAATTTGGTGATTAATATTCTAAAAGGAACTTCCATCTGCTTTTGTTCCAGGTGAAAATAGGTTAGCACTTACAGTGCCATGTTGTACAAACTCTCCACTTAAATCTGGAGATCGTGTATATGATTCATTTGGATTATTTGATAAGGGTGTTATATCAAATATGAAAATAGTACTGTCGTTGCTGTTTTTAACTGTAAGAACATCCCCAGAATTATTTAGATTTAGGACTTGATTTGAGGAAGTAAAAATAAGAGCATCTCCAAAACTACTATTTGGTGTTCCACCACCAAAAACAACTACAGCTTGTCCTGGTGATAAAACAGTATTTGTAGGAAATTGATGGTTAGGGGTATTAGCTGCTAATCTATCAGAATCAAAAAGCTTGTATCCACTTATATCTAAACTGCTTTCAGAACTATTTACAAATTCTACAAACTCATCGTCATTAGCATCTCTGTTTCCATCACCATTGGCATCTCCTTCAATGGCATCAGTTGGTGGGTCGTAGAGTACTTCGTTTAAAACAAATCCATAATAAATAGTGTCTGTAGTACCTGTCGAATCAATTGTATTATTTATAGGGACAATATCCTCAGTTTTTGCACATCGAATATTTAAAGTGCATATCAGAACAGTAAAAAAAGAAACATGAAGAATTTTGTAAAATAATTTAGATTTCATTTAAAAACTTTAAACCAAATATAATCATTAATTTCACCAAAATGAAAGTTCTTAAATACATATTTATCTCTATTATAATTGTCTTTTCTAGTTGTAGAAAAAGTACTAATAATAATTCTTCAAATTCCAATCTTTTTGAAAATATGATTGGTGTTATAGAATATACCAATTATGAACCACTTTCTAATAAGCCTTTTAACATTCATTATTATATTCCTTCAACTGTAAATCAAACAACAGCTCCAATTTTATTTATATTTCCTGGAACTGATAGAAATGCAGACGATTACTTAGAAACTTGGATAACTCTTGCAGATCAAAACGGAGTAATGGTTTTTGCATTTGAGTTTAGTGTAAATTACTATCCTATGAGTACTAATTATCAAACAGGATTTATTTTAGATGAAAATGGTAATTTAAATAATGAAGATGTTTGGACGTTTTCCGTTATTGAACCTGTATTTGATTTCATCAAAACTAACTTAGTTAATAATACAAATTCATATAATATGTTTGGTCACTCTGCTGGAGGACAATTTGTTCACCGATTTATTCAATTTAAACCAAATTCACGAGTTAATTATGCTATTTCTGCTAATGCTGGTTGGTATACTGTGCCCGATACTAGCGTTGATTTTCCTTATGGTTTAAAAAATACAGGAATAAGTAATGAAGATTTACAAAATACGTATCTAAAAAATTTAGAAATTCATCTAGGACAGAATGATAATAACCCCAACGATCCTGCCCTTAGAAAAACTCCTGAAGCAAATATACAAGGTTTGCATAGACTTTCAAGAGGGAGATATTTTGTTAATCAGAGCGATTCTATATCACAATCTTTAAACTTTCCTTTCAGTTGGGTTAAAAAAGAATTGGAAAATGTTGGTCACGAACAACAAAAAATGGCTGTTTTTGCGGCACAAGAAATGTATTAATTAAATTTCAAAATTAAATCCAGTTTTTTTTAGTATTTTATATTTTTCTTTATTGAAACTAAATAGTTTTGCTGGCCTGTGTGATACGCTTTTTTGGTTTTCTCCAGAGTCTATTAATAATTTCATAGAGTTTATTTTTTTTCTAAAATTTCTTTTATCAAACTTTTTTTCTAAAATAGATTCGTATAAATTCTGTAGCTCAGAAAGTGTAAATTTATCTGGCAATAATTCAAAACCTACAGGCTTAGATTTTACATTATTTATTAGTTTCTCTTTACATGCTGCAAATATTTTATTATGATCAAAAGCTAATTCCCCAATTCTATTTACATTATGCCATTTAGCCTCTAAAGCATATGAAGATGGACTATTTTCTTTATTGGTTGGTGAAAGTTTATAATCTTTAATTTTTAATAAACTATAATGTGCAATTGTAAAAACTCTTCCCAATGGATGTCTTCCAATATCACCAAATGTCTTGACCTGTTCTGTAAATACATCATTTAAACCAGTTAAATCTCTAAGTACTCTGTTCACAGCTTCTTCTGTGTTTTCGTTAGGGTGGATTAAATCACCCGGCAAAGCCCAATAATCGACGTAGGGATCAACTCCTCGTTTAATAAGTAAGACCTTTAGTAAATCTTCATCATATCCGAAAATTACACAGTCTACAGAAACAGAGTAACTAAAATTATTCTTAACCATTTTTAAATATACAAGTTATTAATTTTTATAAACTCTATCGTTTCCAAAAAACTCTGGTGATTGAATAGAAATCACCATCATTGGTTCTTTTGAATCTATAATAACACCATGCCAAGTATTTTTAGGAACAACAATTAAATCACCAGTTGAAACATTATATATAGAGTCATTTAATTTAAATTGTCCATATCCACTTTGAATTAAAATATTTTCAGTGTGGTTAATATGCTTATGAACCTTAACTTTTTTTTTAATCCAGATAGCAAAAGTTGAAGATGATGGATTAGAAGATATTTTTTCAACATGAATGTTTTCAAATTCTATACTAGGATTAATTTGTTTAATCTTCATGACGTTTTCTTGACCATGATAAATAGAAAAAAATATTAAAAAAGCTATAAATAAATATGATTTCATAATAAAATATAATTTTTAATATTCTTATTTCCTTTTAAAAATTCATTTACCATCATTCTTTTTTTGCCCTCCATTTGAACCTCAATTAATTCTAATGCATTGGTTTTAGTTCCAACAAAAAGTTTATTATCATCTATTAAAATATTTTTCTCAGGAACTTTTTGATCGCTCAATTTAGCATTAAATATTTTAAAATTATACGGCTTTTCTTCCTTATTTATTATTGTCCATGCACCAGGATAAGGGTTTAAGCCTAAAATTAATTGTCTAATCGAAAAAGCACTTTTTGACCAATCTATTTTAGTATTTTCTCTTCTTAGTTTAGGGGCAACACTTTGATTTTCTGTTTTCTTTTGTTTTCTGGTTTTATAATTTCCTTTTTCAAGAGTATTAATAGTTTTTATTAAAAGTTTTGATCCAACGAGCATTAGTTTATCATGAAGTTCTCCAGCTGTTTGTCCATCAACAATACTAATTTTCTCGTTTTGCAAAACATCTCCAGTATCTATTTTTTCATTTATAAAGAAAGTAGTAACTCCAGATTCTTTTTCACCATTAATAATTGCCCAATTTATAGGTGCTGCTCCTCTATAGTTAGGTAAAATTGAGGCATGCAAATTAATAGTTCCTTTTTTAGGTATTTTCCAAATTATTTCTGGTAACATCCTAAAGGCAACTACAACAAATAAATCTGCATTTAATACTTCTAAATTTTTAACAAAATTCTCGTCTTTTAATTTTTCAGGTTGGTAAATACTAATATTATTTTCTAAAGCATATTTTTTTACTGCAGATTGTTGAATTTTATTTCCTCTACCAGCAGGCTTATCAGTTGAAGTTACTACTCCAAGTAATTCATGCTTACTTCTAAAGATATTGTCTAAAGATGTTACAGCAAACTTTGGTGTTCCCATGAAAACTATTTTCATATCACTCAATTTTTAGTACTAATCCTTTTAAATATTCACTCTCGGGGTGGAAAATATTAATAGGATGATCTGGTGGTTGATGCATTTGTTTTATAATACTAACATTCCTTCCGGCAGTAATTGCAGAAGACAATACCATGTGTCTAAATAAGTTGCTGTCAATAACTTGAGAACAAGAAAATGTAAATAAAATTCCATTTGGTTTGATTTGCTCAATTGCTCTAGTATTGAGTCTTTTATAACCTTGCAGTGCCTTATGCTTTACTTTCATGTGTTTAGCAAAAGCAGGAGGATCTAATATAATAATATCATACTGCTCTTCAAGATTTTTCATGTGCTCTTTTGCATCATCAACAATTGACTTATGGTTATTTTTATAATTTTTAATCAATTTCAAGTTGTCTTCTAATAAATCAATAGCTTTTTGGGAGCTGTCTAAAGAATGAACTTCTTTAGCGCCATTATTTAATGCATAAATAGAAAACCCTCCAGAATAGCAAAATGTATTTAAAATAGTTTTGTTTTTAGCTAATTCTCCTAAATAATCTCGATTTTCTCTTTGGTCAATAAAAAAACCAGTTTTTTGACCATTTACCCAGTCAATTATAAATTCATTGCCATTTTCAATTACGTTAGTAGATGTTTCATCTGTTTTTTGAAAAAGATATCTGTTTTGTATTTCATGTTCTTGAATATGAATTTTGGGTAAAGTTTTTTCACTTTTATCGTAAATAGTATCAAGTGGTAATAGCTCAAGAATAATTTTAGTGAAAATTTCTCGATGTTTCCACATGCCAATAGAGTGAAATTGAAATACAGCGACCTTATTATAAATGTCACAAATGAATCCTGGCATATGATCTCCCTCTGCATGAATAAGTCTAAAAACATTATTTTCGGAGTCTATTTTAACTGTTTTTAATCTTTGATTATAAGCTTTTTCGATCTTTAATTTCCAGTATTTTTCATCTATTTTAGTTTGATTAAAGTCAAATATTCTTACACTGATATTTCCTTCGTTGTAATGTCCAGTGGCTATGTATTTTTCTTTATTGGTAAAAACTTCAACAATATCACCATCTTTAATTCCATCCTCAATTTTTTTAATAGCACCAGAAAATATCCAAGGATGTTTTCTTAGTAATGACTTTTCTTTTGATGGCTTTAATATTACTTTTTTCATAAGTACTTATGTTTTATAAAAGTTGATTACTAAATTTGAAATAAATTAAATATTTATTAATGAAATTCGGACAGGTTGATGATTTAGATCTTGTAGACTTTTCTTTACCATCTATTGATAAAATTAGTAAAAGAAATTTATCAATTATAAGAAAAGAAAACAATTTTAATTTTTATTTTGGAGCTCCTGGGTGGTCGGATGTGAAATTTAAAGGAATTATATACCCAAATAGCACTTCAAGTAAGAATTTTTTAAACGCCTATTCTAAACAGTTTAATAGTATTGAAGTGAATTCGACACGTTACGGAATTCCAAAATTAAACACACTAGATAAATGGTATAATAGCGTTGGTGATGATTTTAAATTTTCTATGAAAGTTCCACAGTTCGTTACTCATAGAAAAGACATTAATGATTACAAATCTAAAATTAAAACTGAGGAGTTTTTATCCTCTATTCACCAACTGAAAGAAAAGTCAGGAATAAGTTTTGCAGTAATGGCTAAATATTTCAAGGCATCTCAATTTGAAGAGTTGGAGAAATTTATAAATTTTTGGCCATCAGATGCTCCTTTAGCTGTAGAATTTAGAAATCCCTCTTGGTTCGAAAGTAGTGTTAGAGCAGAATGGCAAGATTTATTCACTAAAAAAAATATAATACCTGTTGTTACGGATACTCCGGGAAGAAGAGATGTTTTGCACTTTAATTTATCTAATAATCATCTTTTTTTGAGATATGTTGGAGATTTTGATCATCCCAGTGACCTTCTTAGAATAAATAAATGGGTAAATAAAATTTCTGAATTATCTCTTTTAGGAATTGATAATATTTGGTTTTATGTTCATCAACCAGGAGAAAATAGAGACAGGATTTTACATTTTTACAATAATTTAATTCCCAGAATTAACAAAATTTTAAATATGAATATTCCTTTACTAAAAGACTATAGAGTAGATTATAAATAGCCAAATATTTTATAGCTCATGTAGCCAAATATTTCGTGAAATAAAATTTTCCATTTAAATAGTATTTTTGATTGAGGTATTATGATTTTTTCTAAATCAAAGTGTTTAAATTTTGATTTTTTAGTAAAAGGATAAACATTAAGTTTGGTTTTCTTAAAGCAAGCCATAGTCCTTCTCATATGAAAATCCGAGGTTATTATTAAGCATGATAGTTTAGAGTTTGGGTGGATGTTATTTAATGTCTCTTCACAGAACATAGCATTTTCATAAGTGTTGTTTGATTTGTTTTCTGTCAAAACACAAGAATCGGGAATCCCAGTTCCAAGTAAATATTTTTTTAAAATTTCTGCTTCTTTCATCTTGGATGTTAAGCTGCCAGAAGCACCTGTAATCAATATTTTTTTGATAAACCCTTTAGAAAACAGTTCTATTGTATTTAGTAGCCTGTCGTTAGTATTTGAAAAGATAATATTGTCATCCTCAGACTCTAAATCAATCATTCCACCTAAAATTATTCCATAGTCATGATTATTTTTGGGTTTTTCAAACTTAACCAGCCATAAGTTATTTACTAAGTTGTAAACAAATGTGTTGCTAAAAAATAATAAAATGATAAATCCTAAAATAAAAAATCTCTTTTTAATCAGTTTTGATCTTAAAATAATAGAAAGTAAAAATAAAATAACAACCCAAAATAGCGGATCTATTAAAAATGATAATATTTTAGAAGATAAAAAAAACACTTCGCTAATAATGATTAATTTTGCTGAAAAATAAGTAAATTAATAATAATATTACAATTTAACTAGACTAATTAAAGTAAATGGATTTAATCCCTTATCAACCCAAAAATAAAATTAGAATAGTCACTGCAGCTTCTCTATTTGATGGCCACGATGCTGCTATTAATATAATGAGACGAATTATCCAGTCTACAGGATGTGAAGTTATTCATCTTGGTCATGATAGAAGTGTTGAAGAGGTTGTTAACTGTGCAATACAAGAGGATGTTCAAGCAATTGCAATAACTTCTTATCAGGGTGGGCATAACGAATATTTTAAATTTATGTATGATTTGTTATCTAAAAAGCAAGCAAGTCATATTAAAGTTTTTGGCGGAGGTGGTGGCACTATTCTTCCTAAAGAAATAAAAGTTCTTGAAGATTACGGAATATCTAAAATTTACCATCCTGATGATGGAAGAAAAATGGGACTTCAGGGAATGATAAACGATTTAGTAAAAAGATGTGATTTTCCAACTGGAGAAAATAAAATTAAAAGTTTAAATAAAATATTATCGAATAATCATCTTCAAATAGGTAAACTTATTTCATCTGCTGAAAATTTCGGGCCTAGTAATTTAGAATTGTTAAATGATATAAAACAAAAAGTTAAAAACTGTAATATTCCAGTTCTTGGAATTACAGGGACAGGTGGAGCTGGAAAATCGTCTTTAGTTGATGAATTAGTAAGAAGGTTTTTAAATGATTTTAGTGACAAAACATTAGCAATTATCTCCGTAGATCCTTCAAAAAGAAAAACAGGCGGAGCTTTATTGGGTGACAGAATTAGAATGAATGCTATAAATAACAATAGGGTTTATATGCGTTCTTTAGCTACAAGGCAAAGTAATTTAGCTCTTTCAAAACATGTTTCTCAAGCTGTTGATATTTTAAAGTATTCAAATTTTGATTTAATAATTTTAGAAACATCCGGAATTGGACAGTCTGACACCGAAATTTTAGATCATAGTGATGTTTCACTTTACGTTATGACACCTGAATTTGGAGCTGCAACTCAGTTAGAAAAAATTGACATGTTAGACTTTGCAGATGTTGTTGCTTTAAACAAATTTGATAAACGCGGTGCATTAGATGCTCTAAGAGACGTCAAGAAGCAATACAGAAGAAATCATAATTTATGGGACGCTAACGATGAAGAAATCCCCGTTCATGGAACAATTGCATCTCAATTCAATGACCCTGGAATGAATAATTTATACTTTCATTTAATTGGTTTAATTGATAAATCATCTAAAAGTGATTTTGTTTCAAATTTTAAAATCAACAATGAACTTTCAGAAAAAATATATATTATCCCACCTAATAGAGTAAGATATCTTTCTGAAATTTCCGAAAATAATAGAGACTTTGATAAAAAGTTAAATTACCAAGTTAAGTTAGCTGACAAGTTATATGTTTTCACTCAAACATTGAAAGAATTAGAGGATGTTGAAAATGATGATTTAAAAAAAGTTATTAATCTTAAAATTGACCAAATCAATCTTGATTTTGATCCTAGAAATCAAAAAACGATCGATGAATGGAATGATTTTTATAATTCCTATAAAACAGAGTTTTATAAGTTTACAGTTAGGAAGAAAGAATTTAAAATTGCAACTGCTACTAGATCTTTGTCAAATTCTAGAATTCCAAAAGTTGCCTTGCCAAAACTATCATCTTGGGGTGATATAATTAGATGGGTAAATCAAGAAAATGTTCCTGGAAAATTCCCTTTTACTTCAGGACTATTCCCTTTTAAAAGAGAAGGGGAGGACCCGACAAGAATGTTTGCTGGTGAAGGTGGTCCCGAAAGAACAAATAAAAGATTTCATTACTTAAGCTTTGAACTTCCTGCAAAACGATTGTCCACTGCATTTGACTCTGTAACTTTATATGGGAATAATCCGGGTGTCAGACCTGATATATATGGTAAGATAGGGAATGCAGGAGTTTCTATTTGCTGCTTAGATGATGCTAAAAAATTATATTCAGGTTTTGATCTTTGCTCCCCATCAACTTCTGTAAGTATGACTATTAACGGACCAGCACCTATGCTTTTAGGTTTTTATATGAATGCTGCAATTGACCAAAATTGTGAGAAATATATTATTGAAAATAAACTTGAAAAAAAGATAAAAACAATAATAAAAGATATTTATGGTGAAAATCCTGTTCCTAAATATCAAGGAAAACTTCCACACGGCAACAATGGTTTAGGTTTAATGCTTCTTGGTGTCTCTGGTGACCAAGTTCTTCCATCGGAAATTTATAATAAAATTAAAAAGTCTACACTTTCTCAAGTTAGAGGTACTGTACAAGCTGATATTCTTAAAGAAGACCAAGCTCAAAATACTTGTATATTTTCTACAGAATTTGCATTGAGATTAATGGGAGATGTTCAAGAATATTTTATCCACAATAAAGTACGAAATTTTTACTCTGTTTCTATTTCTGGCTACCATATTGCAGAAGCAGGTGCTAATCCAATAACTCAACTTGCTTTTACTTTATCTAACGGTTTTACATATGTAGAATATTATTTGTCCAGAGGTATGTCAATTGATGATTTCGGACCTAATTTATCGTTTTTCTTTTCAAATGGTATTGATCCTGAATATGCTGTGATTGGAAGAGTTGCTAGAAGAATTTGGGCAAAAGCTATGAAATTTAAATACGGAGCTGGGGAAAGAGCACAAAAACTTAAGTACCATATTCAAACATCTGGAAGATCTCTTCATGCCCAAGAAATTGATTTTAATGACATAAGGACTACTTTACAAGCGTTATATGCCATTTATGACAATTGTAACTCTCTTCATACTAATGCATATGATGAAGCTATTACAACTCCTACAGAAGATTCCGTCAGAAGGGCAATGGCTATACAGTTAATTATTAATAAAGAATTAGGACTTGCTAAAAACGAAAACCCTTTACAAGGTTCCTATATTATTGATGAATTGACAAATTTAGTTGAAGATGCAGTTTTAATTGAATTTGATCGTATCAATGAAAGAGGTGGTGTTTTAGGTGCCATGGAAACAATGTACCAAAGAAGTAAGATTCAAGAAGAATCACTTCATTATGAAACTCTTAAACATACTGGAGAATTTCCTATTGTTGGGGTGAATACTTTTCTAAATTCAAAAGGTTCTCCAACAGTGATCCCTAATGAAGTTATAAGAGCTACTGATCAAGAGAAGAAATACCAGATTAAAATGCTTAAAGATTTTAATATTTTTAACAGAAAAAGAGCAAAAAAGACTCTTGAAAAAGTTAAGTTCTCTGCAATAAATAATGGAAATATTTTTGATGAATTAATGGAGGCTACTAAATATTGTTCTTTAGGTGAAATTACCAATGCCTTATTTGAAGTTGGAGGTCAGTATAGAAGAAATATGTAGTTACATATATTCGTAACAGCCTAGATCATTGGGAATACTTCTTAATCTATCTAGTATGTCATCATTTACTAAAGAAGATTTACCTAAATCTATTACTTCTGAAGATCCTTTTAAATCAAAATTCCATTTTCCTGGATTAACAAAATATGTATTAAGATTAAAGAAACAATTAGAATATATCGGATTAAGAATGGTATCCTCTGTTTTTATTGAACAATAATCAAATAAAACATTAGTTTGAAACCCTGTTAAATTATAGCCTATAGTATCACAAATAAAATCATTTAAGGCATTACCGTCAAAAATGCAATTAGTGAAATTTGCTATGTCAAAAGGTCTATAGATTAATTGTTCATTTATAGTTTTGTAATAATCTTTAAACAAAAATGATGGAGTAGATCTGAATCCATTAAAATAATTTGAAAAAGTACAATGATCAAAATTTACTTTTCCGCCGATGCTAATTATGGCTGAATAGTTATCACTATTTCCAAATAAGCAGTTGGTTGCATTAACATTTGATCCTTGAGTTAAAATGTTGGAATAAAGTGAGTTATTAACTTTCACCTTATTTAAAGATATAATATTATTTATTGTGAATGTATCAACTTGAATACCAATTATTGCATTTTTTATTTCAGCATGAGAAATATTAGAATTAAGGGCGCTAGAAAAATAAATACCTCTCCATTGACCTGCAATTGAATCCGCAGGATATAGTAGATAATCCTCCATTCTATCCTGTTGAAATATTACGGGATTGTTTAAATTTCCATTAACAACTAAAGAACTTTTATAAACATATAGAACACCATTTGAATGTCCATGAACTTTTGTTCCTTCTTCTATAGTTAAAGTTAAGTTAGAGTCTAAAGTTGGATAGCCTACAGCAGCTAAACCATAAATAACATGAGGTTTGTCATTTCTCCAAATGCCTTGAACAATTTCATTGACATGAAAATAAGCGTCTTGGCCCCAGGCATTTAAAATAATTTTTTTTGAGTTTCCATTAGTTTCAAATACTATCTCATCTTCCACAACAAGTGGGAGTAGAGATCCATTAGGGTCTATTGTTACTTCTACAAATATAAACAAGCTGTCACCAGGAAGAATAGCAATATCATTAAATAATACTCCAGATTCTCCATCTACATTTATTCTAAACTGTGAATTTTCCCCATCTGATAATGAAATAGTACTAATATTTATGGTTCCACTATTTTTATTATAACATTTAAATCTTTTAGTGGTAGAACCTATAGTTGTAAATATGGTGTCAAATAATAAGGTATCTATTGATGTACTAATATTGTATACTGAACTTGTGAGAATTTTGTTTTTTTTACAACTGTAAGTAAAGACAAAAATAAGTACTGTAAATAGAGATAATATTTGTTTTAATTTCATTTATTATGCAATATATATACAACTGATAAAACTTTAATTTATTTTAATCATAATATTTTTTGTTAATTTAATATTAAGTTTAAATTTGCAGCCATTAAACTTTTAAAATGAAAAAAGATATACATCCAGAAAATTATAGATTAGTCGTTTTTAAGGATATGTCTAACGATTATTCCTTTGTTAGTAAAAGTTGTGCTCCATCAAGTGAGACCATGAAATGGGAAGATGGAAATGAGTACCCTCTGATTAAATTAGAAATTTCTCACAAGTCTCATCCCTTCTTTACTGGAAAAATGCAGTTAGTTGATACAGCTGGTAGAATTGATAAGTTTAAAACAAGATATTCTAAGCAAAAGAAATAATTCTAATTTATTATTTTTTATATTTATAGATTAACCTTCATTAAGAAGGTTTTTTTGTAGTTCTATGTCAGAAATTTTAAAATATGTACTTTTTGATGGTTCTTATCATCAAAAGTTAATGCCTTTAACCTTAACTAGGCCAGTTTCGGACTTGAGAGTTGGGATATTTAAAATCCATCAAAAGTGGTCAAATTTTCTTAAAAGTGATGTTTCAATTCGAACCAAACAATATTTAGCTAAAAAGTTTAATTCATTTAATGAAGAAGCTCAAATTGGAATTTCAGCTTCACTGTTGCCAAATCAAGATTTATGTGATGTGATTAAAGATATTAAAGAAAATACCATTGTAATGAAAAATGGTAAAGTACTTCTGATATCTCCACTTCCAGAGGATAATTCTGAAATGGAATCTAAACTAAGTAAATATAAATTGATTCAGTATGTTGGAGAAATTGATATTGTAGAAAGGCCAATGGATATCTTTCTACTAAATGGTTTAGAAACACAAAAAGATTTAGAATTTATAAACAAGAAAAATCTTAAGAAATCAGAATACGGTATTGGAAATTTATTGATTGGAGATAATATATTCATTGAAGACGGAGCTAAAATTAATGGGTCTACTTTAAATAGTAATGATGGACCAATATTTATTCATAAATCATCAGAGATAATGGAAGGCTCCAATATTAGAGGACCTTTTGTTTTGATGGAAGAATCTATTGTTAAAATGGGTTCGAAAATTTACGGACCAACTACCATAGGTCCTTATTGTAAAGTTGGTGGTGAGTTAAGTAATGTAGTTTTTCAAGGGTTTTCTAATAAAGCGCATGATGGCTTTATAGGAAATAGTGTGATTGGACATTGGTGTAACTTTGGTGCAGACTCTAACACCTCAAATTTGAAAAACAATTATGGAGTCGTTAAATCTTGGAATTATTTCTCAAATGAATTTGAAATTACAGAGACAAAGTATTGTGGGTTAATTATTGGAGATCATTCTAAATGTGGAATTAATACTATGTTTAATACTGGATCTGTTGTAGGATCCTTTGTTAATATTTTTGATTCTGGTTTTCCTCCTAAATTTGTGCCTTCATTTTCTTGGGGAGGTAAATCTGGCTTTGAAACCTATAAATTTGATAAAGCCATTGAGGTTGCTAAAATTGTAATGAATAGAAGAGGTGTTGAGCTTGACGATCAAACTATAAATATTTACAAGCATTTCTTCAAATAATTGTCATTCTTAAACAGTTTGGCACTCGGATTGCACTAATAATAATAGTTGTTAGGTATCGTATTATTTAATTTTTTTTTAAGGAGAAATATTTAACATTTTATAATTACAACGACATATTGTCATTAAAAGTTAAAATATATAAGTAATGAGTGACTTTTTTACAGAAAATAATTGGAATGAATTAAGTGATTTAGTTAATGGTGAAACAGAATTTATACCGTTAATATCTTCAGAAGATGAAGATCGAATGAATTTAGAAGAAGTTCCCGAAAAATTGCCAATTCTTCCTTTAAGAAATAATGTTTTATTTCCCGGAGTTGTAATACCAATTACATTAGGAAGAGATAAAAGTATTAAACTAATTCAAGATGCTAGTAAAGGAAATAAAATTATTGGAGTAGTATCCCAAAAAGATACTAAAGTAGAAGAGCCAAAATATAATGATTTATATGAGGTAGGTACAGTCGCGCAAATTGTTAAAATGCTTAAAATGCCTGACGGTAGCAGCACAATTATAATTCAAGGTAAAAAAAGATTAAAACTAGTAGAGCAAATTTCTGATGAACCGTATTTAATTGCCAAAATTGAAGAGTTTGATGAAAAAAAATTAAAAAATGTTTCCAAAGAATCTGTTGCTCTATTTGATTCTCTTAAAGACATGGCTTTAAACATAATTAAGAACTCTCCAAGTATACCTTCCGAGGCTTCATTTGCTGTAAAAAATATTGAAAGCCCTAATTTCTTAATCAACTTTATAAGTTCTCATATGAATGCCGAAGTTGATGAAAAGCAGAGAATGTTAGAAGTTCCAAATATAAATAATAGAGCTAAACTCTTATTGAAGCACTTAAATAAGGAGCTTCAAATGTTAGAATTAAAAAATGATATTCAATCTAGGGTTAAAACTGATTTAGATCAACAACAAAAAGAATATTTGCTCCATCAGCAAATGAAGGAAATTCAAAATCAATTGGGAGAAAATCCTGTTCAGCAAGAAATAAATGATCTAAGAGAAAAATCTTTAACAAAAAAGTGGTCAAAAGATGTGAAAAAAACTTTTACAAAAGAATTAGATAAGTTAGAGAGAATGAACCCTTCTGGTGCAGAATATGGAGTGCAAATAAATTATTGTCAGTTACTTATTGATCTTCCTTGGGGTGAGTATACTAATGATAAGTTTAAACTTAATAAAGTTCAGAAAGTTTTAGACAGAGACCATTTTGGATTGGAAAAAGTTAAAGAAAGAATAATTGAGTATTTGTCTGTATTAAAACTTAAAGGTGATATGAAGTCTCCTATTTTATGTTTATACGGTCCTCCAGGTGTGGGTAAGACTTCATTAGGGAAATCAATTGCAGAAGCAATAGGCAGGAAATATGTTAGAATGTCCTTGGGTGGACTTCATGACGAATCAGAGATTAGGGGGCATAGAAAAACATATATTGGTGCAATGCCGGGAAAATTGATTAATAATCTAAAGAAAGTTGGTTCCTCCAATCCTGTATTTGTTTTAGATGAAATTGACAAAGTTGGTAAATCTGGGCATGGAGATCCCTCTTCGGCACTTTTAGAAGTTCTTGATCCAGAACAAAATGATACTTTTCAAGATAATTTTGTTGAAATAGAATATGATTTATCTAAAGTATTATTTATTGCAACAGCAAATGATTTATCTACTATTCAGCCAGCATTGAGAGATAGAATGGAGATAATTCCTATAAATGGTTATACTATTGAAGAAAAAATACAGATAGCAAGAAAACATCTAATGCCTAAGTTAATAAAAGACCATGGCATTTCTAAAAATGACATTAAATTAAATCAAAATATTATAGAAAATGTTATTACATCATACACAAACGAAAGTGGGGTAAGGGGACTAGAAAAGAAACTAGCTAAAATTATTAGAAATAGAGCAAAAAAAATTGCTTTTGAAGAGAAATTTGATACTGTGATTACCAAAGAAAATGTTTTAAAATCTCTAGGTCCTGGTATGGATCCTAGAAAATACTCCGAACATATTATTCCTGGTATTGTTACTGGGTTAGCTTGGACTAGAACTGGTGGAGACATACTTTTTATTGAAACTTCTAAAACCAATGGGAAAGGTAAATTAACCTTAACGGGTAACCTTGGTGATGTTATGAAAGAATCAGCTATTATAGCTCTTGAGTACATTAAGGCTAATTGCAATAAGTTTGGAATAAATCAAGATGAAATAGACCAAAGCAACTTTCATATTCATGTTCCTGAAGGAGCTACACCTAAAGATGGTCCCTCTGCAGGTGTAACTATGATAACAGCTTTGGCATCTTCAATAACAGGAAAGAAAGTTAAAAAATACTTAGCAATGACTGGTGAAATAACTTTAAGAGGAGAAGTTTTGCCAGTTGGAGGAATTAAGGAAAAAATATTAGCTGCTAAAAGAGCAGGTATTAAATACATACTGCTTCCAGACTCTAACAAAAAGGATGTTGAAGACATCAAAAAAGATTACTTAAAAGGTTTGACATTTAACTATGTTAAAAAAATGGAAGAGGTGTTAAAATATTCATTGAACTAGGTTTTTTATAAACTTTATCGATATTCAGCTTAAACTGTTGATAAGTAACTCTGTTAATTAATCTATTTTTTGTATAAAAAAGTATTTTTAATCATCATAATCAATTATGGCTGAAAATAAAGTTCAATATACTGAAGATAATATTCGTTCTCTAGACTGGAAGGAGCACATAAGAATGCGCCCTGGAATGTATATTGGTAAATTGGGTGATGGAACATCTTCTGATGATGGCATATATGTACTTGTGAAAGAGGTTGTAGATAATTCAATTGATGAATTTGTAATGGGTAACGGAAAAAGAATTTCTGTCAAAATCAATGATGATGTAGTTCAGGTAAGAGATTTTGGAAGAGGAATTCCACTTGGGAAGGTGAAAGATGTAGTCTCTAAAATGAATACTGGAGGAAAGTATGATTCAAGAGCTTTTAAAAAGTCGGTAGGTTTAAATGGTGTAGGTACAAAAGCAGTTAACGCTTTGTCTTCAGAATTTTTAGTAGAATCTATAAGAGAAGGAGAGTTAAAGAAGGTATCATTTTCAAGGGGAGAAGTATTAGATGACCTACCATTAGAGTCTTCTAGTCAAGAAAATGGAACAAGAATTATATTTAAACCCGATAAAGAGATATTTAAAAATTTTAAGTTTAGAGATACTTACTTAGAAAAAATGTTCTGGAATTACTGTTATTTAAACAGGAATTTAACAATTGATTTTAATGGAAGAAAGTTCATTTCCAAAAATGGCTTAAAAGATCTCTTAGAGTCTAATATGGATGGATCGCCTTTATATCCTATTGTTCATATTGAGGGAAACGATATAGAAGTTGCTTTCACTCATTCAAGAGGCTATGGAGAAGATTACTCTTCATTTGTTAACGGACAACATACAACTCAGGGTGGAACTCACCAAAGTGCATTTAGAGAGGCCATAGCTAAAGTCATCAAAGATTTTTTTAATAAATACGATCCTGTTGATATTCGTCAGGGAATTGTTGCAGCTGTTAGTATCAAGGTTATTGAACCTGTTTTTGAATCTCAAACAAAAACTAAATTAGGGTCAACTGAAATCGAACCAAACGGTAAATCTGTAAGAGGTTTTGTTATGGATTTTCTAAAAGAAAAACTGGATAATTTCCTTCACAAGAATCCAAATGTTGTACAGCAAATGGAATTTAAGATAAAGCAATCTGAGAAAGAACGAAAAGAATTATCTGGCATTAGGAAACTTGCTCGGGAAAGAGCTAAAAAAGTAAGCTTACACAATAAAAAACTAAGAGACTGTAAAATTCATTTTAGTGATTTTAAAAATGAAAGAAGAGAAGAAACCTCAATATTCATAACTGAAGGCGATTCTGCCAGTGGTTCTATTACTAAATGTAGAGATGTAAAAACTCAAGCAGTATTTAGTTTGAGGGGAAAACCGCTTAACTGTTTTGGTTTAACTAAAAAAGTGGTCTATGAAAACGAAGAGTTTAATTTAATTCAAGCTGCTTTAAACATTGAGGAAGACATGGAGTCTTTAAGGTATAATAAAATTATAATTGCTACTGATGCAGATGTCGATGGAATGCATATAAGATTATTATTACTAACTTTTTTTCTCAGATTTTTCCCTGATTTAGTTAAAAAAAACCATGTTTTTATTCTTCAAACACCACTTTTTAGAGTTAGAAACAAAAAAGAAACAAGATACTGCTATAATGAAGAAGAAAGAAAAGATGCAATTGATAATTTAGGTAAAAATCCTGAGATTACTCGATTCAAAGGTTTGGGAGAGATTTCACCAGACGAGTTTAAGTATTTTATAGGTGATGATATTAGGCTAGAACCTGTTCTAATGTCCAAATCTAAGTCTATTGAAGAGATATTAATTTTTTATATGGGTAAAAATACTCCTGAAAGACAGGGTTTTATAATAGATAATTTAAAAGTCGAAGAAGATTACTTTTTAGAGGATACAGAATAAAATGGATGAGATAAATTCAAATATTTCAGATGATTCTAACGAAAAAGACAATATTACCTATCTATCTGGTATGTATAAAGAATGGTTTTTAGACTATGCTTCATATGTTATTTTAGAAAGAGCTGTTCCTGCATTGGAAGATGGCTTAAAGCCCGTCCAACGTAGGATTTTACATTCTATGAAAGAGTTAGATGATGGTCGATATAATAAGGTTGCTAATATTATTGGCAATACAATGAAATATCATCCTCATGGAGACGCTTCTATTGGAGATGCAATGGTGCAAATCGGACAAAAAGATTTACTCATAGATTGTCAGGGAAATTGGGGTAACTTATTGACCGGTGATGGTGCTGCTGCTCCAAGATATATTGAAGCAAGAGTTACTAAGTTTGGAAGTCATGTTTTATATAATTCAAAAACAACTAAATGGCTTAGCTCATATGACGGAAGGAACAAAGAACCTCAATATCTTCCCGTTAAGTTCCCTGTTTTGCTTAATCATGGTGCTGAAGGTATCGCAGTAGGTTTGGCTTGTAAGATATTGCCTCATAACTTCATTGAGCTTATAGATGCGTCAATTAATATTTTAAAAGGTAAAAAAATAGAATTATTTCCTGATTTTCCTAATGGAGGATTAGCAGATTTTACTCAGTACAATGATGGCATAAGAGGTGGGAAAGTAAGGGTTAGAGCAGGAATAATAAAAATAGACAATAAGACATTGGTAATCAATCAAATACCATTCGGAACAACAACTGATACTTTAATAGAATCTATAGTTAAAGCCACAGAAAAAAATAAAATAAAGATTAAGAAGATAGAAGATAATACATCAGCTGTTGCTGAAATTATAATTCACCTCCCAGCTGGAGTTTCACCTGATAAAATGATTGATGCATTATTTGCATTTACTAATTGCGAAATGTCAATTTCACCTAATTCTTGTGTAATAGAAGGTAACAAGCCTATTTTTATTGGAGTTACTCAAATTTTAAAAAAATCGGTTGATAGAACCGTAGAACTTTTAAAACTAGAGCTAGAAATTAAATTACAAGAATTACAAAACCAATGGCATTGGCTTTCTTTAGAAAGAATATTTATTGAAAATAGAATATATCGAAAAATTGAAGATGAGGAAACTTGGGAAGGTGTAATTAATGCTATAAAAACAGGTTTAGAACCATTTTTAAAAAATCTTAAGAAAAAAATTAATGATGACGATATAGTAAAGTTAACAGAAATTAAAATAAAGAGAATTTCGAAATTTGATAGCGACAAAGCACAGGATAATTTAATTAAAATTGAAGATCAAATAAAAGATGTCAATAGAAACTTATCTAATCTTATTCAATACACTATAGCATATTACAAAGATGTTAAGGACAAGTATAGTGAAGGAAAAGAAAGAAAAACAGAAATCAGAGTCTTTGATAATATCACTGCTCGTAAAGTAATAGTTTCAAATAAAAAACTTTATGTCAATAAAGCTGAAGGTTTTATAGGTTGGTCTTTAAGAAAAGATGAATTTATTGATGATTGTTCAGATTTAGATGATATTATTCTGTTTTTTGAAAATGGAAAAATGATTGTCACTAAAATTGCTGACAAAAAATTTGTAGGAAAAGGAATATTACATACCGCTGTTTGGAAAAAAGGAGATGAAAGGACTATTTACCATTTAATTTATCAAGCTGGTAAAATGGCACCTTCATATATGAAAAGGTTTTCTGTAAGTTCAATTACTAGAGATAGAGAATACGATTTAGTAGGCAATGCAAAAGAATCTAAAATCCATTATTTTTCTGTTAACCCTAATGGAAGAAGAGAAACTGTTCAAATAAAATTAAGACCGCGTCCCAAATTAAAGAAATTAAAAATCGATATTGATTTTGCTGAGCTAATTATCAAAGCAAAAAGTAGTAAAGGAAATATAGTCACCAAAAATTTTATTTCTAAAATAGAACAAAGGGAAGTAGGTGGTTCTACTTTAGCTGCAAGAAAAATTTGGTGGGATGAGGTAGTTTTAAGATTAAATAATGACCAAAGAGGTAAACTATTAGGGAGTTTTAAAGGAGATGATAAAATATTAACAATTTATAAATCTGGTAAATATTTAATTAGTGGATTTGAATTATCTAATAAATTTAATGACGATTTAATTCTAATTGAAAAATGGCATCCCTCAAGAGCATTAGCATGCGTATACTGGAATCCCTCTAAAGAACTTTATTTTGTCAAAAGGTTTCTAGTTGAAGTGACTACAAAAAGTTACTCCTTTATTGATGAAAATTGTGAACTAGTTTTAATTAGTGTTGACTATATGCCAAAAGTTAAAATTTCATTTAATAAACGATTAAAAGAAACTAAAGATTTGGAAGATAAAATCGTTAGTTTAAATGAAATAATTGATGTAAAAGGTGATAAAGCTCAAGGGAATCAATTAACTAAGCTTAAAGTTAAAGATGTCACCTTAGTTGACATTATTCCGGGTGAGGAATGGCCTGAAGAAATTATTTCTAGTGAAACTTTAGAAATAAAAGACGACAGTGAAAATGTAGAGAGTAATACAGATGAAAATAATTCAACAAATAATGTAGATGCACCCAATACTAAAATTTTAGAAGAAAAAGAAAATATCAATTTAGATACTAATTCTGAAACTTCAATTGAACTCGAATGGGATGTAAAAGATGAGGATAATAAAGAATCAGATGAAGATGGTCAAATGAAAATATTTTAATGAAAAGTAAACTCACATTATTTCTTTTACTAAATATGTTTTCATTACATATTTTTTCTCAAGACAATCCAGTTGATAGTACTTTAATCCAATATGAGTCAGAAAGAAATTATTTTGGTATTAATCTTAGCCCATTAATGGCAGGATTTTTCAATGAAAATATTTATTCAAATATTAAATCAAATTTAATTTACAAACGAAATTTTGGAAATTTTAATTTAAGAACCAGCTTAAATTATCTAAATGATTTAAATACTAAAGATTATAATTTTAGAGTTCCAGTATCATCTTCAGATAGTAGTATAAGTTTCAGGAACTTTTATTCTGATTATAATCAATACGATATAAGATTTGGATTTGAGAAAATAAGGAATTTTTCTTCTGTAAGATTTCATTTTGGGATGGATGTAATTATTGGTTTTAGTAAACAAAAATATAATTATTCAGATGAATCTTTTTTTAAAGATAGTTTGGGAAACTATTCGCTAAACACAAACTTTTCAAATAGTTCTTTAGTTGAATTTAATGGTGAAATTAGCTCAAATTATACTGTAGCAGGAATGGATATCTCCTTTGGAATGGATTTATTTTTAAGCCAATCTTTATTATTGACATTACAAATAACCCCTCAGTTTAGTTATTTTATATTTAACTCATACGATTTTCCTAATTCTGATCCCATGAAAGAATATAATAACTATGATAAAAGTTATTCAGATTTTAAATTAGGATACTTTGATTTAATGATGATATACAAGTTTTAATTTTTCAATCAAAACTTGTAATAGGTGCAGCATTTAATATTTCTTCAGATGCATAGTCTTTAAAAGACTTAAAATTATCATTGAATTGTTTAGCAAGAAATAATGCTTTATTGTCATAGGATTTTTTATCAACCCAAGTTTCTCTTGGGTTAAGAGTTATGTCCGGAACATTTGGACAAGTTTTAGGCATATTTAACCCAAATATTGGATGCTTTATATATTTAACACTTTCTAATTCATTATTTAATGCAGCCATAATCATAGCCCTAGTATAAGCAAGTTTCATTCTTTCACCTTCTCCATAAGGTCCTTTTGTCCATCCAGTATTTATTAACCAGACATTAGATTCAGAGGATTCAATTTTATCGCCTAGCATCTCAGCATATTTTGTTGGATGTAGGGGTAAGAATGGAGCTCCAAAACATGCAGAAAAAGTTACTAATGGCTCATTTATACCTTCTTCAGTTCCCGCCACTTTAGCAGTATATCCAGAAATAAAATGAAACATTGCTTGACCCTTATCAAGTTTAGATATTGGAGGTAAAACTCCAAATGCATCTGCTGTTAAAAGAAAAATATTTTTAATATTACTACCCATAGCTCCATTAGCAGTATTCTTAATAAAATCTAAAGGATAACTTACCCTTGTATTCTCAGTTATAGAGCTATCTTTAAAATCAACCTCATTCGAGTTATTTTTAAATGTTACATTTTCTAAAATTGCTCCTTCTTTAATAGCATCCCATATTTCGGGTTCTTTTTCTTTTGATAAATCTATACATTTAGCATAGCACCCACCTTCGAAATTAAAAACTGTATCTTCATCCCAACCATGTTCATCGTCTCCTATTAAATACCTGTCCGGGTCAGCTGATAAAGTTGTTTTACCTGTTCCAGAAAGACCAAAAAACACAGCAGTATCACCTTCTTTTCCAAGGTTTGCTGAACAATGCATTGATAAAGTATTTTTTTGGTGAGGTAAAATAAAATTTAATACTGAAAATATACCTTTTTTTATTTCACCAGTATATCCAGTTCCTCCGATAAGAACAATTTTTTTTGAAAAGTTTATAATAGAAAAATTTGATTTTCTAGTTCCATCTTTTGATGGATCAGCATCGAACCCAGGAATATTGATTAAATGCCACTCTGGAATAAAAGATTTAAGCTCTTCATCTTTGGGCTCATTAAACATGTTACTTACAAAGTGATTTGACCAAGGATATTCATTAATAACCCTAATATTTAGTTGAAATGGTTTTAAAGAACATGCATAAACATCTCTTACATATATTTCTTTGTTTTGTAAGTAATCAATAGATTTTTTGTAAAGTTGATCAAAGTTATTTGAATTAAATGGAATATTAATATCTCCCCACCAAACAACTTTTTCCGTTATATCATCTTTAACAATAAATCTATCTTTTGGTGATCTCCCTGTAAATTTCCCAGTATTAATTGAAAGTGCACCAGTTGAGGAAATTTCTCCCATACTGTTTGAAATTGAAATTTCAGAAAGTTTTTTTGTTGATAGATTCCAGTGTGCTTTTGAAATATTTTTTAAGCCTAATTCTAATAAATTATCAAAATCTGGTACTTTTCCAGTAGTATACATACTTGCTTTTAAGAATTTGATCAAATATATATACAGTTTTGGGGTTAAAATACTTACTTCTATTTTAGATATTCACAATCTTTAAACATTTTTAAATGTTATATTCAAAGTATATTTTTTTAATTATAAATTTCTATGTATGAGTTATTCACCAAATTTTAGAACTGAATTAGTTTTTAAAGATTCATTAAAGTGTTTTGATCATTCAGATTCTTTTATTTTAATTGGCTCTTGTTTTTCTTTAGAAATGTCTAAACTTTTTAAACAGAACTGCTTTAATGTTTTAAATCCGTATGGTACTATATATAATCCTATTTCTTTAGCTTTTAATATTAAAAAGCTTCTAAATAATCAACCTTTTACCCAAAAAGATATTATTAAAAATGATGATGTTTATTTAAGTTGGAATCATAGTGGTAAATATTATAATAATGACAGTCAATTACTCTTAAAAAAAATTAACCAAGAACAAAATGACATTTTTAATCTAATTCAAAAAAAAGCAACTTTAATTATAACTTTTGGAACTTCATATTTATATGAGCTTAAAGAAAGCAACAAAGTTGTGGCCAATTGTCATAAACAGTCTAAAGAATTATTTTTAAAAAGAAGATGTAGTATTATTGAAATTGTAAATAATTGGCGAGAAGTATTAAAAAACACTAAAAATAAAGTTATTTTAACAGTTAGTCCGGTAAGACACATAAAAGAAGGTCTAGTTAAAAATAACTTAAGTAAATCAGTTTTATTATTAGCTATTGATCAGCTTTGTAAAGAATTTAGTGATAGAGTAAGCTATTTCCCTAGTTATGAACTTTTAATGGATGAATTAAGAGATTACAGGTTTTATGGAAAAGATTGGATACACCCTTCGGCTGAAGCTGTTGATTTTATATGGAAAAAATTTACTAAACAACATCTAAATAAAAATGCTTTAGATTTATTATTAGATATTTCTAAAATAAGATCTGCATTAGCTCATCGGCCAAAATTTGGAGTAAACAAGGAATATTTAATATTTTTAGAGAGAATACTTCATAAAATAAATGAAATTAAAGCTCGTACTCCAAAGTATGAATGGAAAGAAGAGATTTTTGAAATTAATTCTATTATAAATTAAGAATAAAATTATAATTAATTTAAAAGTTCTAAAGAAAATAAATTCATACTATTTAAAAAATCACATCTTTTATCTATCCATTTAGGATTAGTTCTAATTTCAGGTATAACGATTGTTTTCATGTTAGCATTTAACCCAGCTTCCATTCCAGCTTTAGAGTCTTCTATTACTATACATTTTTCTGGCTCTATTTTTAATAGTTTGGCAGTAGTTAAAAATACAGCAGGGTCTGGTTTTCCAGCTTTTTCATTTTCAGCTGAATGAATAATTTTAAAATAATCTTTAATTCCAAGAGAATTAACAACAGTATCAATTAGTACCATAGCCGATGAAGATGCCAAAGCTATTGGAATATTTTTTTCTTTTAAAAGTTTTAAAGTATCTAGTACACCAGGTAGTAACAAACCATTTTTTTTGATTAAATCAATCATTTTAGATTGTATACTATTAACAACTTCTTTTTCAGAAGGACTTTCCCATTTTAGTTTTTTTCTCCAGTAGTGAACAACTTCATCAATTCTCATGCCAGTTGTTAATGCGCACATTTCTTTAGTGAAATCAAACCCAATTTCTTTGAAAGTTTCAATTTCTGCTATTTTCCAAAGTGGTTCAGAATCTATGATTAAACCATCCATGTCAAAAATAACAGCTTCAATCTTTCTTTTCATTAACCTAGAAAGGGATAGCGGTAGTCTTTTGCAGGTACTAAAGCTTCTTTAATTGTTCTAGGAGATACCCATCTTAAAAGATTTAAGTAAGAACCAGCTTTATCGTTAGTTCCCGATCCTCTAGCACCTCCAAAAGGCTGTTGACCAACAACAGCTCCGGTAGGTTTATCATTAATATAAAAATTACCAGCTGAATTTTCTAATCTTTTCATTGCAGTGCTTAGGGCGTATCTATCTTGACTGTACACAGCACCAGTCAAGGCATATTCAGATGTGCTATCCACAATGTCTAATACAGTTTCAAAATCCCTATCATCATAAATATAGATAGTAACAACAGGCCCAAAAATCTCTTCACGCATTGTTTTAAATTTTGGATCTGTAGTTTTTACAACAGTAGGTGATATAAAATAACCCTTACTTTTATCGTATTTGCCACCAACCAATATTTCTGCCTCTGGTGCAGATTTTATATAATCAATATATCCAGCTATTCTATCAAATGCAGTTTCAGAAATAACAGCATTTATAAAATTACTTGGATCTCCAGTAGTACCCATTTTGAATGAATTAACATCTTCAATAACTCTATTTAAAACACTATTTTCCAATGACTTAGGTAAGTAAACTCTTGATGCGGCAGAACATTTCTGTCCTTGAAATTCAAATGCACCTCTTGAAATACCTGTAGCAACAGCTAGGGGATCAGCAGATGGATGTGCTACTATAAAATCTTTTCCACCAGTTTCACCAACTATTCTAGGATAAGACCTGTATTTATCAATATTATTTCCAATGGTCTTCCAAAGATTTTTGAATACTGAAGTCGAACCTGTAAAATGTAAACCGGCAAAATCTTTATGGTTGAATACAATATCACCAGCAGTTGGGCCATCTGCAACAACCATATTTATAACTCCGTCTGGTAATCCAGCTTCCTTAAACAATTTCATAATTACATTTGCAGAATACATTTGTGATTCAGCGGGTTTCCATACTACAACATTTCCCATCATAGCAGGTGCAGCACAAAGGTTAGCAGCTATTGCAGTGAAATTAAATGGAGTTATTGCAAAAACAAAACCTTCTAAAGGTCTATATTCTAATCTATTTAATATGCCTTCAGCAGATTCTGGTTGTTCTGCATAAATTTGTTGCATGTAGGCAACATTAAATCTTAAAAAGTCAATTAATTCACAAGAAGCATCAATTTCTGCTTGAAAAACATTTTTTGACTGACATAGCATAGTGGCTGCGTTCATCTCGTCTCTGTATGGTCCTGCTAATAAATCTGCTGCTTTTAAAAATATAGTAGCTCTACTTTCCCAAGGAAGGTTTGCCCAAGCTGATCTGGCATTTAATGCACAGTCTATAGCTTTTTGTATATGATTTCCATCACCCATACTAAAATGTCCTAGTAAATGTTTATGGTCGTGTGGAGGATTCATAGGAAGTATATGATCAGTATGAATTTCTTCATTTCCAATATATAATGGAACTTTTATAGGTTCTTGGCTATACATTTGATCATATTTATTAATAAGACTATCTAATTCACTAGAATTAGGCTCGTAATTCCTGACCAATTCATTGTCTGGGTATGGCATTTGATAAAAACCTTTTGGCATAGTTATTATTTTAAATTTATACGAATTTATAATTTATATACAATTAATCTTAAAAGGTTGTGTAAATTAAATTATTTTAGGATTTTATTAATAATATGTATACTCCATTTCTAGCCAACACATCAAATATTCCATTTGGAATAGAAATAGATAGGGCAGAAGGCACTTTTATTTATGATAAACATGGAAAAAAGTACTATGATTTAATAGCTGGAATTGCTGTATCAAGCTTAGGGCATCAACACCCTCACATAATAAATAAAATAAAACAGCAAATTGACAAGCATTTACATGTTATGGTCTTTGGAGAATACAGCCAAGGAATTCAAAATAAATTAGCTGAAGAACTTACTAATTTACTACCTAAATCTCTTAACTGTTTATATATTGTAAATTCAGGAACGGAAGCTAACGAAGCAGCATTAAAGTTAGCTAAAAGAGCAACTAAAAAATCAAGAATTATTGCTTTTAAAGGTGCATATCATGGCTCAACCCATGGATCATTGAGTGTCTCTGGAAATGAAAATAAAAAATTTGCGTTTAGACCTCTTCTTCCAGATATTTTTCATTTACCCTTTAATGATGTAGATGCTCTTGATTTTATTGATCATAAAGTTGCAGCAGTTATAATTGAACCAATTCAAGGTGATGCAGGCGTTAGAATTGCTTCGTTTGAATTTCTAAAAAAACTTAGAAAAATTTGTGATGACAATTGTATATTATTAATAATGGATGAAATACAGTCTGGTATGGGTAGGACTGGTAAATTATTTGCTTTTGAGCATTTTGAAATAATTCCAGATATATTAACAATTGGAAAAGCTTTTGGTGGAGGGATGCCAATAGGAGGATTAGTAACTAGTCAAAAATTAATGTCTTTATTTTCTAGTAATCCAGAATTGGGGCATATCACAACTTTTGGAGGACATCCTGTTTCTTGTGCTGGTGCATTAGCCAATTTAGAAGTTCTCAAAAAAGAGAGCATTATTGAAAAGGTAGAAGAAAAGGGTAAACTCTTTGAAAAATTACTTTCTCACTCTACAATAGTTGAAATTAGAAGAATTGGACTATTATTTGCTATTGAAATGGAAAGTCCTGAAACAGTTCAAAAAGTTGTTGAGGGATGTAAAAAAAATGGAGTTCTAAGTTTTTGGTTTCTTTCTTGTCCAGAAAGTTTTAGAATTGCGCCACCTTTAAATATTTCCCGTGAAGAGATATTAGACTCTTGTAAGATAATTAAAAAAGTATTAGATGATTTATAGTTATTTCAAAACACTTTTAACTGCTTCAATTAACATGTTTATATCACTCTGATCATTAAAAACATTAATCGAAACTCTTATGTTTTTTCCTCTTAAAGAAACATAAATATTCTTATTGTCTAATTTTTTTTTAAAATTTATATTGTCAATATAATCTGGTAAACCAAGTGAGAATAGGTGAGGATTAAAATAATTTTTTTCTTCAAACTTAATACCTAAGGGAATTAACTGCTTTAATAATGGATCTGCTAATTTTTTACAATAAGATTCTATATTAGATATTCCCCAATTATTAAGCTGTTTTAATCCATTCAACATAATTGGTGATAAAACAAAATTTGCAGTTTCGCCAACATTGTATCTGCCTGCCATAGTTTTGTATTTTGAGTCATAATCTGTAAGGTTACTAAACTCTTGAGCATTGGTTCTGTTCATCCAAGATTCTTCAATGGGAGTTCCGTTATTGAATTTTGATGAGAAATAACCAAGAGCCATAGAGTAAGGGCCAAATAACCATTTATATCCTGCACATATTAATGCATCAATATTAAATTCTTTAACATTAATATTCATCGCACCTACTGACTGGGTACCATCTACTATAAAATAGGCACCTACTGATTTACATTTTTTACCTATTTTTTTAATATCAAATTTGGTTCCATCCATCCAATGAACTGAGGATATGAATACTACATTGGTTTTTTCATCAATTGAATCAAGTATTTTTTGATTCCAATCTTTAGCAGACAATTCATTTCTTGTTAGTGTTTGTAACATTATTTCATTTTCTAAGCTCCATTTTTTAATACTAAAAAAACCACTTGGAAACTCATTCTCGACTATAATTGCTTTAACTCGAGTTACTTTCAAATTATTAAAAACATTTGCAAATCCATAAGAAGTAGAGGGAAATAGTGCTATTTCATTTTTATGACAATGAATTATTTTTGAAAACTCGATTCTTATTTCATCTGAAATTTCAAAATAACTATGAGGCTTTAAGTTAAAAGGATTTCTTTCACTTAATAACGCTTTTTTTGCCATTTCTTCTCCATTTTTTAAAAGTGGGCTTTTGTAGGCACAATTTAAATAATGAACATTTTCATCTAAACTAAATAGGGGTTTTTGACATTTCAACATTAAATTAAAGTTAGTATAAATAACCTATTATTTGGATGAGTTTTTTTTTGATTTAATATATTGTAAAACTACTAAAGTGTAATTAATTGATTTAAAAGTCCTTTACATTCTATTAACTCTACTTCAATCGCTCCGAAGAGAATATCTGCCTTAGCCTTGACAAGAATATGATTTTCATCATCAGAAATGAAAAAACTAAGATCATCTTCTTTTTTAAATACTCTTCCAGTTTGAAGTAACGGAATAAACTTCATGCATCTAATTTTACCTAATTCAATTTTTATATTTTTATAACCTTTAAATATTATTTTTACAGGAAATACTTCTTCATCCATAAAACAATCTATAGAAAATTCGTCACCAATTTTTATTTCTGAAAAATCAAACGTTCTAGCTTGGTAAAAAGCAGATATCATATCTTGCATATTTTCTGAAATATGGTAAGTATTATTTTTTTCAGTTTTAACTTTATTTTCGAATCTTTTAAAAATATAATCTTGATTGATTATGTACCCTCCTTCGTTTACTCTTCTTGTAAACAGCCACGGAACTAAAGCCTTTTCGTCTATGTAAGACTCATAACGATCACGAACTTTGAAAATCCAGTCTGTAATTCCATTTGTTCTTCCAACACCTACAACATGATAAGTCTCTCTATTTGAAAATTTAATTTTTTCATTTGTTACGGACAATGTTGCAGTTGCTGCATCAATAAAACCATAATGTATATTATAGGTAAGTTTTTCACCTCTTTGAAATGCTTTATTTTTAATAATTGGCAAATCAAATTTGCTCTGAATTTTAAAAGACGTAGTCAGTAATTCAAAAATCATAATTAATGTAAAAAAAGTTATTTTTTTTATCATTATGGTAGGTAATTATCTAAGAATTAAATAAAAAAAGCCAATACAGTTAATTGAATTGGCTTAATTAGTAAATAAGAAAAAATTAAACCAAATCTTCTTTGTTGAAATGAAAAGCAGCTTCTATCTGAGCATTTTCATCTGAATCAGAACCATGTACAGCATTTCTTCCTTTTGACTCTGCATATTTTTTTCTAATAGTTCCTTCCTCAGCCTCAGAGGGGTCTGTAGATCCAATTAAATTCCTAAAATCTTCGACTGCATTATCTTTCTCTAAAACAGCGGCTACTATAGGTCCTGAAGTCATATACTCAACTAATTCTTCATAAAAAGGTCTTTCCTTGTGTACAGAATAGAACTCTTTAGCTTGATCCTTTGAAAGTTGCGTTAGTTTCATTGCTTTTATAACAAATCCTGCATCTGTAATCATTTGAGTTACGTTACCTATATTATTAGACTCCACTGTATCTGGTTTAAGCATAGTAAAAGTTCTGTTTCCTGACATTATATTTTATATTTAATTATTGATAGACAAATATAATTGTTTGTTTGAGAATTATTTAATTTAAGAAGTGTGATCATAAATTATTTTCCAAAAATCGTTTTTTTTCATCCAAATTAATGTGTAAAAACCTCCTATACTACCTAACGAATCATTTCTTAAAAGACTCCATTTTCCAGTAACAATATGAGTAGAGTCATTTATTGGATTGCAAATAATATTTTTAAATTTCAAAATTCCCATTTCAGTTTTATTTTTATAAGACTTTTTGTAATTTAATATCGTAGTTTTCCATCCGTAATTAATACCAGATTTCCCTATAAATATTAGTGAGTCACTTTCCCAATATTTATTCATGAAATCATCAATACTTCCTTCATTCCAAGATTGTTCTTGATCTTGCATTAATTCATAAATAGGAATACAGTTATCTGCTATTTTCTGTTTCTGAAATAAGAAACAGCTTGTTAAAAAACTCATTAAAAAAATGTAAAATAGAATTTTCATATGCAATTATTTGATTGTAATTGCTGAATGATATTTATGAGAAATTAAATTATTGTCTGTACTTAAAATGCCAATTTTATTTAGTATGTCAATTCTTACTTTTCCTGAAGCATGAATAATTTGATTGCTTTCTAAACTTATTCCAACATGGTTAACTTTATTAGATTCATTTTCAAAAAAGATAAGATCTCCAGGCATAATTTCATGAAATTTAATTTTTTTACCCATTTTAGCTTGTTGATATGCATCTCTAGGAAGATCAATTCCACATAATGTATGTATTAACTGAGTAAACCCACTACAGTCGATACCAAGAATACTTTTTCCTCCCCATAAATATGGTGAGTTCATAAAAAGTTTAGAATAGTTTATAATATCATTTAAATTTTTTGATGCTGTTTTCCCTTTAAATTTAAATTTTTTATTACTTATTTTAATTTCTCCATTTTCAAAAAAGGGCAGGATAGACCCCATTGGAATATTAATTTCTATATCGTCTTCAATTCCAATTAGTTGACTAATTTTATCTAAAGCTATTGGATAGTTGTTAGTTGAAAGATTATTATACTCGTTTTTATTTATTTCTAAATATTGCTTAATACAAATCCACCCTTCATAGTTATCTTTTGAAGTGATTATTTGAACCCATTTAGGTTTGGAACTAATGATTTTAAAATGTTGACCAAATAATATTTGAGAAATCATTTCACTTTGATCATTAGGATTTTTCCTTAGTGGTATTAGACCCAATATATTTACTCCGTATTTGATCATAAATTTTTCATTAAATACTTATAAAGTGTAACCATTGATTCTATATCTTTTTTATGAACTTTTTCATCTGGTGAATGAACATTATCTTCAGGAGCACCAATAAAACACCAATCAATAGGATAAGGTGATTTTTGTAGTTGATTTCCATCACTTCCACCAGAAGATTCTACTTCAATCTGATAATTAACTTTAGCTTCTTTAGCTAATTTAATAATACGATCTACATAACTTTTTCTAGGAAGTCCAGAATCTCTTCTTGATATTGCAACTCCTTTTCCATGTTTTACACCATTAGTTACCCAAGTAATATCAGAAATAAGTGCTTGTTTAATTCCCCATTTCTCATATATATATTTCCCCAGATATCCAACACTTCCTCCACCTACTTCTTCATAACATGAAAAGCAAATAGCACCATTTTCTAAAGTTTTGGCAACTTCTAGGGCATTCCAGATACCTAACCTATTATCCATATAGCAACATTGAATAAACTCTTTGTCTTCTCTCCATTCTGGCTTAAAAGTAAGTTCAGTTGCTCTGTCAATTTCTCTATTAAATATATATTCAATATGAGTAACTCCATTTTCATCTTCATAATTATATAATTCAGTGTTTATTTCTCCTTTCGAATCTTTACCAACAAGTTGAATTCCATCATTAGTTATTGGACCACCAATTTTGATTAATTCTTTCCCGTATCTAACAGTGAACCCTATTGAGTCCATATGTGCAAAAATAGCAGTTTTGGGTTTTCCGAATTTAAGAATTATACAATCTTGAATACTTTCTCCTTCAATAATTTTAGGAAGAATTTTCCATGAAGCTTTATTTTTATTCACATAATCTAATATAAATTCTTTCATTTTAACTTCATTTCCAGATGGAGCATGAATATTACAAAGCTTCTTAAGTAATTGCATATTTAAAAGTAATTAATATTTAATAGTGAATTTATTATAAATATTCTTATTTGATTATTACCTAGTTAAATATCTTAAAGTAATTTATAATTTTTTATATTTGCCCCCATATATGGTGGATGTAGCTCAGTTGGTTAGAGCATCGGTTTGTGGTACCGAGGGTCGCGGGTTCGAATCCCGTCTTCCACCCAAATTATTAGACTTTAATTTAATTTCCTTTTTTCTTATATTATGGAAAGTATTATTTATCAACCTACAAGTTGGATTGACCTAAATAGCGAAATGATACTTCAAGACATCTTAAAGTTATCATTTATTGATAAAGTCCTAATTTTTAAGCATTCTACAAGGTGCTCTATTAGTTTTATGGCTAAAAACAGAATAGAATCAGGATTTAATAAACCAAAAATTTCAAAATGTTACCTTCTGGATTTATTAAAAAACAGTGATCTATCAAACAATATTGCTACTAATTTTAATATTTTTCATGAGTCTCCTCAGGTTCTAATAATCAAGGACGGAAAAACAATATTTAACGCTTCACACGGTGATATAAACTGGGAAGATATTCCTTGAGTTATCTTTTTTCTATTGATGTGTAGTTTCTTTCTTTTTCACCTGTATATATTTGCCTTGGTCTCCCAATAGGTTGATTGTCCTTCATCATCTCTTTCCATTGAGCTATCCAGCCCGGGAGTCTTCCCATTGCAAACATTACTGTGAACATTTGAGTTGGAATTCCCAATGCTCTGTAAATTATACCTGAATAAAAGTCAACATTTGGATAAAGACCTCTTGATTGAAAATATTCATCATTTAAAGCAATTTCTTCTAACTCCTTCGCAATATCAAGCACGGGATCAACAATACCTAACTTATTTAAAACATCATCAGCAGCTTTTTTAATAATTTTAGCTCTAGGATCAAAGTTTTTATAAACTCTATGTCCAAAACCCATAAGTCTAAACGAATCTTCTTTGTCCTTTGCTTTTTCAACCCATTTTTTGAGTCCTCCTCCGTCATTTAATATTTTTTCTAGCATTTCTATTACTGCTTGGTTAGCACCTCCGTGAAGCGGCCCCCATAAAGCTGAAACACCGGCAGAAATTGATGCGTAAAGGTTAGCCTGGGAAGATCCGACAACTCTAACAGTAGAAGTAGAACAATTTTGTTCGTGATCTGCGTGAAGAATTAATAATTTATTAAGTGCATCAACAATTACTGGTTCTGGTTCGTAATTAAAAGCTGGCATTGCAAACATCATCTGTAAGAAATTCTCACAATAATTATATTTGTTTTTAGGATACATTACTGGGTGGCCAACAGCATTTTGGTATGCCCAAGCAGCAAGAGTTGGTAATTTTGCTAGCAACCTATAGATTGTAAGGTTAACAGATTCTTTTGATCTATTCTGTTCATGAGACTCAGGGTAAAAAGTTGAAAGTGTACATAGTGATGCAGACAATATTCCCATTGGATGAGCCTTTGTAGGATATGCATTTAAAAATGATCTCATATCCTCATGAACTAATGTGTGATTAGTAATATTATTTGTAAATGAACTAAACTCAGTTTTAGTTGGAAGATTACCATAGATTAATAAGTAGCAAACTTCTAGAAAATTCGCTTTTTCAGCCAACTGTTCAATCGGATAACCTCTATATCTTAGAATTCCATTTTCACCATCTAAAAATGTTATTGCACTTGTTGTGGAACCTGTATTTTTAAAACCAGTGTCAATAGTAATATATCCTGTTTGGGCTCTTAGTTTAGAAATATCAATTGCTTTTTCATTTTCAGAACCTTTTATTACAGGTAGATCGTATGATTTGTCATTTATAGTAAGTTGAACCGTTTCACTCATAGAAATTAAAGATTAAAGAATTTGATCTCTGCAAAGATACTAAATTAAAAGTGAATTTAAAAGAACTTCTACCTCAGTATTTTTCTAACAAATGCAACTGTGAAGTAGGACATTAAAAATACTCCAATAAATCCCTCAATGGGGGCTAGTATTTTAAAAAATCCTAACGGAGAACAATCTCCATATCCAACAGTGAAAAAAGTTATTGCACTAAAATATAAATTACCTAAAATTTTATCAAAAATACCTACAGAATTATCCATGCAAGTAAGTGTGTTTTCAACAGAATAATAAAACGTATAAATAAGAGAAAATATAAAATTAACAATGACAATACTAAAAAGTACTCTAAATGGATTTGTAGCATATAACCCCACTTTATCAAATACCAATCTTTGGAAAATAAAATTAGGCATAAATAGAAGTAGATGTAGAATTCCTTTTTCTTTATTTAACTGATACTCACTCATAAGTTCATATCGTTTAAAATACACATATGCAATATCTTCATCAAGATACCTTCCAGTATCTCTAAATTCTTCTTTTAACAGTCTAAATTGTTCTGCTTTCTCATGAAGAGATGTTTTAGCTTGATTAGAAATTAAATCTAATACATGATTGTCGTCCCAGGCTATAAATATATCACCCATATTTCTAACACCAGAAAGATTAAGTTCATGAATATTCATTTTTGTAAGACCAGGATTTAAATCTATAATGTTATGTACAATTGACTGAGATATATCGATTGTATAACAATCATCAATTCTCATATCAATATTACAATTTAAAAAACAATGATTTAATGAAATAGATTTAGCAGAAACTTTAAAGAAATTTAGCTTACCACTTTTAAATTCAGCTTCTTCAAAATCAATTGAACAACCTTCTAAGTGGGCATCTCTAAAACTAACTGATGACGATCCGAAATTAGCTCTTCTAAATACTAATTTATTTTTTTTTGCTAAACTTATCTCTTCAAAGTCTATTTCACCATCTCCAAAAATAACTCTTCTGAAATCTACTTTTCCAGATCCGAAATCGACCTTAGAGAAACTAATTTCGTCTCCATTAAAAATAGATTTATCAAATGAAATATTTCCTTTATTAAAAGATGCAAAAGCAAAAGAAACATCACCATTTCCAAAATGGACATTTTTAAATGAAGTATTTCCATCCCCAAAGTAGGTATTAACAAAGCTTAAATTACCATTTTCAAAAGTTGCATTATCGAAGTTTACATTTCCATTATTGAATTTAGTATATTGAAAAATATTATTTCCCTCACTGTAACTAGTGCCGTTGAACAAAACTTTAAAATCACCAAATTCTGATTTTAAAAAACTTAAATTACCTAATCCAAAATGGGTATTTGAAAAGTCAGCTTTTGATCCAGTAAAATTACCTATAGAAAAGTCTATTATTTTTTCAGATTCAAAAATTGAATCTCTTGCGGTAAAATCAATTAAATCTACTTTTTCTTTTTCAGAAATATTGTTTAAAGATCGGTAATCACTTAATGAGAAGTTTTTCACATAACATCTAGAAATATCTATTGGTTCTTTTTTAGATATTTGGTCATAAATTTTTTCTAACTGGATTACTCCGTATTTTTTAGTGTCAATTAAATTATTATTAATGTCATAAAATGAAATTTTAGCAGTGTGACTAAGATTATCGGATTCACTTAGTATGAAAGGTTCCTGTAGAATTTCAACTTTATAATTTTGTATGTAACGATATATTTTCAATATTAATTAAATGTAGAGTACAGAAAAAATTAATTATTTATTGATTCCTGTGTTGATTGTATGTTAGAACTTTTATTAAAAGATAAGAATTTTTCTGCTTCGGATATCCATTTATTGGTTCCTCCAGCAACATACCCTAATTTACCAAGTTTAAATAAATTAATCTTTGAAGAATCTTTAATTTGTGGATTTACTAACCAAACAGTAGGGTATCCAGAGACACCAAACATACTAGCTAATTCTCTATTTTGTTGTCTAATATTTTCTAATTGTTGCTTTCTTCTTGGAAAATCTAACTCAACCAAAACAACATTTTTATCTGACCATTTCTTAAATTCATCGTAATTAAAAACTTCATTTTTCAATCTAACACACCATCCACACCAGTCGCTTCCAGTAAAAAATAAAAGCAAAGGTTTATTCTCAGTCATAGAAATATTAATAGCTTCTTTAAGATCTGTATGCCATTTTAATTCTTGAGTCTGAGAATTTAAATTTTGAACTGCTAGAAATAATATTAAAAAGATTGTATTTTTCATTAAACAAATTTATGATTTTTTTGAATTATTCCATTTAGAATTTAAATGATTGTGATAATACTTATACTGATTTGAACCAAAAAAGAGTAATATCCCTAGCATTTCATCCACTTTTTTGTAACCATTGTAAATCATTAAACGAGTTAAATTCTCGTCTAGTAAAACATAACTAGGGTAGGTTAATTTACCATCAAGAATTGAGTGAGCAAACAAATGTGCTTTTCCTCTTGAATTAGAACTTTTCTTTAAATATAGAGGATCTGAACTATAAAAATAATGATTATTAAAGTGTATTGTATCTCTAGTTTCTCCATCAAATTTAACGCTGTAAAAACTTGAATTAATGTAATTTACAATTATGGGGTCTTGGAAAGTACTAGCATCCATTTTTTTGCACCATCCGCACCAAACGGTATAGAAGTCTATAAAAACTTTTTTTTTTATCGAATCAGCTTTCCTTGTCTCAATCATTTTGTCCCAGGTAATCCAATTAATACTATTTTGTGAAAAAATATTTAACGACCAAATCATAAAAAACACTAAAACAGAAAATTTATTAAATAAGATCATAGTTTTAAATTGTCAATGAGAAAATTAGTCATTTTGTTATACAAATGCAACCTTGTGTAACCTCCATAAATTCCATGATTTTTATTTGGATATGCAAAAAAGTCAAATTCTTTATTTGATTTAACAAGTGAATTAACCATTTCCATGGAATTTTGAAAATGAACATTATCATCCGCTGTTCCATGAATTAATAAAAAATCACCTTTAATTTTATCTACATGATTAATAGGAGAGTTTACGTCATAATTAATGCCGTTTTCCTGAGGAGTTCTCATAAACCTTTCTGTATATATATTATCGTAAAATCTCCAATTGGTAACTGGCGCAACTGCTATAGCAGATTTAAATACATCAGCTCCTTTTGTAATACACAACGATGACATATACCCACCATAACTCCAACCAAAAATTCCAATTCGTTCACTATCAATAAAATCATATTTTCCAATTTCTTTTGCAACATATATTTGATCCTCTGTTTCTAGCTTACCTAATTGTAAATAAGTTGAATGTTTAAAATCTTTTCCTCTGTACCCAGTTCCTCTCGAATCAACAGAAATAATGACAAATCCTTTTTTCACAAGATATTGAAACCAAAAATAATTCATTGATGACCAAGAATCATTTACAGTATTTATCCCTGGGCCACCATATACATACATTAAAAGAGGGAGTTTTTTATTTTTTTCTATTTTATTTGGCTTCATAATCCAAGCATTTAAATCTAACCCAATGCTATTTTTAATAGTGAAAAAAGTTTGATCTACTAAGTCAAATCCCTTCATTTTCTTATTTAAATTATTATTATCTTCTAAAATCTTTACAACTTCCCCTTCGCTGTCATTTATAGAAAATGTGTATGGATGATTTGCATCAGAATGAATATTTATAAAATACTCAAAATTTGAGCTGAAGTCTGCATCATTTGTGCCTTTTAATTTAGAAATCAATTTAATTCCTTTATTATTTAAATCATAATAGTAAAGTTCTCTTTGTTTTGGATTAGCTTTTGCCGCTTGGAAATAAATTCTTCTTTTTTCAGGATTGAAACCATAAACTTTAGTCACTTCCCAATTGCCAAATGTTAGTTGATTTTCAGTTTTATTTTTGTAATTAATTAAATATAAGTGGTTATATCCACTTTTTTCACTTGTCCATATAAACTCATTTGGAGTTATAAAAAATGTATTATCATGGATGTCTATATATGTTTCACAACTTTCAGAATATATTTCATCTACAGATATATCAAAATCATTTGTATTCTTAGAATTCAATTTACCTGATAAAAGATCTAATTTATTTTGTAATCTATTCATTTTAAATACAATCAACTCATTATTATTTTTTGACCACATTATCCTAGGAATATATATATTAGAATTTTTACCAATATCAAAATCATAGGTTTTAGAATCTTTAAAATCAAATATTTTAATTTTAATTATTGAATTTCCCTCACCTGCTTTTGGATATTTAAATTTGTATTGTGAGGGATATAAATCATCATATATTTCCATCTCAAATTGCTTTACATCTTTCTCATTAAACTGATAATATGAAATTTTACTCCCATCTGGCGACCAAAAAAAACCTTTGTGAATACTAAATTCTTCTTCGTAGACCCAGTCAGTAGCTCCATTAATAATTTTATTAATTTCACCACTAACAGTAATAGATTTTTCATTTAAATTATCTAAATAAGTATAGTAAATATTGTTATTTCTAACATATGCAACTTTCTCATTGTCTGGGGAGAAACTAGCTAATCTCTGCTTCCCTAAACTACTATCTGCTAATGGTACTAGACTTTTTTCTTTGACATTGTACAAAAAATAAAATGACTTTGACGATCTTCTGTATATTGATTCTTTAGAGTTAAATAATAATAGCCAGTTTTGATCATTACTTATTTTATAGTCAGTAAATTCAAAATTACTAAATGATGAGTTAGAAAATATAGTGGCTATTTTTTGATTGTTATTGTAACTATATTTAATAATTTCTATTTTATTTTTATTTTTCTCAATGGATGTATAATATTCTCCATCATTTGTTGGGTTTATTCCATTTATTGTTTCAGGATAAAAGGTGCCAGTAGACCATATTAATTCATTATTTAATTGCCCAATTATATTAATTGTTACTAGTAAAGAAACTAATAATAAGTTTTTTGATTTCATATAGTTATTATTTAAAGTAAAATAAATGAATTAATTATTATTTAAAAATTTTAACACCAAATTGATATGACTTTTCATATTTAAAGAAGATCTATGGATTAATAAAATTTCATTTTTATTATTTATTAAAAATGTGATTCTAGGAGGAGACATACCAAAAAAGTCTTTGGGAAGTTTCAATTGTTTTTTTAATTTAGAATTTTGATCACAAAGTAATTTGAATGGTAAATTATAATTATTCTTAAAATTTTGATGACTTAAATAATTATCGCTACTAATACCAACTATTTCACACTTTAAAACTTTAAATTCATCATAAAATTCTTTGAAATAACATGCTTGCTTTGTACAACCAGGAGTTTCATTTTTTGGATAGAAATAAATGACTAAATAATTATTTTTAAAGTTATTTTTAAGATTAAACTCTTGAGTATTTTCATCTTTAAGTGTGAAATCAGGAAAGAAATCACCTATTTTTAATTCCATTTTTGAAATTTAAAATTGTGGACATTGAACAACTCTAAACTTAGAATCGTGAACTCTTTTTTCTGGAAGATCTATTGTAAAAGATAATTCATGAGATCCTAATGATGATGTAGCAAGGTTAGAAATATTTATATCAAACGAATATCCAAATCTTAAATTATTTTTTTCAACTCCTAGTACAACAACAAATGCATCTTGTGGAGAATAATACTCATTATTTGAATCAAGAAATTTCGTATGTCTATACCAAAATCCTAAATCAAAAATTCCATCTACAAAATAGGTTCCAAAATTATATCTTTTTAAGTTAGATTGAAGATCTATTACAAATTCTGGAGAGCAGAATAGTTCTTTATGAAATAATCCATTTTGAAGAATTCTAATTTTATAACCCCCATGAAAGGAGGCTCTAATAGGTATTTTACTTTTAGATTGGCTATTAATATTATAAAAAAAAGTTTCGTTAGGACGATTTAAATGATCAACAGCTGCACCTAAAAACATTTTATCGCTAAATAAAATTAATCCTGAGCTAAAGTCAAATGATAAACTATTTTTACCCTGTGGTTGTTGAGTAGACATTACTGCCCCTAACGAAGGGTCTATTTGATCTCCCCACACAGCATTTTTCCAGTCTAGGCTTTTTTGTACAAATGAACCTTTCAATCCGAAATTAATTGACCACAGTCTATTAATAATAAGTTGATAAGAATATATTGAAGAAAATGAAGTTGTATTTAATGAACCATTTCCGGTTTTATCATGTAATAGCTGAAACCCTAATCCACCATGAAGTTTATCTGCAAATTGATCGTACTCAATATTGTAAGTTATAAAAGCATCATTAAGTCCAGGCCATTGATTTCTGTAAGTTGTATGAAATCGAGGACTTAAATCTCTACCCGCCAAAGCAGGATTTAGTTGTAACGCATTAGCAAAAAACTGAGTAAAAACAGGATCTTGAGATTGAATATTGAAATTCAAAAAAAATGTAATTACAAAAAGTATTTTTTTTAACAACTAATTAGATTTAAATAATTATCTTACTAATGAAACAGTTCCACTTTTAACATATTTTTCATTAGTTAAAACGCTTATTGTTTTTATTTTATAGACATAAGTTCCAGGTGGTAAATCTTTACCGTTATATTTCCCATTCCAATTATCTGAAATATTTTTTGATTTGTAAACCATTTGTCCCCACCTATTATAAACTTCAATTTGAAAATCTGATAAGCTTTGCCCTGAAATACTAAAAAAATCATTAATTCCATCCCCGTCAGGACTAAAAGCGTTAGGAGCATAAAGAGAATAGGGTTTCTCAACAGAAACTGCATTGGAAACACTTACAATTTGTTGATTTTGATTTCTAAGAGCGACAATTCTATAAATATTTAAATTCTCATTGTATTCAACTTCGTTATTATTTTGAGCATAATTTAAAAACACACTAAAAAATAGTATAAATGTTGAAAGTGTATAAGTATTAATTTTTGATAACATATGATTTAAATATATTTTACTAAATTAATTATAATTATTCATTAATAATAATTTCATTTTGAGTATTTACATTACTTTGGATTGTTTCCCAATTTCCGTCAGAGTTCAACTTTTGTATATCGTATCTATTTGGATTATCTATCCAACCGTTATAAAAGTTCCAGTTTAGTTTAGTTTGGAAGTTTGTTAATCTCTCAAAGTTTAATAAAATTGAATTTCCTAAATTAGAATTAAGAGAATTCGCATTGCAAATATTTTTATTTACTATGATATAATCATACTGACTATTCATTACCTCAACATTGACATCTGTATAATTATTAATTGAGCTATCTAAAGTTGTAATATATTCGAATAAGTTTCCATTTTCTGATCTAAAAATAGAATATTCCAATAATGGATTAAGTTTAATTTTAATTGAAAACCATTCTGTGTAAATATTTGTATTTTCTATAACTGTCGATCTAATAATTTCTGACTTAACAAGTCTAGTAGTGTCATAAATAGGAAAAGAATCATATAAAATCTCTTCAGTGAAACAATTAAATTGATTTGTAGCTTGTACCTTTATTTTATAAAATCCAGTATCTAAATTAAAATATGGTTCATTAAAGTTTTGATAATAAAGACTATCATTTATATACCAAGAAAAATCTTCATTAGATATATTATTCGATGAGTTTATAACATCTAGTTGATAACCAACACAAGGAAGCAATTGAGAAAATGAAATATTAATCTCAGGTTTTGGTAATACAGTAAAATTTAGTGTGTCAATACTTGGGCAGTTGCCATCAATTATGTAATATGAAGAATATGAACCATCTTGAACAGTATCTGAAATTAGTAAACCTGAAAGAGAGTCTAAGGATGGTAAACCAGCCCAATATCCAATATTTGTAGTTGCAGAAAATTGTACTGAATCTGTTCCTTCACAAAAATCGATAATTGGGTTTATTTGAGCTTGTATAAACTCAAAAATCTCAAGACTTAATGTGTCTTCATCAGGGCAAACACCATTTATTGTGTAAATAAAATCATGAGTTCCAGTTCCTAGTGAATTTATATTAATTAAGCCGTTATTTACATTTAAACCAGTCCATATTCCGCCATTTTCATTTGTATTTAACTGTAAAGAGTCTAAGTTATTACATATGATTCCTGGATTTATAATAGTTGCATCACTATTGGCTATTATTTGAATTTGATAACTTCCAGTATCTTTACAATTATTATTATTAGTTAAAACATATTGATATAAATAATTATTTGGAATTAAATTATTTAGCACGTTTCCAGTTAAAGAATCTACATTTTGTCCTAGCCAATATCCATTAGTATTAACTACTAATGGAGTAAGTATACTTGATCCCTCGCAGTATGAAGTATCGTTAGTTAGTATAGATGCATCTGGTGGAATGTCTACAAATATTATAATACTATCAGTGGAAGAACATATGCTATCGTGACTTACATAAATTGTTGTAGAGTCAATTAATATCGACGTTGCAATTGTTCCATTATTACTATCAATTATTCCATTTCCACTCCAAATTAAATTACTGTATATACTATCATTTAAGCAGTTTAAGTCAAATGGACCTTGGTTTGTACATAAAATTCCAGGGTTAGTAATTGAAACATTAGGAATATCTGATGCATTAATATTTACATAAGAAGTATCGAAACAAATTGAATTAGCACTTTTCGCAATATATTGCAAAGGGTTACTACCAATTAAATTTGCAATAAAATTAGGTGACATAATATTAGAATTTAACGAGCCATATAACCACGAATGACTACTTGTATTTAAAGAATTATTTATGACAGAAAATGATGAGTTAATACATAAAACACTATCGGAAACTTGAAAATTTATAATAGGAGTGAGGTCAATTTTTATTATATTACTAGAGGTTAATGTTTTTTGGCATCCCGCAGAATCTTCGCCTCTCAAGGTAATTTGGAATGCACCAGGGCTCGTGTAAGTATGGGTTGGATTTTGTAAGTTAGACGTATCTCCGTCACCAAAAAAATATTTATGGTAAACAGTATTTAATGAACTATCAGTTATTGAAATGTTTAAGCTATCGCAGCCAGTGAGTTGATTTACGCTAAAGTTTAAAACAGGGCCAGGAATAAATATTAAATTACTAACTAATAAAGTATCTGAGCATAAATTGTTAGTTGATATTAATGAAACATCAAAATATCCAGATTTATTGTAAACGTGCGCAGGATCTGAGTTAATAGAGTTTAAATTATCTCCAAAGTCCCAATAATAATTTGAAGCACCAGAGCTAAGGTTTGTAAAAGTAGTTACTACTGGAGGGCAGCTTCCAGTAATATTAAATGAAAAATCTGCAATTACTTCATTAACTCTAATAATTGCTGTTTTTAATACAGTATCAATACATCCTTGGCCATCAGAAGCTATTAATTTTACATTATAAATTCCAGCAGATTGATAATTATGTGATGGTGTAGAGTCTGTTGATATATTTCCGTCTCCAAAATCCCAACTCCAGCTGTTAACAATTTCACTTAATGGATTAAAAATAATATTGGATCTTGCACAAATGAGAGTATCACTTACTTTGAAATCTGCATTAAAATCATTTTTAATTTTTTTTCTAATAGAATCAGAACATCCATTTAAATCCGTAATTTTTAATTGGATACTATCATTTGGAAAACTTGTAAATTGTTGAGTCGGGTTTTGTAAATTTGAGGATAAACCATTGTTGAAATCCCATTTCCAATCAGTTGGGTTTACAGAAGAATCTTGGAAATTAACATCAATTGGAACACAATTATTAGAAATATTATAGCTAAAATTAGCGTATGCATTATTCACAATAATAGTATCTGATTTAAAAGTACTGTTACATCCTCTATTATTTATATTTAAAGAAATTATAGCTTGACTAGAATTGGTATTAATTTTTATCCATGTGGAATCTCCATTTCCTAATACCAATCCACCTGACCAATTGTAACTACTGTTGCTATAAGAACTATTATTTGCAACAAAAAGTGCACTGTCATTTTTACATATTGGTGGAATATTATTTGGACTAAAAGTAGCATCGGGTTCAAATATTTCAATTGAATCTAATACTATCTGTCTTATACAACCAGTATTATTTAGAGTTAGTATTGGATTAAACCATCCAGATTGTTGATATTCATGTGTGAATGTTGTGTCTAGTGTTATTAAATTACCATCTGTCATATCCCAATTATGAATTGGTTCGTCTTTAACACTACACTCAAGAGAAATATTAGATCCGAAACAAGCAAATGTATCTTGTTTAATTATTGCCAAAGGATGATATAAAAATATGTTTTGCTGGGATTCAGCTACACATCCATATTGATCGGATAATTTTAAACTTAAAACACTTACAGAATCGTTTAATTGAAGGTTAATACTATCCTTCAAAATATTTGAAATAATGATGGTGTCAAGACTCCATTCGTAACTGGCTGCTGAATCGTTAAATGTTTCATATATATATGAGTTGTTATTACAAAATTCATTTTTAATAAGTGAAAAATTGGCATCTAATGTATATTGATCTATAAAACCCAAAATCGTCATTGTTTTAACTGATCCATCTGAAAAAGTTGCAGTATGCTGAAGATCATATTTTCCAGCAACAGAGTAAAAATTTGAAGGATTTTGTATAATTGATGTTTGCCCATCTCCAAAATCCCATGTCCATGAAATTGCAGTTGGAAATGGAGAATTTAAATTTACACTTTCTGGTCCACATGTTTGTCCAATAGGTAAATTTGTAATTGGATCAATCAATGGATTAATTGGGTTTGGCGCTGGCATATTAATTATTATCGGATTAGCAGGATTGCAATCAAAAACGGCTGAATAATACTCTAGTTTATTACAGCCAGTTTCAGAAATAGATTCATAGGTTATAACATAAGACTGTGATGTACTATATGTATGTTGAACATTAGCTGTTGTATAAGTAACACCATCTCCCATATTCCATAAATGTTGTGTAATTCCTGTTGAATTATTTACAATATTTACAAGACCAGTGCTGCAATTAGAATTTATATTTATATTAATATCAATTCCATCAATTTTTAAAAACGCAAAATCATTTAAATCGTATTTACAGCCATTTGGTGCATCGGTAAATAATGAAATGTTATAATTACCTGGTTGATCATATGTATGACTAATGCTTTGCCCATTACTAATATTACCATCTCCAAAATCCCAGTCCCAAAAATTAACGCCAATATTGTAAACATCAGTGTTAAAAACATATGGAGAACAGGCTATAATTGTGTCAATTGTTACTACATCAACTATTTCTTTCTCAACTAAAATATAATTCATCTTTATTAATGTGTCAAAACAGCTATTTACGTCATAAGCAATTAATGTTACAGAATAACTTCCTGCACTATCATAAGTGTTTTCAGGATTTTCATCATTAGATGTGTGTCCATCTCCAAAATCCCATGACCATGAAGTTGCAGATGGAGCAATACTTGAAAAATCAACTTTTAATGGCGCACAACCCTTTACTTTTGAAGCAGAAAAATCAATATTAGAAATTCCTGAATAGACAGTATCCATACTATAAATACTTTGACAATTATTGGTATCTGTGATAGTTAAAATCGGATAAAATATTCCATTGTCTGCGTATGTATGTGTAATGTTATTAAGATTAGAATTAGGATTACCATCTCCAAAATCTATATTAAAGACATTTGTAATTGATGTAAAAACATCAAACCCAACAGCCAATGGTGGACAACCAGATGTATTTAATAAATTAAAAGTTGCACTTGGCGAATTGTTAATATTAATAGAATCTATTAAATCAACTTGTTGAAAACATCCATTTAAATTTTCAACTATTGCAAAAGGATAAAAAACACCATTGTTAAGAAATTGGTTTGTTGGAGATAAGTTTCCAGAAAGTAAATTTCCTTCGTCAAAGTCCCAGTTTATATTCTGAATAGAATCAGTTGGATTAATATTAAAATTCACATTTAAGGGAGGACAACCCAGACTAGTACTTGATGAAAGGGTGTAAATTTCAAAAGGTAATATTTTAATTTCATCTAAATTAATCGAGTCTGTGCATCCGTCTGTAGAAATTCCAGTAACACTAGGTTTAAATGTATTTGATGAATCATAACTATATTGTACAGAATTCAAAGTTGATGAAATGTTATATCCATCTCCAAAGTCCCATTGCCAGTTTGAAATAGAAGTATTTGATGATGTTCCTGTAAATGTAAAATTATACGAACTATCACATGTTATTGTAGTATCTGTAAAAGCATTTAAAATAGGAGTTGGGTTAATAACTATTGGACCAATAACTGTATCATCACTACATCCCAATCCATTATAAGCTATTAAGGTAACAGGGTAAATTCCAGGCTGAAAATAGCTGTAATTAGGATTATTTAAAGAATTAGTATCTCCATTACCAAAATCCCAAACACAAGAATTAGAACCTAAGCTTGTGTTAGTGAAGTCAATTGAATTATTTTCTTCACAACTCCCTATAATTGTATAATTAAAATTTGCAGTAGGTTTATTTAATACTTCAATATAATTAACTGCAATAATTGAATCAGAATCTGAACCATTGTATGCTACTAATTTTACAGTATAAAATCCAGGATTAGTAAATATAGCAGATGGATTATTAAGAATTGAAGAAGTGCCATTGCCAAAATCCCATAAAAACGAAACTCCATTGCTTGAAGTATTAGTGAACTGAACATTAAGCGGTGAGCAACCACTTACGTTATTAGCATTGAAAGTAGCATTTACCTGAGAATAAAGGTTAAGGTTTATTAGAATAAAAATTAAACTCAGATATTTCATTTTAGACTAAAAAAAATTAGATTGCTAAAATTAATTAATATATCCCGTAACTTTTTATTTTTTTATTAATAATTCTACTGAAAGCAGCATTTTTATCATACCATAGACCTCTTTCTATATCATAATTTAAATATGCTACTGGCAAGTCCAAAAGATCTAAATCAGAATCTTTAATTTCCCAAAGATTTTTCTCAACTAAATTCATAGTTAAATCAAAGAATGGAATTCTTTTAATATCGTCAGAAACTTGAGTGTTAAAAGCAATTCTTTTTACATAATGCATATTATCTAGACATTCAAATTCAATGAGAATTTTATGATTCATTTCTAAATGCAAGTTGTATTTACCATTACTAGAAAGTAGTGTGTCAATTACACCGTCGTCATGGACAATTCGTATTCTAACATTATGAACTTTACCACTAGAGTTAAAACATTTTCCTTTTATATGAAGTCTGTGGTCTTCAAGTTCATACTTGGAAACTTCACTTTGATTTAAATCATTAGATTGACTTAGAATTGAAAAAGGAAGAAATAAAATAATTAAAAAGTATTTTGTAATTGATATTTTTTTCAAAATTTGATAGTTAGATAATCTTTAAATGTAAAATGTAAATTTTCTAAAATACATGTTTTAAATATTAAATTCTAATTTATAGGTTATTAAATAATGCATAATGATTTAAAAATACATAATTTAGAAAAATAATGAGCATTAATAAGCCAAGTTTAGCCATAGCATTGTTACCAATTTTTTTATTAATTACATTACTTTCAATTAATGTTTTGATTTTTGGTGATAATACAATTTCAGGATCAAACCAATTAACTTTACTTATTTCAGCCGCTTTTGCAGCTATTTTAGGTTTATTCTACGGTTCAAATTATAAAGAGATGTTAGATGGTGCAATTGAAAGTATTTCATCGGCTATGGGTGCTTTAATAATTTTACTTTTAATTGGATCCTTGGCAGGTACATGGATGATGAGTGGAATCGTTCCTTCAATGATTTATTTTGGATTAAAATTATTAAGCCCAAGTATTTTTCTTTTTGCCGCGTGCATAATATGCTCTGTTGTTTCTCTTGCTACAGGAAGTAGTTGGTCAACTATTGCTACAATTGGGATTGCAATGTTAGGAATTGGAAATGCTTTAGGGATTAATGAAGGTTTAACTTGTGGCGCAATAATTTCAGGTTCATATTTTGGTGATAAAATGTCACCATTATCAGATACAACAAATCTTGCTCCAGCAATGGCAGGTACAGATTTAATAAGCCATATAAAGTATATGATGTGGACTACAATTCCTTCAATAATTATAACATTAATTATATTTTTTATTATTGGTTTAAATTTAGACGCTCAAGTGGGCCAACTAACTCAAATTGAATCGCTTCAAAATGCTTTATCAACTAGTTTTAATATTAGTTCATGGACCTTAATCGTTCCCATTATTGTTATAATTATGATAATAAAAAAAGTCCCAGCAATTCCTGCTCTTTTATTTGGTTCTATTGCAGGTGGGTTTTATGGGGCTGTTTTTCAACCTAATCTTATTGAAGAAATTTCAGGAAGCGTATCAGTTTCATCTTTAGATTATATAAAAAACTCTTATATAGCTGTTGTTAATGCAATGACAGTTGATGTATATATTCAAACCAGTAATATTGCAGTAAATGATTTAATATCTACATCTGGAATGTCGGGAATGCTTAATACTATTTGGTTAATAATTTGTGCTATGAGTTTTGGGGGGATCATGGAAAAAACAGGATTTCTATCTACAATCACAAATTCATTAATGAAATTTGTTAATTCTCAAAAATCATTGATTTTAACTACATCTGGCACCTGCTTATTTTTAAATATTACTGCATCAGATCAATATTTAGCTATTGTTGTTCCAGGCAGAATGTTTGCAAGTTCATATAAGAAATATGGTCTTGATCCTAAAAATCTTAGTAGGACCTTGGAAGATACTGCTACTGTAACATCTCCCTTAGTTCCTTGGAATACTTGTGGAGCAACACATGCTGGAGTATTAGGGATTTCTACTTTTATATATTTGCCGTATTGTTTTTTTAATTTAATTAGCCCTTTAATGACCCTAATTTTTGCTTACGGCAATATCAAAATTGCTAAATTAAGTAAGGATAAAATTACTAATTAGTTTATGGAAATGATGTACTCCTTTTTCCATTTTTGGTGAAAATCTCCCGTTTTTATAAAATCTAGATTTAACTCCTTTTTGAACATTTTCTACAATTTCTTCATCTTCTTTCTCTACTTTATCAAGAATAGATCCTGCTCCAGATTGTCTTTTATTTTCATCCCAAACATAACTTTTAAACTCAACTTTGGTCAAGTTTGTTTTTAATGGTTTAACTATATTAATAGAAAGTCCCCATGGATAGAAGTTAAACATCATATTGGGGTATATCCAAAAATAATATGCAGCTATATTTTTCCCAAAATCTGGAGATTCTTCGGGGAGTTTAAAACACATTTCGTTCGGACTCCCGTTAGCTATTTGAAGGCTTGAATATTTATAAATTTCAGTCCGGTATTGACTGTAATCGATAGTTTTATTTAAATCTTCGTGTACAAAAGGTATATGGAATCCTTCTAGGTAATTGTCACAATATAATGCCCAATTAGCTTTAACATAATAATCTTTTGAAGTTTTTAAGTCAAGTTTAAATTTCTCTATTGGCATCCATCCAATTCTTTTATCCATTTCAGAAATAAGAGAATTAAAATTTATTGCTGCGTTTAATGACGTGAATAAAAATTGTTTCCATTTATTTATTTTTAATTCTTTAAGATTGTCTTTTTTAGATGGAAAATTGAGAGCCTCTTTAAATTCCGGCATAAAAACAAATTCTCCTTTATTGTTGAATCTTCTACCATGGTATTTGCATGTTATCTCTTTTAATTTACAACTTTCATTTACCAATATATTTCCTCTGTGAGTGCATATATTAGAAAAACATTTTACGTTATGGTCTGCCTGTTTTATAAGAACCAACGGCTCAGAAATATAAGACTCTAAGTATTCAACTGGCTTTACTGAATTTTCAGAACCTAAATTAGATTCATCGGAAATAAGTTGCCAAGATTTAGCAAAAATTTTTTCTTTAGAAAGCTCAAAATATTTTTCTAAATGGTAAAAGTCACCTTCCATTGTATGGGCAATTTTAATATCCTTATCAATGATGTCCATAATTAATGCTTAATTATTCTTTTTTCTAAATATATAATAAATAAAGTTTTTAAAATGTATTAATATATTTACTTAAATAATTATACAAAAAATCAATATTTCTTTATTACTATTAGACAATAAATATTAAATTTAAAGTCTTAAAATTTTATAAAATAAATCATGAAAAAATTAATTTTCCTTTTAAACCTAATTTTAATTAATTTCTGTGTTAATGCTCAACAATATTTAAATAAAGATTTCAATGACCTAAGTCTTATATCTGGGGGGTGGACTACTCAAATTATTACTGGAACTACTGATTGGTTTGCAAATTCTTTTAATGGAGACGATTTTGTTAAAATTTCAAATTATAATAATAACCAAAACAGCTCTGCAAATACTTGGTTAATATCAAATTCAGTTGATCTTTCATCTGCATCAACGCCTTTTCTTAGTTTTGAAACCATAATGAAATTTCCAGGTGATGCTTTAGTTTTACACGTTTCTACAGATTATGATGGTACAAGTAATCCTAATTCGCAAGGTACTTGGACAGATATTACCTCTTTAGCTACTTGGGACGTAGATAATACTGCATGGGGGAGTTGGACACCCTCTGGAGGTGTAGATTTAACCAGTTATATTTCAGGTACTACTTATATTGCCTTTGAATACACAGGTTCTAATACAAATGGAAGTACTTGGGAAATAGATAATATTCAAATTAATGAAGGGGCTTCACCACCACCTCCAACGGGTTTAGATACTGTTTCTATTTACGATATTCAGTATACTACTAATTCTAATGGCAATTCAATTTATGACGGATTAGAAGTTTACACTGGCGGTATTGTTACTGCTGTAAGAAGTGATAGCAGATTTTATTTATCTAGTGGTTCTGGTCCATGGTCTGGAATTTATGTTTTTTCTGATTTATATACTGTAAATATTGGAGATTCAATTTCATTTAAAGGTGAAGTAGTGGAGTTTTTTGATTTAACTGAGATTAAAAACATAACAAATTTTCAAAACATTAGTTCATCAAATAGTGTAGTTGCAAATATTTGTAGTTCTGCATCTGCAAATTCAGAAGCATTTGAAGGTTGTTTGGTAAAAGTATTAGGTGCCGTTTGCAATGATCCTAATGCTGGTTTTGGAGAGTGGGTAATTAATGATGGATCTGGAGATATTAATGTTGACGATTTATTATATGATTATCCAAATCCTAATTTGGATACAGTATATGATGTTGTTGGAGTTATCGATTTTAATTTTGGAAATTTTAAATTACTTCCTAGAAATGCATCAGATATTAATATCTCAAATCAGCCACCTCCGCCACCAACCGGTTTAGATACTGTTTCTATTTATAATATTCAATATACTCCTAATTCTAATGGTTCTTCAAGTTATGATGGTAGCCAAGTTTTTACAGGCGGAATTGTTACTGCTGTAAGAAATGATAGTACATTTTATATAAGTAGTGGATCTGGACCTTGGTCTGGAATTTACGTGTTTTCTAATCTTTTCAACTTAAATGTTGGTGATTCTGTTACTTTAAATGCTGAAGTTGTTGAGTATTTTGAATTGACGGAGCTTAAAAACATAACAAATTTACAAGTTATAACTTCGGGAAACTTAACCAATGCAAATAGTTGCAATACTGCTGCAGTTAGTACTGAAGAGTTTGAGGGGTGTTTAGTAAAAGTATCTAATGCAATTTGCAATAATACTAATGCAGGTTTTGGAGAATGGGTTATAAATGATGGGTCTGGAGAAATAAACGTAGACGATTTGTTATTTGATTATCCAAATCCTACATTAAATACAGCATATAACGTAACTGGAATAGTAGATTTTAGTTTTAGTGAATTTAAGCTTTTACCTAGAAGCTCAAGTGATGTAAGTCAGGCTGTTTCTATTGATGAAAATTCAATTACTAATTTTGATTTTTATCCAAATCCATTAAATTCCAATAATTTAAATGTGGAAGTGGATAAAAATTCTTCTATTATACTTTATGATTATTCCGGACAAATTATTAGATCTTTCTTCTTGAAACCTGGAATAAATAATTTAAATTTATCGAGTATTTCAAATGGACTATATTTAATTAAATATGGTTCTGAAACTTATATGTTTTCTAAAATATAATTTTTTAAAATATTATTATCAATAAATGAATTTAATAAAAACTAAATTTTTTCTTAACTGGCTAAAATTTGTTTTTATAATTTTAATTTTCTGTGTTCCTAGAAGTTTTTACGCTCAGTGCGCTAACCCTGGAGGAGCTTTAGCATCTATATGTCAAGGAACAACATCTGCTGCTATGGGTGGTTCCCTGATTTCTCCAGCTACAGGTGGAACATGGAGTGGAGGAGCAGGAACATGGACTGATCCTACGGATGTAGCAAATTCAAGATATACAGCAGGTGTATCTGAAAGTGGAACTATTACATTAACCTTTACGCCAATTGGAGGATCTTGTGGTGCTGCTGACGCAATAACAAAAACAATAACAGTGACATCAATTCCCTCTATTAATGCTGGAAGTGATCAAGTTGTTTGTCATGGTGGTAGTTTTACTTTGTCATCATTAGCATCATCAGGAACTATTCCATATAATTATTTATGGAGTAATGGAAGTAATAATGCTAGTTTTACTTCAATTGCTAATTATATTACTGTTAATACTTATCCTTGTTTTCCTAGGACAGTTAACAATACTTCTGAAAATTACAATATAAATCCATCTACATATCTTAAATTATTTATTCACCATGTTGATGTGAAAAATTCTTCTAATGATCCTAATAAATATGGATCTATTAAATTTACTTATAATGATGGAACAATTGATGAGTTTAGATTTTGGGGTAATGGTGGATTGAGAGTTTGGGATGTTGACAATGCTTTATTTACAACTAATTATGGATCTGGGATTTGGTCTACACAATTTATTAATGCTGCTAATGCAACTAAACAATATCATATTGAGTGTAATCTGTCTCCAGGGTCAAATAAATGGGAATTTAGAAATTTAAATTCAGGATTAATAAATATTGAACTTTCAGATAATGCTGATTGGGCTGGATTAAAAGATTTATCTGTCACTGAGTATGATACTACAACCTACACTGTCACATTAACTGACGGTGCCGGATGTGTTGTTTCAGATCAAGTTGATGTTCAAGTTAAAAATCAACCGACAGCAGATGCTGGTGTAGATTTATCACATTGTTTATATGACAATAGTCTTTTAAATGCTTGTGGGGGAATTAGTTTTAATTGGAGTCCTAATTTGAATTTAAGTTCAAACATTATTAATAATCCTGTAGCAAGTAATGTCACTAACCAAATATACACGGTAACAGTTACCGATGAGGATGGATGTACTAACACAGATGATATCTTTGTTACTGTTAATCCCTTAAATACTTCAACTGTAGGTTCAAGTAGTCCAACATTATGTATAAATACATCATTAACAAATATTACTCATACGACTACAGATGCAACTGGAATTAGTAATGATGGTGTAAACGCAGCGAATGGTTTACCATCAGGGACTAATGCCACTTGGGCAGCTAATACAATAACGATAAGTGGCACACCGACTGCTGCTGGAACATTCAATTATAGTATTCCTTTAACTGGCGGATGTGGAAATGTAAATGCAACGGGAACAATAGTAGTAAATCCAGATAATACAGTGT